>Ga0207714_1002056_pt1 | contig 12475 bp, 14 predicted proteins | sample PonA232FremontCA_2_FD_187270 | JGI IMG/M metagenome (GOLD analysis project Ga0207714, IMG submission 187270) | Marine sediment microbial community from Fremont, CA, USA - Pond A23 Sediment 2 (SPAdes) | ecosystem: Environmental > Aquatic > Marine > Unclassified | place: USA: Fremont, California... | reverse complement strand
ATTAAGGCAGGCGCTGGAGGAGGCTCAGGAGTCGTTGCATGCCAGTAACCGCCAGCTTGAGGTCCAGGCTACTTCGGATCCGGTGACGGGCGTCAGCAACCGCCGTGGGCTGCAGCGTGAGTTGACGGGCCTTCGGGGCCCCGCGGCCGTTCTGCTATTCGACATTGATCACTTCAAGCATATTAATGATCAATGGGGGCATGCCGTTGGCGATGAGGTCCTGGTTGAGATCGTGCGCCAGACGCAGGATGTCGTCAGCGGCGATGATCTGATCGCCCGCTATGGCGGTGACGAGATCGCGGTCGTGCTGCCGGGTAGGAGCGATGCCGAGGCCCTGTCGTTAGCCGAGCGGTTGCGGCGCCATCTCGACGAGTGCTGCCTGTTAGCGGCCGGTCCGTCTGTGCCCGTAACCGCCAGCATCGGGGTGGCCAGCCTTGAACTGGGTGCGGTGATCGAGGATCCGGATACGATACTGCGCTGCGCGGACGTCGCTTTGTATGAGGCCAAGGAGGGCGGCCGTAATCGCGTGGCACAAGTCGTGACGGCGGACCGATCAGATGCCCAGGCGTGGGCGTAATCGTCGGGGTGACTCGGCGGTTGGTGCCCTTTGCGTTGGTTGACTTGGCGGTCTTTCGGGCCGCGTGAATCGACGATCCCACGGCCGGGACGCGTTCGCACGGCGTATCGCGGGGCGCCGCCATGTCGTCGGGGCCCGGCGCCGGTTCGTATCGCTCACTGCCCCGAGAGGATCGGGGGACCGGGGTAGTTGCCCGAGGTCTGCTATCGGATTAACATCTGAGTTGCGAGGGGTCTTCGCTGCCCCTCGGTAGGGCGCCCATCGAGTCGCGGGGGCGCGGTGGTCGTCGCGGCGCAGCTATAGGTGAGGCAGCGACCAATTTTTCAAGGTAGCCATAGCAACCGATATGCCGCGTTGGCTGGATCGCCGCGCTATACTCGTGGCGAGCGCCTACTGGAGAGTTGCCATGCCGAGCCGACCGATGGATCACGAGCGCCTCGACGGTATCGTGGCGCGGGCCCAGAAACAGCGTGTCGAGCGCGATCAGGGCTACCGGGAACAGGCCCTGCGCCTTTTCCCCTGGGTGTGCGGACGTTGTCAGCGTTCGTTCGAGCGCAGCAATCTCAGCGAGCTCACGGTCCATCACCGGGATCATGACCATAACAACAATCCCCCGGACGGCAGTAATTGGGAGCTGCTTTGCCTTTACTGCCACGATAACGAGCATTCGCGCGGGCTCGATGGCGCCGCTAGCGGACCGAGCGGCGAGGCCGCCCCCGAGCGCGCTACGCACAAGGGCTTGGCGGGGCTCGGCAAGCTGCTTGGGGACGATGACAGCTGATCCGTGCATAGCGGGGCTTTCCCCGAGGCCTCGAGGCGCTTGAACCAGTCGCTACGGGCGACCGCTCGGGAGACGCTGGATAATTCTCGTGGCGCGCGCTTTGAGGCGGCCGGTCGGGTGCGCCATCGGCGTCGCAAAGCCTGACTGTACGGCTAGGCTCGCGCGGCGTTTTCCGCCTTACCGGCGCGCGGGCCCAGCGGCCAGAGGCTCGCGCCAATGGTTCAGCTTCTACTAGGACTAATCGGGCGCTGCCAGGTGCTCGCGCAGCCGCTGAAACGTCTGTTCGCGGAGTGATGGCTTCTCGTTGATGAGCTGGTGCTTCCCGCCCTCGATCATTACGACGTCTACGCCTGGAATCTTGCGGCGTAGGAATGCGACGTTGTAGCCCCAGTCCGTAATCTGATCGTCCCTGCCCTGGATAATTCGGACATCAGCCGGTCTCGGCGGCAGCGTCTGCATGCGTTGCTCCCATGCCACGAGTTCATCAAACCAATCCAATGGCGTCCGATCGGCCTGTAATGGATCGCGGTCGGCTCGAAAGGCCAGAAACGCCTCGTCGTGAGAGACGTCGCGGTTCATTCGCGGTGCTGTTGCCAGGAACGGCCCGGCCAGCGCGTTACCCATACGGGAGAGCAGCCAGTGGTTGGAGCGTATGTTGGGCGCGATGAGTGCGGCGCGCCGCGGCGCTTCCAGGCCGTTGCGGAGGATATGCTCGGTGACGATGCCGCCCCCCATGCTATGGCCCACGAGATGGACGGGTTGGGGCATCGAGGCGCGTGCCCGGGCGTCGACCTTGGTTACGATCTTTAGGTAGGTAGCGAAGTCATCGATGGCCGCAGGCTTACCCGTCGACAGCCCGTGGCCTGGGAAGTCGAAAACGACGACCGCATAGGCAGATGCGAGGAAATCGCGGATAGCGTGGCGCCATAGCCCGCCGTGGTCGAGGTAGCCGTGGGCGATGAGGATGGTCGCCTTAGGCTCGGGTGGCTCGAAGCGTTGCACCGCGATGGTGTGGCTGTTGATCGCCATGGCCTCGAAATCGTAGCGGGCCTGCGGGAAGTCCAGGCCATAATGGCGGCGGTAGGCGCGTAGCTCTGGGGTATGCGGGGTGATGGCATGGGGGGACCGCGCGACCATGGCCTTGAGCTGCATGACCTTAGCCTCAAGGCCCGTGAGCACTGGCTCCGCCGGTTCATCCTGACCCGAGCAGCCCGCGGCCGCGAAAGCGGCTAACAGCACCGCGGCGGCGACCGCCCCTAATCGGCTCACCGTGGGTGGCAGGGGCTCATCGGTCGCCTTGGGGCCCTTGCGTGGCGTCTTTTCCGGGCCATTGCCTTTGGTGGCGGCTCTTTGTGCGGTCATTGGGCTCCTCGTCCGTCGGCCGTGATCGCCATTGGGTTTTGTTTGGTCATTACCGAGTATGGCGATCATCAACGGTAGCGTCGCGGCGACTCACCAAGGTAGCCAAGCGTGATACCTGCCGTGTCATCAGACGATACGCGAGCATGGGATGTGGCACGCCTTGGCGCGTCGATTCGGTGCTAGCGGCTCCGGGCTTCTCTGGTATCGTTCGTCCAGTAAGATTGACATCAAGGCGCTCACCGCTGGGTCGGGTCCGTGCATGGGCCTGCTTGCGCTCAGTGGCTCGGGCGTGTTCCAAGCCGATACCGCGGCCAAGGAGTAAGCCATGAAGCACGCAACATTCGGAGGGGTTGTTACCACCATCGCCCTGATAGCCGCACTGGTGGGCGTTGCGACCCCGAGCCAGGCCCAGGAGGGTAATCAGTGCCAACATATGCAATTCGCCTCGGCGATGCTATTGAAGCAGCGCCACGAGGGCGTGAGTAAGGAAAAGCTCCTGGCCAGTCTGGCGGAGCAGTCCCCCGATACCTCGGCGGGTGATAGTAAGCGGGCTTTTATCGAGGCCATGATCGAGGACGCCTACGAGCAGTCCGTACCGAAGAGCGCGGAGGCACGACGGCAGGCGCAGAACGCGTTCAGCGAGCGCTGGTACAAGCGCTGCCAAAGCGAGCTCTAAAAACGCCTCTGTCGCCGAAAACCCGCTATTGGCATGAGTCGGAGCGGGTTCGGTGGCCTGGGTGGGCGTGCCCGTCGCCTGCTGGCGCCGGGGGGGGGCGATGCCCGGGCGAGCTGCGGCTGGTGCCTTGTGCTGTCCCTTGCCGCGCTCGGCCCATTGGCGCACCCTTTCATGATCGTTACGGCCTGAAGTGAGACATACCCCATGCTGGATTCGGTGCTTGAACGGATAGACGCCGATTTGGAGGCAGCGATCGGGCGCTGGTCGGAACTGCTCAAGATCCCGAGCGTGAGCACGGACTCGGCCTATGGCGACGATATGCGTCGAGCCGCTGAGTGGTTGGTGGCGACCTTGGAGCCGCTGGGCTTCTCCGTCGAGATCCGCGAGACGGATGGCCATCCGGTGGTGCTGGGTCACCATCCCGGCCCCGGCGGTGACGCGCCGCATTTGCTCTACTACGGGCATTATGACGTCCAGCCGCCGGATCCGGTCGAGGCGTGGCACGCCGCCCCGTTTCAGCCGACGCTGGTGGATGGCCCCTATGGCCGGCAGATGGTTGCCCGGGGCGCGGTGGACGACAAGGGCCAGCTCATGATGTGGGTTGAGGCCCTGCGCGCCTGGCATGCTGAGCACGGTGAGCTGCCGGTCGCCGTTACGGTCCTCATCGAGGGCGAGGAAGAGGTGGGTAGCAAGAACCTGCGGCCGTTCCTGGAGCGCGCCAAGGATGAGCTGGCCGCGGATGTTTGCGTTGTCAGCGATACCACGATGTGGGACGTCGACACGCCCGCGATTACCTATACGCTGCGCGGGCTGCTCTATGCCGAGGTCACCTGCCGCGGCCCCGATCACGACCTGCATTCCGGCTTCTATGGGGGCGCCATAGCAAATCCGCTGAATGCGCTCGCCACCATCATCGGGCGTCTGCGGGACGCCGATGGCCGGGTTCGGGTACCGGGGTTCTATGACGATATCGAGGAACCCAGCCGCGAGGAGCTGGCGGGCTGGGCAGCGCTGGATATGGACGACCAGGCCTTTCTCGAAGGGGCTGGCGTGGGCGTTAGTGGCGGTGGCGAGGCGGATCGCAGCCTGCTCGAGCGGCTCTGGTCGCGCCCGACGTGTGATGTGAACGGGCTGATCGGTGGTTTCACGGGCGAGGGCGCCAAGACCGTCATCCCGACCCACGGCAGCGCCAAGATAAGCTTTCGCCTGGTGCCCCAGCAGGATCCCGATAAACTGGTACGCGCCTTGCGCGAGTTCCTGGACAACGAGACGCCGCCCGGCTGTGTGTGCGATCTCACGATCCATTCGTCGGCCCCTGCGATTCGGGTGCCGACGGAGTCACCCTATCTCAAGGCCGCGCGAACGGCGCTAAAACGCGTTTATGATCGCGACGCGGTGCTCATGGGCTGCGGTGGCTCGATCCCGATCGCGGCCTGGGCGAGGGATATCCTGGGCATCGATACCCTGCTCATGGGCTTTAGCCTCGGTGACGACGGGATGCATAGCCCCAACGAGAAATTCGAGGTCACTTGCTTCCACCGCGGGGCGCGCAGCCATGCGGCGCTGCTCGAGGAACTGCGCCCGAAGTCCCGGTAGCTGTCGAGAGGATGGTTGAGATAGCGCTGGTCCCATGCTCGTGTCTGATCTAGCCGCGAGCTGCGGGTACGAGCTGCCCGTCGGGCGGGTTGGACGGCGGCGAGCGGTGTTGTCGCGATGATTGTGATTGGAAGCGAGGCATGCGAGGAATCATCGAGTTCTTGAATGGGACGCCGGGGCGGTGGGGCACGCTCGGCCTTACCGTCATGAGTCTCGTTATGACGGCGGCGGGGGCCCAGTACGGCAGTGCCGAATTACCGCACACCGCCGCCTGCCTTACCGTGATCCTGCCGATGGCGGTGTTGGCGTGGCTGCTGCGTAACGATCTGCCAGCGTTGGCGAGCTTCGCCGTGGTGGCCGTCATCCAGTTGACCGCATGAGTCAAAGCGATGGGCGGCGGATAGCCTTGCGGCAGGCGAGCATCGGTGACTAGTAGGGCCGATTATGGGCCACCGCAGCTCTGATACCAGTCTGATCGCGGCGCTGGACCGCCATATGCCGTCACCGACGCGGATCATCCGGGACCTGGGTGTGATCGTTCTCGCCTCCCTGGTGTTTTGGTTGGTCTTCTTCTGGTTTGGCTCGATCACCTGGATACTCCCCACGGAGGCAGCGGCGGAATTGGCGGCCGCCAATATCAAGCGAGTTCGGCTGCTATTCGGGGTGATCGCTGCCATGCCGACCGTTATCGTCGGCGTGCTGGTCTACTGGCTTTGGTTGCTGGGGCGAGCGCGGCGCTTACGCCGGGAGGTCATGCGCTATCGCGCCCATGAACCGTCGTAGGTCATCGTGGGAGCCCCGCGTCCTGGGACGCCTAGCTAGAGGGAAGCGGGGCAATGCAGCTGGTACCACAGGCGACGTGGGGCCCAACGAATCGATCCGAGCGAGCGTTCCGTTTCTCCATGCCAACGCGGCGCCTGAGCAGGGCGATGCGGTAACGATGATGCTGTTCCATAGCGCCGCTGAGGGCGCGCCGAGGTCCGCGGGAATCATTCAGCACCTGCTAGAGGGTGTTTACAAAAATACCGCCTCGCAACGCTTGAGTTGCTGACTCGGAACAATAAGCAATTCAAAACTAGCAGACGCAATAATCGAGTGAAACGAAGGTTAAGCTATTGTGTAAGCACCCTCTTGGTAGGCGGCTCTTGCCACCGACGATGGCGCCAAGCGGGCTCTGTTAGCAGGTCGGCGCCGTCACGGCGTTGCTCTAGTCCGATGGCGAGCCACCGGCGCCTAGCCGTCGGACCAATGGGGCCAGGGTCAGGCCTTGAACAAGGATGGAGAACACCACGACGATGTAGGTCATCGTGACGATGATCTCGCGCGCCTCGCTAGCCGGTAGCGACAGGGCGAGCGCGACGGATATGCCACCTCGCAGGCCACCCCACGTCAGTAGCCGTATGGCACCGTGCTCGAAGTCGCGAATCGGTGCCAGGGCCGTAATCAGCCCGCCAACGGCCAGGAATCGGGCGAGCAGTACCAGTGGGATGGCAATGGCGCCGAGGATGCCGGCCCATGGGTTCAGGTTGATGACCAGGAGCTCAAGGCCGATGAGCAGGAACAGGATGATGTTCAGCAGCTCGTCCATGAGTTCCCAGAAATCGTCCAGGCGTTCACGTGTGGTCTCGGACATGGCGTACCGACGGGCCTGGTTACCTACGACGAGACCGGCGACAACGACCGCTAGGGGGCCTGAGAGATGCCATTTGAGGGCCAGTGCGTAGCCGCCAACGACCAGGGCGAGGGTGATCAGGACCTCGACGACGTAGTCGTCCATGGAGCGCAACAGCCAGAAACCGAGCGCGCCGAGGGCCAGCCCCAGCCCGATGCCACCGCCTACCTCCTTGAGGAACAATACGCCGAGCTCACCGGCGCCACCGGCATGGCCCGTCGCCCAGCCGACGAGAGTGAGGAAGATCACGATCGCGAAGCCGTCAGTGAACAGCGACTCACCGGCAATCTTGACGCGCAGCCCGTTGGATAAGCCGAGCTTCTCGACGATCCCAAGGACGGCGACGGGATCGGTGGGGGCGATCAAGGCCCCGAAGACAAGGCAGTAGGCGAACGACAGAGCGATCGGAGTAATGCTCTGCAGGGCGAAGAGGCCGCCGCCGATGAGCGCCGTCGTCGCCAGAACGCCGACCGTGGCTAGTAGCGCGATGGCCCGCCATTGCCGGCCTAGGGCGCTCAACCGCACATGGAGGGCGCCGGCGAATAGCAGGATGGCGAGCATGCCGTCCAGCACGGTCTTATCGAAATTGACGGCCGAGAGGTTGGCCCGGGCCCATGCCGCTGGGGCCGACCAGCCTAGCGCTGGCAGCAGCAGTAGCAGGATGGAGAACCCGAGCCCAATCGCCATGACGCCGATGGTGGTCGGGAGCCCAAGCAGCCAATGGTTGAAGTAGGCGAACGCGCCGGCCAGTGCCAGCAGGACCGCGATGAGTTCGAGTAGTGTCACCTTAGCGTCTCCCTGAAACGCCGCTTATGTCTTGTAGCCATCGCGGAGCGCGGCCTTCGTCCGGTCTGCCGCCCGCCACAGCAATCTTGTTCATTGCTGCCTCGGCGCGCCGTGGCGGCCAGATCATCCCGTTGTGGACCGCGTTTTGCCGAGATGGTGGCAAGGGCGCCGATGCGTTCTCATTGGCCCATGTTGCGGCCATTGGTTCCTCCATGGCCTTGTTGTGCGCCCGGGTCGATGGCATGCGACGAGTGGCGGGCGCGGTCGCGCCCTGCGCCATGTTCGTGCTGCCGTGAAGAGGCTCTCACTCGTGCCCCGATTGGTTGTGGTGACGCTCGGGGCGCAGATAGATGAACCAATACATCAGGGCCACGAGGCCGCCGCCGCCCAGTATGTTACCCAGGGTCACCGCGCCCAGGATCCTTAGTGTGTTGCCCAGCTCGACGCCAATGGCGACCATCTCAGTACGCTGCCAGAAACCATCGCTGGCAAGCCATTCGATGAACCCGGCGCAGGGGAGGTAGAACATAACGGCGATGGCGTGCTCGAGCCCTAGGACGTAGAAGGCAGCCACGGGCGAGAGTAGGGCGAGGATGCGGTCCGTCGTCGTTCGCGCGCTATAGGTCAGCCACACGCCTAGGCACAGCAGCGTGTTCCCGAGGATGCCGAGCAATAGCGCGTTGGCGGTGGCGAGCTCGTGGATGCGCTCCGCGGAGGCTAGCAGCCGGATGCCGACGCCATCATTGAGCTCGGTATGTTGGCCGGCGAGTATCAGCAGGGCGCCGGTCGCGGCGGCGCCGGCGAAGTTGCCAACGAAGACGATGGCCCAGGCGCGTAGGAGGTAGCGGGTCGGCAACCGACCATGGGCCCACGCCATAACCATGAGCACATTGGTCGTGAACAGCTCGGCACCGCCCACGATGGCGAGGACGTAGGCTAGGGAGAAGGCCAGGCCCCCTGCCAGTTTGGTGGTGCCGCTCATCTCGCCGGGGGGAACGCCGGCCGTTACGGCGGCAGCGAAGGTCGCGCCGAAGGCGATGAAGGCGCCCGCGAGAGCGGCCAGCGCCAGCAGGCTGAGTGCGTTCTGCTCCGCTTTGGCGGCGCCGCTGCGTTCAGCGCGCTTGGCCATCTCGCGCGGTAGCACCGCCTCTAGGGGGTCGGTGGCATGGTGGCCGTGTTCCGTTTCGTTCGCCATGCGATCTCCGCTCGATTTCGCGTGTCACCGACGGCCGAGTTGTGGCTGTCAGTGGACACCGTGTGGTCGCGCCATTCCACCGCGTGTGGCGTCGCAACGGAAGAGGCATGGCGTTGGCGTTGTCGGTGTTGATCGCCGCCCTGGGCCGGGCGCTTGGTTGGGGGTTGAATCGGGCTGGCGCGGCCTTAACGATACGGCTAGCCGCGGCGTCGGGAGGGTTACGCGTGGCGACGGCGACGTACCGCTTCTATGCGGAATTGAACGACTTCCTGCCCCGCGCGCGACGGCAGCGCGCCATCCAGCAGCGGTTTGATCGGCGTACATCGCTCAAAGATATGATCGAGGCCCTTGGGGTGCCACACCCCGAAGTGGGATTCATCCTGGCGAACGGTGTTGCCGCCGGCTTTGCGCGCCAGGTGCATGACGGCGACCGCATCGCGGTATACCCGGTGTTCCGCAACCTCGGAGCCGTCGCTGGCGTTGGGGGGCCTAACGGCGGCGTGGCCGAGCGTTTCGCGGTGGACGCCAATCTCGGGGCACTGGCGCGCCAGCTCAGGCTTTGCGGTTTCGATGCGCTCTACGATGACGCGATCCGGGATGATGAACTCGCGCGGCTGGCGCACGATCAGGAGCGGATCGTTCTCACGCGCGATCGCGGGGTCTTGAAGCGTCGCCTAATCACCCACGGCTACTTCGTACGCGCCCAGTCACCGCGTGACCAGTTGGTCGAGGTGTTTCGCCGCTACGACCTCTACCCGCGGGCTGCCCCGCTGACGCGCTGCGCTCGCTGTAATGGTAGCCTTATCGGCGTTGACAAGGCGGCGATCGAGGATCGCCTGGAGCCGCTTACCCGGCGATACGTCGATGATTTTCGCCAGTGTTGTCAGTGTGGGCAGCTCTATTGGCGGGGCAGCCACGTCCGCGGCATCGAGGCGCTCATCGATGGCATGGGTGCGGGCCAGGGAGTGCGGGACACGCTGTGAGCTATTGGCACGGCATGACGGCGTTCCATCTTGGGGGAGGCGGCGCCCTCGCCGGATCGAGGCGCTGGTGACGACACGCGCCTCGCCTAGCCGCCGTCGCGTTCCGCGCTAACATGGGGTTTGATATGAGCACGGTCCTTGCCGTGGCGCTTGGTATGGCGCTTATCGCTGTCGCGCTGTACGCCTGGCTCTTGCTCCGTGTCGGTGCCGGGCCGAGCCATGAGCAGGTGCCTGGAGCGGTGTATCGCGTGGGTGCCTGCTGGGTCTATCGACTCCCCGCGAGTAGCGGTCGCGCGCGCCATACCGTCGTGGCCGTGCATGGCTTTCTGCAGAGTCCGGCCTATTTCATGGGCCTCTACCGCGACTGCCCCGACACCGAGGTCATCTTGGTCGGCTCCGGGGATTATCACCAGGCCCTTGGCGCCGAGCAGCAAGGCGATAGCAGCTGGGCGCAGCCGCCGGCGGCGCCGTTGGGTACCATTGCCTACGACGCCGAGGTCCTGCGACAAGCGCTCGCGAATCTGGCCAGCGGCGATACCGTTTGGCTCCATGGCCACTCGCGTGGCGGGGCCGTTGTGGTTGATGCGGTGCGCAAGGATCCGGCTCTTTTCGACCACAAACGGCTCATACTGGAGGCGCCAGTACTGCCCCAGGGCCGCTTGTTTAGGCCTTTGCCCCGCGGCGCCGTGCTGCTGCTCCCTTGCCTGTTACCGGCCTGGCGCCGCCATCCGATCAACGAGCGTATGCGCCTGGTCCTGGGGCGTTTGCGCGATGAGCACAAGCATCGGCTCATGGCGGCCATGCCCCATAACCCACGCCGGGCGATTACCGTGATGCGCAACCTACGGGATATCGAGGCGTGGATGCGTCGATACGGGACCGATCTGCTGGCGGGATTGCCCGACGCTGTGGTCCTAGTGACGCCTCAGGACCGCATCCTTGATGCCGAGAGCATGCAGCGCTCGGCCGAGGATGGCGGCGATCACGTTCGAATCCAGTCGGTGCGCGGGGTGAGCCACTTCATCAGCATCGATCGCCCGAGTGCCGTAACAGCGCTGTATGAGGCTTGATGGACTAGCAGATGCTGGTCCCTGGTCCCTCCTACGAGGGCCGCCTTGTCACAGCGCCGGCGTGGCGCGCAGAGGTCCGCGAACGTTATTCAGCGTCTCCTTAAGCGAGGCTTTTGGCGGCCGATCAATCGCCCATCACGGGTAGGCCCATGGCGAACCGTACGACCTGCGCCCGGCCGATCGGCGCCAGGCGTGCCAGGCCCAAAAGCCCCGAGCCGATGAGGGGTAGGGCGCCGCCTTCCCGGGTGAATAGCCGGTGGCAGGTAGCGGTCGCGCCCATCATGGCCAGCGCTCGCGGGCGATGCCGGTACTCGTAAGCGGCGAGGACCCGGGGGCTGCCCGGATCATTCGTGCCGCCATCGATGATGGCTGATGCCAAGCTCGCAACGCCCTGGATTCCTAGGTTCAGGCCCTGGCCCATTAACGGGTGGATGACGTGCGCGGCGTCGCCGACGAGGGCCAGACGCGGCTGGTGGTAGGCTTGCGCATGGCGGCGGCGGATCGCAAAGCTCGCCCGGGCGTGGATGGCCTCGATGCCTCTCAGCGCCGCGGGGAAAGCGCTCAGGATGAGTTCTTGGAGATCCGCGTCCGGCCGTGCTTCGCGGTCACGCACGCGCTCGGGGGTGTCGTACCAGATCAGCGAGGCGTTGGGGCCGGCCAGAGGAAGGAAGGCCTGCGGGCCGTGCGGCGTGAAGCGTTGCCAGGTGACGTCCTGTTGCGGCAGGGCGGTCTGGACATTGGTTACCAGGGCTCGCTGCTCATAATCGGTCTCGTGGCAGCCGATGCCGCTGAGCTGCCGGACCGTAGAGTTCGGCCCGTCGGCGCCCACGATGAGCTTGGCCTGAAGCTCGCTACCGTCGGTTAGCGTTACCGAGGCGGCGTCGGCGTCGACGTTAACGCGCTGCGGGCGGGCCGGCGCGCGCCACTCGACGGACGCCATGGCGGCTAGTGCCTCATGCAGGGCGGCTACGATGATGCCGTTCTCGATGAACCAGCCGAGGCAGTGGTCGCCCGTCTCGCGGGCATCGAAGCCGGCCTCGACGCCCCGGCTGTCCCAGACGCGTAGGCGACGGAACGGGCAGACGCGGCGCGCCAGCATGCGTTGCCAGGCACCGGCGCGCTCGAACACGGCGGCGCTGCCACGGTTCACCGATGACACGCGCAGCTCTGGGGGGCCGTTAACGTCCGGCTCTGGGCTGCTCTCGGCGCCCTCGAGCACGATCACCTGGTAGCCGGCCTGCCCCAGCAGGGCGGCCAGCGTACTGCCCACCATGCCGCCGCCGACGATGATGACGTCCGCCTTCTGGCTCATCCGCCTCTCCCATCGTTGACCGAGTACGCAAGATACGAGTTCTGATAGCGTAGCGTATAACGCCAGTATGCTGGCCTAGTCCGCGATAATCCCTGGGGGAACGGATGTTCGTCTTACCACTGGATCGGGGAATCGATTGGCGTCATCCCCCGGTGGCGACACTGATACTCGCGGCGCTCTCCCTGGTGGCTTTTGTCGTCTTCCAGCTCGATGACCGCGAGGAGGCGCGGGCGGCGCGCGAGTATTATTTCGACTCCGGGTTGGCGGCTATCGAGCTACCCGCCTATCGCCATTGGCTGACCTCCCAGGGGCGCGGCGAGGAGATCGACTGGTTCGGCGAGGATACGCCTTATGATCCGCGCCGCCGGCTCTACCACGTCCAACGCCGTGATGCCGCGTTCCAACAAGCCCTCAAAAACGGCGAGGTGATCGACGAAGACCACGATGCCTACTGGGATTGGCGGG
>Ga0207714_1002055_pt1 | contig 12475 bp, 17 predicted proteins | sample PonA232FremontCA_2_FD_187270 | JGI IMG/M metagenome (GOLD analysis project Ga0207714, IMG submission 187270) | Marine sediment microbial community from Fremont, CA, USA - Pond A23 Sediment 2 (SPAdes) | ecosystem: Environmental > Aquatic > Marine > Unclassified | place: USA: Fremont, California... | reverse complement strand
CCCGCCGATCCCGGTCAACTCTGGGTCGATGCGCGGGACGGGCCAGTTCCCCAAATTCGTGGAGGACGCCTACCGGCTGGGTGGAACGAACGAGGAGCCCTACGACGACGAGGACCTCTGGCTGCTACCCACTGCTGAGGTGCCGGTCACGAACATGTACGCCGGGGACATCCTGCTGTCCGACGATCTCCCCCTCAAACACCAGGCTTACACGCCGAACTTCCGCCGCGAGGCCGGCGAGCACGGCACGGAAACCCGCGGGATGGTTCGGGTCCACCAGTTCAACAAAGTCGAGATGGTAAACTTCGTCGAGCCGGGGAAAAGCGACGAGCGCCTCCAGGGGCTGCTGGGTGAGGCCGAGGAGGTCCTCGACCGGCTTGGACTGCCTTACCGCGTGCTTGAGATGTGTACCGGCGATATGGGGTTCACCCAGGCGAAGAAGTACGACATCGAAGTGTGGGCGCCGGGTGACGACATGGAAGACGGTCCAGCCGAGGGCGGCCGATGGCTCGAAGTCTCCTCGGTCTCGAATTTCCGGGACTTCCAGGCCCGACGAGCAGGAATTCGCTACCGGCCGGAACGCCACGAATCCGCGGAGTACGTCCACACGCTCAACGGCTCCGGGCTGGCGCTGCCACGAGTCGTCGTTGCGATTCTCGAATATTATCAGAACGAGGACGGGACGGTGGCCGTCCCCGAGGCGCTGCAGCCGTATCTCGATGGCCAGGAGATCATCGAGGGTCACGAACCGGTCGGAGAAAGCGCCCTGGGCTCGGGCGACCGCGAATAACTTAGTCGGCCGTTGAGGGCTGGCCCGTGGCGCCGCGGGCGCGGTCATCCTGCCAGTTGAAGAGGCTCGCCAGGGCCGGCCCGGTGACGTTGTGCCAGACGCTGAAGAGCGCCGGGATCAGGGCTGCCGCCGGCTCGAAGAGGCTCGTCGCGAGGGCCACGGCGAGCGCGCTGTTCTGTAGCCCGACTTCGAAGGTGGTGGTCCGCACGCGGTCGGTGGCCATTCCGGTAATCCGCCCAACGCCGTACCCCGCCCCGAGCCCGATGGCGTTATGCAGGACGACGGCGGCCAGCACGAGCGCGCCGGCGGTGAGGATGTTTTCGACGTTGGCCCCGACCACGCCGGCCACGATGGCCGCGATCGCAGCCACGCTCACCACCGGGAAGACGTCGACCCCGAGGTCGGCCACGGTGGGGGCGAACCGATCGAGGACGTAGCGCAGGGCGAAACCGAGCACCACCGGGATGATGACGATCTGGACGATGTTCGTGAACATCTCCATGAAGGTCACGTCGATCCCCTGCCCCAGGATCACCAGGGTCCAGGCCGGCATGACGATCGGCGCGGCCAGGGTGGTCAGCGTCGTGATCGCGACCGAGAGGGCGACGTCGCCCCGTCCCAGGAACGTCATCACGTTCGAGGCGGTCCCGCCCGGGGCCGCTCCGACTAGGATCAGTCCCACGCCGATCGCGTCCGGGAGGTCGAAGGCGAGGTAGATCAGATAGGCGGCCAGGGGCATCACGAGCCACTGTGTCAGGGCTCCGATCCCAACGTCGACGGGCCGTTCGACCAGCCGCCGGAAGTCCGGCGGCGTGAGAGTCAGGCCCATACCGAGCATGATGAGGCCCAGGAGCGGATTGACGTAGTTCAGCACGGGCACGAACGTATCGGGTTGCCACAGCCCGAGAATCGCCGCGGCAACGACCCAGACGACGAAATACTTGCTCGCAAACTGCGCGACCCTGGATATCGTCTCCCCGTTCATACGGGCAGGAATGTGATTGTGAGTAAGAACCCTTCGTTTGGTGCGTGTCCACTATCGGCGGTGCGGACCGTCGCCGTAATGGAGACTGCACCCCGTCACGACTCTCTCCAGGGGCCGGGCTACCGTCCCCCTTCACTGTTGGCGTAGGTCACCAGGTGGGTGAGCCGTTCCTCGACCTGAAAGACGTCGACGAAGCGGAAGAAAAGCGATCCGTCGGCCCGGCGGAGTTCGCCCTGGACGGCCACGCCGCCGGGGCCGGTGTAGATCCGCGTCACTTCGTGCTCGGTGTCCGTCTCGGGCCGGCGATCGGCCATGAATGAGACGAACTCTTCGCGGCCCGACAGCGTCCGGTCGCCCCGCTCGTGTGTGAACTCCGGGTCGAGAAGCGACCTGAGTCCGTCGTAGTCACCGGCGTCGATGGTCCGGTAGTACTCGCGGGCGAGCGTGGGTCCGTCGGCCTCCTCGGGCACCACTGGTTCGTCCATACAGAACCTTGCCGCCCCGTGGCCAAAAGTGCGCCTTTCGGGCGGGACGTTTTTGCACCAGCCCCTATTTACCTCTACCGTGGACTTGCACGTTCGGTACGAGGGCGACGACGACCCTCAGAAGTGTACGGCGAAGAAGCTCGAGCGGTTCGACCTAGCCTCCCTGCACGCCCGGGACCAGTCTGTCCCGTACGGCCTGGTCCTCGACCCGTTCGCGGACAAGGCTCTCTCCCCAGCCGACCGGGAACGGACAGACATCCTCGTCGGCATGGACAGCTCCTGGGAGTCGGCCTCGGCCGAGCAGTTCGACGTGGACGGGATCCATCGCGCTCTGCCGTTCATGCTGGCCGGGAATCCCGTCAATTACGGGAACCCCTATCAACTCACCACCGTCGAGGCCTTCGCCGGCGCGCTCGTGATTCTCGGAGAGCGTGAGCAGGCCGAACAGCTCCTCTCGAAGTTCCGCTGGGGGCAGACCTTTCTGGACCTGAACGAGGAACCACTTGAGCGATACGCCGACTGTGCGGACAGCACCGAGGTCGTGGCCGTCCAAAACGAGTACCTCGACCGCTGACTCGCCCGGAGTCGAACACCTTTTACCCCTCCTCGTGATAGGAGCGGATATGACACAACACCTCTCCATCGAAGACCGACTCCTCGGCTCCCAGGTCTGCATGCGCTGTAACGCCCGAAACCCCGAGCGGGCAGACCAGTGTCGCAAATGTGGCTACGGCAGGCTTCGACCGAAGGCCAAGGAACGCCGCGCCACGTAATCAGGACTCCCACTCGTTTTCCAGCACCGCGTAGCGGTGGACGTCCCGGTACTCTCCACGGAGATACGCCGCGTCCCGATGGACGGCTTCGTGATCGAATCCTAGCGTCTCCCAGAGGTTTCTGGAGGCCTCATTGCCCTCGAAGACCCGCGCCTCGATGCGGTGAAGCCGTAACTCATCGAAGGCGTGAGTGATCAGGAGTTCGCTGGCGGCCGTTCCGTACCCCTTTCCGTGGTCCTCGGCCTGGAGCCAGATGCCGAGTTCCGCGTTCCCATTCTGATTGTCGATTGGCCCCAGACCGATCGTTCCCGCTGGACCGTCGTCCCCGACGATCAGGAGGTTGATCTTGTCCTCGCTCGTGACCTGTTCCTCGAACCATGCTTCCTCCTGGTCGCGATTGAGCGGCCACCGGACGGTGAGGTGCCGCCGGACGGCCGGATCGTTGATGGCCGTTTGGAGGAAGTCCAGATCGTCAGTTTCGATCGTTCGCAAGTCGACCGTGTCTCCGGGGAGAAAGACTGCACCTGGCATAGGGAGAGGGGAACCGGACGATGCAAAAGCGTTTCGTCGGTCAGTCCTCTGGATACTTCGGCTCGCCGCGGGCGGCCCGATCTCGCGCTCGTTCGATGACCGCCCGCACGTCCCCCTCGAAGGACGGGCCGTGGCCCGGATAGAGCGCCCTCACTGACGAGGGAAGCCGGTCCAGCAATCGATCCAGACTCTCGACGAGTGTCTCCCTGTCGGCCCCGGGGATGTCCGTTCGACCGAAGCTCCCGTCGTCGTAGGCCCCGTCGCTGTAGACCACGATGTCTCCCGAAAAGACCGCCTTCTCGCCCACAAACGCGAAATGATCTGGCGCGTGTCCCGGGGTCGCGACGGCTTCGAACGTTTTCCCGCCGATCGATACGTCCATCCCATCGGAGAGTGGCTCGGTCCTGTCACCTTCCGAGGCCGCATAGACCGTCGGGGCGAACGCTTCTCGAAGTGCCGGGAGCCGTTCGACGTGATCGTCGTGTCCGTGGGTGACGACGATCGAATCGAGGTCTGTCACCCTGTTCCTGACTGCCTCGATGATACCTGGCATTGCCCCGGCATCGACGAGTGTCCGTGATTCCCCGGCGGCCAGATAGACGTGGCCGGTGAAAACGTCGGCCTCCTCGGTGAGACAGGTAATCTCCATACGCTATTCTGACGTTGCTGGCGTTTGAGTTTGGGGGCAGTACGGCCCTATTAGCGCCGGGCACTTTTTGTATCGCCGGCCCTTAAATTTACGTAATATGGGATTTGGCAGCTACGACGAATCCGAACAGGGGAAAAACGACATCGGTTCGGAGGACCTCGACGACGATGAGGGGGTCGCGACGAGCGAAACAAATCACGACGGCGAGGTCGACTTCGAGATCGGAGCCTCGAACGACGAACTCCTCGACAAACTCGAGGACATAAAGGACTGAACTCGTGAAATCAGGCGTCCGGGCGCTGGGCGTCGCCGAATCGTATCGGGAGGAACGGTCGATTTTAGGTGGAGCGGTCGTCAAAGCGACCGGCGTGGTCGACGGGTTTGCTTTTGAAACGTGTAGTGTCGGCGGGCTCGACGCGACTGCGGCCGTCGAGTCCCTGTATTCCTCTCTCGACCGCGAGGACGTTCGGTACGTGTTCGTGGCCGGGATCGCCCCGGCGTGGTTCAACGTCCTCGACCTCCATTCGATCCACGAGGCGACTGACCGACCCGTCCTCTCGATTTCCTTCGAGGAAAGTCCGGGACTCGAAGCGCCGCTTCGGGAAGCCTTCGACGGGGCGGCCCTCGATCGCCGCCTCGAACGGTATCGGGCCCAACCGGAGCGAGAGCGGATTACCGTCAACGACCAGCAACGCTTTGTCCGGAGCGTCGGGCTCGACGCGCCGACCGAGAAGGTTGTCGCTGCCTTTACGCTGGCGGGTGGCCGCCCGGAACCGGTTCGCGTCGCTCGGCTGGCGGCCCGCGGGGCGGATCGATTGTTGGAGACGGCCGAAACCGGGCCTTGAAATCGGTGGGGTGCCAGGCCGGGGTATGGACGAGTCGGGACTGGTAGTTACCGAGTGCGAGCGGTGTCCGGCGCTTGTCGAGTCGCGTAGTAAGATCGTCAACGGCGTCGGACCGGCGGATGCTGACGTGCTTTTCGTCGGCGAAGCCCCCGGGGAAAAAGAGGACGAACAGGGCGAACCCTTCGTCGGGCAGAGCGGGGGACTACTCGATGAGATCCTCGCGGAGGAAGGACTCTCCCGAGAGGCGGTGCGCATCACGAACGCCGTCAAGTGCCGACCCCCGGAGAACCGCGACCCGAGGACCGAGGAACTGGGCAACTGCCGTTCGTATCTCGATCGCGAGATACGGACCGTGGATCCAGCGGTGATCGTGACGCTGGGGAAGGTCCCCTCCGAGACCCTTTTGGACCGGTCAGTCGCGGTGACCAAAGCGGCCGGCGACATCGAAACGGTGCAAATTGGCTCGACGGACTATTCGGTCCTCATCGGCTTGCACCCGGCCGCGACGATGTACGACCCGAGCACGCGAGAGCCCTTCGAGGCGGTCATCGCGGAGGCAGCCGCCATCGCCCGCGGCAAACGGTAAGGGAAAGGGTCTTTTTCCCGAGTGCCAGTACGTCCCGTATGGAAACATCGACGGGGGCCGACGCCCCGACGGCCGACGTCGTCGTGCTGGATTACGGGCTCGGGAACCTCAGAAGCGTGACCCGGGGGCTGGAGCGGGCCGGCGCCGCCGTCCGGATCGAAGACGATCCCGCGGCGATCGAAACCGGGGACGCAGTCGTGCTGCCGGGGGTCGGTGCCTTTGGTGACGGGATGGAAAACGCGGGCCCGTTTCGCGAACCACTCAGTGAGGCAGCCAAGAAGGGCAAACCAATTTTGGGCATCTGCCTGGGCATGCAGATGCTGCTCACGACGAGCGAGGAAGCCGACCGCGCGGGCCAGGGGGACGTGAAGGGGCTCTCGATCGTTCCCGGTCGGAACTTGAAGTTCCGGGGTGATCAGAAGATCCCGCACATGGGCTGGAACGAGCTGTCGATCGAGCGCGAGCATCCGGTCGTCGAGGGCATCGACGGCGAATACGCCTACTTCGTCCACTCTTACTACGCCGATCCGGACGATGAGGAGTCAGTCCTCGCGACCACCGAGTACGGCGAACGGTTCCCGTCGATCATTGCCAACGAGGCGGGCAACGTCGTCGGCACTCAGTTCCATCCGGAGAAAAGCGGGGAGACGGGGCTGCGGCTCTTGCGGAATTTCGTCGACTTCGCGGCGTCTAAATAAACTCCCGGACGTCGGCGTAGTACATGTCGTGGTGGTCCATGGCGTCGATCCGTTCGGCGATGGCCACCGCGATCGCGTGCCAGCAGAGGTCGGTCGGATCCTCGTCGTCCAGGTTGTAGGTAGCGTCCTCACAGGTACAGCCGTCGTCCTCGACGATGTACTCGTCGCCGTGGCCGACGACGACCGTGAAGTCACGGTAGGCCTTCACTCGGGATTCGGTGACCGCCTCGATGGCACGCCGCCCTCGATCACCGTGGACCGCGAGGATCCGGTCGGTGATCTCCGGGGTTAGCTCGCCGGCGGCTTCGAGGGTGGTCTGCCAGTCCTCGTCCGGTTCCACAGCGGGCTTTCGACCTGGGGGATCAAAGCCCCTGGGATCGGCCCGGGCGGCTTTTCATTCCCCCGGACACAGAGTGGGTATGGAGCAGACGGAAGGACCGGTCACCGTCACGGTCCCCGAGCAAGCCGATGCGGGGCGGACAGACGCGGTCTTTTTCAATCCCGACCAGGAACTCAACCGCGACCTGACCGTCGCCGCCTTGCGGGCCTACCGGGAGCGGGAGCCTCGTGCCGACCGATACCTGGATGCGATGGCCGCAAGCGGAATCCGAGGCGCTCGCGCAGCGGCTGAGGGGTGGACTGTCGCCCTGGCCGACCGTGACGAGGAGGCCGTCGAACTCGCCCGCTCGAACCTCGAACGCAACGATCTCGACGGGACGGTCTATCACCGAGACGCGAACGTGCTCCTGCAGGACCCAGCGGAAGTCTTCGACGTGGTCGACTTGGACCCCTTTGGCTCGCCGATTCCATTTGCCGACGCCGCATTCGCCAACACGCGAAATCTGGTGGCCGTGACCGCCACCGACACCGCGCCGCTCTGTGGCGCCCATTTTGAGAGCGGGGTGCGCCGGTACAGCGCGGTACCCAGGAACACCGATTACCACGCCGAAATGGGGTTGCGAATCCTCCTTTCCGCACTCTCCCGCACTGCGGCGCGGTACGACGTGGGCGTGACACCGATCCTGAGCCATGTCTCGGACCACTACGTGCGAACGTACCTCGACCTCTCACATAGCGCGACTGACGCAAACCGGGCGATCGACGAACTCGGATCGGTGCATCACTGTCGCTCTTGTTCGCACCGATCGGCCGAACCGGGGCTGATCCCCCACCCGCCCGAAGAGTGTCCCAATTGTGGGAGCGAGTCGTTGGTGACGGCCGGCCCGCTCTGGCTTGGTCCCACCCACGAGCCGGACTTCGTGGCCGACACGAGAGACGCCATCGATGACTCGATGGGGACGGCGACCCGGGCACGACGCTTGCTGGATCGATTGCAGGACGAACTCGACGAACCGACCCACTACGACCAGCACGCGCTCTATCGCCAGTGGGGCGAACCGGCGGTGGGGATGGACGACTTTCTCGATCAGCTTCGAGACGCGGGTTTTGCGGCCTCGCGGACTCATTACGGCGGGACGACGTTCAAAACAGACGCCACCCGCGAGGAGATCGACGTGGCGATCGAGTTCGCCGAGGACCCCTAACACTGGCGGACTGGTTGGCCGGAGAACTATTTGTCAGCATACCCAACGTGTAGCTGTGTCTCGGGTTCGCCACCTCCTGATCGTCGTGAAAGCGGCCGTCGCGATCATTCAACAGCAGCAGGTGAGTTTCCTCGCGGCCGCTATCGCGTACTACGCCTTTGTCTCGATCCTGCCGCTCGCGCTTCTCGGGTTGGCGGTCGGGCAGGTGTTCGGCGGGGCCTGGATCGACGTGGTGTTGGCCCGGAGCGACCAGTTCTTGACGCCTGCGGCGACCGACATCGTCGCCAGGTCCGTCGTAAACAGTTCGGGTCGGAGCGGGGCGACGCTGATCGGGATCCTCGTGCTTCTCTGGTCGGGCAGTCGGGTCTTCCGGGGATTGAACGTGGCCTTCTCCCAGGTATACGGGACGACCGGGCGGAAATCGCTGCCGGCCCAACTGGTCGACGTTGGGATCGTGCTCCTCGGTATTCCGCTCGCACTCCTGGCGGCGGCCCTGCTCGGAGTCATCATCCCGTGGCTCGACTGGGTTCCAGGCAGCCGACTCCTGAGCGGCGTGGGACTGCTGGTCGTACTCGGCGTCGTCTTCTTTCCAATGTACTATCGGTTCCCGGACGCCGATGTCAGCGTCCGCGAGGCGCTGCCAGGGACGGTCCTGGCCGCAACGGGGTGGGCAACCCTGGCCTCGCTTTTCTCCCTGTACGCAACGTACGTCGCGAATTTCAGACTGTACGGCGTCCTCGGGGCGGCGCTGTTGCTCGTTACCTGGCTCTATCTCGGGGGGATTATTATCATGCTGGGCGCAGTAGTGAACACCGTGTTGGCCGGAGCCCCACCGGCGGAACAGCCGGACGGATCGGAGAGCGACGAGACGGGCAGAAGCGGACCGGTCCCCGACGTCGCCGAACTCGAAGCCGAGGTGCAATCGCTTCGGGAGGACCTTGAGGAAAAGACCGTCAGCCGCTCATCGCTGGAATCCGAACTGAAGGCCTACGTCAGGAACCGCCAGCGAGCGGGCAAAGCGACTGGCTGGGGGCCGTATCTCGTCTTGCTCTACGGGACGGCGATGACCCTGGGCGCGTTTTACTGGCTCGAGGGCGGGTGGGCCATTCTGGCGATGATCGTCGTGTGGCTCTCGACGCTCGGGCTCTACGTGCAACTGGTCGTCTTCGGGCTCGGAATCCAGGCGGCCTCGCTTCCCAGTCGCTTGCTCGACCGCGTCAGGGACTAATATGCGCGGCTTTGGCGTCACGGAGGCCCTCGCCCCAGCCGTCCCCGAAGCGGCTATCCCCCTCCTCGTCCTGCTGACGGCATTCGGGGGCCCAAAACTGATCGCTATCGTTTCGATAGTCGGCTCTTCGACGGGTGTCTGGACCGAACGGGTCGAACTGCCTCGCGCGAGACGGTTCCTCGTTGGGATCGGGCTGGTGCTCTCGGCGTCGATTTTCCTCAAACACGGCCTGGCGATGCCGCGCCCGCCAGCGGCCCTGATGGCGATACCGGAGGACGGCTTTGGGTTCCCGAGTGGCCACGCGACGGCCGCGGCTGGACTCGCGACTGCTATTTTGCGGAGTTCGACGCGTGTTGAGCGCTGGCAGTACGGCCTCGGGATCGGCTACGTTTCTCTCATCGCGGCGACACGGGTACTCCTCGGCGTACACTACCTCGTGGACGTCCTCGCGGGGGTGGGCGTCGGGATATTCGTTGCCGCAGGAGGGATACGGGCCGCTCGCTCCCGGCAGCTCGTGGCTGAAATCGTAACAGTCCTCTTCGCAGCGGCGGCCTTGACAGTCTGGCTGCTGGCCTAATCGGTCAACTGATCGACGAAGTTGACCCATCGACGAGTGCCCTCGATAGCCGCGTCCTCGCTTCGCTGCTCGAAGCTCGGTTCGGAGAGGTTCCCGAGGGCGGTGAGCGCCCGTTCGAGCCCGAGAATCGTATCGGCGAGGTCGGTCGCTTCGGTCTCGGTCAGCGTGTCGTTTTTTAGCCGCTTCAGGCGTCTGTTCCGCTCTCTCGTTAGCGTATTCCGAACCTCCCGGACCGATTCTCGCCGTTCCGGCGGTATCGCGCCCTGGGATTTGGTTTCCATGACGAACGTTCGGAGTTCGAACGGGTCACCGTCAATCGTTATCGACTCCGGGATCCGCTGGCCGATCGTCGCCGTCCGACGTTTGACCCGAGCGAGAAGCTCCTCGCGGCGCTTTTCGCTCACCTCCGTCTCCTCATCGCTCATATGAACGAATAGCCGACCCACTCAGGCAGCCCTTTCGGTTCGGCTCAGAACTTCTCGAGGTACCGATCGAGCTCCCACTGGCTGACTTCGAGGTTGTACTCCGCGGATTCCTGGCGTTTGGCCTCGATGAACTTCTCGGTGACGTGGGGGCCCAGTGCGTCCTGGATGACCTCGTCTTCCTCCAGGGCGTCGACGGCGTCCGAGAGGCTCTCGGGCAGCGTCTCGATGCCGTACTCCTTGCGGGTCTCCTCGTCGAACTTGTAGATGTTTTCCCGCACCGGCTCGGGCGGTTCCATTTCCTTCTCGATCCCGTCCAGGCCCGCGTGAAGCATGACGGCGATGGCCAGGTAGGGGTTCGAGGAGGGGTCCGGCGAGCGCAGTTCGATCCGCGAGGCGGCCTTGTGACGGGCTGCCGGGATGCGGACCAGTGCCGTCCGGTTGACGCCACTCCAGGCGATGTACACCGGCGCTTCGTAGCCCGGGACCAGCCGCTTGTAGGAGTTCACCGTTGGGTTCGCGATGGCCGTGATCGCGGGGGCGTGCTCGAGAATGCCCCCCAGGAACTGCTTTGCACACTCCGAGAGCCCGAACTCGTCGTCGGCGTCGTGGAAGACGTTCTCGCCATCGTCGGTGAAAAGCGAGAGGTGGGTGTGCATCCCGCTGCCGTTGACCCGGGCGATCGGCTTTGGCATGAACGTCGCGTGCAGGTCGTGGAGTTCCGCTGTCGCGCGGACGACCGAGCGGAAGGTCGCGATGTTGTCCGCGGTGGTCAGGGCGTCGTCGTACTTGAAGTCGATCTCGTGCTGGCCCGCAGCGACCTCGTGGTGGCTGGCCTCCGTTTCGAAGCCCATCTCCTCGAGGTTGAAGATGATCTCCCGGCGGAGGTCAGAGGCCAGGTCCTTCGGCCCGAGGTCGAAGTAGCCGCCGGCGTCGTGGGTCGTGGTCGTCGCCCGGCCGTCGCCGTTCTTCTCGAAAACGAAAAACTCCGGCTCGGGGCCTACGTTCAGCGTGAACCCCATCTCGGCCGCCCGATCGATGGCGCGCCGGAGGACCGTTCTGGGGTCGCCCTGGAACGGCTCGCCTGTCGTCCCGTCGATGACGTCACAGATGAGTCGGGCGGCCTCGCCGTTCTTCTCGTCCCGCCAGGGGATCACGGCGAAGGTTTCGGGGTCCGGCTCCAGACGCATGTCCGATTCCTGGATTCGGACAAAGCCCTCGATCGAGGAGCCGTCGAAGTAGATCCCTTCGGTCAGCGCCTTTTCGGCCTGACTCGCGGGGATCGAGACGTGTTTTACCGTCCCCAGAATGTCGGTGAACTGGAGCCGAAGGAATTCGATGCCTTCGTTTTCGATGCGATCCAAGACGGCCTGTTCGGCCTCGTCGAGCCCCCCGTCAGGGTGGGAAACGTCGGATGTCATGTTGTTCGATATATACCTTCAATACAGGATGTATTAAAGGAGTAACGGTTAACGCAACCGCCCTTTTACGTGAAAAAACTGGACAAACGTAAACTTAAATAGGGTGGGGCTCGGGATCCCATACATGGCCTACGAGAACCTCGACGCCGAACTCATCAACGAACTCCTGGAAGACGGCCGGGCGAGTCTTCGTAGCGTTGGCGAGTCCTTGGACGTATCGGTTACGACCGTGTCGAACCACCTTCGTGAACTGGAGTCGGCCGGCACCATAAAGGGTTTTGTGCCTGTCATCGACTACGACACGCTCGGATACGACGTTACTGCGATCGTCCAGCTCAAAGTCGAAGGGGCCTCCCTTCCGGACATTACCGCGCGCCTCGATGAGATGGACCGGATGTTTACCGTCTACGAGGTCACTGGGGAGTTCGACATCATCGCGGTCGGGAAGTTCGAGGACACCGACGCGATGAACGAAGTCATCAAAGAGCTACAGGCCCAGGAGGAAATCAAGGAGAGCAATACGAGCGTGGTGCTTGACGCGCCGGTCGAATGCGATCAGTTCCCGTTGCCGATAGGCGACGCCGAGTAAGTCCGGCATTTCGAAGCGAAACGGAAACGACTCCGGTGAGAGCGACTCGCCCGATTTTCTACTCTCGTTCGAAGAATCGTCGGTTGGTTGGTCAGCCGTTTTCGATACGGGCTCAGTTTTGGATGGGGGGTGGAGCCTCGCTTACATCGCGGACCTGCGGTCCGCTCGTTTGTTCGGAGACCCCTCCGGTCGTCTCCTGCCTCACGGGCAAACCGCGCCCGTTCGGTTGGTCAGAAGGGCGCGTTGCGCCCTTCTTTACTCGCGGGCAAACTGTGCCCGCTCGTTTGTTTGGAGAGACTCGCTTCGCTCGCCTCTCCTACATCGCGCCGCCCATGCCACCCATACCGCCCAT
>Ga0207714_1002054_pt1 | contig 12476 bp, 11 predicted proteins | sample PonA232FremontCA_2_FD_187270 | JGI IMG/M metagenome (GOLD analysis project Ga0207714, IMG submission 187270) | Marine sediment microbial community from Fremont, CA, USA - Pond A23 Sediment 2 (SPAdes) | ecosystem: Environmental > Aquatic > Marine > Unclassified | place: USA: Fremont, California... | reverse complement strand
CAGGTGCCGCGACCGCGGGAAGGCAGGATAAGAATTAGTCCGCGCCGCAGACAGCCACCGCAGGTGCTAGCAATTGCGGCGGTGATGTAGTTACCGAGTATAAGTAATACTTGCGAGAACCCCCTATTCAACACCGAGAGAGGAGCCAGAGCGGTGAGTCGAAATTGCGACTCACAACCCTCACAGGGATACAAAAGACGGTAGTGAGTATAAACAAGACTTGCGAGAACCCCCGACTGAATACGCTCTGATGCGGCGTGAGGTTCCGTTCCGGCACACCCCAGTATCGATTTGTAACACCGACCGCTCTCAGCGGGCGCCCATCATATAAAACATCCTATACTAAACCACTGGAGATCGACACAAATCGACAGAAGAAGACACGTTTCGGGGTCGCAAGGCAGTGATGCCTCTCACCAGTTCCCGGTTAGTCGTGGTGAACCACCTCGGGATACGTGTCTTCTTCTGCATCATCGGGCGGTTCCTCGACCCACGGATGGTCCTCGTCACCGTCAGTGATCGACCGCCACTCTTCGACAGCCGACCGTAGCCCGCTCACATACTCGGCCTGCTGACACCACTCTTCGTCTTCGATTCGCGTCTGTGCCTCATGCATCGGTCGTAGTGAGCCACCGCAGGGTTCGGGATCATCGACAACAGGAGACTCAGTATCTGGTCCGTCTGTCTCCGCACCGCTAGTCTCAGCGACGTTAGACGCCGATGAGTCCGACTGTGTGCCAGTGGACGATGAGGCCGAGCTACCTCCCGTCCAATCATCACCAGCGCCGTCACCGCTGCCTGCGCCGGCGTCGAGCGTATTGCTCGTCCACGGATTCCCACCGCGACCAGATATTGACTGTCCACCACTGTCGGGATTCCAAACATCATCAAGGGGGTGGTTCTCCCGATCCGGGCACTCACAGTCTTGCCCGGAATCCTGCGAGCACGCAGCCTCCGTCGTCGACGGGCTGGTATCCTCGTTGATTGTCTCCTGATTCGAGATTTCGGCATCACAGGTTGCGTCGTTGAGATTGGCGAACCGGACACCGAGGAGTTTCGGTGCGGCATTGCAGAAGCGGGCGAGACATTCGTCTTCGACGCCATCTGGGATGTAGCAGTTGTGGAGCTCACCCTTCATCCGGCTAGCAAGTTCGTCACGAGGGCCGACGCGTCGAACTCCAGCGTGAGAATAACAGTAAGTGAGCTGGTGAACGAGATCGGTAAGATCCTCGACGGACACGTTCGAATCTTCACCTTTCGTGATCCGATGAAAGAGCCAGCCAGTCTCTTCTTCGACAGCTTCCGCAACCAAGTAATCAAACGACTTGCGTACCGCCGGGAAAAACAGGTGGAAGTGCGGGCTAAAAACGAGATACTCGTAGGGGTTATCCTCAGAGAGAACATCTTTCCAGGTCATATCCCCCTCCCCTTCAGCGCCACCGTGTTCGTACTGATCCGCTCGGTACTCCTTCTTGATTCGGAAAGGGTGGAAGATTGTCACAAAGCCATCGATATTCCACTTCTTTTCGAGGAGCGTCTTGATGATGAGGAGCGTCCGTTTCAGTGGGTTTTCCGAGTCAACGGCGAATCCGTCTGGTGGCGATGCGACGACGTGGTTAAAATCAATGTCTTTCCGACCGTCGTAGCGGGCATAGATCGCCCGACGCAGGCCTTCGAGTTTCCCCGCCGTCGTGACGACCTTCCGCTTCACCGCAGCGGCCCAGTCCCGCTCACAGGTCGGATTCGCACAAGTCCGACCCACGAACACGGGCTTGCCACAGCCCTCATCGTCCGCACAGGCAAACGCCGGTATATCCTCGCCACAATCAGTCTGTGCAAGCCCCCCTTGTCCCGGGAGGTCAAGCTCGGGGAGTGAATCAGTCGGGTCAGATTTGGTTGTCTCCCGCTCGAGGACGTCGCCGGGAGAGGCCCCGACCTCACCGAAGCCTGAGCGAGCGAGTTCGCGGATCTGGACCTCTCCGGAGTCGGTGTGCTCAAACGAATAGATGATCGAAGGCTGGTCTGCGAGGCCGTTACCGTCGAAATTCTCGACGCTCATGGGCTAAACCCCCAGGATAGCAGCACAACTAACGAGACACACAAACTAAGACGCTGGACCACAGAGGAACAGACACGGCCCAATGGTGACGAGTCAGCGCAGAGTTCCTTGCCATAGGATGCGCTAACTCGGGTGGCCGGTGTCAGCCCCTCCTTTGGGGCTGAAACCAACATTCTTTAGCGGCGGGTCTAGTCGCCGTCACCCCCATCATCAATAACTTCGGCGACCGAGATTTCGTCGAGCCGGAGGAACGACTCTTTATCCTTGATTCCCAACACTTCTCGCACCTCAACCGGAATCACAACTACCCCATCCTCGGAGCATTTCACCACACCGGCTGACTCCGAACGCTCGGGTTCACTCATACCTCAAAGTTCTGTAAGTCAAACATATAAAGTTAACGCAGTCTAATACAATTCAATTTGTGCCCACTCTATAAGACCCAGGACCGCACTTTGTGTTATTGCAGTTGGGTAAGCTGGATGTATAGAACCGTAGAAGTAAAACTTACCCCTACGCCGTAATGCGATTCTAATCTCAAACATTTTTATCCAACTGCAACAACATCAAAATCACCGTCAAATGTTATTGTGGTTGTTTGTAGAATCATATATAGAACCACATCGTTACTTTTACAAACATAGATACACTGTATTAGAATACATTAGACTGAAAAAGAAATTGCACTTCTGAACGCCACACAACAATGGGAAAATACACAGAAAACCTCACTACGGCTTTCAGTGAAGAACAGAACCGACGAATAGAAAAGAGAGTGAACAAGGGTGGTTACAGCTCGAAAGCTGAGTACGTGCGATCAATGATCGAAGCAGGAGAGTCGGATATCACTGCGCTTGACCCACGTACAAGCAATACAGACACAGACACTCACGCCAATCACGAGACCGCAGAGGCGGCAGCAAAGGCCCTCTCTGACTCCGCTCTCATCGATCAGTTAGATCAGGGAGAAGCCAACAGACAGGGGTTTGAGGAGTCTATACAAGAGTTACGTCAAGCATTTGAGAACACGCTTGTAGACCGACTTGGAGAGTTGGCAAATGACCCCAGCAGCCCGGTACAGAACGATAACAGAGGCAACTACTATCTGGAGGAGGATGCCTAATGTCCGTTGGAGATGGCAACTATATCGAGACGTTCGATCCAGATGGGGATGTGCTGTGGTTTTGGTACCAGACATGGCATCGCAACGCCACTACAAAGAGTAACGAATCCACAGAAGACACAAAAGAGACTGTTAGGCAATGCTTAAACAGATTTGAGCGGTTTTTAGCTGCACAAAATGGCAACCAGTCATACGACTGCCATTGGTCGGACATCGACATTGACGCTGTTTCTTACGATGATATCATTCCACCCCGAGAGGTGACGCCACCGTTAGCCGAGCAGTTCCTTGTTGGACTCCAGCATACCTATGAAGCACGCACGCAGCAAAACACATACGCCAATGTGAAGCAGGCGTATGAGTGGTGCGAGGAAAGTGTTGAGTCAGTTGAGGTCGACCCATTTGCGGTCGTTGAAAAGAAGCATAAAGAAAAAAATAACGATTGGATTCTTGACACACCAGAGGGGCGGGATGCATACATCATCCCGGTCACAGATGCTCGGGAGGTAGTAAGATCATGGAAGCACCCAATGTGGCTCGCAATCCAGGTGATATTTGGTAAGTACGGCAGGAGAGCCGGGGGTGTCAGCAATCTAGATTTCGAGAATGTCCATCTAGATCATCCGGGCTGCGACTGGACTGTTCATTCCGATCTGCGACAGTGGCCTGATCACATCTCATTCAGGGCTGACAAACGGGCGTCTGACGAGACTCGCAACACCGGTAATAAGACGAAGACGAATGCAGTGTATCCAATTGATTCGGAATTGAAAGATGCATTACTGTGGTACTTGACGATCCGACCACAACCAAACTCTCCGACTGACCCGCTGTTTATTTCTCAAAGGAAAGGTGAGAGATTATCTGGAGCTATGATAGGCAACAAGTTCAGGGAACGTGCGAAAGAGTTAGGATATTGGTACGGTGCCAACGATGATGATAACCTCAATGCACACTATTGGCGACACTGGACGACCAGCTGGTATCAAAGCCAGTTTGGTGGTGGATCTGAGGACACGGCACTAACAAAATACCTCCGTGGCGACAGCAAAAATGATATCATGGCCATCTATGATAGCTATACGGAGGACAAGCGAGATACGATCCTCGACGCGATGCCGACGTTCCTTTCGCCGTATGTGGAGGAAGACGACCAATGAGACAACAAGACGAATCAAAGGTCGGGCCTAACCACCCCACTCATCAGTGGCCGGAGTATCGACAGCTCCGTGACGCTGTCGAGCAGTATCTTGACCATGAGGCGCCGGACCCGTCCTTTCGGCATCTCTCACAGGCGCTCGGTGCGATTCTCGGGGAGCAGTACCAGCAGAAATTCATGCAGGCACACGGCCTGTCTGAGCCCGCAGAGACAGACTGCATCGGTCGGCTCATCGACGGCCGTGACGAGTGCCCCCACAACGTCGTCGCGGAGGATGACGACCCGAACGCCCCGCCACACGCGCCACCCGGCGACGACCACTCAACCCTGTGGCTCGACGAGGACGGCAACCCGGCGCTGTACGGAATGCACGTCTATCAAGGCAACATCGAGATGCGGGCGAGTGACGACCCGCCGGACTCGTGGTTCAGTATCGTCGGATTCGCCGAACACTACGGCCTCGAGCTCTCGATTCTCCCCTACTCGTGGTATAACTTCGGCCGGACGGTCCACGTGATTTTCTACCCGCCAGAGCGCTACCGCTGACTGCGTGTCTGCCACCCGTCTGACTGAGAACTATCGGTGTGAAGATTGTAGCATCGAGTATGAAAAAGTTGAGCGTGTCCCTCGAACCTGAGCACGTTGAGCGGCTCGACGACCGGCAAGCCGAGGGAGATGTCTCGTCACGGTCGGCCGCCGTCCGTGATATTCTCGACGAGTATGAATCACTGCGCACCGAGTGCGAAGACCTCCGCGACGAGTGCGACAATCTTCGTACTCGGCTGGAGAACCGTGAGGACCGCATCGACGAACTGGAGGGGCAACTCGCCCGGCGGTCGCAACTGGAGGAGAAAGTCGAAGCACTCCCCGACAAGATACGTGGCCGCGAAAGATATCAAGAACGGCGCCAGCGTATGCTTGACGAGGCGAGTCTCGGACAACGGATTAAGTGGAAGGTGACCGGGGTTCCGGTTGAGGAGTCTAAGCAAGAACGGTCCAGTCAACTACGAGAGGGTTAGCACGCACTCCTAATGATTAGTAGTTACTACTAACCAATAGTCACCCTCGCTGAATGACTTGGGCCGGAGCAGCGTCATACTCCCCTCTCCCTGTCTTCTCGATTCCCGAGATCTCGTCAAAATATCGCTGAATCGATTGCCACATCGATTCTGCACTCGAGAACTTATCCTTGAACTCGGGATACAAGCTCTCCCGTAACTCGCTCGTCTCCATCGGACCGTCCTCGACCAGCAGCGAGAAGACACGCACAACTGCCTGTTCCCCATGCTCGGTTGTCGGAGGTTGGCCCTCTAATTGGGTCTCAAACGCCGCCAGTGCATCCCTCTCGGAGTCGTCGTCATCGTGCCAGCCATCCACCGTGTTCTCTTCGAGCTCCGTCACACGCCTCTCAAGACGCTCTATGCGGTCGAGAAGATCCTCACCATCCAGTACGTCTTCTTCACCGGTCTGCACCAGTCCGGTGATTTGCGCTGTCTCCACCGAATCACGGATGATCTTCGCCTTCGACACCCCACGCTCGTCTGCCTCCGCCTCGATCCACGCCGCCAACTCGTCGTCAACGGAGATTGAGAATCTTTGCACCGATCTTCACCACTTCGGTGTAGCATCCAGAACCTCAAAACTCTCACGCCGGCAGGCGGTGTTCATCAAAATCCACCAGTCTGGTGATTTTGCCATCCCACCAGCTTCGGAAGATTCGGAAATCGCCCCCATTCATTTATCAGATTTGCCGAAGAAATTAAAGCCATGATTACCGACGCACGGGTCTTTCAGGCTGGGTTCGTTCCTGGCGACGTGAAACATCGCCCGGCTGAAGTTAGCCATCTCTCCGATACGTTGCGACCCATCACAACCGGCGACCGCCCTGACCCGGCGTTTCTCTACGGACCCTCCGGAGCAGGCAAAACCTGCATCGCTCGTCACACTATCGAGCGGCTCCGTGAAACTGTCGTCTCTCTCGATCACCAGTATATCAACTGCTGGGAAGATCGCACCCGATTCAAACTTCTGTACCGACTACTCGAAGGCATCGACCAAGCGTTTGACATTCACCGTCAGTCGACCCCGAAAGATCAGATGCTTGAACGTCTCAAACGTCACGACGAGCAGTATGTCGTCATTCTCGATGAAGTTGACCAGCTCAGCGAGAAGGACCTCCTGTACGACCTGTATCAGATGTCCAATCTGACCATGGTTCTCATCGCCAATCGTGAGGAAGATGTGTTCGGCACGCTTGACCAGCGACTCAACAGCCGACTGCAACACTGTGTTCGGATTCGGTTCGACCAGTACGGCCTCTCAGAACTGGTCACGATTCTCGAAGATCGCGTGCGGTGGGGACTCGAACCAGATGCAATCGGGACTAACCAACTCCACCTGATCGCAGATGCTGCTGCGGGTGACGCTCGAGTCGCCATCGCCACCCTCCGAACCGCCGCAAGCATTGCTCGACAAAGCGGGGCCACCCGCATTACCGAGAGCGTCGTCGAACGGGCGGTTCCGGAAGCGCAATCGGAAGTCAGACAGAAAACAGCCGACAAACTCACCGAGCATCAACAGATACTCCACAATCTCATCACCGAAGCCGGCGACATCGCGCCTGGGACCCTCTACGAACAGTACTGTGAGGCTGTCGATGACCCCAAAACTCGACGGACGATGCGGAACCATCTCGCCAAACTCGAACAGTATAACCTCATCTTTGCGACTGGCAACACGAAAGCCCGGTCGTACCAGCCCCGTTCCTGAGGGTCGTGGGTCTGGCCGAAATTCGGGTGTTGTCTGGTGGTTTGCGGGAGTTATTCCCCCGGTATCAGCGCCGAAAGTGGTGAATCACGATATCCAGTTCCGGAAAACACACGCAGATATTGATAGGGCTGTGACATCATGTGCCAATATGGGTCAGTTAGCGCCTCTCGCGTTCGACATCGAAACGAGCGGTCTTGATGACGACGCCGTGATCACTGTCGCGGGGTTCAGTCACAGCCTCGGAGAGTCTCTCATCCTCAACACAGCTGGACGGGCCGCCGACCGGAAGGCACTCGTCAGGACGCTCGACGACCACTCCCCACGCACCGTTCAGCTCCAACTCGTCGACGACGAGCAAGCACTCCTCGAGGCTCTCGCCACATTCGCAATAGAGCAACTCGACGGGGATCGACACTACCTGACTGCATACAATGGGGAGACTTGGAATGGCGGATTCGACCTCCCGTTCTGTCGAACCCGGTTCCTTCGACATGACCTGGACTGGCCGTTTCGAGACGTCGCTTACGCCGATATGATGGCGATCACCGACCGGTTCGACACTAACGACCACCGCGATCTCGTCGGCGTCTACGAAGCGCTCATCGGAGAGGAAACGTGCGATCCGTTCAACGACAGTGCCGCGGCCGTCGACGCGTTCGAGGCCGGTGACTGGCTCCCACTGCTCGAGCATAATTTGGCAGACATCCAACGTACCCGGGAGCTGGCCGACCTCGCTGGCCGGTTCGTCCCGAAATCCGATTTCTCGATGAAGAATCTCGAACCGCCACGTCAGTAGATCGTGATTGGCGCGATAATCACGACCATCCCATTGAAACGAGAAAGAGAAAGGCCATATTCAAGTCACGTCCGAGAGAATGGATATCTCACACAAGAATGTCTACTAATGGAACCCAAGCTGCGTTTGATTTCTCTGAGTTCGACACTGATGTCTCACGAGCTGATGAAGATCGCGTCATTGAGACGATTGCACAGAGCATCGAACTGCTACGCGATCAGATTGACGACGACACCCTTGAAGGAGTATTCCGGGGAGATCCGGGCCAGTACACCATGCGGTCCGACTTCACTCGTGATCAACTTGATCCCGAGCCACTGACGAAAAGTCGAGTGATAGAACCGCTTCTGAACAGCCTCAATTACGAAAGTTACGGCTACGAGGCTGGCAGCTTCTCAGACGAACGCGGAGAGCAAGCCGACTATGCGGTTTCACTCCGAGACATCGACAGCGTTGATTCAAGCCGATTACTGATCGAAGCCGAACCGATGAACAAAGTACTGAAAGATCGCGGACACGGCCTTGATCAGGTCAAATCATGGCTGAGCCAGCGTGAGTTCGAGTCGGATTTCGGCTTCGCTACTGACGGAGTCCGGTGGATCTTCGTCCGATATGATCCTGATTCGTACAGTCATAATATTATCGAATCTGTTGATCTGCAGCCTGTCTTTCTGGCGTTGTTCGAGAACGCATCGACCGAACAGCAACCGCCGACAGTGGCGGTCTCTGACGAACATCGGGAACTCATTTCGAAGCTCCTCAGGACGTTTGAATACAACAATTTTGTGTCTATTATTGACGAGGCACGAGAGGTCATCAAACGGAAGCAGGAGGAGATCACCGACGAATTCTACGATGACTACATTCAGGTGGTGTTCGGGGTCGAAGATGATGCCGACGAGCGTCGAGCTCGAAGCCTAATCGGGGAGGGTATCGTCCCACCCGACGAAGCTGATGGCGACGATATCCGTCTGTTTGCTGTCGATCTGATGAATCGACTCATCTTCGTAAAATTCCTTGAGGACAAGAGAATTGTCCGCTCGGATCTGCTGGATGTACTCACCGACACGTACGAGAGTGGTATTTACCCACAATCACTCTACAAGACGTTTCTCGACCCGCTGTTCTATGATGTGTTCAACGAGAAACCGGATGACCGTGACCCACAGGTCGCAGATCTTGACGTGTACTCCGGTGTCCCTTATTTGAACGGAGGACTGTTCCGCCCGCAACTAAACGGGACGGAAACCTTGGACGAACGGGACTTCGACGTTCACGACAGCGTACTGGAGTCGATAATCGACCTTCTCGAACGCTACCAGTTCTCGACCGACGGCGGACCGACCGACATTGACCCGAGCGTACTGGGTAACGTCTTCGAGAAGACGATTAACTATCTCACGACGGACGCCGGCGACCAGAACAAGGAGCTGGGCGCGTACTACACCCCGAAAGAAATCACTCGGTTCTCGGCAGAGGAAACAGTACGTCCCGCACTTCTGGACCGCTTCAAGCAGGTTCTCCAAGATGAACGCGGGTGGCCGGAAGCGGAGGTTGAGCAGTACGACACGCTCTACCAACTGATCGACGGTCTTCCGGGTTCGGGAGATTTGATTACGACGCTTCTTTCGGAACTCGATGACTTCTACGTCGTCGATCCGGGCATGGGTAGCGGGCACTTCCTGACATCAGTTGTTGAGGAAATCGTCAACGTTCGTCAGGCACTCTATGCTCAGCAGGATTCCCAACCAAGCAGACATCGACTCAAGAAGACGACCGTCCAGAATAACATCTACGGCGTCGATATAGTCGAGCCAGCAGTCGAGATCGGCAAACTCCGACTCTGGCTGTCGATCATCTCTGAACTCCGTGAAGAAGATCTTGAAGACCTCGATGTTGAGGAAATCGCACTGCCGAACATCACCTTCAACGTCCGACGGGGCAACAGTCTTATTGGATACGTTGGGTTCCCCGAGGAGACAGAAGATGGACTTGCCACCTTCGAGCGGTGGTCGGAAAACAGTGTTCAGTCCCGGTACGAAGACCTGATAGAGCAGATCGAACTCTACGAGGCGCACAGGGCGTTCCCCGAGCGAGCAGAGGAACACCGACAACGGGCCAACGAACTGCTTGAACAGTATCGGTCTGAGTTGAACAGTCAGATTCTCGATGACTTCCGCGATGTCGTTGATGATGTTACCGATGAAGATCTTGAGGGATATACTCCGTTCCACTGGGTGCTTGAGTTCGCTGAAGTCTACGCGGAGGGTGGCTTCGATGTCATCGTCGGAAATCCACCGTGGGACGTGCTTAGCGCAAGTCGTGACGAGTTCTTTTCTCGGCACCATCCGGAATTCCGCGGACTTCCTCAGCCAGAGAAGGACACCGTTCAGGAGGAACTACTTGACAGCCCGGAAATAGCCGAGAAGTGGACCCGATACCAACGCGATGTAGAGGTTCAATCGGAGTACTTCAAAAACAGTGGTGAATACGAACTACAGACCCCGACTGTGGCTGGCGACACTGCAACCTACAAGAACGATCTGTCGAAGTTGTTCTTTGAGAGGGTTTTTCAGTTAGCCGATGAGGAAGGGTACGTAGCACAGGTTCTACCCGGAGTTATCTTCAACGGACAAGGTTCCAAGGACCTCCGGATGAAGATGGTTGATGAAGCGCAGGTACAATCACTCGTTGAGTTCGAGAACAAGGGAATCTTCGAGAATATCCATCAGCAGTACCGGTTCGGTGTTGTCGTGTTCAAGAACAGTGGTCGGACTGAAGAACTGAAAGGGATCTTCCACCAGCGTGATACTGATGTCCTCCAGAACTTCGATAATGAGGCAATTGACATCCCTCGTAGAGTGTTGGCGGAATACTCCCCTGAAGCCCGGATCTTCCCCGTAGTCACCAGTCAACAACAGGTGGATGTACTCGACCAAGTTCTTCAGCATCCGCCGCTCGGAAAGGATATTGACGACCGATGGAAGGCGGTCCCTCTCCCTGAAGAACTGAACAAGACGAGGGACTCGGATCGGTTCGTTCGAGAGGAGTCAGAAGGCGACTATCCGGTCTACGCGGGTGAGAACATCCACCAGTTCCACTACGACGAGACCGTTGACTCCGAAATCGAATCACTGTCCATCTGGAGTGTAGAGGAGGATGTCGATCACGACCTGAGCGGGAAACGGCGAGTCAGAGAGAAGCGGTTCAACAAGGGCGAACCGAAGAAGGCCATCTACGAGAAGTTCGACGGTGACAAGACGAGTAAGTCGCAAAAGCAGTTCGTCAACGACCTGCTCGAAGAACATCGCGGACAGAAACTTTCGGAGGAGGATGTTCTGCTCGACTGTGAGGAGTACCGAATAGGGTTCCGGGACGTGACCAACTCGACGAACGAGCGGACGATGATTGCTTCCGTCCTTCCGAGAGGGTCTGTGTGTGTCCATACGCTTCAGACTGTCCGACCGTATTCCATAGAACCGCCGGAAGAAGACCTCTCAGCAGACCCACTACACGATGTCTACAAGCAGGTGTTCACCTATGAAGAACTGATGTGTGCTGTGGGTCTTCTCAACAGTATCCCGTTCGACTACCTGATGCGGACCAAGATTAGCACACACGTTGTCAAGTACAAGTTCATGGAGTCGCAGGTTCCCCGACTCACAGAGGGTGACGAGTGGTTTGAGTTCATCTGGCGGCGGGCTGCACGGCTCAACTGCTACGGCGGCGAGTTTGAGGAGCTGCGAGACCGTCTCGGGGGGATAGAACCTGCTACAGATACCGATGAACGCGAAAAAATCCAAGCGGAGCTCGACGCTGCTTCCTTCCACGCATACGGGTTGGATAGAGAACAAACGGAATTCGTCTTGGACGACTTCTATCGGGTTCGTGATCCTCGGCGGATGACCGATGAGTACTTCGAACGAGTGCTGGCAAAATACGACGAACTGATGGACCGATGACTAACAATCCGTTCCATGATACGCTCGATTGGGCCCTGCAAGGCAAGTACGCTGCCATCGTCGCCGCTCCCTCCGCTGCGACCACCGCTGGTATCCCAACCTGCCAGCACTCGTCGTGCATTGTCGGTCGCCACTCCAAGGGCTCATCGAGGGCGACCGCCTCGACGATTGCTGCCCACAGCTGCGCGTATGTCTCAGCATCCCGAGCGCCGTCAGTGTCCTCAAACACCACCACGCCTGGCGGCGTCTCCCGATTCATTCCGGTCGCTGCCCGAACCACCTCTTCGCCACTTTCGACGTCGACGTCTACTCGGTCACTCGTTCGAGAGGGAACATAGACGAACACCCCTCGGAACTCGTAGATTGACCCGTCCGCAAAGTCGTCTTGAAGCTCGATGTCCATCACCATATTACACACGTCGTGTAACTGGGTGCCTGCAAAACATAGATATTACACAGATAGTGTAACCTTCGAGAGGGCGCCACCGCGAGTCAATAGGATGATTCACTCTGACTTGGTGCTTATTTGATGCTTCTGTCTCGCCGCGGCGGGCAAAACCCCCTCGCTCGCAGGCTCGCTCGCCGGTTTTGCATTCCCCCCCCCCCCC
>Ga0207714_1002053_pt1 | contig 12484 bp, 11 predicted proteins | sample PonA232FremontCA_2_FD_187270 | JGI IMG/M metagenome (GOLD analysis project Ga0207714, IMG submission 187270) | Marine sediment microbial community from Fremont, CA, USA - Pond A23 Sediment 2 (SPAdes) | ecosystem: Environmental > Aquatic > Marine > Unclassified | place: USA: Fremont, California... | reverse complement strand
GGGAGGGTCTTAGGCGTTGGTCGATTTCACCCGTGTCCGGCTCCATGGCTTCAACAACCTGACCAAGTCGTTGAGCTTCAACATCTACGACGTCTGCTACGCCAAGACCGAGGAGCAGCGACGGGCGTATATCGAGTATATCGACGAGGAGTACAACGCCGAGCGCCTGACCGATATCCTGACCAATGTCGCGGATATCATCGGCGCCAACGTCCTCAACGTAGCGCGCCAGGACTACGACCCCCAGGGCGCGAGCGTCACCATCCTGATCTCCGAGGGGCCGGTGACGCCCGAGGAGGCCGAGGAGGGCGGCGAGGCGCGGCCCGGGCCGCTGCCCGATGACGTCGTGGCGCACCTGGACAAGTCGCACATCACGGTGCATACCTACCCGGAGATGCACCCGGATAAGGGGGTGAGCACCTTCCGGGCGGACATCGACGTCTCGACCTGCGGCGTGATCTCGCCGCTGACAGCGCTCAACTACCTGATCCACTCCTTCGACTCGGACATCGTGACGATGGACTACCGCGTCCGCGGCTTCACCCGGGACGTGGAGGGGCACAAGCACTTCATCGACCACGAGATCAACTCGATCCAGAATTACCTCTCCGAGGACACCAAGGAGCGCTACCAGACCCTGGATGTGAACGTCTACCAGGAGAACATCTTCCACACGAAGATGATCCTCCGGGAGTTCGATCTGGATAACTACCTCTTCGGGGAGTCGAGCGCCGACCTCAGCGAGGAGGAGGCTAGCACCATCCGTAGGCACCTGCGCCGGGAGATGATGGAGATCTTCGCCGGCCGCAACCTGCCGGCCACTCAAGAGGTCTGAGCGCTGCGCGCCGAGCCCGTCGGTGGTTGCGAAGGCCGCCGGCGTTGGTTAGTATGCGCGGTCCTCGACGGAGAGAGCGAAACGATGAAGACGTATAGCGCCAAGCCCGCAGAGGTCCAACGCGACTGGTACCTGGTCGACGCCACCGACAAGACGCTCGGGCGGCTGGCCAGCGAGATCGCTCGCCGCTTGCGCGGCAAGCATAAGCCGGCCTTTACGCCGCACGTTGATGCGGGCGACTACATTGTCGTCATCAACGCCGACAAGATCCGGCTGACTGGCAAGAAAGAGCAGGACAAGCAGTACGTCTGGCACACCGGCTACCCGGGCGGTATCAAGAGCCGCAACGTGGCCGAGGTGCGCGCGCGCCACCCGGAGCGCCTGATCGAGCACGCAGTGCGCGGGATGCTGCCGAAGAATCGCCTGGGCCGCTCGATGCTGAAAAAGCTCAAGGTCTACGCCGGCAGCGAGCACCGGCACCACGCCCAGCAGCCGCAGCCGCTGGAGCTCTGAGGCCCTACAACCAGGATCGATCGAGACCATGGCCAAGCAGCAGTACTACGGAACCGGACGCCGCAAGACCTCCTCGGCTCGCGTCTTCCTGACGCCGGGCAGCGGCAACATCACCGTCAACGGGCGCCCGCTCGAGGAGTACTTCGGGCGCGAGACGGGGCGCATGATCGTACGCCAGGCCCTGGACCAGGTAGATGGCCTTGACAAGTTCGACGTCAAGGCGACAGTATGCGGAGGCGGATCTAGCGGGCAGGCTGGCGCCGTACGCCACGGCATCGCACGCGCGCTGGTCGACTACGACGCCGAGCTGAAGACGCCCCTGCGCCGCGCCGGTTTCATCACGCGCGATGCGCGCATGGTCGAGCGCAAGAAGATCGGGCTGCACAAGGCCCGTCGCGCGACGCAGTTCTCCAAGCGCTGACGCGTCGCGGCAGAGGTTCCTGCTGGGGGATCGTCTAGCGGTAGGACTACGGACTCTGACTCCGTCAGCGGTGGTTCGAATCCACCTCCCCCAGCCATCTCCCCGACGCCGCCAAGGCGGCGCCGCCGAGGCCGGCCCCTTGCAGGGACCGGCCTCGTCTCGTTCCGGCCTGTGAGCGTCCGCCTAGCCCCGCGCTAAGTGCCCCCGCCCTAGGCCGGGGCGTAGATGTCGAAGCGGACCGCTCGGCCGGCGACGGAGCGCGCCGGCGGCGGTCCCTCCACGGGGGGCGCCCGCTGCGGCCGCTTGACCACCACTTGCCGGGTGGCGTGCGCCCGGGCGGCCGCTAGCAGCTCGCCGCCGGCAGGGCCTGCCGTGCTGCCGTGGAGCTGGCGCAGCGCCTGCGCCTCCCGGCCCACGCCGCCGCGGGTGGTGCCGCTGGGGTACATCGGGTCCAGGTAGACGACCTCCCGCTCTGCAGCCGGCAGCTCGCCCAGGACCTGGCGCAGGTCGCCGGGGTGGAGGCGTAGCCGCTGCGTGGTATCGCCCAGGCCCGCCTCGTCGGCGGCCCGGGCCAGGGCGTCGTGGAGCAGGGCGGCGAGGGTCGGGCTCGCCTCGATCCAGGACACCCGGGCGCCGAGGTGGGCGAGGATCCAGCCGTCCCGGCCGAGCCCGGCGGTGGCGTCGACGACGGCGGTCCTCGGTCGCCGGTGCAGCCCGATGGCCCGGGCCAGCGGATCGCGGCGCGCCGTCGTGCCGGCCGCGCGCCGCTGCAGGCGCCGGTCGGCGAAGTCGACCCGGACCGGCCCCGGGGGCTTGCGGCCGAGGATCTGCAGGGCTGGCGGGTCCTCCGCTACCAGCACGATGCCCGGTCCTGCCGGATAGGCCTCGAGCAGGGGCGCGCCGAGCCTTCCCGCCCAGGCGGCCGCGTCGCCCGCCGGTGCCCGCTCCCCGGGCACCACACCGCGCAGGCCCTGGTCCAGCGTCGCGTCGCACCGGTCGTCCCCTTGCATTATGATGTCCCCCTGAGATCACAGCAGGATCGGGCCCGAGCGGCCCGAGCGCGAGGAGCGGTATGGCAGCGGACAAGGGTACTGGCGGCCCGGAGATCGACTACGAGGCGCTCGCGCAGGCCATGGCGGAGATCGCCACCAAGGGCCAGGCGCTGGTGAGCGAGTTCCTCCGCGAGGAGCACTCGGACCACCATGTGGCCGTGGCGGACGCCGCGCAGATGGCACGCCTGTTCCAGCAGCTCGCGACCCGCCTCGCCTCCGACCCGGCACGGCTGATGCAGGCGCAGGCCGCCCTCTGGCAGGACTACATGGGCCTGATGCAGAGCACGGCCCGGCGCTTCTGGGGCCTGGAGGCCGAGCCGGTAGCCGAGGCGAGCCCGGGGGACCGGCGCTTCAAGCACGAGCATTGGGAGGCGCACCCGTTCTTCGACTTCGTGAAGCAGTCCTACCTGCTCGCAGCGGAGCACACCCACGGCCTGGTGCGTGATGTCGAGGGGCTCGACGAGCAGACCAAGAAGAAGGTCGACTTCTACACTCGGGCCCTCATCGACGCCGCGGCGCCGTCGAACTTCGTCGCCACCAACCCCGAGGTGCTGGAGCGGACCGTGGAGACCGGTGGGCAGAACCTGCTCCAGGGGCTGAGCAACCTCCTCGACGACCTCAAGCGGGGCCGGGGGCGGCTCGATATCAAGATGACCGATTACGACGCCTTCGAGGTCGGCGTCAACCTGGCCACGACCCCAGGCCAGGTCATCTACCAGAACGAGCTCATGCAGCTCATCCAGTACGAGCCGACCACCGAGCAGGTCCACAGGCGGCCATTGCTGCTCGTCCCGGCCTGGATCAACAAGTATTACATCATGGACCTCAACGAGGAGAAGTCCCTGGTGCGCTGGCTGGTCGGCCAGGGTCACACGGTCTTCATCATCTCCTGGCGCAACCCGGACGAGCGCCTAGCCGACAAGGGCTTCGAGGACTACATGCTCGAGGGCCCGGTGGCCGCCCTGGACGTGGTCCAGGCGGTGACCGGCAGCAAGGAGGTGAACCTCGTCGGCTACTGCCTCGGCGGCACCCTGTCGGCCTGTACCTTGGCCTGGCTGGCCGCCCGCGGCGATCGCCGCGTCCAGGCCGCCACCTTCCTCACCTGCATGCTCGACTTCGAGTACCCCGGCGAGCTCGAGGTCTTCCTCGACGAGGAGCAGATCAGTGCCCTGGAGCGGCGCATGGGCGAGCAGGGCTACCTGGAGGGCCGCCACATGACCGCCACCTTCAACATGCTCCGCGCCAACGATCTGGTCTGGTCGTTCTTCGTGAGCAACTACCTCAAGGGCGACGAGCCCTTCCACTTCGATCTGCTCTACTGGAACTCCGACGCCACCAACATGCCGGCGAGGGCGCACAGCTTCTACCTGCGCAACATGTACCAGCGCAACCTGCTCAAGGAGCCGGGCGGCATCGAGCTGGCCGGCGAGCCCATCGACCTGGGCCGGATCGACATCCCGGCCTACTTCATGTCGGCCCGGGAGGATCACATCGCGCCGTGGCAGAGCACCATCCGCGGCCCGCGGCTGCTGTCCGGGCCGACGCGCTACGTCCTCGGCGGCTCGGGCCACATCGCCGGGGTCATCAATCCGCCGCACAAGCACAAGTACGGCTACTGGACCAGCACCGCGAAGACCGTGGACCAGGACGAGTGGCTGGCCGGCGCCGAGGCCCACGAGGGATCCTGGTGGAACGACTGGGGCCAGTGGCTCGCCGCGCACGGCGGCGAGCTGGTGCCGGCGCGTCCGGTAGGCGCGGGGTGCTACCGCCCCATCGAGGCGGCGCCCGGCAGCTACGTCCGGCAAGGCGCGCACGAGGACGGTTGAGCCCGCAGGCGGTTGGCGCTCGGCGCCAACCCGGCTAGACTGGCTCCATCCGCCGTGCAGGCCCCTCGGCAACCCCGAGGCCCATCCGTGACGAGGCCTGGCCGCCTCGCGCCGGGCCGTCGGGGCGCCGCCCGCAGCCGTTCCCGATCCTACGCCTTGTGCTACAATCCGCGATTTTTGCGAGTGGACCCGCTATGACCGAGGCGCAGCCGCTAGTGGGCGTCGTGATGGGCAGCCGCTCCGACTGGGAGACCCTCTCCGACGCCGCCGAGGTGCTACGCGACTTCGACGTTCCCCACGAGAGCCGGGTGGTCTCCGCCCATCGGACCCCGCAGCTGATGGCCGAGTACGCCGCCGGGGCCGAGGAGCGCGGCCTGCGGGCGGTCATCGCCGGGGCCGGCGGGGCCGCCCACTTGCCGGGCATGCTCGCCGCGCAGACCCTCGTGCCGGTGCTCGGGGTCCCGGTGCAGTCCAAGGCGCTCAGCGGCCTGGACTCGCTGCTCTCCATCGTGCAGATGCCCGCGGGGGTGCCTACGGCCACCTTCGCCATCGGCACCTCCGGGGCGCGCAACGCGGCGCTGTTCGCCGTCGCCATGCTCGCGCGCGAGGAGCCGCGCTACGCCGAGGCCCTGAGGGCCTACCGGGCGCAGCAGGCCGAGCGGGTCCAGGGCGAGGAGCTCCCATGAGCGCCGCGCCGATCCTGCCCGGCGCCGCCATCGGTATCCTCGGCGGGGGGCAGCTGGGGCGCATGCTCGCCGTGGCTGCCCGGCGCTCCGGCTACCGCGTCCACGTCATCGCCCCGGGGACGGCCACCCCGGCGGGGCAGGTGGCGGACCGGGTGCACGATACCGAGCCCACCCCGGAGCTGCTGCGCAGCCTCGCCGGTGAGCTCAGCGCGATCACCTACGAGTTCGAGAGCCTGCCGGCGGCGGCCCTCGAGGCCGCCGCCGAGCACCTGCCGGTACGCCCCTCGCCGCACGCCCTGCGGACCACCCAGGACCGCGCCAGGGAGAAGGCCTTCCTGCGCGGGCAGGGGCTCCCCACGGCGCCGTTCGAGGCGGTGACCGGCGCCGATGCCGCTGCGGCGGCGGTGCAGCGTATCGGTGCCCCGGCGGTCATCAAGAGCGCCGGCCTGGGCTACGACGGCAAGGGCCAAGCCCGGGTCGATAGCGCCGATGAGGTGGCAGCGGTCTGGCCGAGCGTCGGCGCGGAGGCCGTAGTGGTCGAGGCCTGCATCGACCTCGCCATGGAGGTCTCCGTGGTCGCCGCCCGCGGCGTGGACGGCAGCTTCGCCCACTACGGCGTCACCGAGAACCGGCATCGGGATCACATCCTCGACCTCTCCGTCAGCGACGCCGAGCTCGATCCCCGCACGAGCGAGGAGGCGGTGGCCATCGCCCGCGCCGTGGGCGATGGGCTCGACGTCGTCGGCACCTACTGCGTGGAGTTCTTCCTCGACAGCTCGGGGCGGCTCATGGTCAACGAGATCGCCCCGCGCCCACACAACTCCGGCCACCTGACCATCGAGGGGGCGGCCACGTCGCAGTTCGATCAGCAGCTGCGCGCCGTCTGCGGCCTGCCCCTGGGCAGCACCCGGCGGCTCACGCCGGCGGCCATGGTCAACCTCCTCGGCGACGTCTGGGACGCCGGCACGCCGCCGTGGGCCGAGGCCTTCCACGACCCTGCCGCCACCCTCCACCTCTACGGCAAGGATGCCCCGCGGCCCGGGCGCAAGATGGGCCACATCACCGTCCTCGGCGACGGCCGGCAAGAGGCCGGACGCCGGGCCCTCGAGCTACGCAACCGGTTGGCACCGCATGTGGTTTCGTAACCTGATCCCCTACCGGCTGCGCGAGCCGGTCGCCTACGACCCGGAGAGCGCCGACAGCCGCCTCGCGGCACAGGCCTTTACCCCATGCGGGGCGCTGGAGCCGAGCCGCAGTGGCTTCGTGCCGCCGCTCGGCCCCGGGGCGCCGCTGGCCCACGGCGCCGCCGGCAGCCTGCTCCTCTGCCTGCAGGAGGAGAGCAAGCTGCTGCCCGCTGCGGTCATCCGCGAGGCCCTGGACGAGCGCATCAGCGCCGTCGAGGCCGCCGAGCACCGGAAGGTGCGCAAGCGCGAGCGCGACCGCATCCGGGACGAGGTGGTCACCGACCTCATGCCGCGGGCGTTCAGCCGCCACAAGCGGACCTGGGGGTACATCGACACCGAGGCCGGCTACCTGGTGGTGGACGCCGGCTCCGAGAAGCAGGCCGAGCACTTCGTCGAGCAGCTGCGCGAGGCGTGGGGCGACCTGGCCCTGGCGCCGCCGGAGACGGAGGAGGAGCCCGCGACGATCATGACCCGCTGGCTGGCGCAGCAGCAGCTGCCCGGTGACCTGGAGCTCGGCGAGGAGGCCGTGCTCGAGGATCCCGGCGCCGAGGGCTGTGAGGTGCGGGTCAAGCGCCAGGACCTGAGCGCCGGCGAGATCCGTGCCCACATCGACGCCGGCAAGCGCGTGCGCCGCCTGGCGGTCACCTACAGCGAGCGCATCAGCGGCGTCCTCGACACCGACCTCCGCCTCCGCCGCCTGAGGTTCGGCGACATCGTCCGCGACCAGGCCGGCGACCGCGACCCGGAGAGCGAGGCCGAGCAGCTCGACGCCGACTTCTCGCTCATGGCGCTGGAGCTGCGCAGCCTCCTGCCGCGGGTGATGGCGTGGTTCGGGGGGGAGCGGCAGCGCTGATCCGCTACTCGTCGAGGAGCTGGCGCAGCCTCTTCCAGACCGTCTCGGCGATCGCCGGCTGCGCCGCCGCCGTGGGGTGGATGCCGTCGTCCTGCATCATCCCCGCCTCGTCCCAGACGTCCTCGAGGAGGAAGGGGACCAGCGGCACGTCGCGCGCCTCGGCCAGCTCGGGGTAGATGGCCTCGAAGCGCTCGGTGTAGGCCTGGCCGTAGTTCGGCGGGATGCGGATGCCGAGCAGGAGCACCCGGCTCCCGGCCTCGCGGGCCTGGGCGATCATCTGCGCCAGGTTGTCGCGGATCCGTGCCGGCGGCTGCCCGCGCAGGGCGTCGTTGCCGCCGAGCTGGAGGAGGGTGATCGCCGGCTCGTAGCGCGCCAGGGTCTCGGGCAGGCGGCGCGCGCCGCCGTCGGTGGTCTCGCCGCTGCGGCTGGCGTTGACGACGCGGTGGGGTAGCCCGGCCTCCGCCAGCCGCGCCTCCAGCAGGGCGGGCCACGCGCGGTCGCGGTCGAGGCCGTGGGCGGCGGACAGCGAGTCGCCGAAGACCAGGATCGTCGGGTCGCCGGCCAGCAGCCAGGCCGGCCACAGCAGCAGCGCCGCGGTGGCCGTGCGCAGGCGGTGGCGCCAGGCGTGGCGCCGGTGGCGGCGTGAGGCGGCAGCAGCCATAGGAGTGGTCCGATGCTGAATGACGAGGCAGCCCCCACCGCCGCGGATGCCGCGCAACCGGCCTTGGCCGCGCGCGGGCTGGGGATGCGATTCCGCGGCCCCGACGGCGAGGTCGCGCTGTTCGACGGCCTCGATCTTACCATCCGCTCCGGGGAGAGCGTCGCCATCCTGGGCGCCTCCGGCTCCGGCAAGTCGACCCTGCTGGGGCTGCTCGCCGGCCTGGAGCAGCCCTCGCGCGGCCGCGTCTGGGCCGACGGGCAGGAGCTCACCGCCCTGGACGAGGACGGCCGTGCCGCGGCCCGGGCAGGGCGGATCGGCTTCGTCTTCCAGGCCTTCCACCTGCTCACCGGCCTGTCGGCGCTGGAGAATGTCCGCCTGGCCCTGGAGCTCGCCGCCCAGGGCGGCGATAGCGAGGCCGCCGCCCACGCCCTGGAGCGGGTCGGCCTGGGCCACCGCCTGCACCACCCCCCGGAGCGCCTCTCCGGTGGCGAGCAGCAGCGCGTCGCCATCGCCCGCGCCCTCGTGACCGGGCCGCGGCTGCTGATGGCCGACGAGCCTACCGGCAACCTGGACGATACGACCGGCGCCCAGGTGGCGGGGCTGCTCTTCGAGCTCAACCGCGCGGAGCGGACCACGCTGGTCGTGGCCACCCACGATCCGTATGTCGCCGAGCGCTGCGAGACGGTCTACCGCTTCCGTGACGGGGTGCTGTCGCGATGAGCCCCGGCGCACCCGGCCCGCTGTCCCGCCGCCTCACCGCCTGGCGCCTGGCGGTGCGCTTTCTGGGCCGCGACCTGGCCGCCGGCCGTCTGGGCATCCTCGCCGCGGCGCTGGTCGTGGCCGTCGCCGCCGTGACCGCCGTGGGCTGGCTCGGCGACCGGGTCGAGGCGGCCACCGCCAGCCGCGCCGCCGAGCTCATCGCCGCCGACCGGCTGGTGCGCACCGATGAGCCCGCGCCGGAGGCGTGGCTGGCGGCAGCCCGCGAGCGCGGCCTGGCCGCGGTGCGCACCATGACCTTCCCCACGGTGGTGTTCGTCGATGGCCGCAGCCAGCTGGCCTCGGTCAAGGCGGTGGAGGCCGGCTATCCGCTGCGCGGCGAGCTGCGGGTGGCCGAGGCGCGGGACGCCGGGGACCGGGCTGCGGCGGGCCGCCCACCGCCCGGCGAGGTCTGGGTGGGGGCGCGGCTGCTCGATCTGCTCGACGCCGAGCTGGGCGCGACCTTGGAGGTGGGGCGCTCGAGCTATCCGGCCCGCCGCCTGGTGACCGCCGAACCCGATCGCGGCGGCGGATTCGGCAACATGGCCCCGCGGCTGCTCATGGCCTGGGAGGATGTCGCCGGCTCGGCCCTGGTAGGCGCCGGCTCGCGGGTCGACTACGCCCTGCTCCTGGCCGGTCCCGAGGCGGCGCTGCAGGACTTCGCCGACTGGGTCCGCCGGGCTGACGGCCCGGAGGCGGAGGTCCTTACCGGTGAGGAGGCGCAGCCGGCCATCGGCGAGATCGTCGGCCAGGCGGAGCGGTTCCTCGGCCTGGCGGCGCTGATCACCGTGGTGGTGGCCGCCGCCGCGGTGCTGCTTACGGCCCGCCACTACGCCGCGGCGCAGCTCGACCGCGTGGCGGTGATGCGGGTCCTGGGGGCTAGCCAGGGGCGGGTGCTGGCCGTCCAGGCGCTCGTCCTCGGCCTGGTCGCCCTGGCCGCCGGTGCGGCCGGCACGGCGCTCGGCTTCGCCCTGCACCTGGCCATGGTGGCGGCGCTCGCCGACGTGCTGCCGGCCGACCTGCCTGCGGCCGGCCCGCTGCCGGCGCTCTACGGCATCGGCCTGGGGACGTTGGCCACCGCGGGCTTCGCCCTGCCGACGCTGGCCCGCCTGCGCCACGTGCCGCCCATGCGGGTCCTGCGGCGCACCGCCGGGGCTGGCGTCCTGCGCACCGCGACCCCCTACGCGGTGGCGGCGGCGGTGATCGCCGCCCTGATGGCGTGGCGGGCCGGCGATCCGGCCCTCGCCGCCGTCGTCCTCGGCGCCACAGGGGGGACCCTGGCCGCGCTCGCCGGGGCCGCCTACGCCGCCGTGCGCCTGGCCGGCTGGCTGCGCGCCCGCACCGGCTCGCGCCTGCTGTGGCTCACCGGGCCGAGCCGGCGCCCGGCGGCGACAGTCGTCCAGGTCGTGGCGGTGGGCGTCGGGCTGATGGCCCTGCTGCTGCTCTCGACGGTGCGGCAGGACCTGCTCGATGCCTGGCAGGCGGGGATCCCGGCGGACGCCCCGGATACCTTCCTCATCGACGTGGCCCCGGCGGACGTGGCGGCGCTGCGGGCCTTCATCGCGGAGGAGCTGGACCTCCAGCCGACCTTCTACCCCACCGTCCGCGGTCGGCTCGAGGCCGTCGACGGTGCGCGTGTCCAGCCCGAGGACTTCGAGGCAGCGCGCACCCGCCGGCTGGTCAACCGCGACCTGAACCTGACCTGGACCCGCGCCCTGCCGGAGGGCAACACCGTCGTAGCCGGGGCGTGGTGGGGGGACGACCCCGGCGCCGAGTGGTCCGTGGCGGCGGGCTACGCCGAGCGTCTCGGTATCGAGGTCGGCGACGGGCTGACCCTGGCCATCGACGGCGAGCCGGTCACCGGCACCGTTACCTCCCTGCGGCAGGTGGCGTGGGACAGCTTCAAGCCCAATTTCTTCGTCATCGCCGCGCCGGGGCTCATCGACGCCTATCCCTCGTACCTTACCAGCCTCCGGCTCGGTGACGCCGCCGGCCGCATACTGCCGGCGCTCAACGAGCGCTTCCCCGGCGTCACGCCGGTGGACGTGGGGGCTATCCTGGAGACGGCGCGGCGGATCGTGGCGCAGGGCGCCCGGGTGGTGGAGCTGATGGCCGCGTTGACCCTGGCCGCCGGGGTGGTGGTCCTGCTCGCGGCGCTGCGCACGGCCGCCGCTGAGCGGCGCTTCGAGGCCTCGCTGCTGCGCGCCTTGGGCGCCTCGCGGCGGCGGCTGGAGGCCCTCGCCGTGGCCGAGCTCGCCGCCTCAGGCGCGCTGGCCGGCCTGCTCGCCGGTCTCGCCGCCGCTTCTGCCGGCTACCTGGCCGCCGGCCAGCTCTTCGATCTCGCCTACGCCTTCCCGTGGCCGGTGGTGGCGCTCGGGGTCGCCGTCGGCGCTGTGACGGTCGCCGGTGCCGGCTGGCTGGGCGCCCGCCGCGACTGGCGCGCCAGTCCCATGGCGCTGCTGCGGGGCGGGGAGGGGTAGCGCCGGCGGCAGTTCCCGCTACGGCTTGACAGTGGCGCCTGCCGGGGCAATATTGTGCAGTGCCGCACAAGCTGGCCGGTACGGCACCACCCCCTGCAACCGTCGAGGAGCTACTATGGTCCATTCCCTGATGCCCGAGTCCGAGGAGAGCGAGCGCCAGGCCCTGACGATCGATCGGCTCTTCCACGCCGGGATCGGGCGGGCCTCGGGCGGTCTATCGCCAGCGGCGCTCTCGCTGGCGACCTTCGACTGGGCCGTCCACCTGGCTAGCCACCCGGGCAAGCAGTTCGCCCTGATGGACGAGGCCATGCGTAGCACCATGCGCCTCAACGCCTACGTCTTCGGCCGCATGACCGGCGCCTGCCCGGAGCCCTGCGAGAAGCCGTGGGCCGGGGATGATCGCTTCGCGGCGGAGCAGTGGCAGCGCTTCCCCTACGACGTTATCGAGCAGCTCTTCCTGCTCTCCCAGCAGTGGTGGCACGACGCCACCACCGGCGTCCGCGGCGTTACGCAGCACCACGAGGACGTGGTCAACTTCCTCGGCCGGCAGGTGCTGGACTTCTACTCGCCGTCCAACTTCCTCCCCACCAACCCCGAGGTGCTCGAGCACACCCTCAACCAGGGCGGCGCCAACCTGCTCCAGGGCTTCGCCAACCTCGTCGAGGACACCGAGCGCAACATCAGCGGGCGCCCGCCAGCGGGCGGCGAGGAGTGGCAGGTGGGCGAGAACCTGGCCGTGACGCCGGGCAAGGTGGTCTACCGCAATCGGCTCATGGAGCTCATCCAGTACGAGCCGGCCACCAAGACCGTCTACCCGGAGCCGATCCTCATCTCCCCGGCCTGGATCATGAAGTACTACATCCTCGACCTGCAGCCGGGCAAGTCGCTGATCGAGTACCTGGTGGACAAGGGGCACACGGTCTTCGTCATCTCCTGGAAGAACCCCGGGCGGGAGGACCGAGACCTGGGGATGGAGGCCTACCGCCGCGAGGGGGTAATGGAGGCCCTGGACGCGGTGACCACCATCGTCCCCGAGCGCAAGGTCCATGCCGTCGGCTACTGCCTCGGCGGGACCCTGCTGCTCATCGCCGCCGCCGCCATGGCCCGGGACGGCGATGACCGGCTGGCGAGCATGAGCCTCCTCGCTGCCCAGGCCGACTTCACCGAGCCGGGGGAGCTGGAGCTGTTCATCGACGAGAGCCAGGTGACCTTCCTCG
>Ga0207714_1002052_pt1 | contig 12486 bp, 10 predicted proteins | sample PonA232FremontCA_2_FD_187270 | JGI IMG/M metagenome (GOLD analysis project Ga0207714, IMG submission 187270) | Marine sediment microbial community from Fremont, CA, USA - Pond A23 Sediment 2 (SPAdes) | ecosystem: Environmental > Aquatic > Marine > Unclassified | place: USA: Fremont, California... | reverse complement strand
AGGACACGTTCGACGCCATCGACGGCCGGACGATCCACACCTTCCATATCGAGGGCGCGGGTGGGGGTCACGCGCCTGACGTGCTCGAACTCATCGGCCACGACCACATGCTGCCGTCGTCGACGAACCCCTCGATGCCGTACACGGTGAACACGTTCGACGAGCACCTCGATATGGTGATGGTCTGTCATCACCTCAACCCGGACGTCCCGGAAGACGTGGCGTTCGCCGAATCCCGGATTCGAGCCGAGACGATCGCCGCCGAGGACGTGCTCCACGACATGGGCGCGATCAGCATGATGACCTCGGACTCCCAGGCGATGGGCCGGATGGGCGAGGTGATCTCACGGACCTGGCAGACCGCCCACAAGATGAAGGCACAGCGGGGCCCCCTGCCGGCCGACGAGGGCACCGGCGCGGACAACGCTCGGATCCGACGCTACATCGCGAAGTACACGATCAACCCGGCGAAGGTCGCCGGCATCGACGGGTACGTCGGCTCGTTAGCGCCCGGCAAGATGGCCGACGTCGCCCTCTGGGAGCCGGAGTTCTTCGGCATCAAACCGAAGTACGTCATCAAGGGCGGGTTCCCGGTCCACAGCGAGATGGGCGAGGCCAACGGCTCGCTGATGACCTGCGAGCCCGTCGTGCAGCGCTCCCGCGAGGGGGCGGTCGGCAAGACGAAACACGCCGTGAGCACGACGTTCGTCAGCGCGGCCGCCTACGAGAACGGCGTCGGCGAGGAGCTCGGCCTCGAATCGACCGTCCGGCCCGTCGAAGGGACCCGAACGGTCGGAAAATCCGACATGCTACACAACGACTACGCGCCGGAGAACATCGATATCGACGCCCAGACGTTCGAAGTCAAGATCGACGGCGAACACGTCACCTGCGAACCGGCCGAGGAACTGCCGCTCGCACAGCGGTACACGCTGTAACCGACACCACAGATGAAACTCTCACCCAAAGACACTGAACGACTCACGATCTTCATGGCCGCGGAGCTGGCCAGGCGGCGAAAAGAGCGCGGCATCGAGCTCAACCACCCGGAGACGGTCGCGTACATCTCGGACTGGGTCTGCGAGCGCGCCCGCGAGGGCGAAAGCGTCGCCGAGATACGCGCGGAAGCGACGAGCCTGCTCTCCGGGGAGGACGTCATGGACGGCGTCCCAGAGATGGTCGATACGGTACAGGTCGAGCCGACGTTCCCGGACGGAACGAAGCTCGTGACGGTCCACGACCCGATCCGCGGGGACACCCGGGAGCAGCTCGACTGATGGGATACCGAGACGTCGCGAAGGTCGGTCTCGGCGGTCCGGTCGGCTCCGGGAAGACCGCGCTCGTCCAGCGGCTCGTCCCGCGGCTCGACGACGCCGGCTACGACGTGGGCGTCATCGCGAACGACATCATGACCCAAGAGGACGCGAATCGGCTCCGGGAGTCGTTCGCGGACCGGCTCCCCGCGGACGTCGTCGCCGGCGTCGAGACCGGGGCCTGTCCGCACACGGGGATCCGGGAGGACCCGTCGATGAACCTCGCGAAGATCGACGAGTTCACCGAGACCCACCCGGAGCTCGACGTGGTGTTGATAGAGTCCGGCGGCGACAACCTCGCCGCGACGTTCAACCCTGAGCTCGCCGACTACTTCCTGTTCGTCATCTCGGTCGCCGAGGGGGACGACATCCCGCGCAAGCGGGGCCCCGGCGTCACGCAGGCGGACCTGCTCGTCGTCAACAAGACGGACCTCGCGCCGCACGTGGACGCCGACCTCGACGTGATCCGCGACGACGCCGCGGCGGTCCGCGGCGACGACCCGACGGCGTTCACGAACTGCAAGGCCGAGGAGGGGATAGACCAGGTCGTCGACGCGATCGAACGGAGCGTCCTGTTCGCGTGAGCACAGACACCGACGCGGACGGCGACGACGCGACCGCCGCGGACGCCGCCCGCACCACCGCCGACCGCGCCGACGAGGGCGAACCCGAGTCCGGCGACGGGCCCGCCGTCCCGCCGGCGTTCCGCGAGTACGGCGCGGACGCCCTCTCGCAGGCGCCGGCCTTCGGCCACGGCAAACACGGCGTCGCCGAGCTCGTGGTCGGCCGCGAGGGCGACAACCCGACGCGGCTGCTGTCGGACTTCGTGCGGGTCCCGTATCACCTCACGGGAACCCTCGACACCGACCCGGTCGAGGGGCTGACGACGGTCTGTCTCCAGGACCCGACCGGCGCCGTCACGCAGGGGGACCGACACAGCCTCTCCGTCGAGGCACGGCCGGGCTCGCGAGCGCACGTGACGACACAGAGCGCGACGAAGGTCCACAGCATGACGGCCAGTTACGCCCACCTCGACGCCGAGCTCGTCGCCGAGTCTGGAGCCTACCTCGAATACCTCCCCGGCCCGACGATCGTCAACGAGGACGCCCGGTGTCTCCAGACGACCGCGGTGTCGATGGCGGCGGACGCGACCGTGGTGGTCGGCGACGTGTTCGCGCCCGACGGGCTCTCCGACCACGAGCCGTTCGGATTTGACCACTACCACAGCCGGCTGGAGGCGCGGGTCGACGGGTCGCTCGTCTGCGCGGACGCCGTCGACCTCCGCCCCGCGGAGCGCGACCCGCGAGACCCGGCGACGGTCGGCGAGTACGACGTCGTCGGGACGCTGTACGTGTTCGCCCCGGGCGAGCCAGCGGTCGAGGCGCTCGCCGACCGGCTCCACGAGCGAGTCGCCGGCGATCACGAGGCCGCCGCCGCGGTCGTCGCCGGCGCGTCGGTGCTCCGTGACGACGCCGGCGTCGCGGTCCGGGTCCTCGGCGACCGGAGCGCGGACGTGACGGCCGCCGTCGAGGCGGCGTGGGACGAGACGCGCGCGGCGCTGCTCGGCGCGAGCGCCCCGTCGAGGGGGTTCGGCCGATGAGACGCGTCGACGCGGTCGTCGGCAACGTCGACGCCGACCCCGACCTCGCCGAGGCGATCGCGGCCCACGAGCGGGCGGGGACGCTCGAACGCGTGGTGCTCGACGACACCGACCGCCGCCGGTCGCGCTTCCGGACGCGGACCGAGGCAGGCACGGAGCTCGGCGTGGTGGTCGACCGCCCCGAGCTCGCGGCCGGAGACGTGTTACTGCTGGCCGACGACCGCGCCGTCGTCGTCGCGTTCGAACCGCGAGAGGCGTTCGTCGTCGAGTTCCCGACGGTCACGGCCGCGGTCTCGACGGCGGTCGAACTCGGTCACCGGATCGGAAACCAGCACTGGGACGTCGCCGTCGAGGGCGACACGGTCTCCGTGCCGGTCGAGGCGGACCGCGCGATAGTCGAGGACGTGCTCGGCCCGTACATCCCGCCGGAGGCGACAACGCGGTACGAGACCGTCGCGGCCGAGCGGTTCATCGACGGGACGGACGGACGGGGAAGCCACGACGGGGAGCACGGTCACGACCACGACGGGGAGCATAGTCACGGCCACGATGAGGCACATGATCACAGCCACGGGAGCGACCGCGGGACCACATCGGAGGACCGACGATGAACGCGACCGCGCTGTTGACCGCGATGCGCCTCTCGGACTCGATGCTCCCGGTCGGTACGTACACCGCCTCGTACGGCGTCGAACAGTACCTCAACGAGCGGGACATCGAGACGGCGGACCGGCTGGGCGACCTGATCGAGGGCTACCTTCGAGGGACGGTCGGCCCCGCGGAGGTCGTCGCGCTCGGCCACGCGCACCGGTCGACCGCGGCCGGCGACCTCGACGGCGTGCTGGCGGCCGACGAGCGGTTCGGGGCGGCGACGCTGCCGGCGGAGTTCCGCGAGAGCTCCCGCAAGGCCGGGGAGACGCTGGTGGACCTGCTCGACGAGACGGCCGTGACGACCGGCGACGGACCCGTCGCCGGCGCGGGCGTCGCCGCCGACTACGCGGCGGCCTGCGAGGACGGCCGCGCGGCCGGCCACTTCCCCGTGGCGCTCGGCGTCGTCTGCAGTCGGGCCGGACTCGACGACCGCGAGGCCGCGCTCGTGAGCGCGTACACCTCGGTGACCGGGCTGCTCGCGGCGGCCCAGCGGCTCGGCCGGTTCGGTCACACGGCGGTCCAGTCGCAGCTCTCGCGGCTGTTCCCGGTGATGTCGGCGGTCTGTGACCGATACCACGACGCCGACCTCCGCGCGATGTGCTCGTTCGCGCCGCTCGCCGACGCGATGGGGATGCGCCACGAGCGGGCCGACCGCCGCCTGTTCATGAGCTGACCGGCGGCCGCTGTCGCGGCGGGAGCCGTCTGAGCCAGTCTGCTCACGTCCCGCCTACGTCAGGCCGCCGAGCGTGAACGCGGCGTGACAGCAGGCGACGAGCACGCCCGAGTGGAGCAGCGCCGCGTACCGACCCCGCGAGGCGGTGCCGGCGAACCAGCCGGACGCGAGCACCGTCGCCTGCGTGACGACGTACAGCCGGAACCGCTCCAGCTCGGGGTGGACGGCGTCTGGCTCGCTCACCGCCTCCGACGCGGCGGCCATCTCCGCGAGCCGACCGGCGTCGACGACCTGCGTGTTGACCACGGCGACGACGGCCGCGACGAGGACCGCCGCGGCCCAGCCGACGGCGACGTACGGGTACATCGACGAGCGGAGCGCCCGCTGTTCGCTGTACAGGCGACCGACCTCGATCCGGAGCGTCTCGAAGACGGCGTCGACGTCGGCGCCGGCGTTCAACGCGCCGGTGACGAGCCCGAGCGTGCCGGCGGCGAGAGGAGTTCCGACGCGGTCGACGAACCGCTCTATCGCGGCCGCACGGACGTCGACCGCCTCGGAACCGGGGTTCGCCGAATGGCCGGCCGCGCTCGCCGACTCGGTGCGACCGGTCGCGTCGGCCGTCGCGGTCGTCGAGCGCAGCGCGAACGCGAGGTCGGCGACGTCGTCGTCGAGCACGCCGAGTTCGGCGTTTTCGGCGACCGCGGTCACCGCCTCGGGGAGCGCCCGTCCCTGCGCGACGTGACCGGAGACGGCGTGAACGAAGTCGGCTAGCTCGCGGTCCTTCGCGTCGTCGATCCGGGTGCGACGCGCCGCGACGAGCCCGACCGGCACCGCGAACGCGGCGTACCCGAGCAGGCCGACGGTGACGAGCGTGTACCCGGCGCGCGCGAGCCAGACCGCGAGCGCCGCGGCCGGAACGGCGGCGACGACCGCCGTGCTCGCGGGGTTCCGACCGGCGGTCGCGACGGCCGTCGTCGGGCTCGCCGGCAGGTCGTAGCTCGCCCGCTGGCTCGGCGGCCGCAGCGTCCCGACTCCCACGGCGGCCGCGAGTCCGAACGCGACGAGAAAGCAGACGGCGCCGTAGAGAACGACCGCCCGCGTCGGGACCACCCCTACCGGCGTCTCCACCGGCGGAAGCAGCTCGGGGATCACGACCGACAACGCGGTGGCACCGATGACGAGCAGCGCCGGCAACACGAGCACCGCGACGAAAAGCTCCGTGAGAAGCTCCAAGAATCGACGCGCCCGCTTTCGGGCGCGGTCCTGACGATGGGCCAACATCCGGCGCTCGGTCCGGAGGAACTCCGCGAGCGCCGCGTCCCCGGTCGCGGCGTGTTTGCGGACCTTCAGCAGGAACGGCGCGAGCAGCTCGCGGGAGGGCGTGTCGCGGGCGACCCGGCGGAGCCCCTCGTCGAGGCTCCCGGCGAGCCGGGCGGCGTTGAGCGCCTTCCGCAGCGAGGTCGCGGTGGCGCCGTACGCGTCGCTTTCGGCCGTCTTTCGGACCATCGCCCGCGGGCCGTCGCTCCCCGAGGAGAGCAGCTCCAGGTAGCGCACCGCGCCGGGGAGCGTGCGCTCGATGTCGGTCCGTCGGGTCGCGGCCACCCACCGGAGGTGGACTCCAGCGAGCCGAACCGTCCCGTGTTTCGCGCAGAGTGCGACCCCGACCGCAACGGCGAGAGCGACGCGATCAGCCCGAAGCGGCCTGCTCGCTCCCGCCGACGGGGAGAGTACGGCCGGGAGAGCCGACGGGCCGAACCGGGCTTCGACCGCCGTCGCCGCAGCGGGGACGACACCCCCGGCGAGAAAGAGCGCCGCGGCGAACGCGACGGCTCCGACGACCCACGAGAGCCCGTACGCCCGCGCGAGGTACGTCTCGAAGTCGGTTTCGAGCGCGGTCCCACGGTATCGCTTCCGGTCCGCGTCGTGTCGGCGGTCGCTCGCGTGGCGCGCGAACAGCGCGTAACAGACGCGGTCGACGACCGCGAGCCGGCCGCCCGTCGAGAGCGCGCTCCGAGCGTCCGCGGCCTCCGACGTGGAACGCGCCCGCGGTCGGCTCACGGCTGACCCTCGCGCTCTCCATCTGTCGGCCCCGCGGCGTCGGTCGCGTCCTCGCTTTCGGTCCGGTCGCTCCGCCCGACCGTCCGAGCGGCCCGCTCGACGGTGGCCGCCTCGTCGGTGCGCAGGTCGGCCAGAAACTCGAAGAGCTCGTCGAAGTCGTCGACGCCGTCGCGAACGAGGTACTCGACGTACCGACGCTTCGCGGCGAACTCGTCCGCGACCGCGTCGGGGTCGCGGTCGGTGCGGCTCGCGATCCGGTCGAACACCCGAAACGGACGCTCGCCGTCGGCGGCGCGATCGACCGCCGCGGTCGTCGAGGCGGTCGCGCCCGCTCGCCCCGGTGCGCCGGGGAACCGGAACTCCCCGTCGCCGTCGCGCCACGCGACCGTGTTGTAGTGGACGGGCGACGCGCCGGTGTTGACGACCCCGGCGCCGCCCCGCTTCGGATCGCCGTTCGGGGGCCGCTTCGACGCGGCGTCGAGCGCGTCGTGTTCGTCCGCGGCGAGGGGCTCGACCGCCCGCGAGACGTACCGCTCACCGCCGGCCTGTCGCGGGAAGACCACTAGGTCGACCTCGCGGAGGAGGTGCGCCGAGAGGTCGCGCTCGCGCAGGCGGTCGACGAGCGCCGGGACGTCCGCGGCGTGTGTGGTCCCCACGATGCCGTGGCCGGAACTCAGGCTCTCGGCGAACGTCGCGAAGCTCTCCGGCGTGTTGATCTCCGCTATCACCTCGACGTCGGGGTTGAGGTAGTTTGCCTCGGTCATCAGCTCCGACATGGTCACGGCCTTGTACGCGTCCTCGTGGTCGCGCGTGGTGAGGGAGACGCCCGTCTCGTGGGGGATCCGGACCTCGCGTGACCCCTCGTCGACCGAGATCGGTCGGTCGTCGAACGGAATGAAGGGAGTGTGAGCGTTCAGAAGCGTCGTCTTCCCCACGCCGGTCGGGCCGGCGAAGAGGACGACCCCGTGGTGCTCGTACAGCAGCCACAGCAGCGTGACGAGCTCGACCGACAGCGCGCCCCGCTCGATCAGTTCGACCGGCGTGAGCGCGTCCGCGCGCTGTTTCCGGATCGAGACGTGCGGGCCGCCCTCGGAGACGACCGGCAGCGCGACCGCACACCGGATCGTCTGGGCGACGCCGTCTACCTCCAGGTTGACCTTCGCGGACGGCGTCGAGGCGTTGAGCTCCGTGCCGTCCCGGGCGGCGAGCGTGGTGACGACGTTGACGAACGTCGTCTCGTCGTCGAACGCGAGGTTCGTCGGGACGCGGGTGCCGGCCTCCGGGGGGGCACGGCCCGTGTCGTCCCCCAGGCCGGAGAGCACCGACGCGCGCGGGACGACCTTCACGCGCTCGCCGACCCGGTTCGCTTCCACGTCCTCCAGGTGCGGATCGCGGATCGGAACCGTGAGAATCCCCTCGCCGACAAAGTCGCGCAACACATAGTACGCCAGGTCGTCGAGCCGGTCGCTTGCGTACCGCGAGTCGACCGGCGGGGCCGCGAGCCCCCGGTCGGCGAGCGCCGACCGCGCCCTGTGTACCGCGGCGTCGAGCCACGCGCGGGTGTTGCGCGCGGTGAGCCGCCGCGAGAGGAACCGCCGGGCGCGGGCCGCGACGAACGACTCCCGGTCCGCTATCGTGTCGCTCACCGTCGTCTCCCAGATCCGCGCTTTACACTCCTCGATGAGCGCCTCGTCGCCGGGCAACAGGTCCGGCTCCAAGACGGCGTACTTCGTCTCGAACGCGTCGGAGCCCAGCAGCCGCTCGCGGTAGACGACGACGTCGACGGAGAGCCCGGCGAAGTCGACCGCGTACTGCGCGAGCCGCTCCGCGGCCACGCGCTCGACGTAGTCGGCGTCCGCGTCGATCCCCGTTTCGAGCGGCGCGAACGCTTCCGTGTGCACGACGAGCTCGCGGTCGTCGCCCACGTCGGCGACTTCGATTCGGCGGTCCAAGGCGATCGGGGTGAGCTCGCCGAGCAGCCGGAGGTCGCGCAGCGCGTGGTAATCGATCCGGCGGCGCGCGGCGGCGCTCGCGTCGCACAGCCGGCCGAGCGCCCGGCGGTACTTCGGTTCGAACCCCCGCTTCGCCCGCTCGACGACCCCGGCCCCGGTGAGCGGCCGCCGGTGCCGCACCGCGGAGAACCGGTCGCACACGCGGTCGAGCGCGTGCTTGTCAGCGGCCGACAGCGGCGGCTCGCGCGCCTCGTAGCCGAACCGCCCGCCGTCGCGCTCGCGGACGGTCGCGACCACGCCCGGCGCGATCTCGTACTGCGCCCGCACGTCCGGCGCGTACCACGCCTCCGGGTCGTCCGGCGGGACGGGGGCCGGGACCGCGCCGCCCCGGTCGGCGTCGCGCTCGTCGACGATCCGGAGCGTCGGACCGTCGCTCACGCTCGCTCACCCCGCACCGCCCGGCCGTCGCTCCCGCCCTCGCCGCGCCCGCCGCCGTCTCTGCTCCCGGCGTCCCCCTCGCCGCCGCGTCGGTCGCTCATCGTCGCCCGCGGCTCGTCTATCCCCCGACTTAATTGTTCGTTTTCGTATCTGTCAGATTAATTTAAATCGTCGGAAACGACCCCGCCGCCGTAGACGGGTTCGGCCGCGCTGGATGGCGTTCGCCGAGGGGCACACTCGCCAGAAAGTATTACCCGAAATACACCCTATTTATCAGTGCGGGAGCGACCCGAACCGGATGAGTACGCTGAGTCGGCTGGAGCGAGTGGGAGCGTTTACGAGCAAGTTCTTCGTGCTGTGGGTCGTCGTCGCGTCCGCCGCGGCGCTTTACGCGCCGGGGTCGTTCACGCCCATCGCCGAGTACATCACGCCGCTGCTCGGAGTCATCATGCTCGGGATGGGGCTGACGCTCACGCCCGACGACCTCAGACGCATCGTGGAGCGCCCGCGCGACGTCGCCGTCGGTGCCCTCGCGCAGTGGCTCGTGATGCCGACGCTCGCGTACGCGCTCGTCGTCGCCCTCGGGCTCCCGTGGGAGATCGGCATCGGCCTGATCCTCGTCGGCGCGGCACCGGGCGGGACCGCCTCGAACGTGATGACGTACCTCGGTCGCGGCGACGTCGCGCTGTCGGTGACGATCACGACGGTGACGACGATCGCCGCTCCGGTGGTGATGCCGGCGTGGATCGTCGCCTTGGCCGGCGAGCAGATCTCGGTCACGTTCGCGCAACTGTCGGAGACCATCATCTGGGTCGTGCTCGTTCCGGTCGTCGCGGGCCTCGTGGCCCGGCTCCTCCTCGACCGCTACGCGCCGACCGCGGCGAAGGTCGGACTCTCGGTGTTTCCCGCGGTCAGCGTCGTCGCCATCGTCGCCATCGTGGCCGCCGTCGTCGGCCTCAACGTCGAGAACATCCTCACCGCGAGCGCGCTCGTCGTGGTCGCCGTCGTCTTGCACAACGGGCTCGGCCTCGGTGCCGGCTACGGGATCGGGACGCTGACCGGAATGGCGGAAGACAGGACCCGGGCGTGCGCCTTCGAGGTCGGACTCCAGAACAGCGGGCTCGCCGTCGCGCTCGCGACGACCTTTTTCGACCCCCTCGCGGCGCTCATCCCCGCGCTGTTCAGCGTCTGGCACAACGTCTCCGGACCGGCTCTCGCGACCGTCTTCACCCGGATGGACGGCGAGTCCGTCGCCGAGTACGAGCCGGCGATGAGCGCCGACTGAGGCCGGATCGACGGTTCCGGCCGACCAGAAACGCCGGCGCTCTCGGTCGATTCCCGCTTCGTCACGTTCATCTGTGTCTCGACCGGACGTTTGACCGATGTCAGACACCATGCGAGCCGCGGTCGTCCCGGAGGCCGGCGCAGACTTTGAGCTCGTCGACCGCGACGTGCCCGAGCCCGGTCCCGACGAGGTCCGGGTCGCCGTCGAGGCGTGCGGGATCTGCCGCAGCGACGAGTTCGTCGTCGAGGGCACCTACCCCGGCGTGAGCTATCCCCGAACTCCCGGCCACGAGATCGCCGGCACGGTCGACGCCGTCGGCGGCGACGTCGACGCGTGGGAACCGGGCGAGCGCGTCGGCGCGGGGTGGCACGGCGGCCACTGTTTCACCTGCGATCCGTGCCGCCGCGGGCAGTTCCTCCAGTGTGAGAACGCCGAGATCACCGGCCTCACGTTCGACGGCGGGTACGCGGAGTACGCCACGGTGCCCGCGGAGGCGCTGGCGGCGATCCCGGAGTCCCTCGACGCGGTCGACGCCGCGCCGCTCCTGTGTGCCGGCGTCACCACCTACAACGCCCTGCGGAACGCGGACGCGCAGCCGGGCGACCTCGTCGCGGTCGTCGGCGTCGGCGGGCTCGGCCACCTCGGAGTCCAGTACGCGCACGCGGCCGGCTACGAGACCGTCGCGGTCTCGCGGAGCCCGGACAAGGAGTCGCTCGCCCGCGACCTAGGGGCCGACCACTTCGTGAACGCCGCCGAGACCGACCCGGCCGAGCGGCTCCGAGAGCTCGGCGGCGCGAGCGTCGCTCTCACGACCGCGCCCGCGAGCGACGCGATCGAGTCGGTCGTCGGCGGGCTCGGGATCGACGGGTCGGTAGTCATCACCGGCATTCCGGGCGAGCCGGTGTCGGTCGACGCACAACAGCTCGTCGCCGCCCTCGGGTCCGTCGAGGGATGGGGGTCCGGCCACGCCCGCGACTCACAGGACACGCTCGAGTTCAGCGCGCTGCGCGACATCACCCCTGAGATTGAGACGTTCGACCTCGCCGACGTCGACGAGGCGTACGAGCGCATGGCGGAAAACGAGGCGCGGTTCCGCGTCGTCTTAGAGTCGTAACTCGCCCGCCTCGACCCCGGGGCCTTTTATATCGCCCGACGGTAGTCAGCCCATGCGCGCAGCCGTCTTCGACGGTCCCGGCGAGATCGGCGTCGAGGAGCGACCCCGCCCCGAGATCGAGGCCCCGACTGACGCGATCGTCCGCGTCACTCACACCGCGATCTGCGGATCGGACCTCTGGTTTTACCGCGGCGACAGCGACCGCGACGAGGGCTCCCCGGTCGGCCACGAGCCGATGGGGATAGTCGAGGACGTCGGCGACGACGTGACCTCGGTCGCTCCCGGCGACCGCGTCCTCGCGCCGTTCGCCATCTCCTGTGGCGAGTGCGAGTTCTGCCGGAAGGGGCTCCACACCTCCTGTGTGAACGGCGACTCGTGGGGCGGCGACAACGGCGGCGGGCAGGGCGAGTACGTCCGGTCGACCCACGCCGACGGGACGCTCGTGCGCGTTCCCGACCGCCACGCCGACGACGAGGACACCCTCCGGTCGCTTGTACCCCTGACCGACGTGATGGGCACCGGCCACCACGCGGCCGTCAGCGCCGGTGTCGAAGAGGGCTCGACGGTGGCCGTGATCGGCGACGGCGCGGTCGGGCTCTGTGGCGTCCTCGCGGCCCGGCGGCTCGGCGCGGAGCGGATACTCGCCGTGGGTCACCACGAGGACCGGCTCGAACTCGCCGCGGAGTTCGGCGCGACCGAGACCGTCTCCGAGCGCGGCGAGGCGGCGGTCGAGCGGGTCCGCGAGCTCACCTACGGGGGCCCGAACCACGTGATGGAGTGTGTCGGTGCCGCGAGCGCGATGAACACCGCCGTCGACGTCGTCCGCCCCGGTGGCACGATCGGGTACGTCGGCGTCCCGTACGGCGTCGAAGACGAGGGGCTCGACGTGTTCGGGATGTTCACCGACAACGTCACGCTCACGGGCGGCGTCGCGCCCGTTCGCGCCTACGCCGAGGAGCTGATGAGCGACGTGCTCGGCGGAACGCTCGACCCGTCACCGGTGTTCACCGAGACGATCGGCCTCGACGAGGTCGCCGAGGGGTATCGCCTGATGGACGAACGCGAGGCGATCAAGGTGTTGGTGAAGCCGCACGGCGGCGCGTGAGCGGCTGGTGAATCTCGGATCGATACAACTGGGATGCTCGGAGCCCCGGGCGCTCAGCTGTACGTATTTGTTTATAAGTAGTTGGCTGACACGACGACCACCGAAGCCCCGGCCGTGCGGCCGTGCGTAGTCACTTATAAATGCGTGATCGACACGACGACCACCGAAGCCCCAGTCGGACGTATTCCGGCGATGCCCCTTCGAGTCCCGCCCGCACAGCACCCGCGCCTCACGCCTCCCCAGCCTCGCGGCTCACGGCTCGCGGCTTCGCCGCTCGCGTTCACCGCGTCCCTCGCG
>Ga0207714_1002051_pt1 | contig 12487 bp, 14 predicted proteins | sample PonA232FremontCA_2_FD_187270 | JGI IMG/M metagenome (GOLD analysis project Ga0207714, IMG submission 187270) | Marine sediment microbial community from Fremont, CA, USA - Pond A23 Sediment 2 (SPAdes) | ecosystem: Environmental > Aquatic > Marine > Unclassified | place: USA: Fremont, California... | reverse complement strand
GGTGGACTCGGAGTCGAAGGCCAGTGCGCTCTCGAAGCGACCGGAGAAGTCGTAGTGGTCGTACACCTCGTCGGAGAGGAGGAGGGCGTCGTTGGCCTCGGCGATGTCGACCATCGCGCCCATCGTGTCGGCGTCGTACACCGCTCCGGTGGGGTTGTTGGGGGAGTTGACGAGGATGGCCGCGGTGTCGGGACTCGCCGCCTCGCGCATCGCCGCCACGTCGAGGCCGCCGTCGTCGGCGACGGGGACGAGACGCACGTCGGCGCCGAGCATCGCCGCCTTGCCGGGGTAGTAGGGGTAGACGGGGTCGGTCAGGATGATCTCGTCGCCGGCATCGCGTTCGAGCGCCGCCGCCATCCCGAGGTAGTTCGCCTCGCCCGCGCCGTTCGTGATCACGACGCGGTCCACGTCGACGCCGCGGCGAGCGGCAATCTCCTCGCGGAGTTCACGCAGGCCGTCGCTCGGCGGGTACTGAAACGCGTCGGGGTCGGCGTCGGCGTACTCCCGGAGGCCGTCTCGGAGCGCGCTCGGCGGCTCCCAGTCCGGGCCGCCACTCACCATGTCGATCACGTCGCGGTCGGCCGCAGCCGCGTACTGCATGACGTGAAAGAAGAGGGGCGTGTCGTAGTTCATAAGCGACCTGTGGGCGGCCGTCAAATGCCTCTTTCGCTCGTCGATGACCGACACTTTTGACGGTGGGAGGCAACCCACCGACGGATGAACAAAGAAGGACACGTCCTCAACGCGGCGCTGTTGAGCGTCGGTCTCGGCGTCGTACTCGTGTTGCCGACGACGCCCTCCACGTCGTCGGCGCTCGAAACCGTCGAGATGATCGTCAGGCTCTCGGTCCCAATCGTCCTCGGGGCGCTCTTCCCCGACGTCGACACCGCCTTCGGCAAACACCGCAAGACCCTACACAACGTCTTCGTGCTCGGCGTCGTCGCCGCCTACCCCATCTTCTTCGACAACCTCCAGTTCGTCTGGATCGGCGTCGCGACCCACTACCTCCTCGACGTGGTCGGCAGTCGCCGCGGCATCGCCTTCTTCTACCCCCTCACGAGCCAGGAGTGGGGTCTCCCATCCGGGGTCACGACCAGCAGCAAGTACGCCAACCCCGTGACGGTGGTCGTCACGCTGCTGGAACTCGTCGTCCTCGGCGCGTTCCACGTCTATGTGATGTCCCTCGGCAACGTCGCCGGCGCGGTGAACACGCTGCTCCTCTGACGTGGCCGCCCCCAGCGAGTGAGACGACGACAGCCCCACCGCCGTTCGCCACGTCGCCGCCGGGGCCGCCGTCTGCGTCGCCTTCCTCCTCGTGGGTTGCGCTCCGTGGCGGCGACGCTCGGCCTCGGATTCCACCTCGCCGGTCCGGTCGCGTGGTTCTCTCGCCCCGGAAACGGCGACGCGACGCTCGTGACGGGGGAGCTGACGCTACTGGGGCACTCGTTCGCCGCCCTCGTTCCGCTACGCGCTGGTAGCGTAGACTCACTCCGGCGCGTAGGCCAACACGTCGTCGAACCGGCCGCCGTAGGCGACGTTACTCGGGTGCGTCGGCTCGGTCCCCGAGAGGAAGAGCCGGTCGAGTTTCCCCCACGAGTTCTCGTAGCCGAGATGAGCGAACTCGGCGAGACTCTGGAGGCGGTGGCCGACGCCGGCCCGGTGGACGACGCGGCGTGGCGCGCCGGTACGGAGCGCGGAAACGAGGTCGGCTTCGTCGCCGATTGGATCGTCGAAGGCCGTCCACGCCTCGCCGACGGTTCGCCGGAAGTGGGCGTACGACGAGCCGAAGGTGGGAAGACCCGTCTCGCGGGCGACGGCTCGCCCCTGCCGGTTCTGGTGGGGGAGACACTTCGCGTTGTACGTCTCGACGGCGTCGACGGCGTCGCGGTTGGCGGCCACGTCGCCGCGGGAGCAACTGACGTTCAGCATCTCGGGGTGAGGGACGAGCACCGCCGCGTCCTGGCGGTCGAACTCGTCGAGCGCGCCGCGGAAGCTGATGAAGTCCGGAACGGGGTCCGAGAGCCCGACGACGAGGAGGTGGCGGCGGTCGTACCACGGCCCGGTGAACACCTCGCGCGCGGGGACGACGAGCAGATCGTCGTCGGAGAAACGCTCGGCGCGGGCGCGGATGTTGGGCAGTCGGGTGAAATGCGGGGCGTACACCAGTCCGTCGAGGCCGCGGGCCTTCGCCCGCGAGACGATGCGCTCGTCGAGGCACTTCACGTGCATATCCACTCGGGTCGGCCCTGCCGTCGTCACGGGCGGACCTGCACCGACGGCGCAGTTATGGGTTGCTATTCCGTCGGGCGAATGTCGGCAAAACGAAATGACTGCGCGGCGGCGTGGGTCGTACGGTGTATCAGAACTGGTTACTGATCGGCGACGATCCGTCTCGGCGTTCGGCCGGGGGCGCTCACGGCGACGCCGTTCGCACGGTCCGACGCTATCGCTCGTCGCTGTCGAGCACCCGGATCTGGTCGCCACGAACCGTCACCGGAATCGGGACGGTCGCCTCGTACAGTTCGACGGTCACCTGATCCTTGCCCTCGTCGATGCGCTGGACGCGGGCCTTCTCGCCTTTGAACGGGCCGGCGATGAGTTCGACGATGTCGCTCTCCGCGATGCCCTCCACGTCCGGCGTCGGCGACAGGAAGTGCTCCACCTCGGTCAGCGAGGAGGTGCCGGGGACGATGGAACGGGCGTGGGGGATCTCGTCCATCACGCGTTCGAGGACGGCGCTGTTGTCCGCCTCGACCATCACGTAGCTCGTGAGCGAGTCGGGCGCGAGGACGGCGTGTACCTCGTCCTCCTCACGGCTGGCGATCATGTCCGCGACGGTACGCTCCTGACTGGCCGTGGTCTTGACGGCGAAGATGCCCATCTACGCGCCTCCGGGGATGAAGGTCATGATGGCGAAGATGATGAAGCCGAGCAGACCCACGAGAAAGACACCGGCACCCGCGACTTTGGAAACCTGCGAGAACTCGTTCCACGACGGCGTGCTCGCCATCTTTAGCACGCGGACGTAGCTTGTGAGGTCGTATTTGACGTCCATGCCCGACTGTAGACGAGCGGGCTTTTTCTATCTATTGATAGGGCGACGCCTCGACCGACCGCCCGGACGAATCGTCGCGGCCGGTCGCCGAGCGGTCGATGGCCGTCCCGCGGACGGACCGTGATCGACGGCCCACGGACGAATACGTGGGGCGATGCCTGTCGTCACTCCTCGAGGCGCAGTTCCGCCGACAGCCCCTGGACCATCTCGATGTCGCGGCCGTTGTTCAGCGTCCACGCCGTCCGCTCCGTGACCGCCTCGATCACCTCGCGGGCGGAGGGCGCTCCCTTGCCCGACTTGCCGAGGCCGCCGAACGGGAGTTGCACCTCGGCGCCGATACAGGGGAGGTTGGCGTAGGCCAGCCCCGCGGCCGCCTCGTCGCGGTAGTGGTTGAGTTGGCGGTAGTCCTCGCTGATGATCGCGCCCGCCAGCCCGTAGTCGACGGCGTCGTGAATCTCGATTGCCCGCTCGACTCCGCCGATGAGGGGATCAGGGCGACGTGCGGGCCGAACACCTCCTCGTGGAGGACCCGGTGGTCGGAGCCGTACGCCATCTCGTAGACGAAGGGGCCGACCCAGTGACCGGCGTCGCCCCCGTCCGGAATCTCGTCCGGGTCGAGGGCCGCGCGGTCGACGAGGACCGTCGCCTCCTCCTCGCGGGCGAGGGCGTTGTACTCGTGGAACTTCGCAACCGCGTCAGGGTCGATCAGCGGCCCCATGAACGTCGACTCGTCCAGCGGGTCGCCGACTACGACCCGTTCGGCGGCGTCGACGAAGCGGTCCCGGAAGTCGTCGTACACGTCCTCGTGGACGATCAGGCGCTCGGCGGAGACACAGCGCTGGCCGGTCGTCTTGAACGCCGAGAGGACGGCCGCCGGCACCGCGATGTCGAGGTCGGCCGCCTCGGTGACGACGACGGCGTTTTCCCGCCCAGTTCGAGCGCGCGGTCGATCATCTCGTGGTCGTGGGTGGCGACGGCGATGCCGACGGTCGTCTCCGCGAACAGTTGCCGGAGTACGTCGCAGTAGGCCGCGTCGACGGCGGCGCCGTCGCGGTGTGCGAGTTCGGCGGAGTCGTCGTACGCGCCCTTCACGAGCCGGATCGACCCCGACGTGTCCGCCAACCGAGCCACGTCGTCGGACGTGCGCCTGAGGTTAGCCTGTAGGCAGACGCCGACGCCGCCGCCGTCGGCGTCCGCGAGCGCCTCGTAGGCTCGGATCGTTGCGTCGGTCGTCGTGTGGTCCTCCATGTCGATCCAGACGAACGTGCCGGTTTCGGCCGCCACCTCGACGATCCGGTCGAAGTTGTCGCGGAAGGCGTCCTCGTCGACCCCGAGCTGTGAGGGTTTGACCGATATCGTCGCCGGCAGGTCCGCCGCGGGCAGGCGTTCGAGCAGGCGGAGATACGCCTCGGTGTCCGCGCGGGCGTCCGCAGGGTCGTCGGAGTGTTCGCCGAGGTGATTGACGATGGCGCCGACCCCCGCCTCGTCGAGGACGCGGACGTGGGAAACGGCACCGTCAGCCGATTCGCCGGCGACGAATCGGTCGACTATCGGGGGCAGCATGGGGAAGCGAGGCGCCCGGCGGACAAAACCCGTTCCCCGTCGGCCATCGAAGCGATTAAGCCCGGACTGACCGAACCCCCGTTCATGCAACAGCTCATCGTCAGGGGTGACCCCGGCATCCGCAAGGACGCCGTCATCGACTACGACGGCGAGGAGCAGGTCTGTTTCTCGATCCAGCGTCAGGGCGACTACCACGGCCCCGACGAGGTCCAACTCTGGTGTACCATCGGCACGCCCGACGAGCGGGAGGCCTTCGAGAAGCGCCAGTACGTCCCCCACTGGCTCGACGTGGACTCGATCGATGCCGACGCGCTCGACGTGGTGTCGTCGCTCGGCCGGCAGTCGTAGTGCGGAGTCGTCGGTCGACCACGGAACGGCCTACCGGGCGACCCGCGGATCGTCGACCCGGTAGATCGTCACCGCCTCGTTTTCGAAGACGGGCGTGAGTCCCTCGACGCCCGCGAACGTCACCGACCCGTAGCGGGCGCGCTCCGCCGGGCCGACCCACACGTACTCGACGGCGTAGCGGTCGAGCACCGCGACGGTTCGCTCGGGCGATCCGGTGTAGGCGTCGTCCACGTCGCGCACGCGCTCGAGGTACGGTCCCGACCCGCGATAGCCGATTTCGTGCCCCCAGCCGGCGACGGTGGGGACGCCGGTGAGGCTCGCGGCCGGGCTAGAGTCCCAGCTATACATCCCCGGCGGCGCGGGGTAGTCGCCGTTCGGTCCCGGATACCGCCCCGTCGCGGGCGCCGAGAGGAGCGTCGGCCGGCCGGCCAGCCCGTCGACGTAGGCGATGGCCGGCGCCTCGTCGGGGTGTTCGCGCTCGACGAACCGGGTGGCGTCGAGCGTCGGGTCCGCGGGCGTGCCGAAATGTGTCGAGAGCGCCAGCCCCGCGTAGGGCACCGTTGCGAGGACGACGGCGACGGCGAGGCCGGCCCTGAGCCAGCGCGAACGTGTCCCGGGGAGCGACGGCGCGTCGGCGCCGCCGGCCCAGCGGACGAACGCCGGGAGGGCGGCGCCCGCGGCGGTTCCCCACAGCACCCACACCTGCATGTACGTCTTGAACACGGTGTTCATCCGGAGGGGGCCAGCCTGCTCTTTCACGTACAGGAGTTCGACGATGGCGACCAGTCCCGCGCCGGCGACGATCAGGACCGTCTCGAACCCGACCGACCGATCCGTCCGGCAGGCGGCCCACCCGAAGACGAGAAGCGGGCCGACTGCGATGGCGACGGGGAGGGTGGCCGTCGACGCGAGTAGCCCCAGCGCGGCGACGCCGAGGAGGAGCGGGAGCATCCGGTCGACCGACAGCCGGTCCAGCAGGAAGGCGTAGCAGACGACGAGGAAGGCGCCGTGGACGAGCAGGAGGCCGGGGAGACTCGTCCGCTCCGCGGCGGCGAGGAGCGCGACCTCGCGGCCACCGCCGGCACCCATGAAGAAGGGAAGCGCGAGGGCGCCGCCGAGGACGCCCGCGCCGCCCGCGACGCCGAGGGCGCCGCCGAGGTGGCCGAACTCGTCGAGGAGCGGCCCGTCGTCTCTCGCCCGTCGCCACGCAGCGACCCGTTTCGAGAGCATCGGCCACGGGTCGGCTGGGCCGAGCGCGACGGCGAGAAAGAGGAGGCCGAACAGCGACGGCATGCTCCAGGTGTCGATCACGGTCTGGAGCCCGGCGAGCAGGGGAACGACGACGAACGCGAGGAGGCGCCGGCGCCGCAGGTCGCGGGGCGGCGTCCGGTAGAGCGCGAAAGCGAGGGCGGCACCCAGGAGGAGAAAGGGCGTCCCCATCATGTGGGCGTGGAGATCGCCGTTCAGCCACGCAAACAGCGGGAACTCGTTGATCGTGCCCGGAATGACACGGCTGGCGGTCCAGTAGGAGAAGGCGTCGACGCCGCCGAGGAGGCCCTCGGTCGTGTAGCGCGAGCGGGCGGCGACGGCGGCGGCCACGTCTCGCTGGAGCGACGGAGGGAGCGTGGCGACGACGAGGCGGCTGACGGTGACGAGGTTGCTCGCGACGCCGACGAAGACGGCGGCCGCGAGGGCGGCGGGGCGCCACGAGTCGGCGCGGTCACGAGCGATGGCCCCGGCCAGTCCGTAGGCGGCCGTCACCAGCATGGCGTAGAACCCCGCGAGCGAGAGGTTGTAGGCGAAGCGCGGCGGCGTCGCGGTGAGGTCCCCGAGAAGCGCCGTCAGGAGGTGGCCGCCGTAGTAGTAGGCGACGGGGTCGTTCGCGAACCACATGTCCTCGGGGGGCAGGACCGTCGCCCGCTCCAGGGCTTTCAGCAGACCGAAGTCGAGGAACTTCTCGCCACCGAGGGGGTAGACTGCGGGGTCGACGGCGCGGACGGCGACGAGGAGGAGGAAGGCGCCGAGGAAGACGGCGGCCGCCTCGGCGTTCCGGCGGGTGGGTCGGACGCCGCCAGCGAGTTCGAGGCGGCGCTCCCGGAGCGCGTCGTAGTCGAGGCCGGTCAGCGCGGCGAGGACGACGAGGGCGAGGAGGGCGGCGGCGAGGGTGACGGGGCCGAACGTGAGGTGGCCGACCCAGTAGGCGACGGTGCCGACGATGACGAGCGCCGTCGGGAGGGCGAAGCCGACGCCGCGACCGGGGAGCGTCGAGCAGAGGCGCGCGGCGACGGGACGCCCGAGCACGGCGAGGACGCCGTAGGCGACGAGCCACCGAACCACGAGGCCGTACTCCATCTATCCCACGACGGCCCAGCGTCGATAAACCGTTTGTGATCCGAAGTCGGTCGGTTTTTTACCGCGGTGGCGAAAGTGGCACCCATGAGCCGTTCCGTGGGGATCGTGCTCCCCGCGTACCACCCGGACGTCGACCGCCTCGGGGCGTACGTCCGTGCCCTCCAGACCGCCGTCGACCCCGAGGTGATCCGCGTCGAACTCGATGCCGCAACGCCGGCGGTCAGAGACCGGATCGCCGACCTTCCGGTGACGCTTCACGAGGCGTCGCGCCGCCGGGGCAAGGGGGCGGCCATCACCGCCGGCTTCGAGGCGCTGTCGACCGACGTCGACGTGCTGGCTTTCGCCGACGCCGACGGGAGCACACCCGCCCCTTCCATCGCGGACGTGATCCGTCCGGTCGTCGCCGGCGACACCGATCTGGTCGCGGGGTCGCGCCGCCACCCCGAGGCGACCGTGGAGTCCCACCAGACGGTCGCCCGCCGGTATCTCGGTGACGGCTTCGCGTGGCTGGCCCGTCGCCTCCTCGACGTTCACCTCTACGACTACCAGTGCGGCGCGAAGGCGCTCACCGTCGACGCGTGGGACCGGATTCGCCCGCACCTCCACGAACCCGGCTTCGCGTGGGACATCGAACTCCTCGCCGTCGCGGACGCGGTGGGCTGTCGCATCGTCGAGGTACCCGTCGTCTGGGAGGACCGCCCCGAATCCACCGTCTCGCCCGTGCGGACGACCCTTCGGCTCGCCCGCGGGCTGGTCGTCTCCAGACACCGCGCGAGGCTCCTGCGAAACGACCGGCTCCACTCGCTTCTCGACCGCCCGCGGGACTCGACGCCTGCCCTCGTCGAGCGGGATCACCGATGAGCGGCGGGCTGGGCAAGCTGGAGGAACTCTACTCCGGGATTCGCTTCGGCCAGTTCGTCTCCGTCGGTGCCGTGGGGGCGACGGCCGAGACCATCGTCGTCGCCATCCTGACCGCCGGCTACGGCGTCCTGCCGCAGTTGGCGAAGGCCGTCGGCGCCGAAGTGTCTATCACGCTCATGTTCCTCATCAACGACCGGTGGACGTTCTCGGAGGCGGGTGCCACGGGGTGGCTCCCCCGGATTCGGCGCTACTGCAAGTCGCATCTGGTCCGAGCGGGGGGACTCCTCGTCGGCTTCGCCGTCCTGACGGCACTCACCTCGTGGACGGACGTGACGCTCGTCGTCGCCGGCGCGGACCTCTGGCCGACCGTCGCGAACGCCATCGGCATCGGCTGCGGGATGCTGTTGAACTACCTCACCGAGGGGCTGTTCACGTGGCAGGTCGGCGCGGAGTGAGGCGGCCAATCGGGGGACTCGTCACGCCGTAGCGACGACGCCCTTGGCCGACGGACAGCCGGGCGGCCGGTCGACAGTCGGTACGCGAATCACAACCCTTAATGCCGCGACCGGATTCGATTCTGGTAGCGGGATGGGATAGCCAGGAGATTCCGCCGGGCTCATAACCCGGAGATCGGTAGTTCAAATCTACCTCCCGCTATTTTGCGGCCGACACCTGCGACCGAGGAGTGAAACGACGAGGGAGCCGATCGGCCGGAAAATCGTCCAGTGGATTTGAACCGGGGAGTGAAGCGAACGGAGTGAGCGGAACGACCGTGGTTCAAATCCACCTCCCGCTGTTTTCGAGCGAACTACGTGAGCGGGGAGGAAGCCGTTCGCTCGAAATGGCCCAGTAGATTCGAACGAGAGAGCGGTAAGCGAAGCGAGCCGTTCGCGTTGTTCGAATCGACCTCCCGCCACGCTCGAGCGGCCGATGGAGAGAGCCGGTTGCTCCGGCGCCACACCGCCAGTCTACGAGTCCCCGTCCGTCTCCGTGGGCGTCGTCTCGGCGTCGCGGCCGCCGTTTCCGCCTCCGTTCGGGCGTTCGTTCTCGGGAGGGCCACCGGCGTCTTCCGGCGTCCGTTCCCCGGATTCGCCCCCATCCGTTCGATCCCCGACTTCGGTGACTTCGACGTCCGAACCGGCCACGCCGCTCTCGGAGATGACCGGGAGCAGGTTGTAGCCGCCGGGCTGGCCGCGCCTGACGACGTTGATATCGAAGACGAAGTCGACCGGATCGCCCTCGCCGACCGCGAACGGCTTGGTGATCTGGAGCTTCCCGCTGGGTATCGTGACGTCGACGGTCTCGCCATCCACGACGCCCGCGACGTCGGCGGCGTAGAGTTCGATCTTGGGGTACCGGCCGACCGGGAGTTCGCCGTCGAAGACGGTGATCGCCCGGTCGCCGACGACGGTGGTCAGATCGACCGTCGCGCCGTCGAGGCCGACGGTCGAGTAGCCCTGTTCGTCTTCGTCCTCGTCTTCGTCGGCGTCCGGGGTGGGCGTACTCGTCGCCGTCGCCGTGGCGGTTTCGTTGCCGGTCGGCGTCGCCGTAGCGTTCCCGTCGGGCGTCGCCGTCGTGTCGTCGCCGTCCTCGCCGCCACCCCGGAAGGTTCGGGGCCGGTCGAGGGTGACTTCGAGCGAGTCGAACTCGTCGATGGCGACCGGTTGGTCGCTGATCAGGAGGCGAAAACTGCCGACCGCCGTGGCCGTTCGGTCGTCGCTCGTGTCCGACGAGGGGTCGCTTTCGCCCGACGAGGCGTCGCTCGCCGTCGCGTCCCCGTCGGACACCCCGGGCCCCGACGCGGACGAACAGCCCGCGAGCAGCGTCGCGCCGACGCTCGCGCCGAGTGTCAGAAATCGTCGCCGTCGGTGGTCGTTCCCTCGTCCGAACGCCGCTCCGTCGTCGCCGATCCGTCCGAATTCATCATCCACACCTCACCGCCGAAACGGGGAATAACCGATCGGAAGTCCACCGAATTTCAGCCGGGTTAAGCCGAATTGTGCCGACAGCGGCGGGGTATCGGTGGGCCTGAACGTCGACACGCCGGGAGTGGCCGAATCGATCCGGCCGCACAGTGTAACTGTGTACGGGCGTGTGGCCGAACGGGGGCGGCAACACGGGTACTGACTCACAATAGTCGCTATCAGAACTCGAAGTTCGACGTGGGCGACGGTCCCTCGCTCCCGTCGTCGATGCCGCCCGCCTCGACGAACGTGTAGTCGTCGTCGGTCAGGTACACGTCGCCGTCGACGACGGACACGTCGACGGGTTCGAGGGTGGCACCCTCGCAGGGGCCGAAGGTGCAGTGGCCGGTGTCGGCCTCGAAGTACGCGCCGTGGTTCGCACAGACGAGTTCGCCGTCTCGCATCGGCGCTCCGGAGCCCTTATCCAGGCGCACGTCGAGCAGGTGGCGACAGTAGTTCAGCCAGCCCGCCACGCCGTCGTCGGTACGGACGAGCACCGCCTCCTGGGTGTCGTCGTCGCCGTTTCGGAGGGTGAAGAGGTAGGTCGTGTCGGCGGGCACGGTGTCGAGCGGCGCGATCCGTCGGTCCGGGTCGGGGGCCATCGGTGTCCCGTATTCGTGGGCGAAATATATACTCCGCGTTCCGCTACGGGTCGCCAGCGTCGTCGACGAACCGCGCGTCGTACAGGTGCGCGAGGAGGCGGGTGACCGGCCCGTCGCCGACGGCCACGCCGTCGATGCGGTCGACGGGGCGGACGCCAGCGGTCGGTTCCGCAACGAAGACTTCGTCGGCGTCGCGGAAGTCGGTCGGGCTGTACGCCCCATGGGCGACCGGCAACTCCTCCGCGTCGGCGAGGTCACGGACGAGACGCCGGGTCGCCGTTCTGGGTGCGTGATCGCCGAGCGACGGCAGTCGGAGCGCGTCGTCGGCGACGAACAGCGGGTCGCTCGCCGTCCCACCGACGACGTGACCGTCGTCGTCGAGCACGAGCGCCTCGTCTGCGGGGTCGTCGTCCGGCGGCGCCGCCCGCCGGAGTTCGGCCTGAGCGCGAACCGCGTCGAGGCGGTTGTGGGTCGCCGGCGCGACGGGCACGGCGGCCGGTCGAATAGCGCGGGTGCGGACGGTCTGGAGACTGATCGGGACGCGGTCGGCGGCGAACGGGTCGAGGGTCACGACGACCGTCGGGTCGGGGTCGGCCGGCGGGCGGAGGCGGGCGGCGTCGGGGAGCGTGGACACGCCCTCACCACGGCCGCGGGTCACCGTCATCCGGACCAGCGCGTCGTCGTGGCCGTTGGCGGCGACCGTCTCGTCGACGCGCGCACGGAGGTCGGCGGCATCCGGGACGGCGTCGAACTCGAGCGCGACACACGCCTCGCGCAAGCGGTCGACGTGGGCCGTCCAAGCGACGGGCTTCCCGGCGGCGACGCGGAGGGATTCGGTGACGGCGTCGCCGAGGGTCACCCCGCGGTCGTCGACCGGGAGCGTCGTGTCCGCGGCGTCGACGAGGCGCCCGCCGACGTGGAACTGCATCCGATCAGCGGTCCCGAGCCCGTTCGATCCAGCGGCCGACCCGCGTCTCGGAGAGGTCGATCGCGTCGGCGAGGTCGGCTGCGTCGGCGGCCGTGAGGTCGGCGACGGAGTGGACGCCCGCGTTCGCCAGTCGCTCGGCGTACGCGGGGCCGATGCCCTTAATCACCTCGACCGATTCGGCGTCGGCGTCGGTCGCTGCGTCCTCCCCTTCGGCGTCCTCGATGTCGACGGTCGCCCCGTGTTCGCCGGTCGTCTCCTCCTCGGATTCGGCGGTAGCCGTGTCGAGTTCCGTCTCGACGCTCCCTGTCTCGACGGCTTCGGCGGGTTCCGCCGCCTCGTTCGTCCCGTCGACGGGCGACTCCGTCGAGGTCGCCGCGTCCGTGCCGGCGGCGGCGACCTCGTCGGTCCCCTTGACCGCCGCCTCCGTCTCGGTGCTTGCCTCACGTTCCACGCTGACGGTCGTCTCTCGCCGGTCGTCGTCCGACGAACCGCCCAGTCCGAGCAACGACAGGAGCGTGTCCAAGATGCCCATTACTGACAGTTAGGACGCCCCGATACTTAAAAACCGTCGAGGCGGCGAAACGGGTCCCGGCGGTCTATCCGAGGTTGGATCGGAGGGCCTGGTTCATCGCCTCGACGGGGGCGTCGCGTCCGGTCCAGCGCTCGAACGCGACGACGCCCTGAAAGAGGAGCATCCAAGCGCCGTCGACGGTGGTCGCGCCTGCGGCGGCGGCATCCCGGAGGAGTCGGGTCTCGACGGGCGTGTACACCGCGTCGAGGACGGCCAGGTCGCCGTGGAGCAGGTCGGCGGAGA
>Ga0207714_1002050_pt1 | contig 12499 bp, 22 predicted proteins | sample PonA232FremontCA_2_FD_187270 | JGI IMG/M metagenome (GOLD analysis project Ga0207714, IMG submission 187270) | Marine sediment microbial community from Fremont, CA, USA - Pond A23 Sediment 2 (SPAdes) | ecosystem: Environmental > Aquatic > Marine > Unclassified | place: USA: Fremont, California... | reverse complement strand
GCCGGTCGTCAGTCGGGTGGAAGCGCCCCGAGAAGCTTCCCGTCGACGACCACCTGCCAGTTGCCGTGCCAGTTACCGTCGCGGTCCTGCCAGTCGATGGTGGCCTGCTCGAAGTGCTCGGTCAGCAGCGGGCTACACTCGGCGGCCTGGTAGCCGGCGCGGAGTATCTTCACCAGTTCGTGATGGGAGACAGGCTCGTCGAGACGCAGTTCCAGCCCGTCGTAGCGCTCTTGAGCGATGATGCCGTGACGGTTCATCCACTGCTCCAGCGCCGAGGGACCACCGCTGGGACTATCCAGCGGACTCACCTTCTCGGCGGTGCGGCGAATCGCCCGGTAGGCCGAGTCCTTCGCGGTCTCGAACCGCTCGACGATGCCCCGAATCTCCTGGCGGACCACGTCGTCGATGAACTGTAACACGCCGTTCTCGATCTCGAGGACATCGTCGAAGCGCTCGACTGCGCGGTAGACCGTCGACGTCGAGGTCTCCGAGCGCTCGGCAGCCTCGGAGTGGTGCAGCGGCTGGCCGCCGTCGGTCATCGCCCGGAGGACCTCGAACTCGGCCTCGGTCGACTCCGGGTCCAGCAGTTGGTCACGAGCCGTGAGTTGCTGCTGTTCGGTCAACTCGGGGATGGGGTTCGGCACGATCTCGGCGGGTTCGTCGGCGGGCTCCGGTGTCCAGTAGGCATCCCCGACGAACGGGCCGTCCGGACGCACCGAGACACCCGCCCACGCGAGCACGTTCAGCGTCGTCTCCCGGAGTTCATCGACGTGATTCCAGTAGTCCGTATAGGCGAGACTTTCACCGTCGTAGTCGGCCCAGTACTGCGCTTCGAGCTTGTGGTGAGCGAGCGGGTCGTCCTCGTCGTTCTTGCGGGGATGCTGGGGCAGGTAGCATTTTACGCGCTTGGGCATCGTCCGACCGCCGAGCAGGCGGTCCCAGGAGTCGGGGTCGAGCGCGACAGCCTCGTAGTGACCGGTGGCCTCCTCGTGGTCCCACTTCCATTCTCCCTTCGAGCCCTCGCCGCTGGTGAACTGCGCGATGTCGCCGATGATTCCGTCGTCGGCGACCAACTGACGCTCCGCCGTCGCGTTCTCGATGCGGAGATACGTCTCGATCCCGTAGATGGACGACCACTCGTGGACAGCGTCAGATGCAAAGTAGTCCGGATTCAGGTCGATTGCAGCCGCCAGCGCCTGTATGACGCTGTGGAGTTCGACCTTCGAGAGGTTGGTCGCCTCCACCTGGACACGGACGGACTTCGGACAGTCGCTCGGGATGCTCTTGATCTCGTCGCCGGTGTCGACGTGCTCGGGGTTCGGAAAGCCCGGCCGGAACGTCAGGTCGACACCCCTGTCGCGGTGCTGGTCGGTCGTCCAGACGCCGAGTTTGTACTCGTAGAGCCCGCCGTCGACATTCCCCGAGGGATCGTCCAGTTTCCCCTGCCAGTAGCTCGCGGTCTCGATGCCGTACTCCTCGCCACCGACGACGAACGTCTCGCCCTCGAGGTCGGGGTCGAACACCGAAACCATCCCCCAGTAGGGACTCAGATCATGCTCGTCGAACAGCAGTTTCGCGCCCAGGCGGTGAACTTGGACATCGACGACACGCTGCTGTTCGGTCTGCATGGTTACTCCTCTGAGTCCTCGTCTTCGAGCATCCGGAGCTGTTCGGCGATTCGCGCGGCGTGACTGTCCTCGTCGTCCTGCTCCTCGTCGCGAAGGTCGGCAGGCTCGGGGTTCCAGTCGTCGTCACTCGTCACGCCTGCTCACCCCCGTCAGCGACCGCACGCGGTACGGCCGGCAACAGCCCCGTGTCGGCCCACAACCCCCGGAGATGTTCCTCTTCGACCGCCCGGAGCACATCGCGAGGGTCGGTTCGTGGCGACGGCGTCAGCGAGCGGGTCCAGCCCTCGCCGGTCAGCAAGCCCTGGGGGACGATGCCGCCGTTGTGGCGCTGCGCGGGTAGCTGAAGAACGAGCACCTCGCCAGTCCGGGATTCGGCGTAGCGGATCTTGAGCGTCCGACTGCCGTAGGTGGCCGCCGAGACAGCGAACAGCCGCGGGCCGTCGTGGCGATCACGGTCCTCGGCGCGGGGATGGTCGAGCCACGATTGCGGGATGGGTGCGAACTCGAAGCCGTCGAAGGCGATCGTCCAGCCCTCAGCCATCGCCATCACCCTGCGCGGCGAAATCGGCCAGTCGTGTCTCGGCCGTCTCCTCGGGGTATTCACGTCGCTCCTGTGCGCGGTCACAGTGCCGGAGCGCGTTCCGCGACCCGCTCTGGCCACCCTCTCGCGCCCAGGGGTAGAGGTAAAACCACCCATCGCGCGCCGTCATGCGACCACCCCCAGATAGACTGCCTGTCCGAGATTGAGCACGACAATCCCCACACCCAGCGCGACCGTGAGATGGAGCCCCATCATCCCGGCCCAGGTCATCTCGGACTCGCCGGCGGCAATCCGTCGATCCTCCCACCAGAGCAGCCCGACAACCCCGACCCCGACCACCGCCATCGTTGCGAGCAGTCGGAGTGGTGAGTCGGCCACGGATGCCAGCAGCGGGTTGAGTTCGACCTGCTCGGTAGTGAGGCCGTGCTGGCGGGCGGCCGAGAGCGCGAGGATGGTACTCGCCCAGTCCAGCGGGACGTGCAGGACGACGATGTGGGTGGCGAGCCGCCGGAGTCGGTCTGATGCCCACGACCCCCGCCAGCGAGCCCGCAGGGTCATGGCACACCTCCCTCGGTCGCGGTGCCGGCGGTCTGCTCGTCGCCTGGGAGCTCAACCATGTTGCGGTCGAACCACTCGATGACCTGCTCTGAGTCGACCAGCCAGGGCGGGTCGCGCCGGATCGTGTGCGAGCGCACCGGCCGCGCGTAGGCGAGCCTGTCACAGTCACCGCAGCGAAGCCAGACGCCCGGAACGCCGTTTCTGCAACTGGGCTGCTCCGTCCAGGTCCAGAGGTACTGCTCACACGCCGGACAGACACCGGCGAAACACCGGATGTTGCTCTTCAGTGCCGTCACGGCCGACACCTCCTCGCAGCGACTCGTGGCTGTTTGGCTTTGAATCTAAAGCTCGGAGCCGGCCCCTGGCTCTGCATATTCGGTTCAAAGCCAGCAGTTTTGTAAGTGTCACGGGAGATAGTTCCAGTATGACTACCGCGAACGAACTCAAAAACCTCCGCGAACGAATCGCCGAGAGCGACGAGATTGCTGACATTGACCGGGCCGTGCTCGACCGTTTCGACGACCGGCTGACGCTCCTGAACCAGACCTACACCGATCTCAGGCACCTCAAACTGCTTCGGCACGTCACCATCATCGCCGAGTCGCTGCCCGACGAGACACTCGCCGACGCGCTCGACAGCCGCGACGCCGCCGAGGACATCGTCGCCTGGGTCAACCGGACCTACAGCAACGAGGAGACCAACCGTGACTACCGGTCGGCACTCCGCGTCTTCGGCAAGCGCGTCACCGACGGCGACGACTGGCCCGACAGCATCAGCTGGGTCCCGACCAGCACGTCGTCGGACTACGACCCGACGCCGGACCCACGGGAAATGCTCCGCTGGGAGGACGATATCCAGCCGATGCTCGACGCGGCCCCGAACAGTCGGGCGCGGGCACTCATCGCGCTGCAGTTCGACGCTGGCCTCCGCGGCGGGGAACTCAAATCGCTCCGCATCGGCGACCTCCAGTCTCACAAGCACGGCCTCCAGGTCACCGTCGACGGGAAGCAGGGCCAGCGCACGCTGCTCCTGATCCCGGCCGTCCCGCACGTCAACAACTGGCTCGCCGACCATCCGGCTCGCGACGACAGCGACGCGCCGCTGTGGTCCCATCTCCGCAGTCCGCAGTCCATCAGCGACCGGATGCTCTACGACATCTTCGAGAGCGCCGCCGACGATGCCGGTGTCGACAAACCCGTCACGCCCACGAACTTCCGCAAGTCGAGCGCGGCCTTTCTCGCCAGCCGCAATCTCAACCAGGCCCACATCGAGGATCATCACGGCTGGGTCCGCGGGTCGGATGCCTGCGCGCGGTACATCGCGGTCTTCGGTAGCGACACCGACCGCGAACTCGCACGGCTGCACGGCCGGGATGTCTCCGAGGACGAGCCCGACCGCATCGACCCGCTCGACTGCCCGACCTGTGGCCACGCGAACGACCGCACCGACTCGTTTTGCTCCCGCTGCGGGCAAGTCCTCGATCCCGGGACGGCCGCCGAGGTCGAGGTCGTCGACGAGAACATCCAGCGCCAGCTCGCCGCGCTCGACCCGGATGATGCCGAGAAACTGCTGGACGTCCTCGACGCGCTCGAAAGCGCCGATGTTCGGGACTCGGTCACTGACTGACATCGATCTCTCTCCGGTCAAGTTCGTCGATGATTTGCTGCGCCACGTCGGAGAGTGGCTGTGACTCGTCTGCCGCGAGTTCTTCGAACAGGTCCCGGCGGGTTGCGAGTTTCTTCCAAGGCGACTCGTCACTGTCGTCGGCTGCCTGCGGGAGACTCTGGTGGTCACTCGCCACGCAGACCACCTCCGCACTGCATCGCGGCCAGCCCATCGGCCAGCTCCGGCGCGTCGTTCTCGACGGCCGCCGCGGCCACCGCCCGGAGGTCCTCGTCGACGATGCGCTGACGGGTGTCGAGCGCGCCGCCGGTGGCAGTCTCGACGGCCTCGACGACGGCCACGCGCCCGGGTGGGAGCGTGACGCGACTGCCGGCCCAGCCGACCAGCGAGAGCCAGCCACCCGCCTCGGGTTTGTGATGCGCGACGAGTACCTCGTCACCGCTGGCGAGATGGACGACGGCGGGCTCCAGGTCGGCGTCGAAGCCCTCGGGGTTGAACGGGCCGCGGGAGTCGAGTGCGGCGGTCACAGCCGACCCTCCCAGTAGGGTTGCTGTCGGCGGTCGTCGGGATGGACGGTCCCGCAGTTCGGACAGCAGCGCCGGTCCTGTGGCGTCCGGACGGGGTCGACGCGCTCGTTGCAGGTCGGGCAGTTCATGCGTCGCCCTCCCCGTTGAGCATGACCTCTTTCGCCGCTTTGAGTTCCTTCATGGCCTCGGTACTGCCGCCCTGGTCGGGGTGTCGCTCCTTCAGCAGTCCGCGGTACGCGCCTCTGACAGCAGCGTCGGGCGCGTCCGGCGAGACACCGAGCACTTCGTGGGGCGGCCGCTGGTGGGCGACAGCCGCCTCGTCTCCTGCTGGCAGTCGCGCGGCAGCAAACTCCGAGTCGCCGGTTCTGACGGGGCGCTGGCTCCGCATCCGGGTTTCATGGACCCACAGATAGACTGCCCGGAGGTTGTCACGCAGGCGGTCGTAGGCGTCACACGCGACAGCAAACTGTTCGTCGCCCTCCGTCCAGCGGAGAACGAAACCGGGGTCGTCGGGATTCGCGTTGTACTGGGGGAGACCGTTGGATTTCGTGTGCTGATTCCCGATTGATGCTCGCCAGTCGTCGACATCCATCCGGCGCATCTCTGCCGCGAGTTCCTTCGTCGTGTTCCCGAGCGATGCCTGGAACTTCCGACCAGTCTCTCGCTCCGTGTCTGGGGTTCGTTTCCATCCGGCGGGCCAGTCCACGGTCATGCCGACTCACCTCGCTCGGGAAGCTCGTCGAGGTTGGCGTACTCAGCGCGCGGGCGACACTCGACGGTGACGCTCCCTGCGATATCGGAGAGTCGGAGCTGGCCAGCCACGTCGGCGATGTACTCGCGCCGGTCGTCCCATTTAGTGTGGAACTCCGAGATGGGGTCTGTCTGCATCACCGCACAGACGCGATACTCGTAGTACTGGTTCATGCTGAATCACCGCCCGTGACGGGGTCGGAATCGTCGTCGGGTTTGTCATCACTGCTTGTTTCGTTATGGAGTGTTGACATCGCCCAGCCGTCACTGAGCGGGGCGACAAGGAGCGCCCGGTGTGGCTGCCCGTCTGACCACAGCGCCAAGACCGGACTCTCGTGATCGTCTTGGTTCTCGACCAGCCCGATGTTAACTCGCTCTCCGCCGACCCGCTCGTCAAAGTCCGCCAACGCCCGCATAACTATTCCAACGTCGAACGTCGGGTGCGCGGGAAGCGCCACGTCAGTCTCCAGTTCGCCGATAACTTGACCGTCGCCGTCGACCAACTCACCGGTCACGTTGGGGATTCCGGGCGCGGTGCCGGCTGTCTCACGGCCGTCGATGCAATCGTTGCGTGTCTTGCCGTCTCTCATTGGTAGTAACTCAGGTGCGTCTGATGGATGCTGAGGCGCGCGCGAGTCCCACGCGCTCGAATCCAGGATTGCTGTTCGGCCCACGACAGCACTGCCTCGCGGGCGGTCTCTGCCTCGGTCGGACCCGATATCTTATACTCGGGCGGTGTGTTGGTTATCATGCAGGCATTTGTGGCCCGCGCGGCGCTCTGGGGCTGCATCCCCACCGCCGCACCACGTTTTTCGGTGCAGCGAGTTTCGTGAGCGCCGCGTGTCGGGTCACACTCGACAGTATTCTGGCCACTCTCACTTAATTCTTCCGCACAAGCCAAAATAAACGGACGTGCTTAATTTATACAAGCCGATATTATTTTGTCTTTCCGCGTAGAAAGCATATGAAATGGGTCGCCAGAAGAAATTGGACGACGCCGAAATTCTGAAGGCTATTGCGCTGTCGCCGGATCCAGTTGTTACTGCGCCAGAGCTGGCCGGCCAGATCGAGGAATACGGGGAGGATGGGGTACGGCACCGACTTAAATAACTCCGTGACCGGGGACTGGTCAATTCGCGCGATGTGGGTGCGAGAGCAACTGTGTGGTGGATTACGCCGGATGGGAGGGCGGCGATTCGGTAGTCTCAACACGCCACCAGACGGTCGCGCGCGCACCAACTTTCTTCGATTTGACGCGGCCCTGGTCTTCCAGTCTTTTCAGCCGAAACCGGATACTATCTGGTTCCAGATCAATCTCAGTATTTAGGTCTGAGACTGTTGTGATCGGGCTCGGGGACACGTCGAATGCATCGAGTATCTCGCTGTCTGCGACTGAGACTTTACGGGCCATGTCGTCACTCATTATTTTTCCTCTTGAGCCGAAAATCTTTTGGTTCTTCCGCACGTGCTGAATAATACGGAGGTCGGCCTGTTTGGGGTGTTCTGAGACGTAGAACACCCGGCGTACTGAACCTACGCCGGGCCGGGTCTCCGTAGGAGTTGCCCATGTCGAAACACGAACCCATCGACAAAAACCGTTCTGGTACCGCTACTGAACCGAACGCTGTTCGCGTCGACGTGCCCGGCGGGACGCTCGTGTACGAAATCCAGCGCGAGCACAACCCCATCACCGGCACCGAGTCCATCGTCGGCCAGGAGCTCGTCGACGTCGAGCACGTCACCGATGCCGACAAACTCGGCGATGCACTCGCCGCGCGCGGCCACGACCGCGGGCACGCACACCACCCGGAGGGTCGCTGAGATGAGTCGCTGTCGTACTGCCGAACGGACGCGCGCCCGGCGCTGTGCCGGCATCCTGCGGGCCTACCCGCAGGTTGAGCACGTGGACCTGCTGCGGCCCGCCGAGGAGCCACACGACCGCTGGACGCTCGACATCCTGCTCGGCCCGCGCGCGAGCGGCGTGGGACCGGACATACTCGACGAACTGGGCGCGTTCGGGCTGACACTCCGCGAGAGCGCGCGCCAGGGCGACGGCTGGCAACTGCTGGCGGTCGCGTAGGACAGCTCAGCCTCCCCTCCGAGGTCTGTTGTTGGGCACCCGGCCGCTTGGTTTGGCCGGAGCCCCGCCCGATGTGTGCTGTCTCAATTTCCATACCTCGGACGTGGATGGTTCGGGTGTCGTTCATCGATGGCATACGGGGATGACCGACGGAGGCCATCATAAAAAGTACCCCTTGAATGTCCGCGAGAGCATCGTAGACGAATAAATCCCCCCTGGATGTCCGCGACGCCCCACGCAAGATTGCGATGGCAGCCTGGCGCGGGGCACGACCGGGTGGTCCGTCCCGGTGAACCCGCCGAACCCCCCGCACGTGGGGGCTGCCACGCGCTTGTGTTGTGGCTGCCGACACGCTCTTGCCGTCGCACGTGCTCGGAGCACACATGGACGGGGGCACGGAGCGAATCTCACCCGAGGGATACAGCGTGACCGACGACGAACGCCTGTATCTGCAGGCACTCTGTGACGGCCCGAAACGGCCCGCGGAGATCGCCACCGAGCTGGCCGAATCCGGCGCAATCGCCACCGAACTGGCCCCGGACCCATCCGAGGGACCACACCGCGCCGAGACCGTCGCCGACCGACTGGCGTACCTCACCGAGTACGCGGGGACCGAGCATCTCGTCGAGCGCCACGGCGACGTGTTCGCGCTTACCGACGATGGGCGGGCGATCTTCTATTGACTGGCAGTGTTGTCCGAGCTACAATCTCAGGCTTTCACTTATACCGTATGACTGGTTTTGAGGTGATAGGAGGCTAGTGTAGGTCCAAATTTATTAACTATGCATATGAAGATTATCCTGGGTAATTTACTTTGTCCGGTATTTGTTAGACACGACCAAAACTAGAATGTAGGTGGAGAACAAACGTTACACTCGCACGGGTTTACACGGGATAAAAGACACTAACCCTACCCACAGGCCGCGAGCGAAACAGGAGTGAAAAACAAATGGACTCACCACAAAAACCAGAAGGAGAAAAACTCATAACGGTGGTTGATGAATCTCTCGGAGGACATCAAAAATCAACAGTCATCCGGTATCTGGACGACGAATTAACATCACCACTGTGTTGTGACGATTGGAAAGCAATATTAATTGAGTCAGAGGGAAGACTTTGTCTAAAAGTTCCCTCTGCTGGCGGTGCGCATTTCATTCGATATAATCCAGAGTATGAGTTTGAAGCAATTTTTGGAGGAGTCCATGGCCCGGAAAACCGGCCGGCGACTATTGATAATACTAATATAACTCAACTACTGCAAGCAGGTTCAGATACTCAATTGGTACCTGTATCTGATTCCCCGTTTAGGTCGATCGCAACGACGCGCCGCCGAAAAAAAGCATGATGTTTGCAATCTATACCACTGGGGGAGTTTAGGCGGTTACGCCCAGAACTCCCAAACTTGTGGTCCTCCCACAGTCCTCTCAGCGAGTTCTCGGCGGATGAGTCGCTGAATCTCCTCTGTCGTCATCGAGAGGGCTCGGGAACGCATTCCCGATGTCCCGTAGTCACCGACGATTTTTAGGAGATGTTCCCGGTCGTCAGTGATGACCACGTAGTCATCATCGATGATGACGGCAGGAATCCGTTTGTCCTTGGACCCCTGAATGTCACCCTCGTCTACCAACTCTTTTGCCCGCTTCCGGGCAGTCTGAGTGTGATACCCAGTTGCCTCGGCAATATCGGATGTCGTCACCCGGGAACCTTGGGAGCGCACGTAGTCGCGTACGTCATCTTTTGCAGCCAAATGAATCACCTCCGTTAGTGGCTGTGTCCTTGCTGGGACAGTAATTTTCAAGTTGTTGGCGGCCCGATTTCCAGAAGCCGGTTTGAATCATCCCATCACTATCACGACGTAGACAAGCCGTTTCGACCCACAGTAGGTCCCTGGACCGGAGCTGACTGCGGGTCGGCAATTCCATCATTCTCATCCGAGTTCACCGTCATTAGGCTGGAGCTACCAGCTTACTAGCTTACACTACGCCGTGTTCACACTTAACACTGTCGGCCATTCAGATACTAACTAACTATCTATAATGCTTACGGATGTTGCGTAACGACCAAAAAGAATATACTGTACAACGTGCTAACAGACAACATGGAGATGGCTGTTCCCTCTCGTGTTCATGTTGCCCCGGTAGGCTATGAAGAGGAAAGAGTATACGACGCGGCAAAGGATTTAAACGCCGACAAGGTAGTTCTAATCGGTCATAGACCCGATCTTGAGGCTGAAAATTATCCAAGGGGAAGGGAACACTTCGATAATATTCAAAGAGAGTTGGACAACCTCGGTATTGAGCATTCTTTCGAATCCTGTGATATATTTGATTTATATGATTCACTCGGAACTACATCTGAAATAATAACTGCCCATCAAAACGATGACGTGTATGTGAATATAACCACAGGCAGTAAGATAACGGCAGTTGCTGGCACGATTGCATCAATGGTGACGAATGCAACCGCATACTATGTTCGTGGCGAGTATGAAAGTGTCCAAGCTGACAATCCTCCCATAGTAGCGTCTATTACTAAAATACCGCAGTATCCTATTCATGAGCCGGACTCTGATCAAATTAATATTCTCAACTTTCTCAAAGAAAAGCAGAAAGAGGGTGTCAATGTGACCAAGGGAGATTTGATTAACTTCAGTGAATACCAAGGACTATCTTATATAAACAAAGACGTGAGTCAGAAAGCCGAATATCGATTGCTTGATGTCCATGTTATTGAGCCATTGGGCCAACAGGGATATATTACGGTAAACCGCGAAGGACGAGAGAAGATTATCAAAATAACCGAGAAAGGTGAGAATATGCTGAGAGCATTCAGATACATGATAGATACTGTCCCAGAGGCTAGTGACGCTTCTTGAGTTCGAATTGATAGAACGGTGAGCCAAGCTGATTCAAGATCTGTCATAGGTCGAGATCGCGCAGCACGCCGGCCCGAGCAAGAGCCCCGCGAACGCTCGGATGGGAGTGATGGCAGCAGTCCGGCGCGGGGAACGACGGACTGCTGCCGTCTTAAAATAAAAACTCTCCGTGGCCGCCGAGTCACTCTAAAGCAGCGTCGGCGGGGGCGGTCACATCCTCGTCGACGGGCACGTAGCTGCCGTGTCGGTTCGGCGCGGTTTCCTCGATGAGCCCGTAATCACAGAGCTTCGAGAGCTTTCGCCGCCGGTCGCGCTCGGTGGTGGGTTCGCTGGCAACCTCCCCATAGGCGTCCGACGCGACCGCAGTGTAGCGGTCGTGAATCTCGGTTTTTGCAATACCGCCGGCCTGCCGGACAATCTCGTAGAGCACCTGGTGGTGGAAGGTCACCGACCGAATCGCCGCCTTGAGGATGCGTCGCTCGGCACGACTCCAGGCGTCGGCGATGTCGGCGTCGCGGATGCGCTCGTGACGGCGCTCTTCGGCAAGGACGGCAGCCGACCGGAGGACCTGAATCGCATCCCGGGCGACGCCAGCACTCTCGTCGGCGATGTGTTCCAGCTGCGCGCGGTCGACGGGCGTCCCGCGGAGACCGTGGTCGACACGGCGCTGGAGGATGTTGGCGAGGTCTGCGGTCCCGTATCGGCCGAGCCCCAGCGCGGCGTCGGCGCTGCCGAGTCGCCGCCGGACGGCCACATCGTCCAGATGTGCCAGCCAGCCGCTGCGGTCGTGAATCACGACCACCCAGTACAGCCCGTCGACATCGTCGAGCAGCGGGAGCAGGGTCCCGCCTGCGAGGTCGTCGGCCTCGTCGAGGACGGCCACCGCAGGTGTGCCCGGCCCGACGCGCTCGCGGAGACGGTCGACGACATCGAACTGAGGCATTGTCTGGTGGCAGTCCCCGCCACTCTGTGTGAGGACGCTGCGACAGATGTCGCCGGTTGTCGCGCCCATCGTTCGGACGTGCGCGGTTGGGACGGCCGTCTTGCGCGCGAGGTCCTGGAGCGCGACCCGGGCGAGTGCTGTCTTCCCGACGCCGGAGGGGCCGTGCAGGAGCACATCACCGCTGCCGTCGGGTGGGAGTCGCCGCCGGAGATGCGATAGGGCGCGATCACGGTGGAGGAGTCGCCGCGGGAGATAGTCCATCTCCCAGACGGCCGGGTCGGTGATCATCTACTGATGCCTGTCGGGTGCAGAGAACTTAAAAACCCCTTTGATGTCCGCGAGAGTGTATCGCCTCAGTCACGATATTGCGGAGTAACTTTGACACTGATCGAAGATGCTGACGTTCTCTGCGGTGAGCGGGTCCAGCGTCGCCGCGAGGTGGTCGATAGGCTTGTCTCTGTGCGCCATGTCGCGCGGAACGAACGCCGGTTTGAGCGCACGCGCGTCAGTGATCATGCTTCCGTGATGTTCAGTTCGATGTGATATAAGACTCCGCCGTGTGTGGTGAAACTGAAACCGGGTTGGCTGGCTCAAAGGGACCCGCGCAGTCGGGCGCGCAGGCGACGAACGACGCCGCGGCTCCGCTCGCGGCCCTGCGCCCCAGACGCTTCGGAGTCTTGTTGCACCGACCCGTCAAGTGCCACGTCGGGCGAGCCTGTACCGACACCGCAGTCTGCCGTTCCGTCGGTCCGAATGTCGTTGCTGTCCATTGGCTCCGGTGTTGCCACACCTTCGCAGACATCATCAACAGCGACCGCCGAGACAGGTTCGAGCTCCTCGTGACGGCAGAACAGACAGGCAATCTCGTGTTGGGTGTGGAGCTGTCCGCAGGCCCCACAACGCCAGTAGATGAATGCCGCTACAACGCCCATATAAATTCTGCCCAGGTTTTGCTTCGTGTTGTGTCCCCTGC
>Ga0207714_1002049_pt1 | contig 12504 bp, 14 predicted proteins | sample PonA232FremontCA_2_FD_187270 | JGI IMG/M metagenome (GOLD analysis project Ga0207714, IMG submission 187270) | Marine sediment microbial community from Fremont, CA, USA - Pond A23 Sediment 2 (SPAdes) | ecosystem: Environmental > Aquatic > Marine > Unclassified | place: USA: Fremont, California... | reverse complement strand
TTCGTGAACCGCAAGCCCGGCGGCCAGCGGGCGATGTTGCAGTTCCACGACCTGAGCAACCTGGATCTTTCGGCCTACGATCTCTCGGAAGCCGACCTGACCGGCTGCGTTCTGCGCCGCTCGCGGCTCGACGACGTACAGCTGCGCGGCGCCAACCTGTTCGGTGCCGACCTGCGCATGACCCGCCTGCACCGCGCCAATCTGACGCGCGCCGACCTTCGCGGCGCCTCGCTGCGCGGTGCGGACATGACGGACGCCATCGTCTACGACGCCGACATCCGGGAAGCCCAGCTGGCGCACTACGACGAAAGCGGCAACCCGCAGACCACGGAGTTCGAGGCCCTGCCCGCCGAGCTGTCGTCGATCACGGCGCGCGGAGCCGATTTCTCGCGCGCTCAGCTTGGTCAGGCCATGGCCCTGAAGACGGATTTTTCCGACGCGCGGCTCAACAACGCCAACTTCCGAAACGCCGACCTGCGCCGCTCCATCCTGGTTGGGGCGGCGATGGAGGGCGCGGACCTGTCGAGCGCCAACCTGGATGAGTGCAAACTCACCGGCGCGGTGCTGACGGACGCCGACATCCGTGGCGCGCGGTTCCAGAACGCGGACGTGCGCGGGGCCGTCCTGGACGACGACGCCATGGACGGACCCGAACTCTTCAACGCCGTGAAACCGGAGAGCGTGGCCGCACACGCCGCGCGCATCGACGAGATTCTGAACGACCACGCGAGCTGGGTCGGCAGTTCGGCACGCGAGGGCGAGCGCGCGGATCTCTCCGACGCCAACCTGCGCAACTTCCGCCGGCCCGGCGTGAACCTCGCCGCCGCGGTGATGGAACGCGTGGTGCTCAAGAACGCCGTGCTGATCGCCGCCGAACTGCCCATGGCGCAGATGGCGTTCGCCGACCTGCGTGGTTCCCAGCTGGCCCAGGCCAATCTGCGCGGCGCCGACCTCCAGCGCGCCGTGCTGCGCGGCGCGGATCTGCGCGAAGCGCGCCTGGGGCCGGTGCGCAATGTCGGGCGCGACCATCACACCTGCCCGGCAAACCTGGCGCACGCCAAGCTGGCGGAATGCACGCTCGCCGGCGCGGACCTGAGCGAGGCCTGCCTGGTGGGCGCCGACCTCTCCGACAGCGACCTGACCGGTGCCCAGCTGAAACGTGCCGATCTCCGCCACGCCAACCTGACGCGGACGCTCGTCGACAAAGGGAGCCTGCGCAAAGCCTACCGCGACGTCTGAGCCCCCGTCGCGCGGCCGCAGATCACACGCCGCCGGTGTCCGGGGCGGCCCGCTGGGTCAGCAGCGCGCGCAGGCAGGCAGCCGCATCCGTCGGCGCGGCATCGCGGTCGCGCGCGTCCAGGTAGACGGCCTCGCGGCCCCCATCGCGTTCGTACAGGAAAACGTCCAGCACACAGCGCTCGCTGACGTACTGCCAGATGCGCGCCGGCGGCTCGCTGCGCACCCGGGTCGGCGGGCCGAGCACGGCGCGCACGGTGTCCGGGCCTTCCTCCAGAATGCGCTCGGGGTCGGGATCGACGGCCAGCGGATGGAGGGCGGGCCGCTGCGGCACCGGGCCGGGGAGATCGATCGCCGGCCGCGCCACGTGTCGACCGGCCGTTGCCGGCGCCGGAATATCGCGCGGAACTGCCTGATCCCCGGAACCACCCGTCCGCTCCTTCGGCGGCACGCACCCGGCCGCCAGCAGCGCGAGCCCACAGGCGACCCCGCGAAGCAGCCCCCTCACCGCGCCAGCTACCCGTCCTGCGGCCAGCGGGATGTTTCGCCCAATGCCGCCGGCGCGGCCGGTTCATCGGCGGGTGCCTCGGGCTCCCCGGCGGGTGCGGCATCCCCGGACTCCGGCGCCGCCGCCGCAGGCTGACCACGGTAGCGTTCCGCCTCTTCGGCGCTGAGTTCGACGAGCGTGCCGCCGATCCGGCCGCCGCTCTCGATCTCCAGGGCGCGGTAGTGGATGGTGCCGTGGACCTGACCGTTCTTGCGCAGATTGAGCCGCTCGCGCACGACCAGATCGCCGTCGAAATGCCCGGCGATCTCGGCCACGTCGACCACGGCCGAGCCCTTGAACGAGCCGCTCGGTGCGACTTCAAGCTCGCGGGTTTCCGTCAGATCGGCTTCCACGTCACCCTCGACCATGAGCTTGTCGCAGGCGGCGATCTCGCCGGACATGCGGATGTTCTGACCGACGATGAGCTGGTTGTCGGCCTCCTCCGCGCCGGCGGTGCTCTTGGTGCCGGTCGAGCCGCCCGCCCCGGGCCGCGCGCCCGCGTCCGGGTTGACGGGCGGCGTCGGCTGGCGGTTGAGCACGGCCGAGGGGTCGGGCCGCGCCGGCGCCTGGGGCTGGACCGGCGCCGCGGCGGTGGGCGCGCTGGCGGCGGGCTTGCTTTCGCCGGCGGGCTCGCCTTCACCGGCGGCCGGCGTGGCGGCCGGCCCGGTCGCGGCGGGTTCGCGCCGCGTGTCCTGCTTGGGCTGTTGCTTGCTGCGTTTGCCGAACATGCCTGCCTCGCTCGTGAGAACCGCTGCTGCTCAGGCGGTGCGCGCGGCCGGCGCGCCCGCGCGGCGGCGGATGCGCTCGACGACGTGGACCATGAAGGCCGCCGCGATCACGGGCGCCAGGAGATTGACCACCGGCACGGTCATCAGAACCGCGATCACCACCCCGGCGGCGATCACACGGCCCGCGTAGGCCCGCCGCAGCGCCTTCACGCGCGCCCGGTCCAGCCGGCGCACGGCCACCACCTCGAAGTATTCCCGGCCCAATAGGTAGCCGTTCACACCGTAGAACACAATCACATTCACCGGCGGCACAAGGAGCATGTAAATCGGCAGCGCGATCACATTCACCACGACGGTGGCGAGGGCCAACTCCACGCCGTCCTTGATGCCTTCCACGACGGGCTGCCCCGCCACGGCCGGCAGCTCCGGGTAGTGCCGCGCCTCCACGCGCGCCGCCGCGTCCTCCAGATAGAGCTGCTGCACCAGCCCCATGACGGCGGGAAAGAGCACGAAGCTGGCCAGCAGCACGCCGGCCAGCCCGCCCAAAGCCACCAGCCACTCGATCGCGGTTCCCCACCAGGAGTCCGCGCCCGCCCAGGCCGCCAGCGCGGCGCCGCCGGACTCGACCCCCCACCACGCCAGCGCCCAGAGCGCGGCGAAGGTGACGAGCGAGAGCCCCAGCGCCCGCCACACCAGGCCGCGGAAGCGCGCGTCGGAAAGCTGGCCGATGGCCTTGAGGAGTCCGCCAAGCATGGCGCGGGGTGTAGGCGTTCGGGCGCGCCGGGCGCAAGGCTGCGCGCTTGAAGGGTCCGCCGCCGCCCGTATACTCGCGCCGGTCACGCCACACGCCAGGAGGAACGCCGGGGATGGCAGGTCAGCCAGCGGACGGTGAGCGAATCGACGTGCTCGCCGTGGGCAACGCGATCGTCGACGTGATCGCGCGCACCGAGGACGATTTCCTGAACAAGCACGGCCTGCCCAAGGGCGGGATGACGCTGATCGACAGCGAGTGGGCCGAGGCGCTCTACGAGAGCATGGGCCCGGGCACCGAGATGTCCGGCGGCTCGGCGGCCAACACCCTGGCCGGCATCGCCCAGCTCGGCGGCACCACGGCGTTCTGCGGCAAGGTGCGCGACGACCAGCTCGGCCGCATCTTCCGCCACGACATCCGCGCGGCCGGCGCCACCTTCGAGACGAGCGCCGCCACCGAGACGCTGCCCACGGCGCGCTGCCTGATCTTCGTGACGCCCGACGCGCAGCGCACGATGGCGACCTTCCTGGGCGCCTCCACGCAACTCGGGCCCGGGGACGTGGATCACGCGCGCATCCGCCGCGCCCGCGTTACCTACCTGGAGGGCTTCCTGTGGGACGCGCCGGAGGCCAAGCAGGCCTTCATCGACGCCGCCGGCACGGCGCGCGGGGCCGGCGGCGAGGTCGCGCTCTCGCTCTCCGACCCCTTCTGCGTGGAGCGCCACCGCGAGTCCTTCCGCGAGCTGGTGGACGGCCACGTCGACATCCTGTTCGCCAACGGCGACGAGATCACCTCGCTGTACGAGGTGGACAGCTTCGAGGAGGCGGTGGACCGGGTGCGCGGCAGCGTGCGCATCGCCGCGCTGACGCGGGGCGAAAACGGCTCCGTGGTGGTGACGCCGGCGGAGACGATCGAGGTCCCGGCCGTGCGCCCCGAGCGCGTGGACGACACCACGGGCGCGGGGGATCTCTACGCCTCGGGCTTCCTCTACGCCTACACGAACGGCTACGGGCTGGATCAGTGCGCGCACCTTGGCGGGGCGTGCGCGGCAGAGGTCATCAGCCACGTGGGCGCTCGGCCCATGCGCGATCTGCGCGAGCTGCTGCCGGGGTCCTGAGCCGCGCGCCTTGGCCGGCGCCCGGGCGATGCCCACCTTGCGCGGCAGGACACGCCGAGAAGGAGGCTGGCAATGGCTGGAGACCCGGTGGACGAGCGCATCGAGCTGGTTCAGGGCGACATCACGCAGCTCGACGTGGACGCGGTGGTGAACGCGGCCAACAAGCAGCTCAAGCGCGGCGGCGGCGTGGACGGCGCGATCCACAAGGCCGCGGGGCCGGAGCTGCAAAAGGCGCTGGACGCCATCGGCGGCTGCGAAGCCGGCGAGGCCGTGGTGACCGAGGGCTTCAACCTCCCCGCCGGTCACATCATCCACACCGTGGGGCCGGTCTGGCACGGCGGCGACGAGGGCGAGGAGGAAACGCTCGCCCGCGCCCACCGCGGCTCGCTCACCAAGGCGGCGGAGATCGGCGCCGCGCGCGTCGCCTTCCCGGCGATTTCCACGGGCGTCTACAACTTCCCGCTGGAGCGCGCGGCGGAGATCGGGGTGAACGAGGCGCGCGCCTGGCTGGCCGCGCACGACACGCCCCGGCGCGTGGTCTTCTGCGCCTTCGACGCCATGACCAGGGGCGCCTACGAAAAGGCGCTGGCGCGGGAGCGCGCCGCGTGAGGCGCGGGCTCGCCGCCGCGCTGGCGATGCTGCTGCTGGCGGCGTGCGCGGGCTCGCCGGAGTCCGACGGCCCGCCGCCCATGCAGGCGCGCGCTTACCCCACGCCCGATCGCGAGGCCGTGGTGGTGCAGGTGGTGAACATCCCCAAGGGCAGCGAGGTGACGGCGATCGAGCTGCGCACGCCCGAGGGCACGCTCACGCCCAGCGAGCGCGAGACGCGCGAGACGGTCTCGCGCGGGGAAAGCGGGCAGCCCACGATCGGCGTGGGCGCCACGGGCGGTTCGGCGTCGGGCGTGGAGCCGCACCTGACGCTGTCGTTCTCGCTGTTCGACTGGTTCTGGGGCGGCGACGAGGGCGCGAACGGCGAGCTGGAAAGCACCGAAGGCGGCGCCGTGGTCGCCCGCATTCCCGTGCCCGAGGGCCGGCGCGAGGCCGTCACCGGCAAGACGGTCACGATCACGGTCGAGGATGTCGCCGGCACCCCGCGGACGCGCACCACGCGCGTGCAGGGGGAGTAGGGGCGCATCCGTCACGGGCCGGGCCGCCCGCGTTCGCTTTGCATGGCGGCTGGCCGCGTTATACTCTGTGTTATAATGCACTGGAAGCCGGCATGGTCGAATTGAAGGTTCACAAGGTGGGCAATTCGCTCGGCACGGTGTTTCCGCGCGAGGCGCTGGACCGGCTGAAGCTGCGCGAGGGCGACCGGGTTTTTCTCACCGAGACGCCCGACGGCTACCGCGTCACGCCCTACGATCCCGAGTTCGAGCGCCAGATGGAGCTGGCCGAAGAGGGCATGGCCGCCTACCGCAAAATGCTGCGCGCGCTGGCAGGCTAACGCACCCGCACGTTACCGGCTCGGCGGCGGCGTCTCCGCCGGATGGCCGGTGATGCGGCGGTCCATGGCGTCGACGCGGGCTTGCAGGGTTTCGACGGCCCACTGGAGGCCCTGGGCGGGCACGGTCTCGACGGAGCGGGTGGAGCCGCGGTGCAGGGCGGAGGCGACGGACTCGCGCGTCTCGTGGGCGAGCACGGCCAGCGCCTCGACCGCGCCCTGAAGCTGGATCACGTCGTCCTCAAGCCGCGCGAGCACGCTCGCCGCGTCCTCGCCCGCGCGAGCCGGGGGCGCGCCCGCATCCGCCGCCCGGCCGTCCGTCTCCACCTGCCCCGTCATGCGCGCCTCCGTGGTTCGTTCCGTGCGCAACGGTGATTCGCGGCGTGCCCGGGCGCAGCCCACCCCATCGGCCGCCACACCGACCTTTATCCGCTATTATTATCGCTCCGATATCGTTCTGTCAACGAGTGGCTGGATTGCGCGCCACACGCGCCTTAAACCACGCGCATGATCCGGCCGGAGCAATCGCGGGCCGCACGCGGCTTGCTGAACTGGAAACAGAGCGACCTCGCCCAACGCGCGGATGTTGGGCTTGCCACCGTGCGCAATTTCGAGGCCGGCAAGACCACCCCACACAAAGGCACCCTGCGCCTGCTCCGCGAAACCTTCGAACGCCACGGCATCACCTTCATCACCGAAGGCGGCGTGGGCGTGATGCTGACGGACACACACGCAAGCCAGCCCTGACCATCTGGGTTCCACGCATACCGCGCGACAGCTTGTTCGCCAGCACAACTGTGCTTACCGTTGGGAAGCGTACGGAGGGGCCCGATGGCAACGAACGAAACGGACAACCGCAAGCCGAGCGAGCAAGCGGCTGCATCCCAGCAGGCGTCGTCGAGCGACCAAGCGCAGCCCAAGCCTGAGCAGCCGCACAAGACCAAGCCTCAGCCGCCCCGCCTGAAGATGGTCACGCTAAGTGGCAAGCGGCTCGGCGACGCGCCAAGCACAATCCCTGATCCGGACGAACCCAAGGCGTAACGAGCCGCGATCGCCGGCCCCGCTTCCGCGCCATCCTGCGTCGCTTGGCTGTCGTGTGCGCCCGCACGTTCAGTTAACATCAACTGCTTACACGCCGGCATGAAGCGATGCATGCTCGTGCCCGACGGCAACCTTGCCCACCGCGCGGACGTTGGGCTTGCCACCGTGCGCAATTTCGAGGCCAGCAAGACCACCCCACACACAGACACCCTGCGCCTGCTCCGCGAAACCTCCGAACGCCAGGGCATCACCTTCATCACCGAAGGTGGCGTAGGCGTGGCGCCGAAGGACCGAAATACAAACTCAACCTAAGGACACCTAAAATAGGTATCACCCGCCATATGGGTCAGACCGCCGCTAGCTTTTTCCAGGATCCCATCTCAACTGGACGGGGATATGCCTGACCTTAATTGACCTACTCGTCTCCCTGTGCGAATGGTACGAATAAAATGCATTCAAATCTCGCTGACATTGTTCCCAGGACAGACTGTAGTTGGTATCATTCATCAATCTTTCCCTCCATCTTTTCATAAAATCAGCCACGCCATGATGCAAACAATATATCAGGATACCCCCCGAAGTGTCTTTTTTTCCGCCTGATATATATCTACTATTTAATTGGTGGAAACCGTCGTGAACCCAGCTAATATTCCTATCTATCTTAGCCTCACCCAGCCATGTATGGTTGAATCGGTTTTCCACAACCACATCACAATGGCCACCCCGGTTCGCCTCAAAACGCGCACCAAGTCCATAGTTCGTAAGTTGATGGATAATATTTATGGTAATCTGATTTTCATTCATTCCTTGAAAAAAGTTTCGATTTTTCTGTAAGTTATCAACCGCTTCATCAATGCAGTCGTGGACTACCTCACAGAAATCTTCATAGTTATCGCATAACAACGCTTTTAAGTTTAGATTCAATGCTTGATTAAAAAGAGCCATACTCTGCAAATCTCGCAGAGTTATATCTTTAGGAATCAACGATTTCCCCCGCGATCGTTTCATCGACCTCAAAAAACGGAACGACCATACCTTCATATTCGTATATCTTTTTACCATTGTCCGGATGCACGATATACCCTGTTTTCCGTCCCTTACTAATTTCTTGCGTTGACAATTCGTGTTCCTCGCCAGTGTCATCGATCAATAAGAAGCCGGGCTTCAGAACACTGAACGTCGGACCACTCAGCAAATATGCAGCCTCTACTAACTCAGATGTAACTTTTTCTTGGCCAATCGCGCGAGCAAGGCCAGAAAAAGTGATCATATTGAGATTTTCTACTTTATCTCTACTCAGGTAATTTATTATGAATAAGCACATATTCCTTTTGTTTGTATCCTCTACCTTTGTCTTAATATCTTCTTTTATGTTTTCAACAGCCGTCATGGCTACTAATCATATGGCTTTTGATGCGTGATACAACGTAATCATAATCCGTCTTATCTTTGCACTTTCTCACGATCACGTCCGACAAAACTGGAGCTTCTGAGTGTAGTTCATGGACTCTACTATTCAACGACACTTCAGGTAAGGCAGAATTGCTCCGACCCGGACGATGCCATTCAACGCTTATACGATATGGATCTATTTGACCTCCCAAGGCGTCTGTTCCGGAACGATGATAAAGCTCCCGCCTCAAGTCGAGTTGCCTTCTTCTCATCTTCTCAGATTTTATCGAAGATGTTTGTGTAGAGAATGCCATTTCGACAACTATACCCTCCTCATCGTCTCTGTATAAATTTTCGATAAGGGAAAATACATTTGTTGCGTGGCTCAAACCTTCATACCCCAATATCTCTTCATTAAACTTTGAACGTACATGATTGTGAGATCGAATGGCAAAATCTACTGGGGCATCTTTTGGTGAGTCTGCACGAACTTCAATCATATTCGACTTATACGGAACCCAAACAACATCATAAGATTGCCGCAGTACATTTTCTACCGCGATAATTTCGCTTACGTTCGGAAGCCTTTCAGCGATCTCTTCGGAGAGTTCACCATAGTCAATATGTCGACGGGACTCAGTCATACGCCCGTATGAGAAAACAAGTGCAATACCGTCTTCCAAGTTTTCAACGGCCGCGATCTGAGCATTACCCAATTCTGAATTACCGAGATTTTCGCTGTCTAATATGTACGGGTAATTTGCACTGAATACATTATCTGGCGGACGTTTTGTTTGTAAAATATCAATAATATTTTTATGTTCTTCGTTCTCCACTTGGTAAAATCGCACGTCTTTTTCACCGCACAAGACGTGCTGGTGATACTTCTGCTTACACAGATCTAGCGAATCTTTAATGGTCGGATCGCTTGTTGGGTCGAGATCACGCAATTTTTTCACTGTTTTGTCCCAACCACGACCGGCTGAAAGACCGCATTCGTGCAAGATGTCGCACCCAACGAGATATGGCATTCTCGCCGCGAGACTATCAGCAAGATCCATCACAGCAAACCCATTAACTTAGAGTGAATTAGATACCTTGCATAGTGAGGATGCTAGCGTCCATCGGCTTAATACACAAGTTTGGGTGGCGGGCGCAGCAATTCCTGCCCGCGCCGGTCGCCCGCTACGACTCATCCGCCAACCCCTTCAACGCATACACCAGCTCCAGCGCCTCCCGGGGCGTGAGGTCGTCGGGGTTGATGTCGGCGAGGCGTTGTTCGACGGCGCTCGGCTGCGATGAGGCGGGTTGTGCGTCGGTGGCGCCCTCGCCCTCCGGCCCGGCGGCGGCGAAGAGGGGCAGGTCGTCGGCGAGCGCGGCGAGGCCGCTCATCTGGTCGTCGCTGGTCTGCAGGGTTTCCAGCACCGTCTCCGCCCGCTCCACGGCCGCGCGCGGCAGGCCCGCCAGCTTGGCGACGTGGATGCCGTAGGAGCGGTCGGCCGCGCCCGGCACCACCTCGTGCAGAAAGACGACCTCGCCCTGCCACTCCTTCACGCGCATCGTGTGGCACGACAGCCCGTCCAGCCGCGCCGCCAGCCGCGTCAGCTCGTGGTAGTGCGTGGCGAACAGCCCGCGGCACCCATTCACCTCGTGCAGGTGCTCCACACAGGCCCAGGCGATCGAGAGCCCGTCGAACGTCGCCGTCCCGCGCCCGATCTCGTCCAGGATCACCAGCGAGCGCGGCCCCGCCTGGTTCAGGATCGCGGCCGTCTCCACCATCTCCACCATGAAGGTGGAGCGCCCGCGCGCCAGGTCGTCCGCCGCGCCCACGCGCGAGAACAGCCGGTCCACCGCGCCGATCTCCGCGCGCTCGGCCGGGACGTAGGCGCCCATCTGCGCCAGCACCGCGATCAGCGCGTTCTGGCGCAGATAGGTGGACTTGCCCGCCATGTTGGGGCCGGTGAGCAGCCACAGCCGGCTGTCGTCCAGCACGCAGTCGTTGGCGACGAAGGGGCCCTCGTCCGCCTTGTCCAGCGCGCGCTCCACCACGGGATGCCGGCCCTGGCGCAGCACGAAGCGCGTGTCGCGCGTGACCCGCGGGCGCGACCAATTCTGCGCGACGGCCAGTTCCGCCAGCCCGGCGGCGACGTCCAGCTCCGCCAGCGCGCGGGCGGCAGCCGCCACGGCCTCGGCGCGCGCCGTCACCTCGCCCACCAGCTCGTGGACGAGCTGCTGCTCCATCGCCAGCGCCTTTTCTCCCGCGCGCGCGAGCTTCTGTTCCAGCTCGCCCAGCTCGGTCGTGGTGTAGCGCACGGCGCTGGCGAGCGTCTGGCGGTGGATGAAGGTGCCATCATCCGGCAGGTTTTCCGCCTGGCGCGGCGTGACCTCGACGTAGTAGCCGAGCACGTGGTTGTGGCGCACCTTCAGCGCCTGGATGCCCGTGTGCTGCGCGTACTTGGCCTGAAGGTTGGCGATGTGGCGCCGGCTCTCGTCGCGCAGGCCGCGCAGCTCGTCCAGCTCGGGCGCGTAGCCCTGCGCGAGCACGCCGCCGTCGCGCGCCGAGACCGGCAGATCCGCCGCCAGCGCGCGCGTGAACTTGTCCACCAGGGCGTCGTGCGCGCCCAGGTCCCCCGCCGCCCCGGCCAGCAGGTCCGGCGGCGCCTCCGTGCCCGTGCCGCCGGTGAGCAGCCCGCGCAGCGCGTCCGCCTGGGCCAGGCCGTCGCGGATGGACGCCAGATCGCGCGGGCCCCAGCGCCCCACGGTGAGGCGGGAGAGCGCGCGCTCCACGTCCGGGCAGCGGCGCAGGCGCGCGCGCACCTCCTCGCGCAGCTCGGTGTTGGCGACGAGGAAGCTCACCGCGTCCAGGCGACGGTCGATGGCGTCCGGGTCGGTGAGGGGCGCGCTCAGCCGCTCGGCGAGCAGGCGCGCGCCGCCGCCGGTGACGGTGCGGTCGATCGTGGCGAGCAGGCTGCCCGCGCGGCTGCCGTCCGGGCCGTGGGTCAGCTCCAGGTTCGCGCGCGTGGCGGCGTCGACGGCCATGACGGCGTCGGGGCGCACCTGCCGCGGCGGGTCGAGGTGGGGCAGGCTGCCCTTCTGCGTCATCGCCACGTAGTTCACGAGCGTGCCGCAGGCCGAGACCTCGGCGCGCGAGAATTGGCCGTAGGCGTCCAGGCTCGCGACGCCGTAGGTTTCCTGAAGCGTCGTGCGCGCGTTGGCGCTGTCGAAGCGCGGGCCGGGCAGCGGCGTGAGCGCCGCCTTCCACTCGGCGAAGGTCTCGAACAGCCCCTCGCGCTGGGTGAGCTTGTCCGGCAACAGGAGTTCGCCCGGCTGCACGCGCGCCAGCACGGTGGCGAGATCGCCTTCGCTGACGCGCTGCACCGCGAACGCGCCCGTGGAGACGTCCAGCCACGCCAGCGCCAGCTCGCGCCCCACCTCGCTGAGCGCGGCGATGTGGTTGTGGCTGCGCGCGTCCAGCAGCTCGTCCTCGGTCAGCGTGCCGGGCGTGACCACGCGCGTGACCCCGCGCTGGACCACGGCCTTGCTCCCCGCGCGCTTCTTCGCCTCCGCCGGGTCTTCGAGCTGCTCGCAGATGGCGACCTTGTGGCCCTGGCGGATGAGCCGGGCGAGGTAGGATTCCGCGTTGGCGACGGGCACGCCCGCCATGGGGATGCTCTCGCCCTGCTGGCCGCGCTTGGTGAGCGCGATGTCCAGCGCCTCGGCGGCGATCTTCGCATCCTCGTGGAAGAGCTCGTAGAAGTCCCCCAGGCGGTAGAACAGCAGGCACTCCGGGTGCTCGGCCCGGATGGCGTTGTACTGCGCCATCATCGGGGTGGCGTTGGACGTGCTCTCCGCGTCGGCCGCCGCCGGTTGCGTCATGGCCCCGTCTCCCGCTGGCACGCGCGGTGGATGCGCGTCGGTCCCCGGAGGTAGCAGGCGAAGCGAGGACGTGCCAGCGGCCGTATCGCCGCCGCACCGTGCGCCGGGCCCTTTGCACGCCCGCGCCCCGGCCGCTACAACCGGACCCCGGAGCCCACCTGCATGCGGAGGGGACGTGGCCGAGCAATCCGCGCCCAGCGCCTACGGCAAGCATCCCGACAGCGAAAGCGCCACGATCGAGGTCGTGGGCTGGTTCGAGGACCGCGATTCCTTCCGCGGCGCGGTCAAGGCGCTGCTGGACCAGAGCTTCGGGCGCACCGACCTGTCCGTGCTGGACACGCACGAATCCCTGTCCGCCGCGGACTCGCCGAAGGA
>Ga0207714_1002047_pt1 | contig 12518 bp, 14 predicted proteins | sample PonA232FremontCA_2_FD_187270 | JGI IMG/M metagenome (GOLD analysis project Ga0207714, IMG submission 187270) | Marine sediment microbial community from Fremont, CA, USA - Pond A23 Sediment 2 (SPAdes) | ecosystem: Environmental > Aquatic > Marine > Unclassified | place: USA: Fremont, California... | reverse complement strand
GAGCCGTGAACCGGTCGAACGCGGTGAGACCGTGAGAAAGCGAGCGCACTTTTTTATATCAGCAGCAGGAAGCGTACCGCATGACCGACCAGAATCCAGCCGCCGAGCGGATACGGAAACGGAAGGAGAACGCCGTCGACCCGGAAACATTTCTCTCGGAAGCGGGCGCGATTCAGCCGACTGACAACGAGCGGGAACTCGAGTTCACGACCGAGTTCACAGGCGAACTGAAAGAACAGATCGAAGCCGTACAGGCTGCGGGAATCGACGAGCAGGCACTCGCCCGGCTGTTCGGCGTCGACCTCGAACAAGTAACGGAAAAAGACCGGCCGTACACGGCCTGGAAAATCAGAAACACCGTCTACAACTGGCCGTCAGCGGACGCGCTTGTGTTCGACGTTGCAACCGACGAGACGCTCCGCGAGCGAACCGAAAGCTGGGCCGACGTGCCGCCGCGACAGCGGTATCGCATCGTCCAGTCGCTGCGATCCTTCCAGGACGAGTGTCTGTTCTGTTCCGGACCGATCGTCTTCAACAACGACCCCGTCGAATCCTGCTGTAGCGAGCGTCGCGTGCTGACGATTCACTGCGGGGAGTGTGGACGGCGCTTCCTGGAGTTTACCGCCGAAGACTCGGAGACCAAAGACGTCGGCATCCGCTCTGGATAGGTCATACTGGTGGCTGTAAATTCGTACAGATATGCGCCACCCCAGGGTGGCACAATTCTTCTGTTTTCTATAGCCACCAGTATCAGGAGATCCGCACCGTCGTCTCGTCACGCAGGTTGGACTGTTCGGGGTTTTCGACGTTGATTTGGGCTCGGATCGTGTGCTCGCCGGGATCGGCAGGCTCCCACTCCCGTTCGCTGATCCGGAACATCCCCGACCAGTTCCGGCGGATCGTCTTCCGTTCACCGCGGTCGAGATACAGTTTTCCGGTTCTATCCGGGGGATCGCGCAGCGACACGTGGGAGGCTTCCACGTGCCCGTCGACAGTCCAGGTCCACAGAAGCGGCGAGCGGGTCTCGATCGAGACGGGGATCGGCAGGCTGTTTTTCATCGTGATCTCGAACGGAATGGACGACCCCTGCTCGAAGGTGCGGTCGGGTGTCGCGAGTCGGATAGAGACGGAACCGCGTCGAATCCGGTTCGGGAGCAGCCGGTCGCTCCAGGCCGAACTTTCGATCGACCGGAAGGTCTGGGGCTGCTCTTGGCGTTCACGCTCCCGGGGCGTCAGCGGTTCGGTCTCGTCCCGTTTGAGCGCGTCTGATTCGTAAATACGACGCATGCCCTAGAGGAAACAGTCCAGCCTAAACAACGTAACGCCGGTCATACTGTCGGCTGTAAATTCGTGAAGACATTCCACACTCGGGGTGCCGAAATTACGCACGTTCTCACAGCCGACAGTATCAGTCGTCTGCGGCTGACTCGTCCGCGTCGGTGATCGTTGCACGTCGCCCACCGTGGTCGTCCGAGTACAGCAGACAGGAAACCTGTGTCTCCGCAGTCTGGATCAACTCGGGATTCGTCGACTCACACGGCGAGACGAACAGCGTCTCGAGTTCTGTCGCCATCGCAGCGGGCCCACTCTCGTCCAGCGCTTCGATCGCTTCGGAGAGCGTGGCTTCGGCTTCGCGGTCAGGCAGTGGGTCGGGGAGATCGTACGCGGATCGAACAGTTTCGTCGATTGCCGCGGCGTCGGTTTCCTCGTCTTCCTGGCTGTCCTGCAGTGCACCGGGCCCGCCGAGTGTGATCAGTTCCGTCGTACTGGTTGCTTCCCGCGCGTAGATTTTGAGCGTGAGGATCGACCGGAACGTCGGCTGTGTAATGTCGATTCGCTCCGGTCGGATCACGCGATGACAGCGGGTGTGGAACCGACAGCCAGACGGCGGATCGATCGCCGAGGGAACGTCGCCTTCGAGCAGGACCTTCTCGCCCTCCCAGCCCGGATCGGGCTCCGGAATAACGGAAAACAGCGCCTCGGTGTAGGGGTGTCGTGGGGCGGTAAACAACTCCTCGGTCGTCCCGATCTCCGCGATCTCGCCGAGGTACATCACGGCAACGCGGTCGGAGATGTGCTCGACGACACTGAGGTCGTGAGCGATGAAAATGTACGAGAGGCCGAACTCCGACTGCAGTTCCGCGAGCAAGTTGAGGATCTGTGCCTGCACACTGACATCGAGCGCGCTGACCGGTTCGTCACAGATTATCACTTCCGGATCGACCGCCAGCGCACGGGCGATGCCGATCCGCTGGCGCTGGCCGCCGGAGAACTCGTGTGGATACCGGTAGGCGTGGCTCCGGTTGAGTCCGACGGTGTCGAGCAGTTCCTCGACGCGCTGGTCGCGCTCGCTCCCCTCGGCGATGTCGTGGATCTGCAGTGGCTCGCCGATGATATCCCCGACAGTCATCCGCGGATTCAGACTGGAGAAGGGGTCCTGGAAGATGTACTGGAGATCGGTCCGGAGATCACGGAGGTTCGAACTCGAAAGCTCCGTCAACTCGACCTCGCTGATCGAGCCATCCGACTCCCGCTGCCGGTAGGTGACAGAGCCATCCGTGGGTTCGATCAGCCGGAGCAGGGCACGGCCGAGTGTCGTCTTGCCACAGCCACTCTCACCGACGACACCGAGCGTTTCGCCGGGATACAGTTTCAGGTCGACGCCGTCGACGGCCCGGACGGTGTTCGTGCGCCCGAGAAGGCCGTCGATAAAGCCGCCACCGCTGGTGTAGTACTTCTCGAGCCCCTCGATTTCCAGGATCGGTCGCCCACTACTCATTTTGCTCACCCGGGAGTGGCTCCTCCGGCCGCTGTGTCTCGACGCTCACGTCGAAGGACAACCCCTGCGTGAGGTCGCCGGTGTACTCGAGACAGCTCGCTCCCCGGTCGTCGTCCGGACCCGCTTTCGCACCGGTTGCAGGATCGACGAGCGCGGGATCTGTCCGCGTACAGGCCTCCTCGGCGTACGGACACCGCGGATGGAACGAACAGCCCGACGGGACCTCGATCAGATCGGGCATCGTCCCCGGGATCGTCTTCAGCCGGTCGACGCCGGTTCCGATCCGCGGAATCGACGCCATCAGCCCGACGGTGTACGGATGTTTCGGATCGTAGAAGAGATCCTCGATGGGAGCTTTTTCGACGGGGCGACCGGCGTACATCACGACCACCCTGTCACAGAGCTCCGCGATCACGCCCAGATCGTGTGTGATGAGCTGGATCGCGGTATCGAACTCCTCACTGAGCGACTCGAGTTCCTCGAGAATCTTCGCCTCCGTCATCACGTCGAGTGCGGTCGTGGGCTCGTCGGCGATCAACAGATCCGGATCGCAGGACAGCGCCATCGCGATCACGACCCGCTGTTGCATCCCCCCGGAGAACTCGTGGGGATAATCGGAGTACCGCGTCTCGGCGTCCGGGATGCCGACGGTATCGAGCAACTCGATCGTCCGCTCTTTGGCTTCCCTGTCACTGTAATCCAGGTGGTGCCTGATCGCCTCGGCGATCTGCTCGCCGACGGTGTACACCGGGTTCAGCGCCGTCTGGGCGTCCTGGAACACCATCGCGATCCGGTTCCCGCGGACCTGTCGGATCTCCGAATCACTCATCTCCAGGAGATCCTCCCCGTCCAGCAGGATCTCACCGCTCTCTATCTGCCCTGGTTCCTCGATCAACCGGAGCAAGGAGAGGGCACTCACACTCTTGCCTGCGCCACTCTCGCCGACGATGCCGAACTTCTCGCCGCGCTCGATCTGATAGGAGAGGCCGTCGACGGCCCTGACGACGCCGTCGGGCGTGTAGAATTTCACCGTCAGATCGTTGACCTCGAGCAGCGTCATCCACCACCACCCGCCGCGTCGAGATCCTCGCCACCCTGCGCGTCGAGTGCGTCGTTGACCGCATCACCGATCATGTTCATCGCCATCACGAAGACGAACAACATTGCACCCGGGAACACCGTCACCCACCAGGTGTCCCAGGTCCCACCAGCACTGACGATCGTGCTCCGTTCGGCGTTGATCATCGTCCCCCACTCCGCGGTCGAGCCGGTGAATCCGATCCCGAGGAAACCGAGCGCGGCGACGCCGATCACGACGGTTCCGATACTGAGCGTCGCCTGGACGATCACCGGGGCGATGGCGTTGGGGACGACGTGACGGAACAGCACCCGGCGATCACGGCCACCGAGTGCCTTGGCCGCGAGGACGTACTCGTTTTGTTTGACTTTCAGGATCTCGCCCCGGATGAGGCGGGCGTAGGTTGCCCAGCCCGTCGCCGCGAAGGCGACGACGAGTTGCCAGTAGCCGCGACCGAGCATCGTGACGATGACGATCGCAAGCACGAGTCCGGGGAACGCGAACACCATATCGACCAGCCGCATGAGGAGGGCATCGACTTTGCCGCCGAAGTAGCCCGAGATGCCGCCGTAAATCACACCGAACGTCCCGGCGAGTGTCGTCACGACGAGCCCGATGGTGACACTGAACCGGGTTCCGACCATCACCCGCGAGAGCATGTCGCGACCGATCCGGTCAGTGCCCATCGGATGGGTGAGTGACGGCGCTGCGTGTGGATCGGCGACGAGTGTTTCACCCGGGTCGTACGGTGTGATCGAGATCGGCTGGACGGTAACGCCGGCGATCTCGATCGATTTCGAGAAGATCGCGACGAACAGCATGAGCAAGACGATCGAACCGCCGATGAGTGCGAGACGGTCCCGGATGATCTCACGGACGACCATCCGCCACCTGCTTTCGATCTCGGTTTGTTTGTCGTCACTCCACTCCGACAGTTCGTCCCGGTTCTCGACCGCGTCGGCGTCGAATCCGGTTATCGTAATTCTGCCTCGTTGCGTTGACATAGTTAGTACTCGTCTCGAATGCGTGGGTCAAGGAGCGCGTACAGGATATCCGCGACCAGATTCGCGAGAACGATCGCAACGCCGGTAAACAGCGTGATCGCAAGGATGAGATTGATCTCCTGGGCGACTGCTGCATCGATGAACAGCTTCCCCAGCCCCGGCCATCCGAACACTGTCTCGACGACGACAGAGCCGGCGACGATCCCGGCGGTCAGGAACGCCGCAACAGTGACGACCGAAATGAGGGAGTTCCGGAGCACGTGTTTGAGAATAACGGTCCGCTCGGAAAGACCCTTGGCTCGTGCGGCCGTCACGTACTCTTTGTTCATCTCCTCGACCATCGAGGTCCGCATGATCCGCATCAGGTTCGCCGACGCAGCCGTCCCGATCGTGATCCCCGGTAACAGGAGCCACCAGAGCATCTCGCGGGACAGAAGCGGCTTCTGGGGCACACTCGCGGACCAGAAGTTCAACTGCACGGCAAAGATCGCGAGCAACATCAGCCCGAGCCAGAAGTTCGGGATCGAGATGCCGAACAGGGCGACAAAGCGGCTGACGTCGTCACCGAGTTTGCCCTTCCGAACCGCGGCGTAGATCCCGGTCGGGATCGCGATCAGTAGTGCGAACGTCCACCCGAACAGCCCGAGCAGGACCGTCTCCGGCCACCGGGAGGCGATGTAATCGCCGGCATCGGGGCCCATCGTGTACACCCGTCCGAAATCACCCTGGAGTGCGTCCGTCAGCCAGTCGATGTACTGGATGTAGATGGGACGATCTAACCCGAGTTCGTTCCGTAACCGGATTCGATCCGCCGGTGTCGCATTGGGATCGAGGCCGATGATGATATCCACCACGTCGCCCGGGGCGAGGTGAACGAGCCCGAACGTGATGATGGAGACACCGAGCAGTACAGGGATGGAGACCAGTATCCGCTGTGCGATGAATCTGCGAAGACTCATGGATGAGAGATCTGTCCGGTGTTACCGATCCAGATACGCGATCTGTCCGTCGTACGGCGCGAAGATGCTGTAGTTCAGGAAGTTACGCCGGTCCGGGAAGGCGTTGTACCCCTGGACCGCAGGGGTGGCAACGACAGCTTCCAGTGAGAAGTTGATAAACGTGTTGCCGACGGCCTCGGTGATCTGTGGCCAGAGTTGTTCGTATGTTTCCTGGCGGTTGCTGACATCCTGGACCGCTTCGAGTCCGAACCGGGCTTCGTCGATCGTATCCTCGAATTCGAACGTTCCCGACGGGTGGAAGAAGTTACAACAGCCCTTGTAACTGGTCGGGTGATGAACCGCCCGGGCGTAGCCATCCGGATCGAAGCCGGCAGCCAGGCCCAGCGTCGCAGTCGCGTTGCGCTCCGCGTACGTGTCACCGGAGTTTTCCGCGACCAGATCCTGGAGGAACCACGGGTTGAGGTCGGCCGGCGTCTGCAGTTCGGCCGAGAACAGCCCGCTCGAATCCATCTCGCCGATGATCAGTTCGATCTTGTCCTGCCGGGCCGAGTCGTCGGCGTTCGTTTCGAGGACCAGATCGACCGGCGTCTCGACGCCAGCATCGTTGATGAGTGATTCGGCCTCGTCGGGTTGTGGCTCGACTGGATACGCCCAATCTGCATCCTGCAGATCCTCGAAACTACTCGTCGTTGCGGGGCCGGCTGCCGGCCTCGGGAACGGGGTCTGCGCCGGCACGGCCCACCCTTCCTCGACGACATCGACGATGGACTGGCGGGGGATCATCTGCTGGATCGCCTGGCGAACCTCCTGGTTGTGGAGATCGCCACCGTTGTCCTGCAGCGGCATCTGCATGAACAGGAAGCCAGTAGAATCCTTCGCAGTGACCCGGTATTCGGAGTACTGGTCGGACTGCTGGAACGTCGACAGATCGCCTGCCGGCAGATCGTAGGCGGCGTCGATCGAGCCGTCCTGCAGTGCGGCGACGCGCTGGCCGTTCTCCGGCTGGAACCGGATGTTTATCTCGTCGATGACGGGGCCTTCAGGGAACTCCTCGGGCCCGTCCCACCACTCCTTGTTTTCGAGACCGACCTCTTCGAGCCAGTAGTTGTCTGTTTTCGTCAGGACCAGCTCACGGCCCTCCTCGTAGGATTCGACCTCGTATGGTCCTGTTCCGACCGGGACGGGGCCACCGCTTCGCGGGTCGAGTTCGTTCGGAGGGATGTCCAGATGCTCCGAGGGGAAGATCCAGAACGGCTGGAGGGAGACATCGGCAGTGGCGTCCGGTTCGACCGCGTACATCTCGATCTCGTAGCCGTCGTCCCCGTTGGGGGCTCTCGCGTGCAGGAGTGACTCCCACTGCTGGCCCTGGTTATTACTCCCGACCAACCGGTCGTACGAGCCGACCACGTTCCCGGCGGTACACTCCTCGCCGTTGTGGAACTCGATGCCCTCGTGGAGGGTGACCTGGACTTGCGTCCCGTAGACGCCGTCGTCGACAGCGGCCCCGGCCTCGTTGCGGGTCAGCACCCGCATCATATCGCCTGCGGTCAGCTCGCCGTTTTCCACAGCCGCCTGGTCGTCGGGATGTTGTCCGCCAGGAATGACGAGGTTGTTCTCTCCGAGGTCGAACGTCGCGACACCCTCCTCGACGCCAGCGATCTCGTACTCCGCCATATACTCGGTGTAATCGTCGGGGAACGTGACCTCCTGCGCGTCTGTGACCTCGAACGACTGGGCCATCCAGTTGAAATACTCGCCGGAGGGGTTCGTCCGTCGCAGGCCGTCGTAGACAGCACTGAACACTGTCGAGTCGTCGGCCTGTGTGCTCTGTGCCTGGTCGTAGTTGCCGATGCTACCGCGGCTGATAGCGAACTGGAACGTTCCGCCTTCTACGATATCTTCGGGATCGACCTCGACACGCTCACCGGCTTCATCCGGGTCGCCTTCTTCGTCACTACCACCGCCGAGACAGCCAGCGGTAGCGGCGATCCCAGTGGCAGCCAGCCCCTGGAGGAGACGTCGTCGGTTGAGATTCGGTGCCGTTGAGTCTGCGTCTGTTGAGTCAGTCATACGTTGTATGGTAGCTGTCTATATTTGTTCACGTTGTACACTGTCCGTGTGGAGGACTTCTAACGCTTAACGATGCAATACCTGTCGTTTCTTACCCCATGTATTAATAAATTGCCCTATATTGGCACACAACAGTGGGTGGAAGATACATAAACGGAACGGAACGTTCGCGAACAGCGCCGGACGCACGTGCCCGTTCTGATACTGCCGGCTGTAAGAGTCCGACGCGGGCCGGGCAGCACAGATGGCCGGCGCCACGGGACTCGACGTGTTTTTATTTTGTGCCACCGAACGGGAAGACATGATCGAAGACGTGCCGGAGACAGCCCGCAGGGCCTTCGAGAACCACGGTTCGGTCGTACAGACCGCGGAGAGATTCGAGATAACGACGACTGTCTTCGACGGCTTCGTCACCGCAAGCGAGGGACCGAAGTGGAAACACACCTACACCGTCTCGGTGTACGTGCCGACACTCGACGCCGCAGCGACGGAGGTCATCGGGCCGGCAGTGCTCGACGGCTGGCGGGACACCTTCGAGCGCCGGCTCGAGGACGCCCCGAAAGCCACCCGCGCGAGCGTCGAACTCGTTGATTTCGACATCGAAGAGATCGACGAGGAGTTACAGATCACCTACAGCTTCGAGTGGGGCAACGAGCGGAAGGCCACGGAGATCGCGAAAACGTTCGTCGAGTACGTCGAGGGCACGTACGTCGAGGGACTGATTCCGGGCTACGAGTACGAGGAACCCGTCTCGGATCTGATCACGGAGGCGAGCGACACCGGCCAGAGCGGCCCCCCGCTCTAGTCCATCGCGATGTAGGTCTGTGTCCCGGAGACGCCGTCGATGGCCTGGATCCCGCCGGTCGCGATGTCCTTGACCGCCGCGGGTGAGTCGACCGCGACGACGGCGATCAGATCGACGTCGCCGGCGACGATGTGGGCGCGTTCGACGCCGTCGAGTGCCGAGATCGTTTCCTGCAGTCTGTCCGCCTCGCTCGTGTGGGCTTTCACCATGATGTATGCTCGAACCATGTTTAGACACCTCCCTGGGCTGCGCGACCGGTTTCGCCGACGACGATCTGGCGGATCTCGTCGAGCTGGTCGGAGTCCGCGAGTACCACGACCCGGTTGCCGGCATCCAGCGTGTCGTCGTCGGTCGGGAGCCGGAGCGAGCCGGTGCCCGCACCGTAGGCGAGCAGTCGGCTCTCCCCGGGGAGCGTGAGTTCGCTCAACGTGTACCCCCGCATCGGGGCCGAGTCACCGATCGTGAACTCTACGATCTGGAGGTTCTGTTCGACGTCGGCGATGGCACGGATGTTGCCCCCCGTCAAGGCGTTTTTCGCGACGATCGCGCCGAGCCGTTCCGGGTAGATGATCCGGTCGACCTCCTCGACGTACTGCCGGTAGATATCCTCCCGGTAATCCTCGTCGATCCGCATCACGGTCCGGCAGCCGTACTGGTTCGCGATCGTACAGGCGGCGTAGTTCGCGTTGAGATCGCCGGTGAGCGCACCGACCGCGTCGGCGGTCTCGATCCCGGCCTCGAGCAGGACGTTCTCGTCGGCCACATCGCCCTGGATCACTTCGAAGCCTTCCTCCGCAGCGCGCTCGAGGGCCACCTCGTCGGCATCGACGAGGACCACCTCGTGGTCGCTCCCCCTGATGGCGCGTGCGGTCCGCAACCCCACCCGCCCTGCGCCGAGAATTACGAATTTCATGTGATACCGTAGGGCAAGGAGGGGAATAAAGCTATCCCGGATAGGGGAACACTTTTGATATGCCACGGCATACCACGTGACAGGATGGTACGAGCGTTCATCATGGTCAAAACGACCGCGGGGGAGTCGGCAGCGCTGCGCGAGCAGATCGTCGGCAAGGAAGCAGTGCTCGAGGCACACGTCGTCGCCGGGCAGTACGACATCATCGTGGAGGCGGAAGGCGAGGAGGTGTACGAGGTGATCCACGCGGTCGCGACCGACCTGACCGAACTCGAAGGGGTCGTCGATACGCGGACGTACATCTGTCTCGAGTGATCAGATCGCGGTGTCGTACTCGTCTTCGAACTCCCGTTCACCGCGGTAGACCTCGACGAACTGCTCGACGTCGAACTCTTCGAGTTGACTCTCGAACTGTGCGACTGTGTCGCCATCGTCGGCGTGACTCACTGCGTGTTCCATCAGTTCGATCAGTAACTCCACGACCGTCTCGTGGAGTTCCCGGGCGTCGAACGACGACACCCAGACCAGCCCGTACCCCACCTCGCCGTCGCCGGAGCAGTCGGCCGTCGCCACCTCTTCCGGAAACTCCTCGCGGACCATCGCGAGCACGTGCGCGGTGGTGAACTCGTCGAACTCGTCTTCAGTGGCGATCGTCGCCCGGAGCGTGTCTGCGAGGAACTCCGGGACGAACCGTCCCAGCGGGTGGACGTCCATGACGACGGCGTGGCGGTCGCCGCAGTCACAGGCGAGTTCGCGAACGCCGAGGTCCAGATCGTGCGGGTGGACGACTTCGCCACATGGCAAGTCGAGTTCGTCGGGACCCTCGCCGGGGACGCGCGGTTTCGCCATCGGTATCAGGGCCAGTCGTCGCGGCTGTCTTCTTCGACCGTCTCGGGCTCCTGGTCCGGCGCGAGCTCCCAGCCGGCGGAGTCCGCGGCCACCTCGAGGTCGACGTACTCCCAGCCCGTCTCCTCGGCCAGGGACTCGTCGTCGTCAGTCGTCCCGACGAAGACGTACCGGTCGCTTTTGAACTGGTCTTGGATGTTCTCCAGACTCTCCCGCCGGGAGCGTGGCCCGGAGAAGAAGTCCTGCCTGATCCGGTGTTTGCGCGTGAAGTTCGTCACGACGTAGGTCGGTTTGTCCGAGATGACCCCGATGTAGTTCGTCCACTGGCGCGCGTCGGTGAACACCGAATCCGGCGCCTGGAGATCCTTGAGTGCCTCGAGTTCGAACGCGAGTGTCATATCGCCGCTGCCGCCATCCATACCGGACAGTGGGGTGCCAGCCGAAAAAAGACCGTCGGTCCGGCCGAGCTAGTCAGCCTGCGGCGGCGATTCGAGCTTCTCCAGATCGACCTGCTCTTCGAGCAACAGCTCCTTCTGGTGGGCAACCTCCCGCTCCTCGCGGATGATCTGTTTCATTGCGGACTGCTGGGAGAGGTCGCCGATCAGGACGCCGCCGACGAGCTGGCCGTTCTTGAACGCGACACGCCGCCACTCGGTGTCGGAGTACTTGCGTTCGGCGGTTTCGTCGCCGATCGTCGGATGGCCGAAGGAGAGAAAGGGAAAATCGAAGTGTGTGATCGAGTACGAGGAGACCCAGCGGAACTCCTCCGCGGGTTCGTCTGCGACCATGTTCTTCCCCGCGATCGAGCCCTGTTCTTTCGCCGATCCCCACGAGCCGTTCTGTGCCCGATCGTCGAAGATCGTATCGTAGTACCGCGTGATGTCGCCGGCGGCGTAGATATTGTCGATGTTCGTCCGCATGTACTCGTCGACGAAAACGCCGTCGTCACGCTCGATACCACTCCCCTGGAGCCACTCGGTGTTGAAGTTCAGTCCGATCGCGACGCCGGCCCAGTCGGCCTCGAACCGTTCCCCGTTCGGATCGACCGCGGCCTCGACGTGGCCCTCGTCGTCGACCTCGAAGTGGTCGACACCGGAGTTGAAAACCGGTGTGACACCCTTCTCTTCGAGGGCGTTGTGGATGATCTCGGCACCGTCCTCGGAGAGTGCGTACCGCCACCAGCAGTTCCCGCGCATCAGGTAGTGCGCGTCGAGCCCCTGCGCGGCGGAGATCGCCGCGAGATCGATCCCGAGCAGCCCCGCGCCGACGACAACCCCCGTCTCGACGCGTTCGGCGTGCTCCCGGATCCCCCTGGCGTCCTCGAAGGTCCAGAAGTGGTGGATACCGTCCGCGTCGGAGTTTTCGACCGGTAGCTGTATCGGCGTCCCGCCCGTCGCGATCAGCAGTTTGTCGTACTCGTAGCTGTCACCGGTGTGAGCGTGGACGACCTGCTCGTCGGGGTCGATACGCTTGACGTGTGTGTTCAGTTCCAGTGTAACGTCCCGCTGTTCGTACCAGTCAGGTTCGTGGATCGAGATCGGTGCCTCCGGCAGTTTCCCCTTGGCGTACTCCTTGATCAGGATCCGGTTGTACAGGGCTTCACCCTCGTCGGTGATGACTGTGACGTCCGAGTCGGGATCCTCCTCGCGTATTGTTTCAGCCGCTGAACTCCCCGCGATCCCGTCGCCGATGATCAGATGGGACGTGCTCATATGTCGGTAGTTGAACTGCATGCCTAATGTGGGTTGCTATTCGTGTAGTCAGTTCGACGGGTACGACTGCGAACTCCCGGACGGCGAACTACGCGTTCGCACCGTCACGCACCTTGACAGCCATCCCGGTCAGGAAATCGAGCATCCCCCGGCCGGAGAGTTCGGCGCGTCCGACGGCCAGAAGCGAGCCGTCAACGTGTTCGACGAGCACCTCGTCGCGGGGGCGGATGGCCTCGTCCGCGCTCGTGACGAACTTCGCAAACACGTTCCGGCCTTCGCGGACGTAGGGTTCGCTCTCGTCGCCGACGACGACCCGGTAGGCCGGCGGGTCGAGGCGCTCCTGGAGGCGCCG
>Ga0207714_1002045_pt1 | contig 12524 bp, 12 predicted proteins | sample PonA232FremontCA_2_FD_187270 | JGI IMG/M metagenome (GOLD analysis project Ga0207714, IMG submission 187270) | Marine sediment microbial community from Fremont, CA, USA - Pond A23 Sediment 2 (SPAdes) | ecosystem: Environmental > Aquatic > Marine > Unclassified | place: USA: Fremont, California... | reverse complement strand
CCGTCGCCTTCACACGTCTCAGTCGCTATCGTCGCTTCCGTCTTCGGTGTCTTTTTTGGTATCAGTCTCTTCGTATATCTATCTCTCATCGATTCCTACGTGCTCGAAACCGCGGTAGCCTTCCTCGGCTCCGCGGCATCAGCGGGCTTCATTCTCGCCGTTCCTTACGTCGCGTCTTGGCTCGACGGAAGTCTCGACAACGGCGGACGCGGAGGTTGAATCTAACGTGGGCATTTATTGTGAAGCAGGACGACCGAGTAAGACATGAACCAAGCGAGAGCTTTCTTGCTCCTTGCGGTCGCCGTTACCGCGACTCTCAGCCTTGTCGTCCTTCTTCCTCTCGTACAGTACGTCTTCGCGGCTGTTCTCCTTGCTTACGTCCTCCGACCTCTGAAGCTACGTCTTGAACCGCATTTCGGGACTAAGGTCGCGTGCTACATACCTATCTGGTTAACGATACTCGTGATAGTTATTCCGCTCGTGGTAGTGAGCTTCGTCGTCGCACAGGACATAATCGAACTCGCACGCGCTGTCGAGGACGCCCAGATAGACATGGGTGTCGTTGAGGGACTGATCATGGAGTACACAGGTCAAGATATCGACCTGCCATCGACAATCGCCTCGGTAACCGAGTCGGTCGCACGTGGTGTCCTCGGACGTATCTCGCAGATATTCGGTTTCGCCGTCAGACTCACCTTGGGAACGCTCCTGTTGGTCTTCCTTCTCTACTATCTCCTAAAGGACGGAGAGCGGTTCGTCGTCTGGTCGAAGGAAGTCTTGCCTCTCCCTGACGACATAACCGAAGAACTCTACACACGTCTCGGAAACGTGACGCAGTCGGTCGTCTACGGACATCTTCTCGTTGCGGTCGCACAGGCTCTTCTTGCGGGTGCGGGTCTCGCAGTCGCTGGCGTTCCGAACTACCTGTTCTGGACTTTAATCATGGTCTTTTTCGGCGTTCTTCCTATCATAGGCGTCTTCGTGGTCTGGGGACCCGCCGCACTCTACCTCGTCGCAACAGGTTCGACGACCGCAGGTGTCGCACTCGCCGTCTACGGTGCGACTGTCGTCAGTATCACCGACAACTACCTGCGTTCGATACTCGTTGACCGTGACACAGGTCTCAACCCCGGCGTCGTCTTAGTCGGCGTACTCGGTGGAATATACGCAATGGGCGTGGTCGGACTTTTCGTCGGTCCCGTCATAATCGGCTCGCTAAAGGCGACGTTAAACGTCTACAGGAAGAGGTACGACAGTCTCTAACTACCTGTTCCTACCCAGTGCTTCGTGGCTCGTAACCCAGTCGGAAGCGGAAATCGCCGATGCGAGCGACAGTTCGCCCGCGAGACAGACGCCCGCGACGACTTCGGCGAACTTCTTGACGTTACCTGTACCGTGGCAGTTTAGCATCTTGAGACATTCGCGCTGTGTCGGCAGGTTGGTTCCGCCGCCATACGTCGCAACTATGAGCGAAGGTATGGTTATAGAGACGTAGAGGTCGTCGCTTTCGGTGACCTCGGTGTGGACAAAACTCGCGGACGACTCAGCGACGTTCGCTTCGTCCTGTCCGCAAGCGACGAACATCGCAGCGATTCCGTTCGCCGCATGCGCGCCGTTGCTGTTCGCGCCAGCCATGTACGCACCCATCGTTCCCACGTCGCCGTGGTGTGCGAGGCTTTCAGGCTCCGCGCCTAGATGACGAACGACGACCTTGCGGTCGATGACGGACTCCGCGGTCACCGTCTTGCCACGCGTTCTGAGCGAGTTTATCTGTGACGCCTTCTTGTCCGTCGCCATGTTGCCTTCTAAGTAGAAGTTCTCGACGTACCCCGGGAAGTTTTCAAGTAGCCAGTTACAGCCTGCAAACGTCGCCTTGCCGACCATGTTCTGTCCCGCGGCGTCCCCTGTTCGGAAGTTGAAACGCAGGTAGAGGAAACGGCTCATCATGTACGGCTCTATGCTTTCGAGTTCGGCTACACTTGAAGTCTCCTCGGCAGCCTCTCTGACGTTGTCGTAGTTCTTGAAGACCCAGTCACGGAACTCACGCGCCTCGCGCGCGCTGTCGAAGACGAAGGCAGGCGCGCGGTTCATCCTGTCCTGAACGACTGTGCATTCGGCACCTCCGCTCATGTTTATAGCCTTCATTCCGCGGTTGTACGAAGCGACGAGTGTGCCCTCGGTGGTCGCGAGGGGTATAGGGAACTCTCCCTGTGCGTGCTCGCCGTTTATCTTGAGCGGACCTGCTATTCCAAGAGGAATCTGTGCCGCACCGACGAAGTTTTCTATGTTACCTTCCGTCTCCGCCGGGTCGATGGAGTACTGTGGGACATGTTCGAGTTCTGTGTTGGATATTTCTTCGAGGAAGTCTTGTCTCTCCTTTATCGCTTCCTCGGAGAAGTTGTCGTCGCCTTCCATACGCGGCACACCGGTTAGCTCCTCTTCTTCCTCCGAAAGAGAGTCCGTGACCTGAAGGTCGAGCTTACCGAACGGGTTGGTCTTGAACTTTATCCTTATATCGTGGTCGCCGTAGTCGAGCGGCTCGCGTTCGACATACGCCGTGACGGTACGTCCTACGGGGAAGTCTATAGGGTTGTCCTCCGAAATAACATCCGAATAAAGCTGTTCGTCGCTAAACGAGAGACGCACACGGTCGTACCTCTCATCGTCTATCTCCACGTAGTCGACGTCGGTAAGCTTGGCATCTCTGAGTCGGTTCTTTACTTCGAACTTGACGCCGTCTTCGACGTTTTCCAAGCTACCGTATGTATAGAGCCTTCTGAGAATTCTATCGGGAAACTCTATGCCGACGAAGTCCTTCGCGTTCACGAGGTTTGAGTACACTCTCTTCAGTATGCCGTTGTCCGGTCTCGGTATTACCATCTTTTCTACCGCTCATAAAGTTCCGTTCCAAGTAGATAAATCTTAACCTGACGGATTGGGGCGGCGTGTCTGCGTTCTTATACTTCGTGCCGCGTCTTTAGATGGGCTTACAACGTCTCCACGAGTTCGACAGCGTCTTGAGGCGTCTCGACTTCTTCGACACCTTCCACGTCGTGCGTGTCGAGACCAACGACAGTCTTTTTGAGTACGAATGCGTGCGCGATTTCGGAAAGCGTGCCGTACGCTCCGTCTACGGCGATGACCGCTTCCCCGTTTAGAACGACGAGTGCGTTCCGTGCGTGTCCCATGTTGGTCGCTACGGGCACGTCCACGTACTCGTTCGCTTCGTCGGGGTCGTCGCCCGAAAGAACGCCGACGGTCGTTCCGTTTTCTTCTTTCGCGCCGCGGCAGACGGCTTCCATGACGCCGCCGTAGCCGCCACAGACGACCGTGTGTCCGCGTTTAGCGAGGAGCCTTCCGAGTTCTCGTGCATCCCCGTACGTCCCGTCGTCTACCACCGAACCGCCTATGACGCTTACGCGCATCTATGCCTGCGCAAGCGCGAAAGACCAGTCGTCGAACTCCAGAACGTCCATGCCGTCGCCGCGTGCCTTTTCGACCCCTTCCGAACTCCCCGTTGCGTTGTCGATACCCAAGAAGCCGCCTTCTGCAAGATGGGGACGGACGTTCTCGTAGTCGGTTGCGTGTTGCTTCGGCGGTGTCGAGACGAAGACGAGGTCGAACTTCGCGTCCTTGTCCAACCCTGGCACGTAATCGCGTGAGTCGCCGACGACGACCTCTGCGTACTCGTCAACACCTGCTTCCTCTAAGTGTTTACGCGCTCCCCTCGCGCTCGGTTCCTCTATTTCGACGGCGACGAGTTCGCCGCTTCCGTTGTCGGCGAGTCCCTGTGCGATGTAGAGGCTTGTCGTCCCCTCGTACGCACCGAGTTCTAAGCACCGTTCCGCTCCCGTCGCGCGTACGACTGTGTAGACGAGCGCGTCCACAGGTCGTGCGGTCACGTTCCCCGGACTTCTTTCTGCGATACGACGGACTATCTCCTTGAGATGTTCGTTCTCCTCTGCGAAGTACATGGGCTTACTGCGTGTCGCCCGCTTAAGGAACTGACGGAGAAGGCAAACGTGGTCGTCAGCCGTCTATCTCAGACGCTATCCTACGTGCGTGTCGTATCCTACCGGGTATCCCCGGACGTTCGACGAAGTTGGAGCAGAGATGCACCCCCGAAGGAAGGTCTATCTCTTCCGTTGCCGTCCAAGAACCGTCGTAAGCGGGCATACCTGGCTCCCATCTGTGGACGTGTATCGGCTCCGCAGAAGCACCGGTCATACGTTCGAACTCCTCCGCCGCGACCTTTCCGAGCGTTGAGTCCGACGCTTCTTCCATGCCCGGATAGCTTCCGTCGTCGATGTAGCACGTGAAGATTCTTTCGCGGTCAAGAAAACTCGCGTTCCATGTCACGCCGCTTATACGTAGGTCGTCGGGTGCGAGCGCGCCTATTCCGTCGCCGTCAAAGCCCGAATCAAGGAAGACCATGCCGATGGGGTTGTACCTGAGAGAGCGCATCGCATCCGACGAATCCGTGTCGATACCTTCGAGAAGTTCTGCGGTCGTCCCGGCAGGCGTCGTCAGAACCACGTCATCCACCTCCGTCGTTCCGTCGTCTGTCACAATCCCGTAGCCGTCCTCACCGACGCCCGTCCTGATTACCTCACGCACCGGCGTGTTGAGACGCACCGCGTCGGCGTGTTTCTCGTAGAGGGCGTGTGGTATCTTTCCAAGACCCTCGTCGAAGGTACAGATGGGTGGTGTGTCACGTCCTTTCAGAATCTTCGGGAGAACCCAGAGAAGGACACTTCTTCCCACACCCGCGTTCCTCAGAGCGCGTCCCAAAGAGTACTTGTAAAGCATCTCGTCTGCGTCCGTGCCGTAAAGACCGCTGTAAAGCGGACCCAAGAAACGTCGCGAAGCCTCCACACCGAACTTACGTGTCAGGAACTCCTCGACCGTCTCGCCATCTTTCGCGCCTCTCGTGAAAGGTTCGGCGAGTATACGTGCCTTGCCGCGCCACGAAAGGAGGTTCGTCGTTAATGCCTCGCGCACCGAAAGAGGCACGACGTACAGTTCGCCATCGTAGTAGACGTACAGCGGCTTGTCGTCGTCGCCCAAGACGACTTCGTCGCGCAGGTCGAGTTCGTCCAAGAGCGAACCGACCGTCGGACTGAGACGCAGACGCTGAGGACCGAGTTCGAGGACACGTCCTCCGACCTCGACGCTTTTCATGACACCGCCGGGTTCCGCACTCTCCTCGAAACAGACGACTTCGTGTCCTCTCTTGCGGAGTTCGTGTACGAGCGTAAGACCCGAAATTCCCGCGCCGACGACGCCGACGGTTCGTGTCATCCTCCGACACCGTCCTCCATGGCGCGGAAACGAAGCCCACCGCGGATGTTCTCCATCACCGAAAATCGTCGGCGGTGCCGGAAGATGTTTTCTTTTTCGGAGGAAACGCCGGACGGACTTCGCTGTCAGTATGTAAAGATACCATTACATTTTTTACAGCTCAGTTTACATAATGTAGTATGTTAGAGCAGACAGTCCGGAACCACGGTATCGAAACCACCATGATATGGATCGCGCTAATCGGCGCGATAGCCTCGACGACGTTCATAGCCGTAAACTCGCTCTTAGGGACGGTCACAGAAACGGGGAATACGGTAGCAATCGCTGCGGTCGTCATATGCGCCGTGATAAGCTGGTTGGCGTACCTGCCCGGAATCCTTGGACTTACCTTTGGTACCGCCGAAGGCAACTAACATGTCCGCCATAGAGACGGCAGGTCTGACGAAGAGGTACGGCAGAGTCACAGCCGTAAACTCACTCGACATGACCGTCGAGGAAGGCGAAATATACGGCTTCTTGGGTCCGAACGGCGCGGGAAAGACGACTACGATAGACATACTTCTCGGTTACACGCGTCCCACGTCCGGGTCTTCGGAGGTTCTCGGAAGACCGTCGGAAGACGAGTCCGTGCGCCAACGCGTCGGTGTGATGCCCGAGGACTTCGGTCTCTATCAGCGTCTCACGGCGAAGGAACACGTCGGGTTCGTCGCCAAGTCGAAAGGTGTCAAGTCCGAGACGGACACGGAAGAGATACTCGAACGTGTTGGTCTGGAGGGCGACGGAGAAAGACGTGTTGGCGGCTACTCGAAGGGTATGAAGAAACGTCTCCTTCTCGCAACCGCGCTCGTCGGTGAACCCGACCTTCTCGTCTTAGACGAACCGACGGGCGGTTTGGACCCGAACGGCGCGCGAAGGATACGTGAGATTGTGAAGGAGGAGAACGAACGAGGTTCGACGGTCTTTTTCTCGTCGCACATACTCGGTCAGGTCGAAGCTGTCTGTGACCGTGTCGGTATAATGCGCGAAGGAAGGACGGTTGCCGTCGATAGCATCGAAGGTCTGCGTGACGGCGTCGACGCAGCCTCACGTCTCACGGTGACGGTTGACGGCGAACCCGACGTTTCGGCGTTCGACTTGGATACCGAAGACGGCGTCTCAGAGGTTTCCGTCGAGGAAGACACGGTCACCTTCTCGTGTCTCAGACCCGAGGCGAAGTTAGACGCACTCGACGCTGTCCGCGAGCGACACGACGTGCGCGACTTCACGACGGAGGAGCGTTCTCTCGATGACCTTTTCGCCGCGTACGCCGGAGACGGAGAAGGCGGCGAGGAGAGAAGCCACACCGAGGAGGAAGTATGAGCGGAAGCTGGACGACCGTCGCACGCAAGGAGTTCCGCGACGCAGGACGTTCCCGTTCACTCTGGGCACTCACGGCTCTGATGGTGCTTTCGGTCGCGGTCGCCGTCTACATAATCGGCTTCCTGCTTTCTGCGGCACCTGAGGACGGAGGAATGACAGGTGCTGCACTCGTCGGCGGTATGGCACAGCAGGGAAGATTCTTCATAACGTCTCTCGTCTCCGTCCTTGGTCTGATGGTAGCGTACGCGAGCATCGTAGGTGAGAGGTCATCGGGAAGTCTGAAGCTACTCCTCGGTCTGCCTTACTCGCGCCGCGATGTGATTCTCGGGAAGTTTTTCGGACGCGCCGCGGTATTCGCCGCTGCGACGGTCGCCGCTTTCATCGTCGGCTTCCTCGTTCTGCTGTCGTACGGTGTTGTAGCACCTATCGACTACCTTTTCCTCGTCCTGATAACGACGGTTTTAGGTGTCGCATACGTCAGCGTCGGTGTCGCAGTCTCCGCGAGCATAAGGACGCGTTCGCGCGCAGCAGCAGCAGCGGTCGGGGTCTTTTTCTTCTTCAAGTTTCTCTGGGACACGTCCCTCATACCCCGTGTAGTCGTCTACGTAGCCAGACGTGACATGTCGGCTCTTACGTCGCCTCCGGGATGGTACGAGTACCTCGTCGCTCTCGGACCCAACGTAGCCTACTCAAACCTTGCGGGCGGATACGTCGGAAGCTTCGGTAACGTCGAGATGTTCTCAGCCGCGGTCCTTGTCGGCTGGGTCGTCGTACCTGTCTTTCTCGGCTGGCGTGTCTTTGAGACAGGCGACCTCTAAATCTCCTCGCTTGACTCCAACGCCCCTTTTATTTTCTCGTCCACCTCTTCTTCGAGCTTATAACGCTGAACCTTCCGTGTGCCGCTCCTTGGTAGTTCGTCAACGAAGAAAACCTTGCGCGGATGTGCATACGTCGGTACCCTTTCGAGCGCGAACTCACGTATCTCGCGCTCCGTCGGGTCTGCGTCGTGTTCGGGGACGACGAATGCGACGGGTGCTTCGCCTTTGACCTCGTGCGGCGCGGCGACGACGGCGACCTCCTGTATCTCCGGATGGCTGTAAAGCTCGTTCTCAATCTCGGCGGGGTAGACGTTTTCGCCGCCGACGAGCATCATGTCGTCCGCACGGTCAACCATCCAGAGGTAACGGTCTTCGTCAACACGTGCTATGTCGTCCGTATAGAACCAGCCTTCGTCGTCGAATACCTCCGCTGTCTTTTCGGGCATCTTGTAGTAGCCTTTGAATATCTGTGGACCGCGCACCGCTATCTCGCCTGTGACGCTCTCTTCGTCGTCGAAGTCAACCTCGGACGTATCGACGGGTCTCGAAGGGTCGAGGAACTCAGCGGAGACACGTGTCTCCCTTGTCTCGGGATCGACGAGTTTGAGTTCGAGGTCGGGAAGCGGCTGACCTACACATCCCGCACCCTTGTGGACGCCGCGCGAAGACTGTGCCGTACCGGCGGGACTCGTCTCGGTCATGCCCCATCCTTCTACAAGCGGTGTGTCAAAGACCTCCTCGATACGTTCGCGTGTATCCTCCGCAAGAGGCGCGGCACCCGAACTAAGACTCTCTATCGAGGAAACGTCGTACTTGTCGGGGTTCTGTTCGTACTCACTGACCATCTCGATGTATATCGCAGGCACGGCGGCGAACGAGGTTATCTCGTGTTCCGTAATCGCGCCGAGTAACTGACTCGCAACCGGGAACGTCTTGAGTATTATCTCGCCGCCCTGATACACCGCCGTCATCAAGACAGCACCCAGACCGAACATATGGAAAAGCGGTAGGACGACGAGCAAGGATGTGTCCTCGGGGTCGGCGGAGTTGACCTCGGCGAACGACTGCGCCGTCGTCAGTGCGTTTTTGTGTGTCGTCATTACACCCTTCGGGTCGCCCGTCGTTCCGCTCGTATAGCACTGTATCGCAGTCTCGTCGTAGTCGCGGGAAACGCGGTCGAAGTCCTCGTCGCCTTCTTCCACCCACATGTCGAAGTCGGCGTGGTGCTTTTCGTCGCCGCCCGGAAGACCGAGCGTCGATACACCGCTTCCTCCGTACAGGTCTTCGGCTGTCGTCGCAAAGACAGGCGAGGCGATAAGAAGGTCAACTTCGGCGTCGTCGAGTATGTAGGTCAGGTTGCCGGCATCCATTCTGTGGTTGAGCGGCACGACGACACCCCCTGCCTTGATAACCCCGAAGAACGAGACGGGGAACTGTAACGAGTTCTCGATGTATATCGCCACGCGGTCGCCCGGTTCGACGCCGTGTTCGACGAGTGAGTGGGCGAGACTGTTCGACTGTTCTTCGAGTTCCCTGTACGTGAGTTCGTCGCCCTGATACTCAAAAGCAAGCTTGTCCTCGTACCGGTCAGCCGCCATCGCGGGAATGTCGCCTACGTGTCGTAACGGTTCGCCTCTGTGGTAGTCCATGGTGGATATCCACATACTCGGCGACGGCGTATCATAACTCTTGGGGCGAAAGAGATCAAAAACCCAGACGACTGCTTCGGCTACGCTGGCTCGTCGCGGAACCGTGTCATCTCTACCTCTGTTACGCCGTCGTAGTCGTCGTCCGCGCCGACAAGGAGTTCGGCGTCCTTCTCCTCCGCGGTAGCCAGCGCGAAGGAGTCGCCGAGAGCGGGACGGTGGCGGAGAACGTAATCGGAGGCTGTCGTCCACAGTGACTCAACATCGACAGGTGTGACACCGACGTCGACCAGCCAGCGCGCATACTCGTCGGCTGCCTCCCTGTCGTACTTCCGGGCGAGCACGTAACGCACCTCCGACAGGTTGACGTAGCTGACGTATCCGTCGGATTCGTCGGTCGCTACGGCGTCAAGCCATTCCTCGACAACGTTCGCGCCGTCTTCGTCGTCGGCGTGCGCAACGAGAGGTTCGGCGTCGAAGACGATAGACTCAGGGACAGACATACTTCACTCCTCTTCGGCGCCACCATCGCGCCCACGTTTGTCTTCCTCGCGCTTCTCACGCAGAATCTCGGTAGCGCGTCGGTCTGTCGTCGTCTCCTTCTCCGCTGTGAAGCCACGCATCTCGCCCGGTGACGGTACCTTCTCGACAACGATTTCGCCGCTCTTCGTCTCGCGGAAGACGACCTTCTCGGGCGGCTCGATACCGAGCTTTTCGCGGAACCGCTTGGGTATCGTCGCCTGTCCGTTCTTCGTGACAGCGACCACTTCTCCCTCTTCCTCGCGGTCGTCCGCGTTCCCCCCGCGTTCTGACTTACTCATGACTAATAGTTCGAGTATAGTAGTAGTAAACTTTTGCTATTAAAAATCTGCCGTTCACATTACGAAGTTCAGCTTCAGAAGGGTATATCCTAAGCACTCCGCGGATCCCCGTTTTGAACTCTAAGAAACGCACCGACCGAGTGAGGTAGAGTTAATAGTGAGGACGACAACAACGTTACCTTATGGAAGCCGAAGACGTACAGAACGTTACGGTTCTCGGAGCAGGAAGCATGGGTCACGGTATCGCAGAAGTCGCAGCAATCGCTGGCTACGATGTGGTGCTACGCGATATAGAAGACGACATCGTACAGGACGGATACGAGAACATAGAGTGGAGCCTCGAAAAGCTGTCCGACAAGGGCATGATAGGGGAGGACGCGGACGAAGTCATGTCGCGTATCACACCGAAGGTGGACTTAGAAGAAGCCGTAGAGGACGCAGACTTCGTGGTCGAGGCGGCACCCGAGAACCTCGACATAAAGCACGATATCTTCAGCGACGTAGAGGAGTACGCACCCGACCACACGATAATGGCGACAAACACGTCGTCGCTCCCTATTTCCGACATCGCGGAGGCGGTTGACGAACCTGAACGTGTCGTCGGGACGCATTTCTTCAACCCGCCCGTCAAGATGGACCTTGTCGAGGTCATCTACGGCAAGGAGACGAGCGACGAGACGGCGGAATGTGCCTACGACCTGATGGAGGCGTGGGACAAGACGGCGATATACGTACGGAAGGACGTACGCGGCTTCGTCGTAAACACCGTCATGGGTCCGTTTATGGACGAACCTGCGTGGATGGTCGATGCAGGAGAGGCGACGGTCAGACAGGCTGACGCGACGATGGTCTACGACAAGGGCTATCCGATGGGTCCGTTCGAACTCTCCGACATGACGGGTATCGATATCGGATACCACGTCCGGAAGGAAGCCGGAAACCCCGTCCCTGACCTTGTTGAGGAGAAGGTCGAAAACGACGAACTCGGAAAGAAGACAGGCAAGGGCTACTACGAATACGAGGACGGCGAAGGACCGGACTACACGGCGGACGACGCAGGCGACTTCGATACGCTCCGTATTGAGGCGCGTATGGTAAATCAGGCGGCGTACCTCGTCGGCGAAGACGTTGCGACTCCGGAGGACATAGATGTCGGTGTCGAGTTAGGCGGCGGATTCCCCGAAGGTATCTGTCGCAGAGGCGACAAGATAGGTCTCGATAAGGTTCTCGACAAGCTTGAAACACTCCATGAGGAGACGGGCGCGCAACGTTACGAACCCCACGAGTACCTCGTCGAACTCGTCGAGGAAGGAAAGACGGGAGAAGACGCAGGCGAAGGCTTTTACACCTACGACTCCGACGACGAAGAGGACGACTACCACGACCTCAACTACGAAATAACGGACGACGGCGTCTTAGAAATCGAACTCGACCGTCCGACACGTCTCAACTCGCTTTCGGCAAACCTGATGGAGGAGATACAGGACGTTATCGGAAAGGCAGAGTCGGACGACGTTCTCTGTGTCACCTTCGAGGGTGCGGGCGACCGTGCTTTCTGCGCGGGTGCGGACGTAACGAGTTTCGCAGGACAGGATCCCATAGATGTCGTAGGAGGCGAACCCGTCTTCGAGACAGTCTATCAGTGCGAAAAGCCCACGATAGCAAAGATAGACGGCTACTGTCTCGGAGGCGGCTTCGAGGTCGCACTCGCATGCGACATGCGTATCGCCACCGAAGGTTCGGAGTTCGGATTCCCCGAAATCGACCTTGGTCTCATACCCGGCGGCGGAGGTACACAGCGTATCACACGTCTCGTCGGCGAGACACGCGCAAAGGAACTCGTCTTCAGGGGCGAACGTATCAGCGCGGAGAAGGCACACGACTGGGGGATCATCAACCGCGCGGTCGAGAAGGACGAGTTCGACGACACAGTCGGGGAGTTCGTTGACGACATAGTGTCCGGACCACCTCTCGCGCTCAAGGTCGCAAAGATGGCGATGAACGAGGGACGCGACGCCGACCTACGTACGGCACTCACAATAGAGAACGAGGGCTTCGGTCTGCTCACCACCACGGACGACATGATGGAAGGCGCGTCGGCTTTCATGGAAGACCGCGAACCCGAGTTCGAAGGCGAGTAAAGAAACTCAGCCGCGTAGTCAGATGACTGCGTGTTTTGACAACCGCCGGAAGTAAGACGACGAAACTGTTGTTCGAAAAGTAATAGACAAAAAAATCTCCTTGTTCCTGTCCTGTATCCTGATTTCGGCGAACAGCAAAAGGTTTAATATATCTGGGACTCGATGGTTAAAAAGAGAACAATCAGTTAACAAGAGGAGATAATGAGGAAAACGGGGACGCATAGCCCGCAGGGGGAGCTAAGACTGAGAAACCTGCCGGTTACTGTTGTAGTCATCGCCGTCGTCAGCGGCGTCTTCGCTCATTTAGGCTTCGACACGTACCCTCAGGACTTCTCCACCTTTCCGTACCTTCTCGACCCGTTGTACTACATAGTAACGATTTTTATGCACTCCGGAACCTCGCATTATCTTGCGAACATGTACTTCTTCGTGCCCGCA
>Ga0207714_1002044_pt1 | contig 12534 bp, 14 predicted proteins | sample PonA232FremontCA_2_FD_187270 | JGI IMG/M metagenome (GOLD analysis project Ga0207714, IMG submission 187270) | Marine sediment microbial community from Fremont, CA, USA - Pond A23 Sediment 2 (SPAdes) | ecosystem: Environmental > Aquatic > Marine > Unclassified | place: USA: Fremont, California... | reverse complement strand
CTCACCGCCGGAGAAGGTATCCGGCGGCAGGGACCATAAGGGCTCGGGCAGCCGGAGGCGTTGCAGCATGCGCTCGGCCCGCGACCTCGCTACATTCGGTGCCACGCCCTGGGCCCGTAGTGGTTCGGCGACTAGATCAAGCGTGCTGACGCGCGGCGCCACACGAAGGAACTGGCTGATATAGCCCAGGGTATACCGGCGTACGGCAAGGATCTTGCGCGGTTTTGCCTGGGCCATATCGACCCATTCGCCACTGTGGCGCAACAAGATACGCCCTTGTTGCGCGATGTAATTACTGTACAGGCAGCGCAACAGGGTGGACTTACCGGTGCCCGACGGCCCTGACAAGGCCAGACACTCCCCCGCGTAAACGCTCAGGGAAACGTCGGTAAGGACCGACAAATTGAGACGCTCTCGGCGGTGGAGCGTGAAGTTTTTGTGCAGGCCCTCAACCGCCATCATTGGTAATGCCATGATTAGCTCCGCAGCTCCGAGGCCACCAGTAATTGACTGTAGGGGGCCTGCGGGTCGTCCAAAACCTGATCCGTTACCCCCTGCTCCACGACCTCACCTTGTCGCATGACCGCCAATCTGTGGGCGAGCAGCCGGACGACCGCCAAGTCGTGGGTTACGAGCACGACCGCCACCTCCAATTCGCTCGCTAGCTGGCGGATCAGATCCAACAACCGCGCTTGAACGGAAACATCCAAACCACCGGTGGGCTCATCCAGGAACAATAATCGTGGTTGGGTCACCAGATTGCGGGCCAGTTGAACGCGCTGCTGCATGCCGCCGGAGAATGTGCGCACCGGGTCATCCAGGCGTTCGGGATCCAGCTCCACCTCCGCCAGCCAATGACGGGCGGCCGCCCGAAGGCTCGCGTAGCGTGTCTCCCCGCACCGAAGCAACGGTTCGGCGACGTTGCCTCCCGCCGAGATATGGGGGCGCAAGCCATCGTAGGGACTCTGATGCACAAACCCCCAATCGCCGCGGCTGAGCTGACGCAACGCGCTCTCGCTAAGGCCGTGGATCGCGTGGTCGTGGCCTTTGGCATCGGCGTAGGTGACGGTCCCCTCGGATGGCTGGACGGCCCCTGCCAGGCAATGGAGCAACGTCGACTTGCCGGCTCCGGACTCGCCGACGATGCCCAGCACCTCACCGGCATACACATCGAGGCTGACGTCGCGACAGGCCGTGGTCCCGCGGAAACGACAGGTCACCGAATCGGCTGACATTAGAGGCCTATCATCCATGCCCCACGCCTCCCCATTGCTGACGCCCGCAATAATCGGTATCCGAGCACTGATACGCCCGCGTACCGGCGTCATCCAGGACGATCTCGTCGAGGTAGGTGTCTGTTGAGCCGCATTGCGAACACGCCTGGTCATTGGCATCCGTATCCCACGCGATGTCGTCGAACGCGAGGCTTTCAACCCGCGTATGCGGCGGTATGGCGTAGACGCGCCGTTCCCGACCCGCACCGAAGAGCTGCAATGCGGAGTTGTCATCCAGCTTGCCGTTGTCGAAACGCGGGATCGGGCTTGGGCTTGCCAGATACCCGCGATTAACCAGCACGGGGTGATTGTAGGCCTGGCGAACGCGACCATAGCGCGCCACCTGCTCATAGAGCGCGAGGCGGGCGAGCCCGTAGTCCCCGGCTGCGTGTAGGCGGCGGGTTTCCGCCTGCCTCGGCTCGACCTTGCGAAGCGGCTCCGGGTCGGGCACCTGGTACACAAGGACCTGGTCCGCACGCAGCGGTGTCTCGGGGACGCGATGTCGTGTCTGGATCAGGCTGGCTTGCGACGTATCTTCGGTGGTTGCCACGCCCGCCGTGCGCGCGAAGAATCGGCGGATACTGGTGGCATTAGTAGCGTCGTCCGCCCCCTGATCGATGACCTTGAGGACGTCACTGCGCCCAACTAACGCAGCCGTGATTTGAATACCGCCGGTACCCCAGCCGTAGGGGAGCGGCATCTCCCGAGCAGCAAATGGCACCTGGTGCCCTGGGATCGCCACGGCCTTGAGCAGGGCACGACGAATCATGCGGCGGGTCTGCTCATCGAGATACGCGAAATTATAGCCGGGCAAGCCATCGGCCTCTGGCGCTACCGTGCTCATGCCGTGTCCTCCCGGTTGCTGTCGTCCGTCTCCTCCGAGGCGCTTTGACCCAGTGAGCGAAGCGTTGCCAGCTCGGCCTGGAAGTCCACGTAATGAGGCAGCTTGAGATGCTCCAAAAACCCGGCGGCACGCACCCCATCCAGATGGCCGAGGACATAGTCCTCGTCCTGGGCAGGGGCGTCGATGCGCTCACCGCGTTCGCGGGCCTGTAATGATCGATCCAGCAGGGCCATGCACAGGGCCTTGCGTTCCCCACGGCCAAAAGCCAGGCCGTACCCCCGGGCTAGGCCCGGCCCCCGATCACTATCGGTCTGCTCAGGGGTCAGGACCTGGCATTCGGTCAGCGTCATACGGCCAATATCGACGGCAAAACCAAGCTCATCCGGCACGAACGAGACAGCTACCTCGCCCTGCCTGATCTCCCCGGCGTAGATCTTATGGCCGCCATAGCCGCGTTGCGTGGAATACGCCAGTCCCAGCAGGAAGCCTTCGTCACCCCGGGCCAGGGCCTGCAGACGGGCGTCGCGGCCGGCCGGCAGGGCCAAAGACTCGCGTGTAATATCCGCGACGGCTTGGCTGTCGTCGGGGACCTCCGGCTCAATAAAGCCCTCGGCGACCAGACGCTCGGTTACGGGGACCGCCGGGTCGTCGTGATCGGGCGTGGCTCGCGCGGCCGAGCCGGGTTCCGAGCAGCCAGCGAAATCAAAGTCCAGAAGGCGGTGTGTGTAGTCGAATGTGGGTCCCAACATCTGGCCGCCCGGCGCATCCTTGAATACTGGCGTTATGCGGCGCTCCAGACACATTGCTCGGGTATCAAGTGGTTCTGTGTATCCCAGCCGGGGCAGGGTGTTGCGATAGGCGCGCAGCAAGAAAACGGCCTCCGCGACGTCGCCCTGAGCCTGCTTGAGCGCCACGGCCGCGAGGGCCGGGTCGGCTAGTGACCCTTCAATCATGACCCGGTCGACGGCTCGCCCCATCTGTTCATAGATTTGGGGAGTGGTGAGTTCCGGGACGGCTCGATCACCTCGACGCTCATCAGCGAGCCATTGGTGGGCGTTGTCAATCGCCGCCTCGCCACCCTTGATGGTTGCGTACATCAGGCTGCCTCCAGCGTCACAGTTCGCGGCAGCGCTGCTACGCTTGAACTCGCGGCCAGGAAGATATCCCTACCGCAGGGCCAACCGTTCGTTTGGTGCCACCACTGCCTGGCGAAAGCCTCAGGCAGCCCCGAGCAGAGCAACCGTTGCGGCGCGGCCAACCCCGGCCCAGAGCAGATCAATCCGCTGTCGCCGCTAGCAGCGTCGACTTCCAGGATCACCGTGGCACCCAACTCCGGCGCCGCGGCGGTACCCGCAGCTAGAACCGGCAGCATGTCGAGCTCGTTGGCTGCCAGGAAGGCGAAGTCGGCCTCATCGGGTCTATCGACCCGTCGCGCGCCCGTGATCAAGCTCAGGGCATTGACGCCACGACGAGCGCTCGCTCCCAGCCACACCCCGACCTCATGGTCCAACAACGTCAGCGCCAGGGCCGTCGCCGCGGGACTGAATCCCGGAAGCACTTGTGGCATTGAGCGCAACTCATACCAAAGGCCGGGATGCGCCATGGCATCCAAGGCATACCGAAACACAGCCTGGGCATCGTGGACGGGATCGTTGAAGCCTGCCTTGCAATCGGTCATTAGCGCCCCCGAACCAACGTACTAAAGTCCACCCGCGTAGCCTCGGCGCGCTCACGCATCGCCGCGTCAGCCCTATCGCGATAGTGAGCAGCAGGCACCACAACGGCATGCTTTATCTCAGCAGCGCGGGACCCCTCGGCGACAAGGGCATCAAATCGCGCAATCAGCTCAGCGTGACGCGCTCGCTGACCGAGGACGAAGCCATAGCCGGGTGTAGTGTCCGCTAAACAAACCGTGGCGCGGGTAACGGGTACCTCGCCGAGGTTGAATTGCTGGCCGCAACCACCGGCACGGCCGCGAACCATGAGCAGCCCCGTTTCAGGTCCGCGTAATCGGGTTATTACCGGTTTGTCCGTTAATTCATGCCACGCTGTCTCTAATAGCGACTCCGGCACCTGCGCGAGAACCGCCAAGCGCCGCGGTTGACTGGCTTGCTCGGGCGAATCCTCCGGATGCCCATCGGGTTGTTGGGTTTTGTTACTCATGTGGCGTTGCCCACGCTAGGAGATATGTGGATGGTGGAAAGCCCGTCCCGATCACTTCGTCAAGGCGCGGATCGGACATCTCATCGAGAGCTTGAGGAAGTCACTCATGCCGCCAGCCAAAGCCGGCCCCCGTTGGCGCCGAATACGGGACCAAGTAGCCGAGGAAATCACCGCCGGGGGCTATGGGCCCGGCGAACGCCTGCCCGCCGAGACCGATCTCAGCCGTCGGTTCGGGGTCCATCGCCACACCGTCCGGCGCGCCATGGATGAGCTTGCTGCCGACAATTTGGTGCGCATCGAGCAAGGGCGCGGAACCTTCGTGCAGGAACCCGTACTGGATTACTCGATAACCGGGCGGACACGCTTTTCGGACATCGCAACCGGTTCCCACCGCGAGGCGCACAGCCGCCTCTTGCGAAGCAGCCAGGAGGTCGCGACGACGTCGATGGCGGAGGCGCTCTGGGTGCCAGTGGGCACGCCCGTGCTGTTGCTTGAGATCGCTCGCTTCATCGACGAACTCCCGTTGGCACTGACCTCGCATTTCTTTCCACTCCCCCGTTTCGATGGGCTCATCGATACCTTCCACACGAGTACCTCGTTGACGAGCGCCCTCTACGCCTTCGGGGTTCGTGACTACTTTCGTCAGCACACGCGGGTCGTCGCCCGACTGCCGGACGCCCACGAAGCTGACCTGTTGCACCAACCGCAAGCCCAGCCGGTGCTGGAACACCGGAGCATTAACGTGGATGCCGACAATCAACCCATCGAATTCGCGGTGGGCCGATACGCCGGCCAACGCGTCCGGTTCGTTTTCGAGCCACACCCGCCGGCATTGGGCTAACTCACGAAGCGCCATCACTGATTAACGCGCCTTACGCCAAGTCGTGGGCTCGCAGACAGCCCGCGGCGTCGTGGTAGTTAACCAACTGCCCCCCGGCGATCGTAGCGACGACCTGCGGCCCCAGGGCGGAATCGGGGTCGACAAGCAACACGTCGGCGCGCTGCCCCGGCGCGATCTGACCTCGATCACTTAGCCCGGCCGCCCGAGCGCCCCCCCCGGATACCAGGTCCCACGCCGCCGGGAAGTCGAGCACCTCTTCGCAATGAAGCTGGAAGGCCGCATGCAACGCCGCGGGGTAGTAGTAATCGGACGCGAGCGCGGTACACAGCCCCTCGCGGACGGCCTGACCGGCGTTCAAGCGATCATCGTGGCTGCCGCCCCGCAGGATGTTGGGCGCCCCCAGTATGACGCTCTCGCCGCTCTCCATGGCTTCGCGCGCGGTCTCGGCGTTACACGGAAATTCGCACAGATGAGCTCCCATCCCGCGGTAACGGGTACGCATGGCCGGGGTTTCATCGTCGTGGGAGGCAATGGGCAAGCCGGCCTCGACGGCCGCCTGGCACAGGCGCTCAGTGACGGCTGGCACCTCGCTGGAGCGCTGCCCCATACGCTCGACAAGCGCACGGTATTCGCTCGGATTAAGCCCGGAGCGCTCCGTGTATTCCGACAGCTTTTCCGCCCGATCCAGTCGATCCTCGATCATCGCGAGGTGGTCGTTGAGGGCGAGCAGCCCGATGCGTCCCTGTCGGATCCAGTGCTGGATCTCGGCCTCGGCGTCGACATTGTGCAGCTCATGGCGCAGGTGCACGCGTGTGTCACAGCCTAGGCAAGTGCCGATTGCCTCCAGCGCCTCCAGAACCGAGACCACCGTGTCACGCCCCCGAAGCCCGGGCTCCCAGGAGTAGGTGATGCCGTGGTAGGCGGTAGTGATACCGTTAGCCAACAGCTGGCGATCGACCTCGGCCAACGCCACCCCTACTGGAAACTTAACGCCTGATCGCGGCATAAGCAGGCGCTCGAACGCATCGCCGTGGAGATCGACCACTCCCGGTAAGGCCAGTAGCCCGTTACCCTCCAAGGTCGATGCCCCCGTTGTACCGGCGGTCGAGCAATCGACGATCCACTCGCCACTCATCGCTAGATCGGCATCCACCACCCCCTCGCCCGGTACTAGAGCGCGAACATTACGGATCGCCAGATCGACGTCGCTGGCGGCCTGCGCGCCTGCGGATAGTGTGCTCATGCCAAGCTCCTCAACGTTAATGACGAGCACAGGCTAATCGCCGCCGATTGCGACTGAATGACGGCGATCCGCGGGATTGCTAGACCTGTTAGCCCACTGGTTGGTTTTTCGGGGCCCAACAGTTAGCTCAAGGGCAAAAACAACATAAAGCTCGTGTCATGGAGGGCGCGCAGCATGAACGGCGTTCCATCACCAGCAATAGGAGAGACCTGATGAACGCCAAGACATTACTTATGAGCGCGGTCGGTGTTGCGATGGCGCTGACAGGCGGCGCATCAAACGCCGCGGACAAGACGCTGACCATGACGGTCACGGATGTCCCGGGGCTCGAGGAGCTACGGCGCGATTGGGCCCCGTTTAAGGAAGCGCTTGAGTCGCGCACCGACTACACCGTGGAGTTCGCGCCGGTAACCAGCCGCACCGCTGCCGTGGAGCTCTTGCGCTCCGAGCGCGTTGATCTGGTTCTCACCGGCCCGGCCGAGTACGTGGTCATGCGCCACCTCACCGATGCCGAGCCCATCCTCGGCTTCAGCCGGCCTGACTATTTCTCCGGGCTGATCACGATGGCCGACAGCGGCATCACCTCCGTAGAGGATTTAGAGGGCCGCAAGGTTGCCGTCGGTGATGTCGGCTCGACCTCATCCCACCTTGGCCCGCTGCAGCTTATCTCCGACTACGGGGTTAATCCGCAGGAAGAGGTTGAGCTCATCCATACCAAACCGCGGATCGGTTTCGAGTCACTGCGCAAGGGCGATGTCGCCGCCTGGGGCACGAACTACATGGATGACTACATGCGCCTGCGTGAGCGTGCCGATATCTCGCCAGGTGCCTTCCGCGTCATCGCGCGGGGCCCGGATCTCCCGAATGACGTCATGGTCGCTGGCGAACACCTCAATGATGCCGTCGTCGACACCATGCAGACGACCATTGTCGACAACTCCGATGCCATGGTCCAGGCGATCGTCGATCAGGGTGGCGGAGAAAACAAGAAATACGCCGGCATGCGTTTTATCCGCAATATCGACAACGAGGACTACAACTACGTCCGCAAGGCGTACCAAAGCATCGGTCAGGAAGACTTCGGCCGCTTCCCGGGTGAGTAAACGCCATGGCATCGGAAACAGCAACCGCACCGCTCCGGGGCAACGCCGCCCCGGAGGCGGCATCCATCAGGCAAGCGCCGGCGAGCACGGAGCTGGCCGTAACGGGCTTGAGCAAGCGTTACGACGGCGAGCCGCAAAACGTCCTGCGGGATATCTCATTCCGTATCGGAACGGGTGAACGCGTCGCCTTACTCGGCGCTAACGGAAGCGGCAAGTCGACACTTCTGCGTTGCTGCATGCGGTTAATGGAACCCTCGTCGGGTGACGTACGGCTTTTCGGCAACGACGTAAGGCAACTAGGTCGCAGCGCCCTGCGGGGACTGCGCTCGCGTACCGGGGTGGTTTTCCAGCGCCACAACCTAGTGGGCCGGCTATCGGTACTGACGAACGTGATCCATGGCGCGCTCGGTCGCTCCCGGCATCCGGGCACATGGTTCCAAGCCACAGCCGCACAGCCCTGGCGTGACGAGGCCGTTCGGTGCCTCCAGGAGGTAGGTATGGCGGACTACACCGGTCAGCGTGCGGACCGGCTCTCCGGCGGGCAGTCGCAGCGTGTCGCGATCGCGCGGACGTTAATGCAACACCCGCAACTGGTGTTCGCGGATGAGCCAGCGGCCAGTCTGGACCCCGCTGCCGGCGAGGAGGTTATGGCATTGTTCAGCCGGCTGATCGCCGGCCACGGCATGACATTGGTGTTCAGCTCCCACGACCTCGACCATGCACGCCGGTACGCGGATCGCGTGATCGCGTTGCGGGCTGGCGAGGTGGTGATCGACCGGCCGACAGCGGCGGTGGACTTCAGCCAACTCGCCGGTCTCTATCAGCGGGAGGCAGTCTAGGATGAAAGATCGCGCATCGTACCCGGCGGACCCGCCACGCTTGCCGCACAAGAGCGTATTCGGCTTCGCCGGCTACCTTGCTGCGGCCGCGCTCATCATCTGGTCACTGACAAACAGTGAGCTGTCTTTGACCAAGCTCTTACAGGGACTGCCGGAAATCGGGCGGTTACTCAGCGAGATGTTCCCGCCGGCCCTCGAGCGTATGCCCTCGATCGGCACGACCCTACTAGAAACGTTCCAGATGGCAGTAGCGGGGACCTTCTTGGGGGTCGTGCTGAGCCTGCCGCTAGCGGTGCTTTCAGCCCGCAACACCGCGCCGCATTGGACGATCAAGGCAGTCACCCGGGCGATCGTAACGGCCTGTCGCACCGTGCCCGAACTCATATGGGCGATTATTTTCGTTATCGCCGTCGGCCTCGGGCCGTTCGCCGGCGTTCTGGCGCTAATGGTGGATACCACCGGGTTCTGTGCACGCTTCTTCGCCGAAGCCATGGAGGAGGCGGATGACGGTCCGCCCGAGGCGCTGCGGTCGCTCGGGGCGGGTCCGACGGCAACGGTAGCTACGGCGATCCTGCCAGCCACACTACCGTCGATGATCGCCACCTCGTTGTTCGCCTTTGAGAAAGCGACACGGGCATCGGTTGTGCTCGGGCTAGTTGGTGCGGGCGGTATCGGTGTCGAGCTCATGGCAGCCATCGACATGTACGACTACCGCAATGTCTCCACCATTATCCTATGCGTCTTCGTCATGGTTCTGGCCGTCGAGAACTTGAGTTCGCTGCTGCGCCGCAAGATCCTGTGATGGTTGATCCGATAAGGCGACACCGCACCAACGGCAAGCTCTTATACCTGATTGGGCCTTCCGGCGCTGGCAAAGACAGCCTCCTTCAGGCGTTACCGCAGCAGTTACCCGCGACCGCCCCAGTCATTATCGCGCAGCGGTTCGTAACCCGTGACCCTGGCAAGGGCAGCGAGAACCACATTAGCCTGAACCACGAGATGTTCCGGCATTGGGATGCGCAGGGCTGCTTTGCCCTGACCTGGGCCAGCCACGGCTGTCTATACGGCATTGGAACCGACGTCGATGACTGGCTGACATCCGGCTGGCACGTCTTGGTCAACGGCTCGAGGGCAGCACTGGACCGCGCGGAGCGGCATTGGGGCGAAGCGCTGATCCCGGTCACAGTAAGAGTCGACCCCTCCTTACTTGAACAACGTCTTCAGGCCCGTGGCCGCGAAGACGCGGCCGCGATGCGCCATCGTCTGGAACGCGGTAAGGCACTCGGTGAACCCAATCACCCGAGAACCGTCGTGGTGGACAACAATGGGGCGATCGAGGAGGCCACCGCCCAACTGCGGCAACTCGTGTTGGGCCAGGAGGCTGGATGCGGCTGACTTTCCTCGGAACCGGCGCTGTTGATGCCGTGCCGCTGCGCGGCTGCGACTGCCGTGCCTGCGCCAATGCCCGCGCGTTTCCGCAGCACTGTCGCGCTCCCGCCTCGGCAAGGCTGGATCTCCCCGACCGCTCGCTGATGATCGACGCGGGGCGGGGCGATTTCGGCCCATTAATCGACGCCAACCCGATCGACGCCCTGCTATTAACCCATTTCCACGTCGATCATGTTCAGGGCCTCTTCCCGTTCCGATGGGGCCTGGCTCCCCAACTGACCGTGTACGCACCGGACGACCCCGCAGGTTGTGCCGATCTACTTCGGCATACGGGATGTCTCGAGTTTGCGACCCTGGACGCTTTCAAGCCCATAGCGCTTGGTAGGCTCACCGTAACGCCTGTCCCGCTACACCACTCGCGGCCAACACTGGGTTACGTCTTCGACGACGGCCAGACACGCCTAGCCTATCTCACCGATACCGCCGCACTACCCGAAGATACCCGCGCCTTCCTGATCCAGCACGCACCCGAGACCATGGTACTCGACTGCACGCATCCGCCGGGCGCTGGCTGCGGCAACCACAACACGCCCGATGAGGTTTGCGCTGAACACCGAGCGATCCAGCCCCGACGAACGCTGATGACCCATGTGAGTCACAGCCTCGACGCCTGGCTAATGGCCAACCCAGCGGCATGCCTGCCCGGCATGGCGATTGCCTCCGATGGCCAGGTCATCGAACCAGCGATCTGACGGGAGCCAGCGCCGACCCCATGACGCCCGCCCGGCACCCAACCACGATCGTACTAGCCATCACCCAGACCCTGGCCTGGGGCACCAGCTATTACCTACCTGCGATCCTGGCCGTTCCCATAGCGGATTCCCTGGATCTGCAAACGCACTGGATCTTCGCAGCATTCTCATCAGCCTTAATCGTTGCCGCCGCCGTCGCCCCCACCGTGGGCCGATGGATCGACCGCTACGGCGGCCGTGACGTGTTGGCCGGCTCCAATCTGGTTCTAGCCGCCGGGCTAGCACTGCTCGGCTCTGCCGACAGTGCCGTTCTAATAGCCCTTTCATGGCTTGTGCTCGGTTTCGGCATGGCGATGGGGCTCTATGAGGCTGCTTTCACCACGCTCGCCGGCATCCACGGGCCCCAGGCCCGCAGGGCGATGACGGCGATCACATTACTCGGTGGGCTTGCAAGCACCATCTTCTGGCCCGCCACTACTTATCTGGATGCGGCGATCGGGTGGCGGATGACCTGCTTCGCCTGGGCTTTTGTGCACCTAGCCGTAGGCTTGCCACTGAACCTATTGGGTGTTGTCCCGGCGACACAATCCAACCTGTCATCACCCATCGAGTGCTCGAGCAATCGTCCGCGTAGGCGACGCACGATGATACTGCTGGCCATTGTGTTCACGGCAGCCTGGTCCGTGAGTACGGCAATCGCCGCGCACCTGCCCCGGCTGCTCTCAGAATCCGGTTTATCCAGCGCGGCTGCCGTCTCTGTCGCTGCCTTGGTCGGACCAGCCCAGCTAGGAGGCCGATTACTCGAGTTCAGCGCGGTCCGCCACGTCCACCCATTGCTATCGGCCCGACTGGCCGCCATGGCTCATCCCGTGGGTGGTCTAGCGCTCCTGCTCTTCGGTGGGCCAGCGGCCGCGTTGTTCGCCCTACTGCATGGCGCCGGCAACGGCATCCTGACGGTCGCCAAGGGAACGCTCCCGCTCGTGCTCTTCGGTAGCTCGGGCTACGGCCAGCGCCAAGGCATGCTCACGATTCCCGCACGCATGGGACAGGCGGTGGCCCCCTTCGGCTTCGCCATATTGATCGAGCAATGGGGAATCGCGGCACTTGCCCTATCGATCAGTACCAGCCTCATCAGCGTTGCGGCACTTGTTGCCGTCACTCCCATGCCGCGGGATTCCTGAGCGTTGACGCGAGCCAACAGCCTCCCACCAGCCTGATCGCGACCTCTGGGCCACCCAGCTCGATGCTAATCCAGCCCGGGACGCCGGAATTGGTCGTTAGCCCCGATCCGTTAGGCTCGCCGACCGTCGTTGCCAGGCGGGATCGGTAACGCGAGTCTCGCGCGTACCCTGCGGCCGTAGTCCTAATCCGCTCCCGATGGCCCCCTTAGGGGTAGCAATGCGACATATCCGGGAGGCACAGGCAATACAGGACACCGCGGGATATACGGGATACCCACCTCAATGACTGTCGGCGACATCACGGTCACGGCCGTGCCGCTCCAACACTCGCGCCCAACGCTGGGCTACGTGTTCGACGCACCGCACGCGCGGGTCGACTACTTAACCGACACATACCGCTCACCCCAGGCCACAAGGTACTTCCTGGCGGAAGACCCACCGACAACCATGGTGCTGGACTGCACCCATCCCCCAGAGCGAGGACACGGCAAACACAACACACTGGAACAAGCGCACGACGTACACAGTGCCGTGGGTACTCGCCAGACCCCACTCATCCACATAAGTCACGAGCTGGATGCTTGGATTCAAGCCCACGGCACTGGAGCTAACGGCATCACGCCCGCCACCGATGGACAGTGCGTCGACATCATCTAAATGAGTCGGTTGAGCCGTGGGTGGATCGCCTCACAGCGCTTCGTTCGGGGGCCTGCGCGATATCTGGGCTACGATCAAGCCAAGGCAGCTCCGATGAGGGGGAGGACCGGATAGAACGCACACTTGGTGCCCAAGACTAAGTCTTTGGCGACTTGAAACCCTGGTCAAAGGCGGGTTAGGTGCCAAGCCCATACGGGAATTGCGTCCGCCGTGCGGCGACGTGTGGCAGGCAAGGCCGGGTGGCGTGG
>Ga0207714_1002043_pt1 | contig 12540 bp, 13 predicted proteins | sample PonA232FremontCA_2_FD_187270 | JGI IMG/M metagenome (GOLD analysis project Ga0207714, IMG submission 187270) | Marine sediment microbial community from Fremont, CA, USA - Pond A23 Sediment 2 (SPAdes) | ecosystem: Environmental > Aquatic > Marine > Unclassified | place: USA: Fremont, California... | reverse complement strand
TGCTGACGATGCCCGGTAAAGCGGCAGAACCTTTCCGGGACATGGACTTGGCGATTGATGACATTGTAGACACAACGGAGCGAACGTATGAACCCCCGCTGGCGCAGGGTATAGATGCGCAATCATGCGGTCTTTCCAAGCTCTGGGATGTACCCGAAGCGTATATCACCGCGGTTGAGAAGCTGGCTGAGGAAAATCTTGACGCGTTTACGCCCGACGATCTCGTATCGTTTATGGCGGAGCAAGGTTTTGCTGATGTGTTTCCCCGCTGGACAAAGGAGCAAGTGGATACAAGCGCGCAGGAAGGCAAAATTCCTGATTGGCAGAACTGGGCTCAATCGTTGAAATCAGGCACAATCGGACTGGACGCTCTGATGAATCTGGCCGCACTCAACAGTTTTATCGCCGATCAAAAAGACATGGATGACCGTATCATGGGGATGATCAATGAGTAGAAATTTTACGCTGAATAGTATAACCATTAAGCTCGGGGTGTTAGTGCTGAATGTAGCACAGGCATCCTTGCCTGTGACCCGATTCGCTATGATTGAGCAACCGCCCTTAGAGAACCGTACCATTCTATGGAATTGGTTATTTCCCGGCAAGGATATAGCCACATAGGCTGGAAGCCTGTGCTACTGTCCTGCTGCCATAAGATGAATTTTGTGTTGTTGCACTCATTAGACGAAGTGCGAGACAAGGTTCGAGACAAGGTTTAGGGCAAAATAGCGTGCGATTGGGTTTCGCGGAGGGTATAAAGGTAAACCGACAAGCGTCTTTCATGGGGTTGTATGAAAGGCGGTATCTGCCCTTGATTTCGGTATTGCGGATCATTGAGTGCCTTCGCAAATGCCATCGGCGGATAACCAGGCAACCCAATGACAATTAACGAACGAGGAACGAAGAACGAACAATGACGAACTAGGAACAATAAAAGAGATTACCTTATGGCTGATCAAAATACATTCTACCCCCAGGACGAATACAACACCGAATTCCAGTCCAATGTACGTCCTTCGGATTGGGCAAATCCTGTCCCGGACGGCCGTTACAATCTCGTGGTTATCGGCGGCGGAACGGCCGGACTGGTTGCCGCCGCGGGTGCGGCGGGGATTGGAGCAAAGGTTGCCCTGGTTGAATCTGCGCACATGGGGGGCGACTGTTTAAACGCGGGCTGTGTACCTTCAAAAGGGATGATCCGTGCCGGACGGGCGGCAGATGCCGTGAATAACGCTGCCGATTTCGGCGTGAATGTGCCTGAAGGATCGGCCAGTGATTTCTCGGCGGTGATGGAGCGCATGCGGCGCTTGCGTGCGCAGATCAGCCCCAACGATTCGGCGGCCAGATTCCGCGAACTCGGTGTTGACGTATACTTGGGAGAGGGGGCCTTCACCGGATCTGATACCATAGAGGTCGATGGGCAGACATTGACGTTCAGCAAAGCGGTGATTGCCACCGGCAGTCGCGCTTCTGCGCCGCCGATCAGCGGCCTGGATCAGGTGGATTATCTCACCAACGAAACCGTGTTTTCGCTTACCGAACGCCCTGAACGTGTCGGCATTATCGGGGCCGGTCCCATCGGAGCCGAACTGGGCCAGACCTTTGCCCAGCTCGGTTCTGAGGTGTTTTTGGTAGAGTCTAAGCACGGGATTCTGCAGAAAGAGGACAGAGACTGTGCCGAAACCGTGCAGAAGGCCATGGAACGCGACGGGGTAAATCTCCTGTGCTGCGGCCGGCAGATGGAAGTGAATGCGGCTGAGGACGGCAGAATACGATTAACACTCGATTCGCACGGGGAGGGATACAACGAGGTGGTCGACAAGCTCCTGGTGGCCGTCGGCCGCGCGCCCAACGTGGAAGGACTGAACCTGGAAGCGGCAGGTGTCGAGTACGACAAACACGGTGTCACCGTGGATGATCGACTGCGTACCAGCAACAGCAATATCTTCGCCGCGGGCGATGTCTGCTCGCGGTACAAATTTACACACGCCGCCGATTTTATGGCGCGTATCGTCATCCAGAATGCACTGTTCATGGGACGCGGCAAGGTCAGCAACTTAGTCATTCCCTGGTGTACCTATACCTCGCCCGAGATCGCGCATGTGGGCCTCAGCGAGCACGACGCTGAGGAACAGGGCGTGGCTATCGATACCTATACCCAACAGTTCGCTGATGTTGACCGCGCCGTTCTGGACGGCGAAACGGACGGGTTGGTCAAGGTCCACTGCCGGAAAGGCAAGGATAAAATCCTGGGTGCAACGATTGTAGCCGCCAACGCCGGGGATATGATTTCAGAGATTACCCTTGCCATGAAGAACGGCATCGGGATTGCCGGGGTCGGCAACACTATTCACCCGTACCCGACCCAGGCGGAAGCGATTCGAAAACTGGGGGATCAGTACAACAGAGGCAAATTGACCCCTATGGTGAAAAAAGTGTTTGACAAGTGGCTGGCATGGCGGCGATGAAGTTGGAGCTGATAACAGAATCTTTCTCATTTGCGTAGGGCGGAGCCGTCAGGCCAACCCGCCATAAAGCGGTGCTGAGGCACCGGCACGCCAAAGATCGGCTTGCGCCGATCGTTATGCTGACGCGACAGCGTCCTTAGGAGTGGCGGTCGCTTGAGACCGCTTTTCGAGGCTGAAGCTTGATTCAGCCTTCTGTTGTAAGAACTCGCCGGGGCGTAAATCCGGCTGAAGCCGGTGCTGCGAACCTGCTTGTGATTCCGTCTTACGGCGAAACAGCATTTTCTGCTGCAAAAAAGGGATAGCAAAGAACGGCGAAATGCACGACACACGCGAAAATTCTCGCATTTTCATTCCGTGTAAATCGGTGCATTTCGCGGTTGATACCTATAGCAATGGACATTTTGCAGAGGTCGTAACAATGGTTACATTCCTATATTAACAAGTGGAAAACAATCAACTGAGGGAGTTACTTATATGAGTGTAGCGTTACAAATTGACTTAGACGAACTCAAGAAGCTGGTCAGACAGTGCGATACCGAGGAAAAACTCGAGCTGGTCCGACAATTGGAAAATGAGACGTTCTCGGCCCGACTTTCGCGATTGCAAGCCAAATTGAACGCGGCTGACTTATCCTTCGATGACATCACGAACGAAGTGGAAGATGTCAGAAAGCAGCGTTATGAGCAGTGAACATTCATCACCGGTTCGGGTTGTCATCGATACGAATATCTGGGTGAGCTACCTCATCGGTAAATGTCTTGGTGATCTTACTTCGCCCTTAGAGAAAGACCAAATCAGGTTGCTCCACAGCGAAGAATCGTTCTACGAACTGATACAGGTGGTTCAGCGCCCAAAACTCCGCCAGTATTTTGTTGAACAAGATATTCGTGAACTAATAGAGCTTGTCAACTTCCGGACTCACTGGATAGATGTTGCGGAAGAGGCGAACGCATGTCGGGACCCCAAAGACAACTTTCTGCTCGATCTAAGCTGGTTTGGCAAAGCGGATTATCTTGTCACCGGCGATCATGATTTGCTGGTACTAGAACAGTGGGGCCATACCCGCATCGTCGATTACCGCGAATTTGACAAATACGTCGCGGATTTACCGCAAGACGGTTAACTGTGTTCGCTTTACCTGTGATAACACTTCCACACTGAGTTTGACTGTAGAGCGGTTCGCCTCAACAATATCGATATAACTACGTTGTCCGTAGGTCGTCACGACCCTGAAAAGTGTCGAGACTGACTGCAATTTTTTTCGCCCGGCTGTAGGTGGTGTTTCGACGAAACTGCACCCATATCAGGCCGATTTCGGCGAAACACGGCCTACTGTTGGCGTGTGTGAACACATGAAAATTGCAACGGCTCACTTGGCTCGCGAATCCATTTCAGCAGATATCCCGCAACGGTGAGCGGCGTCAGGTGTAGAAAACAACAAACAAAAAACGAAAAACGGATCATAAAAATGACACAACAGAATCTCACCAACCGTTTACCCGTCGCCCTTCTGACTCTTCGTTTGGGCGTGTTTATCGTGATGTTCATGTGGACGCTGGACAAGTTTGTAACACCACAGCACGCTGCGAAGGTTTTTGAAGGTTTTTATGGACTGTCGGGCTTAGGCCCTGCGATTATGACAGCATTCGGTGTCGCAGAAATGATCCTTATCTTCGCTTTTCTCCTTGGGGTCATGAAGCGGTTGACCTACGGACTGGTTTTTCTGCTGCATGCCATTTCCACCCTCTCGTCCTACGCGCAGTATCTGGAACCGTTCGATCATCTGCTGTTTTTCGCCGCCTGGCCGATGCTTGCTGCATGCTTCGCCTTGTATTACTTGCGGGACCAAGATACCCTTTTAACATGGCAAACCATACGCCGTGCCAGTTCCGGCAACACATCGCAGAAGGATTAAATTTCAAACGGCAAGCAGATATGTCTTGAAAGGTTTTAAAGAGGACACAGCGGAGATGCAGAACGTGAAATATCACCGAACAGACGAGGACTGGCTGCAGACAAGTGAAGGAGCCCCTCGCGGCTACATCGATCCGCGGCGTTTACGGGAGTTGTGGTTCCATACCGGTACCGCCTGCAATCTGCAATGTCCGGATTGCTTTGAAAATGCGGCCCCTGAAGACCAACGGCTCGAGAGCGTGACGCTCGACGATGTGGTCCCGTTCATCGATGAAGCGGTAGGACTGGGCATCGAGAAATTCTCGTTTACCGGCGGGGAACCGTTCGTGGTCAAAGATACGGTACGCATCCTCGATTATGCGCTCGATTTCCGTCCCTGCTTAGTCCTGACGAACGGCACACAGCCGTTGCAGGCACAGATGGCTGAAATTGCCCCCCTGATCGAAAAACCGAACAGCGTGGCGTTCAGAATCAGCCTGGATTACCCGGATGCGGCGCAACACAATGCGCGGCGTGGGGAAGGCATGTTTGAGATAGCTCTACAGAGCCTTGCTCAACTGTATGACATGGGCTTCCATGTCTCCGTAGCGCGTCGTCATCAGGAGGACGAGGACTCGGCGGCGGTAGAAGCCTCATACCAGGCACTTTTTGCAGAAGCAGGGGTGCCCGAGGATACGCCTGTGATCGCTTTCCCGAATCTTGAGCCGGTGGATACACCGGAAATTACCGAAGACTGCATGACGACGCATCACACCGCAGAGAGCTGCGAAAAATTTATGTGTGCGTTCAGTCGGATGGTTGTCAAACAGAAAGGCCGGATGCGCGTCTATGCGTGTACGCTGGTCGATGACAACCCGCACTATGATCTGGGGAGTTCGCTGACAGAGAGCGCGAACACACGCGTGAACCTTGAACATCCGCGCTGTTTTGCCTGCTTCGCCGGTGGTGCATCATGCAGCGAATTGTAGGATGTGCTGTATTCAAAAAAGGAAGGTAGATCATGGGAAGTGAAGCGACAGCCGAAGCTACGAGTAACAGGGAGAAGGCAGCCAGAAAGGATTTTTTGAGCGGGCTGGCTTGCTCCCAAGCCGTATTGGCCGCCTTTGCCGATCGGTATGACTTGTCCCGGGAATGCGCCCTGCGCCTGGCCGCGGCCTTCGAAGGTGGAACCGGGATGCAGGGCGACACATGTGGCGCACTTGTCGGCGTGTACCTGGTTCTCGGTCTGGAATACGGTGGGATCGATCCCGAAGACCTGGGCGCAAAACAACTGACGGCAGAAAAAGTAAACGAAGCTACGCGGTTGTTCAAAGAGTGTAATAAAGGGAGGCGAACCTGCTGCGAGTTGCTGGGGTGTGATATCTCAACGGACGAAGGGTTGAACGAGGCTTTGAGAAGGGAGCTCTTCCAGAGGCGTTGCCCTGCCTTTGTGAGGGATGCTGTGCGAATTGCCGAACAGTTGCTCGAAGAGCGTTATCAAAGCAGTACCTCCTGTTAAACGCGCAGTTGTTCTGGGTATACTTAATAGGAACAAAGGATAAGCCTTATGAGCAAGCTACGTCCCGGCGGAGGATACCGCAATACGGCCAGTTTTCAGACGGCGACGATAATTTACGACGGCACGTACTGGTTCTGCGAGAAAATTCATGGATCCGCGTTCGCGCACCGTGGACCAAATGGTGCAGGCGGCTCGCTCCGGACGACAGAATATTGCCGAAGGCTGCCGCTTCGGCGCAACATCATCGCAGACCGAGCTGAGACTGATCAATGCCGCCCGGTCGAGCCAGGAAGAATTGCTCCTGGATTTTGAGGATTACCTGCGTCATCGACAACTGGCGCAGTGGGCACCCGACGGTCCCGAAGCTATGGCCATGCGGCGTGTGCCGTATATCGCTCGGAAAGATCAGTCTGATCGGGCCGATCCGTCGGATCCCTCCGATCGCCGAATGGACCAACAGCCCCGCAAATTGACCGACCTGACCAATGCTGAGCGGTGGGAGCTATACGCGCCATGGCTCGAACACGACGATCCGTCTGTGCGCGCCAACGCCCTGATCTGCCTGATCCACCAGGTTAACTATCTGCTTGATCAGCAGATCGAAGCACTGGAAAAGCGCTTCGTGGAGGACGGAGGGTACAGCGAACAACTGGCAACCGAGCGTTTGGCCGAACGAACACGCCGCAAACGTGCCGCTCAGAAAGATCAGACTGATCGGTCGGATCAGTCCGATCGGTCGGATCCCATTCCCGAATGCCCGCAGTGCGGCAGAGCGATGGCGCTACGCACCGCCAGAGGAGGGCGCAATCCCGGTTCGCAGTTTTGGGGATGCACGGCGTATCCCGAGTGCAAGGGAGTCATCAATGTGTGAATGTCCGCAACTCAAGCAACAGCCCAATGAAGCGGGAGATCGACGATTATGATGAATGAAACGCTTATTCTCGCAGGTTCTGCAGCTGGCATTGGATTTATACACACAGTGCTGGGGCCAGACCACTACCTGCCTTTCATAGCGATGTCCAAGGCCCGAGGGTGGAGTGGTGCGTTGACGGCGATCATTACGTTGCTGTGCGGAATCTGCCACATCACGGGATCGATTATTCTCGGTATGGTTGGGCTCTTCTTTGGCATTGTTGTCTTTGGTCCCTGTGAACCGCTGATCCCCCTCCTTATGTATCCGGCGGCCAAGTCAAGCGCCCTGGCTGTAGCCGCTGTGGGTATAGTCTTCGGTCTGGTGACGATCGGGACCATGCTGGCTTGTGTCATGGTGCCGTACTACGGTTTATCGAAGATTTCAATTCCTCACGCCGAGAGGTACTCTCACGCCGCTGCTGGACTTACAGTCTTCTTATGCGGGGGCGCGATCAAGTTCCTGGGACTGTGAGCGTCTCAGCCGGTTTCTTCTGAAACGGCGGCTTCTTCGAACGTGGCGATATCGGTGAGGGCGCATGCCGCAGCATCGACCAGGCTCATGGCGAGGGCAGCACCGGTGCCTTCACCCAGGCGGAGCTGGAGGTCGAGCAGCGGAAGTTTTCCCAGATCTTCGTGCATTGCGGTATGGCCCTGCTCAACGCTGCGATGGGCGGCAATCATATAATCCGCCGCTTCACGCTTCAGGTTCTTAGCCAACAGAGCGCCGGCGGTGGAGATAAAGCCGTCGAGCAGTACGGGTTTCTGCTGGGCGGCCGCGCCCAGGATAAGCCCGGCGATGCCGCCGATTTCGAATCCGCCGACTTTGGCAAGGACATCAACGGGGTCATGGGCATCCGGTGAGTTATGCTGAAGCGCGCGTTTGATGACGCTCGTTTTGTGGGCGAGTTGGTCATCCTCCAGGCCGGTGCCGCGGCCGGTGATGTCTTCCACTGAGGCACCGGTGAGGGCGGCCAGCACGCCCGTGCTGGGCGTTGTGTTGCCGATGCCCATATCGCCGGTGGCGAATATGTCGGTTTCCGCGCCGAGGTATGAGGCGGTTTCAATTCCCGCTTCAATCGAGGCGATGGCCTGCTCTCGGGTCATCGCCGGTTCTTTTGCGATATTGCCGGTGCCGGCGGCGATGCGGTGCGATATCAGTTTTGCGTTATCGGAATAGTTGTTCAGCGGCTCGGCGATCCCCATGTCCACAACGTAAACCTCGGCGTTTGCCTGGCGGGCCAAAGCGTTGATCGCCGCCCCTCCGTGGAGAAAATTCAGAACCATCTGCCGGGTCACCTCGCTTGGGTATCGGCTTACGCCTTCGGCGGTCACGCCATGGTCACCGGCCATGACCGCCACCGCCTTTCGTGAGACAGGCGGCGACATCGAGCGAGTCATGGCCGCCAGCTCTTCGGCGAGATCAAGCACCCGGCCCAGGGCCCAATAGGGCATCGTCAGCGATGCCAACCGCTGATGAGCATGCTGAGCCCACTCTTCGCTGCGGGCGGTAATTCTGCGCTGTGTGTTTTCAAGCAGTTCCATATGCCGGTGCTCCTCGCTTAAAGTTGGAAAACTGCAGCCTGGTGATGTTGCCGTGCCTGAACGGGACTACAAGGCGATATCCAGAGTGGTCTGAGTGTCGTTGTCCCAGCCGTCCCAGAGGAACGCGTTTTCTTTTCCGTCGGCGATCAATCTGAGGGCATAGCGGACCTGATGCTCATAGAATTCGCAGAAAGCGCCCGGATACGCCATGCCGCCGTTCATTTCGTGAGCCTCTGCGGGGCAGGGTGAACCGCAGAAGTGCCGGATGGCGCAACGATTACACGGGGCGATATTCTCCACTTTGCGTTCAGTGACTTCGCGGAATGGTTCGCTGTTGAGAACATCGGCAATGGAATCTTCCAGAATGTTGCCGGCGTTGAATCGGTCCAGTCCGATGAATTCACTGCAGGGGAACAGGCTGCCGTTCGGCGCCACAGCGAAGAAGCTGCGACCGCCTCCGCACGGGGATATATCGCACATCAGTCGTCTGGCTGTTGGTGCTACGATGCTGAGAATGATATTCGCAAAATTGGCCACCACGAGTTTTCGCCCGGTACGCCGGTAAAGGTCGTAGCTGCGTTCCAGGGCATTGATAAAGTGCTCCGCGACAGTGCGTTCGTCCGGCTTGAAAGGTCTCGCGCCGGGCAGGGTGCAGCGGACCATGTTGAGCAGGCAGGCGGGGACTTCCTGTTGGTGGAAAAACTCGACAATGTCTGTGAGTTGGTCCATGTTTTCGCTGGTGACCGTGCAGATAACGTTGTAGCGCGGGTAGTCCCGGAGTTTCTGCATGGCATTCAGTACCGTATCGTGCACACTGCTTCCGTCCCAGGCGGTGCGTGTTTTGTCACCGGTTTCCGGCGAGACGGCATCGATGGACAAGCCGATCCCGACCTGATACTGCGTGAGAAAGTCTATGGCCTGATCATCAAGCAGTGTGGCATTGGTTTGTATGCCGAAACTGAAAACATCGCCGTATTTTTGAATAGCGGTAAACACAGCTTCCCGGTTGAGGAGGGGTTCAGCCCCGTGAAAAACAATCTGAGGGCGGCGCTCTTCCGGCATGAACGAGTCGAAGTAAGTCTGCAGTGTCTCCAGGGTGGACAGGAGCGTGTCCGTGCTCATGTGATCGCCGTTGCGTCGGAGATCTTCAGGAATGTAGCAGTAACTGCAATTCAGGTTACAGCGTTCCGTGGGGTTTACGTATACAGCGGAAGGTTTAAGACCGAAACGCAATGTCTGTATTTCTTCTGCAAAACCTTGGGCGTTTTCCTGAAACTGCTGGTGTAGAGAACTGTTTTCTCTGAAAACATCGGCCAGCTGGTCGCGTTGGACCAGTGCCCAGAACGCTGTGTCCGGTTCTACGACAGCGGCGTACGCGGGGTGGTCTATGTCGACAACCTGCAAAGCTGCCCCGTTGCCGCTGTTGGGAAAGAGGCCCCGGGATGGGGCCTCGTTGTTGGTTACGCTTGCCGCTTGTTGCGCTGCCATTACTTTTTCTCCTTGTCCATGAAGATAAAGTGCGACAGGCCGGTCCCTTTCGGGTCGCAACTCTTGCGGTAAGCGAGGATCTGACGGTTTTGTGTTTTTGATTTTGCTGTTTGTTTCTGTGCCATGTTCGACTCCTCCTTGTTTTTGTGTTTTTATGTTCGGGGCAGCCGGTGTGGTCTGCCCCCGGATGCCCGGTCTGTTTCGTCTCGGCCGAATGTCGGTCTCTTGTCCTGAATTCGGGCTCATGAGAAATTGGCCGGGACAAAAAAAAAGGTTCCGGCGACACACGCGTGCCGCCGAAACCTTTACCATCAGTTCCGGTCTCTGTCCCGTTCTCAGCAGGTCTTCTGGCTCTCGGTCTGTTGGGCTGGGTACACCTTCCCGCCGGCCTTCGGCTATGCCTTGACCGACAGTGGCTGGACGTCGCGCGCCCTGTACCCGCCTATACCGATTACAGCGACGGGATCGCCACGGACTTTCACCGTGTTCCGAGATGCTGAGTACGGAATATTCCGAATTTTCCTATAACTATAATATGTTCGAGCTGGAACGCAACGGGGTTTTCGGCTCGTTGCTGTTGTGCAGTCGATCAGTTGAAGCCGGGATGTGTTATGAGACTCGGCAGACATGCTGAAGCATGAACGCCGACAAGTCGATCGCGCGGTTTTGGCTGGTCAGAGTTCATACTTTAGTATGCTTTGGAATCATGCAGTTGCTGCATACCGAGTCTCATACGAGCCAACCCGCCGGACAAGGTCCTGATACCCCAAACAAGAGACTAATCGGGGGTTTGACTGTAACGAATCGCTTAACGCAGTTAGTCTCATACGAGCCTAGCCGCCGGTCAACGTCCAACACCCCCGAACAAAAGACGAATCGCGGTTTTAACGGTAACGAGTCGCTTAACGCAGTTAGTCTCATACCAGCCTCTCCGCTGGACAAGGTCCAGATACCCCGCACAAAACACAATTCACAACACGGCGGTAACGACCCGCTTAATGCAATTGCATTGAGTATAACAATTCCATCCTGGATGTTGACGACACGCTGAACGCAGTTCCTAAACGCAGGCATTGCATGCAGCGTGACGAAAACACCCTGGATGGTAACGATATGCTAAACGCAGTTTGACACGCTGAACGCAGTTCCTAAACGCAGTTTTCTCATGCAAGCATAGCATATGAGACTGCCGTTGATTGTTCATCTCGATCTCAGGCGCGGATTAAAAATGCGGTCCAGCGCGAATCCAAGCATTGCAAAGCTGAGCCCGGTAAGCATCAGCATAACGGCTGGGCTGAGCACCCAGTAGTAATACCCGTTGTAAAGCGCACTTTCGTTCTGCGCATCGTGAAGGATTTTCCCCCAGGTGGGCAACACCGGGTCGCCGAGCCCCAGCACGGAGAGAGAGGCCTCAAGGAACACGAATGTGGGGATCAGCGTAACGAAGCCCGGAATCAATACCGGTAGAATCCTTGGGACCATATAGCGCATAATAATACGGAGGTTGCCCGCGCCATAGGCGCGTGCCGCTTCGATAAACGGCTCCTGTTTGACGGGCAGCAGCATGGCGCGGTACATCTTGACGCCGGCGCTGAAAATACCCAGGGCGACCACGACCGCGAGCATGAGCCACAAGCTTCTGGTGTAAAGGGTCCCGATCAACACCAGGATCGGCAGCAGGGGCAGGATCATGTTCACCTCCGTTACGCGCTGGATGCCGGCGTCGACCAGTCCGCCGAACCATACACCGGTTGCAGCTACGCACAGCGTTGTAATTGTGGTTCCGACTGCTGCGAACAGTCCGAATATCAGGGCAATCGGGGTTCCCCACAGTAACGCGACGATCAATGCACGGCGCTGATGATCAGTTCCGGCAATTCCATGCACGCGGCCGTAGGAGATGAACGTCGCATCGAGGGAGCTGTTCTCTTCAAACAGGATTGCATCCACGACCAGCTTATATTGTCCCTTCAGTACGTCGGGTCTGCCTTTCTGGTCTTCATTCCGTTTCGACAGCAGGGCAACATGGGCAGGCGCGCCCAGGTTTCGCTCCAGATTCCGGTCTTGAGAAAGGGCAATTCTCTGAGAAGATCGCGGGCGGTAACTTCCGAGCGGAATGGTGCGGCCGTCCGGTGTTTTCCAACGGAGGGTCACCAATGGTCCTTTTTCCTGGAACCGGGACTTCAGAAAAACATTCATCTCCGAAGGGAAGGCAGCATAGTTGTACTTGAAGTCCATAGATATGCGCACCCGGCGGGTATCCCGGAAGCGTTCCTCCTGTATGGCGGCGTCGCTGTTTTCAAGTTTAATCGTGGGCGGCAGATCGTTGACGCGAAACCAGTTGGTCCACACCGGTGCAGCATTCCGCGGGTGATCGCGCCACTCTTTGCCGCCGCGCCATAGTTCGAGGGCTTTGGGGTAGGGAATCGCAAACACGGTATAGACAGAGACCCCGACAAAGCCCGCGATCAGCAGAATACCCGCCACGGCCGAAGGGTAATGCCGAAGTTGTTTGAACGCTTCCACCCACCTATTCATTTCCGCCTCCACTCATTTTGACCCGTGGGTCGAGCACGGCATACAGGATGTCCAGCACAAACACCGTACCGGCAAGCAAATACGCAAAGATGACCACGCTGCCTATGATCACGGGTGTATCCCGCAGGCCGATCGCTTTAAACATCAGTGTGCCCACGCCCGGCCAGTTGAACACTTGCT
>Ga0207714_1002041_pt1 | contig 12544 bp, 10 predicted proteins | sample PonA232FremontCA_2_FD_187270 | JGI IMG/M metagenome (GOLD analysis project Ga0207714, IMG submission 187270) | Marine sediment microbial community from Fremont, CA, USA - Pond A23 Sediment 2 (SPAdes) | ecosystem: Environmental > Aquatic > Marine > Unclassified | place: USA: Fremont, California... | reverse complement strand
GTCGACGACGCGCGTCATCTTCTCCGCGGTGACGTCGAGGGTCCCGCCGATCTCGATCGCGTCCGTCCCGGTCCGGCAGACGTCCTCGAAGGTCTCGCCCGACCGCAGGTCCTTGTCGGGGTCGACCTTCAGCACGTGGTCCCAGTCGTCCCACGGGTTGGTCATCGGGCGAGACTCCACCGGGCGAGAACAAAAAGGTGCGGAACCTGTCCCGTCGGCCGGGCGTGTCGCCCGGTTCCGGGCGGCGGAGCGCGCTCAGAGCAGGTCGTCGATCTCGTCGTTGTCGAACGCGGCCGCCGGGTCGGGCTTCTCCTCGCGCTCGTCGCGGACCGCCTGCCGCGCGCGCTCCAAGAACGCCTCCACGCGCTGCGACCGCTCGACGCCCGCGAGGAGGACCAAGGCGGCGATCCGCTCGGAGTCGAGGGGGAAGTCCCCGCCGCGGACCTGCATCGACCCGGTCTCCTCTTGGAGCCACTTCCGGGCCTTCTCCGCGCCCTTCCGGGAGATGCGGTCCGGGTCGCCGGCGACCGCGACGAGCGCGGCGTCGGCGTCGGTGGCGTTCGGCAGCGAGAGGCCGGTCATCACCGCGCTGCGGACCCCGCTCGTCACCGTGTTCACGTTCTCCTGCGGGTCCTCGGCCGCGGGCGCCGACGCGAACCCGACCGCGGCCATCCCGCCCGCGCGGAGCGTGTTGATCACCTCGCTCGTGTCGACGACGGACTCGCCGACGCCCTCGACCGCCTCGCCGGCGGCGAGGAGGAGACCGATCCGCTTCGCCATCGAGGCGTTGATCGCCTCGTAGCCGCCCTCCATGGACTCGCCCGAGGAGCGCCACGCGTCGTTGTCGAGGAGGATCGTCGCGTCCGCCTCGCGGACCAGGGTCTTCAGCGACCGTCCGGCGTTCACCTGGTACATCGTCCCCTCGTCGCGGCCCGGGAGGACCCCGATCGCGTAGACGGGGACGTCGTACACACGGTTCAGCTCGCGGACGAGGACCGGCGCGCCGCCCGAGCCCGTGCCGCCGCCGAGGCCCGCGACGACGAACACGGCCTCGGCCTCCGCGGTGACCTTCGGCGCGAGCGCGTCCAACACCTCGACGGCGTCCTCGTCCATCACTTCGGCGCCCAGTTCGTTGTCGCCGCCGACGCCGTGGCCGTTGACGCGCGACTGCCCGACGAGGACCGTTTCGAGCGGGAGGGGGTCGAGGTCGGCCGCGGCCGTGTTGACGGCGAGCGCGTCGAGGACCGCACCGTAGCCGGCGTCGGCGTCGAACTCGGCGATGGCTGTCGTCAGCTTGCCGCCCGCCTGTCCGACGCCGAGGAGGACTGCTTTCATGCGGGGACGTACCACTTCCCGCGACAATACCCTTTCCCCGAGGTTTAAGAGTGGAGCCGCAGGCAACGGCGCGCATGACCGACAACACGCGGGGTGCGGAGCTGCCGAGCGCGGAGCCGCCGAACACGGGAACGGAGGCGACGCGGACGGCGGCGGAAACCGAGGCGACGACCGGCACGAACGAGGCGACGACCGGCACGAGCGAAGCGGACGACCGGATCGAGGCCCGCCTCAGCGCCGTCGAGCGCGCGGTGACCGGGAACGACGCGCGCCCGGTGGACGCCGCCCCGGGGGCGGAGGCGACCGCCGAGCGCGAGCGGCTCGAATCGCGGCTCGACGACCTCGAGGAGCGCGTGGCGGAACTTGAGGCGGCGACGCAGGCGGTCCGCGGCTACGCGGGGGCAGTCAGGGCCGTCAACCGCGAGATCGAGCGGCGGGCCGACCTGGCGCTCGCGCGGGCGACGGAGGCCGGACGGGAGAGCGACCGAGACGGCGGCGGCAACGGAGCCGGCCGGGGCGCCAGCGACGGGGCCGGTCGAGCCGCCAGCGGCGGGGCCGGGCGAGACGGCGGGAGCGGCGCGCCCGATCGAGGCGCGAGGGACCGGGATGGCCCCGACGGTGCGGTTCCGTCGGAGAGCGCCCTCGACGCCGCCCTGCCGGACGACCGGCCGACCTCCGGACCGCGAACCGGTAACGGCGAGCCCGACGGGGACGACGGAGACGGCGACGACAACGCGTGGGCGACGGACGCGCTGGACCGGCTCCGGGAGTCGCTGTGAACGGGCCGTGATCCGGGTGGTCCTCACCGTCCTCGTGGCGGTCGCGTTGCTGGCGGCGTCGATGCCCGCGGTCGAGACGGCCCGGACCGCGACGACGGGCGAGCGGATCGGCGCGGAGGCGGACCGATTGGAGCGGGCGATCGGCGGCGTCGTCGCCGGGTCGACCCCGGTGAGCGACCCCGCGATGGCGGCGCAGACGACGGTACTCCTCCGCGTGCCGACCGGGTTCGCCGCGGCGGACGTCGACCGCGTCGCGCTCGTCGAGTCGCCGGCCCGACCGGGCGGCCTCGCGCTCGCGTATCGGATCGACGACCGGCCGGAGCGCACGCTCCGCGTCGGCACTGGGCCCGCGGAGCCGGCCGTCGACCTCGCCGGCGGAGCGATCGAACTCCGGCCGGGCGGAGCGAACCGGATCCGGGTCCGGTACGTCGACGACGAGGGTCCGACGGTCCGGATCCGTCGCGTCGGATAGATTCGTTCGACCGGGTGTAAGGAGGCGGATCTTCGGGCGATCATTTATATACCAAACCGCGGCCACGTCCGCCATGAACCTCGGTCTTGGCGAGCGGATCGCCGGCGACGACGGCGAGACGCCGCTTCGACGGCTCCCGTGGGTCGACGGCGACGCCGGCGGGTGCCGATGCGAACCGACGTTCCGCGAGCCCGTGGGGACGGGCGTCGAGGACCGGGTCGTCCTCGACGTCGACGCCGACGGCTGCCCGGGACGCGGCGACCTCGCCGCGAGCCCGGACTGCCTCGCGACCGTTATCGCGGCGCTCACCGACCGGGACGCGGACGTGATCAGAACTCGACACCGCGGGCGAGAGCGCTCCTACGCCGACTGCGCCGCCGATATTCTCATCGCCGCGGGACGGTTCCGCGAGCGGATCGAGTTCCACGAGGAGCGGCTCGCCGACCGAGTCGCCCGCGACCCGCTCGGCGCGGCGGCGGAAGCGGCCGGACGCGCGGGTCCCGCGAAGCGGATCGCGACCGAGACAGGGCTGCTGTCGGCCGCCGAGGAGCTCGTGGGAGACGCGAACGGGCCAGAGAGCGACCGCGACTTGAACGAGAGCCTGCGGGCGCACGTCGGGCCGACGGCCGCGACCGCGCGCGTCGCGGCCGCGCCGCCCCCGGGCGCGACGCTGGTCGACCGCTGGACGGTCCCGACCGGGGCGACCGTCCGGCTCTACGAGGGCGACGGCTCCCTCAGGACGTACCACCTCACGCCGCCGAGCGCCGACTTAGACGCCGAGAGCGTGGCGACGCTGGCCGCCGCGCGCGACCGGCTGCTCAGCGATCCGAGCGGCGGCGACAGGGCGCCGGGGCGAGCGGTGCGGGCCGTGGCGGACGACGACGACCCGGTCGCGGACCTGACCGAAATCCTGCGGCGACACACCCACGGCTACGGCGCGTTCGAACACGTCTTCGCCGACGACCGGGTGAGCGACGCGACGGTGACTGCGCCGGTCGCCGAGAACCCGCTCCGCGTGGTCCTCGACGGAGAACGGTGTCGGACGAACGTGCGGCTCCCGCCCGAGGGGGCCGCCACCCTCGCGTCGCGGCTCCGGCGAGAGAGCGGACGAGCGTTCTCGCGGGCGACGCCGACGCTCGACGCGACGATCGGCTCCGAGACCGGACGGGTTAGGGTCGCCGCCGCCACGGCACCGGCGAGCGACGGCCTCTCGTTCACCTTCCGGCGCGGCGATCCGGAGGCGTGGACGCTCGCTCGGCTGGTGTCCGTCGACACCCTCACGCCCGCGGCGGCGGGGCTGTTGTCGGTCGCCGTCGAGCGCGGCGTGACCGGGCTGGTCGCCGGCGGCCGGGCGGCCGGCAAGACGACCGCACTCGGGGCACTGCTGTGGGAGCTGCCCGCCGAAACGCGGACGATCGCCATCGAGGACACGCCGGAACTCCCGGTGGACGCGCTCGCCGACGCCGGGCGGGACGCCCAGCGGCTCCGGGTGGGCGACGGCGCCGAGCTCGCGCCCGCGGACGCCGTGCGGACCGCGCTCCGCATGGGCGGCGGCGCGATAAGCGTCGGCGAGGTGCGCGGCGAGGAGGCGCGGGCGCTGTACGAGGCGATGCGCGTCGGGGCCGCCGGCGAGACGGTCCTCGGGACGATCCACGGCGAGGACCCGGCGGCCGTCGAAGAGCGCGTCGTCACCGACCTCGGGGTCGCGCGCTCGTCGTTCGCCGCGACCGACCTGATCGCGGTCCTCGACGACCACCGCGTCGAGTCGATCGTCGAGGTCGGCGACCACGGCGACGGGGTGAGCTTCGATCCGCTCTTCGAGCGGACCGAGCAGGGACTCGTCGCGACGGGGCGGATCGACCGCGGCGAGAGCCGACTGATCGAGGACCTCGCGGGATCGAGCGAATCGTACGCGGCGGTTCGAGCGGCCGTCGACCGGCGGAGCGACCGAGTCCGCGACGCGGTTCGAACGGGACGGATCGCGCCGGCGCGGTACGCCGGAGGCGACCGATGACGGGGCACCGGTCGACAGCGTCCGACGAATCCGGCCTCCACTCGAACGGCGACGACGACTCGGCCGCTTCGGAAGAGCTGCGGCGGGCGGTCGCGTTCCTCGGGTGGGACGCCTCCGCCGAGCGGGTCGTAGCCGTCGGATACCGGGTCGGGATCGTCGCGGGCGCGGTCGTCACCGCCGTCGCGGCGCTCCTCGCCGGCGCGGTCGCCGCCGCACCGGCCGGGCTGGCCGCCTTCGTCGGCGGGGTTCACGCCGTCCACCGGGCGCCGGTCTGGCTCGCGTCGCTCCGGCGGACGCGGGCGCTCGGCGCGGCGCCGGGGCTCGTCGGCCGGCTCGTGTTGCGGATGCGGCTGGACCCCTCGACCGAGCGGGCGGTGCGGTTCGCCGGCCGGACGGGAGACGGACCGCTGGCGGCGGCGCTCTCCCGTCAAGAGCGAGGGAGCGCGGACGGACCGACGAGCGGGCTTCGGGCCTTCGCTCGCGAGTGGCGCCCCTGGTTCCCGGCGATCGACCGCGCCGCGGCGCTCGTCCGGACGGCGGCGACCGCGCCGCCGGAACGCCGTGGCCGGTGTCTGGACCGCGCACTCGACGCGACGCTCTCGGGGACGACCGACCGACTCGCGTCGTTCGTCGGCGCGGTCCGCGGGCCGGTCTCCGCGCTGTACGCGTTCGGCGTGCTGCTCCCGCTGGCGCTCATCGCGCTGCTTCCCGCGGGCGCCGCCGCCGGCGTCGCCATCGGTCCCGGGCTCGTCGCCGGCCTGTACCTCGTCGCGCTCCCCGGCGGACTGGTGGCCGCCTCGGCGTGGCTGCTCTTCCGGCGACCGGTCGCGTTCCCGCCGCCGGAGATCAGCGGTGGCCACCCGGACGTGCCGGAGCGGCGCGGCCACGCGCTCCTCGTCGGGTGCTCCCTCGGGGCGGCGGCGGCCGTCGTCGCCGCGCAGACCGTCGCGCCGTGGGCGTGGCCGGTCGCGGGGGTCGGCGTCGGCGTCGGGAGCGCGCTGTTCGTCGTCGCGAGACCCCGTCGGGCCGTGTTGTCGGACGTGCGCGACGTCGAGCGAGGGCTCCCGGACGCGATGACGGTGATCGGCGGCGACGTGGCGGAGGGCGTCGCGGTCGAGACCGCGGTCGCGAACGCCGGCGAGCGGCTGGACGGCGCGACCGGCGAGCTGTTCGAGCGCGCCGGGCGGCGGAGCGACACGCTGCGGGTCGGCGTCCGCGAGGCGTTCTTAGGACAGGGCGGACCGGCGGCCGCCGTCCCGTCGCCCCGGCTCCGGGGCGCGATCGCGCTGCTCGCCGTCGCCGCGCGTGAGGGCCGCCCCGCGGGCGACGTCCTGCTGGAACTCGCGGACCAGCTGGAGTCGCTGCGCGAGCTCGAACGCGACGCGCGGCGGCAGCTGGCGACCGTCACGGGGACGCTCTCGAACACCGCCGCGGTGTTCGCGCCGCTCGTCGGCGGGGCGACCGTCGCGCTCGCGACGGGGATCGACGCGGTCGATGTCGGCGGTCTCGGCGCCGGGGCGGCCGCGGGGGCCGACGCGCTCGGCGGGGGGCTGAGCGCCGGAGGCGGAGCGACCGCCGGCGCCGGCGGTGCGGCGGGCGGGAGCGGCGCGGCGGAGGCGAGCGGCGGCGCGGGGACCCTGTCGGTGCCGGTGCTCGGACGGATCGTCGGGACGTACGTACTGCTGCTCGCCGCGCTCCTCACCGGGCTTGCGACCGGCCTGGAACGAGGGTTCGACCGGACGCTGGTGGCGTATCGGATCGGCATCGCGCTGCCGACGGCCACCGCGACGTTCCTCGTCGCGTTCGCCGGCGCCGGCCTCCTGTTTTGAAGTCGGCCGGCGGGGGAACGAGGTCGCGTTCGGACCCGACCTCCGCGCCGATCATTTATATACCAAGCCGCGGCCAGCCGCGCCATGTTCGAGACGCACCTCGACGCCACGTACGCGTGGCTCGGTCTGGCCGTCGTGAGCGTCGCGGCCGTCGGCGTGGCCGCCTCGTTTCCGGCCTCGCCGCCGCCGGACGCCGACGGTGTGGCGCGCACGATCGACTCGGTCGCGGACGGGGAGTACCCGGCGACAGCCGAACACGGGATCGCTGCGGAGCGGGTCCGGCTCGCGGAGGGATCCGTCTCGCTCGGCGACGATCGGGGGACGGCGCGGGCACCGCTCGACGCCCCGCGGATCACGCCGGTGCTCCGGCCGGCGGCGGGGGTGACCCCGGAGGCGACGACGGACGCACGGCTTCGGCGCGTCCTCGCCGGCGCTCCCCCGGACGCCGCGTTCGACGATCCGGCGGCGCTCGCGGCGGCGGCCGAGCGCGCGCGCTCGGCGGACGCGACGTGGACGCCCGCGCCGGAGCGGGTCACGGTTCGACGGGTCCACTACGGCGACGTCCGCGTCACGCTCGTGGGGTGATCGCACGTGGTACGTGACTCCGCAAAGCGGGACGAGTCGAATGCGACGGGGGCGTCGAAGCGACCGGCTGCGACGTTCTCGACCGCCGACCGCGCCGCCGTCGAACCGACCGCCGCGCTCGTCGCGGTGGTGGTCGTCGGACTCGCGTTGGGGCTGTACGCCGGCGCGTTCGCGGACGCAGCCCCCGACGACAACCGATCGGCCGCGAGGGCGGCGCTCGACCGCGTCGAGGAGACAGTCACCGTCGGCGGCGTCGTCGATCCGAGCCGGATGCGGCGAGTCGAAGCGCCGGGGACCGAGACCGCGATCGAACTGGAGGCTGGCGGCGAGCGGTGGCTGGCGGCGTCGGGTCCGGACGCGCCGGGACCGCCGGAGGTCCGGTCGCCTGACGCGGTCGCGGTCGCCGAGCGGCGGGTGACGGTCCGGGTAGCGCCCGGCCGCAACGTCCGCGGGACGCTCCGGGCGGTGGTGTGGCGGTGACCAGCACCGTCCTCGACGTGACCGTGCTGCTGCTGTGCGTCTCCGCGAGCGTCGTCGCGCTCGGCGCGAGCAACGCCGGCGGCCCCGACGGTCCGACAGCGACCGACGCCGCGGACCGGCTCGTCACCGAGACCGCGACCGTGAGCTATCCCGACGAGAACGCGCCGAACGGCACGCGTCGCGTCCACGCGACCCGCGCGGAGCTGCTCGCGCTGATCGCCGACAGGGCAGCCGAGGGAGGCGCGAAGGGCGCGTTCGATCGCCGGGCGATCGGTGCGGTCCGAACCGGCGTCGGCCCGCGGACGCGCGTCGACGTTGCCGTCGACGAGCCGGCGCGGACGGACGAGCGGATCGCCGGCGTCCCGGAGCGGTACCGGACGCGAGGGGAGTCATCGGCGACCGCCTCGTACGGGACGGCGGCGGATGAGGATCGATGGATAGTCGCCGTCGGACCGGAGCCACCGCGGGACGCTACCGTCGGCGTCGCAGTCGTCAGACAGCCGCTTCCGTCGGACGGGGACGGCGAATCGGCGTCCGATCCCGACGGTCCGGATCCCGTGGTTCGGATCGTCGTCCGGAGGTGGTGACCGTGGGGAGCCGGGACGATCGACGGTCGACGCTCGGTCGGCGGCCGCGGACGTTCGCCGTCGACGAGCGGGCGCGAGTCCCCTTCGCGCTGGTCGGCGTGCTGTTGCTCGTGACGAGTTCGGCGTACGCCGCGGGGCTCGCCGAGCAGGGGCTCGTCGGTGAAGATCGCCGCGTCGAACGCGCGGTCGAGCGCGTTGACGCCGACGCCACCGCCGCGCTCAGGAGCGCCGCCCGCGAGGCCGCCCACGACGCGGCGGCGGAGCCGGTGACGCGCGCACCGAAGGGAGCGGGACCGGATGCCGAGGCGGTCCGCGAGGAGTCCGCGTTCGAGGACGCGTTCCGGATTCGGCTCGCGCTCGCCGGGGCCGAGGCGTTGCGCGCGGTCGAGAGCGACGTCGGCGGCGTCGAGGCGAACGCCTCGCTCCCGCCGGTCGCGTCGGTCGACGACCTCGTCGCGGCGCGCGAACGCGTCAGCGTCGAACCGGCCGCGAACGGGACCGCGACGCGGGTCACCTTCGAGGGCGTCGCGACGACCGCGACGCGGAAGGGCCGAACGGTCGTGAACCGGACGCGGTCGCGGACGGTCACGGTCGCCGTGCCGACGCTGGCCGCCCACGAGCGGACCGAACGGTTCGAGCGCCGGCTCAACCGCGGCCCCGTCGAGGGGCCCGGGCTCGGTCGACAGGTCACGGCCAGCCTCTACGCGATGGCGTGGGCTCGGGGGTACGGCCAGTACGCCGGCGCCCCGGTCGAGAACGTCGTCGCGAACCGCCACGTCGAGCTGTCGACGAACGCCGGGATCGTCCGCGTCCAGCGGGACGTGTTCGGGACCAGCGACCCCGACGCGCGCGGCGGCGTGGCCCGCGCGGCCGCCCGGACCGGCGTGACCGACCTGTTGTCGCCGACCGGCGTCCGCGAGGCCGCCTGGACAGACGCCGTCCTCGGAGCGCCGACGCCGACGGGGGCAGGGGACAGCGAGGGGGGAACCTCGGCCTCGATCGGGGACGCGACGGCGAGCGAGGACGCGGCCTTCGACCCGGGTTCGGACGCGACGAGCGAGACCGCGTCGGTCGAGGTCGGGCACGCGGCCGACCGGGCCGCAACGCGCGTCCACGACGACCTCGAATCGATCGTGCGGGCGAGCCACCGGGTCGAGGCGACCGCGGAGACGGAGACGACCCGGGTGGCCGACGGCGGCCCCGTGAGGCCGAACCGCCCCCGATCGCTGCTCGACGAACCGTGGAAACGGGTCGACACGTCGCGGACGGAGCGCGTCCGCGTGGTCGGCGGGAGCGACCTCCGAACCGGGACCGACGGCGCGACGGTGTCGGCCGGTGAGTCGGTGTCTTTCGGCGGCGCGACGCGGGAGGTCCTCGTCGAGCGCGAGGCGACCGCGACGTGGGAGCGGCGAGTCGTCGAGCGGGGGCCGAACGGGACGGTACAGAACGTGCGCGTCGACCGCGCCGTGACGAGCGACGAGGCGACGGACCGGTACCGCGTCCGCGTATCCGTGACCGGCACGTACGCGCCGCGCGACGCCGCGCCCGACAGGCCGACGGCGACGTTCGGCGCCGCCGAGGGCGGCGACGGGCCGGACCTCGCGGACACCCCGGCGGCCGCGCGGGTGGATCTGGACGTCGAGACCGACGGCGACATCGACCGGCTGGCGCGCGACGCCGTCGAAGGGGGCGACGAGACGCGGTCGACGGTCGTGTACGGCGACCGGTCGGACGCGGACGTAGACCGGATCGCGAGGGACGTCTCGTCGCTGTCGGAGCGCGTCCGCGAGATTGAGACCGAAGCGTCGATGGCGGACACCGCGGCCGGGAAGTCGACCCCGTACCGGGACCTCGCCGCGACCGTGCGCGACCGCCGGGACGCGCTCCGCGACGCCCCGTCGAGATACGACGGCGCGGTCGACCGAGGACGCGTCGCCGCCCGCGTCGCGTATCTCGACGCCGTGATCGCGGAGCTCAAATCGGCGTCCGAAGACAGGGAGGCGGCGACGGAGGGCGTGCTCGACCGCGTGAACGACGCGTTCGGGGGGCCGCCCGTCGGCGAGGTGATCGCCAGCCGCGAGGCCGCCCGCGACCCGGGAACCTACAGCGTCGGCGACGAGGGGCCGGGCGGCGCCGTCACGTTCGCCCCGGAGGGGTCGCCGGGGTACCTCCCGCGGACGGCGGTCGACGGCGAGCGCGTCGAGGGCGTCGACGGCACGACGACGCGACCGCTCGCGACCCGAAACGTGAACTACGTCACGCTCCCGTACAGCGACGTCTCCGGCGGGATCGCGGACCGGATCCTCGGCACCGACGACACGGTCCGTCTCGGCGTCGCCGGGCGGTCGCTCCTCGCGGCCGACGAGGCGCTCGCGGCGGGTGACGACGACGACCTGCGCGCCGACCGACGCGCGCTTGCCGGCCGGATCGACGCCTCGCTGCGACGCGTCGACGACGCGCTAAGAAACCGGCTCGCGGCGCGGACCGACCTCTCGCGCGAAGAGCGGAACGCGGTGTTGGAGAACACTGCGGCCGAGTACGACTCGCTCGGCGAGAGGGCCGTCGCAGTCGGCGACGGCGAGTACGCGAACCGCGTCGCGAGCGAGGCGGCCCGGATCGGGTCCCGTTCGTCGGCCGGGCGGCTCGGGCTCGCGGCACACCTCCGGGTGGCGACGCGCGAGGAGGCGGGGCGGAACGCGGTTCGCGTTCCGGCCCGATTCGTCGACGAGACGACGGCTGCGTCTCGGGCTATCCGCCGAAAGAAGGTCGAGTCGAAGATCGAATCCCGCGCCCAGAAGGCGGTCGCGTCGGTGCCGGACGAGCGTGTTCCGAAGCCCGTTCGGACCGTGGGGGCGGGACTTCCGGTCGCGCCCGTCCCCGGCTACTGGGTGGCGACGGTCAACGCGTGGAACGTGGAGGTGCGCGGGGAGTACCCGCGATTCGCCCTCCGCGCGAACGTCGGGACGCCAGATCGCCCGTTCGAGTACGTCCGGGAACCCGGCGCGGTCAGCGTCGACGTGGACGGCGAGTCGGTCGCGCTCGGGAGGACCGAGCCGGTCGCGTTCGAGACGCGGACGATCGTCGTCGTCGCCGTCCCCGCCGGGCCGCCGGGCGTCGGCGACGTCGGCGGAACGCGCGACGAGACGTCCGGCGGCTGGCCGTGCCCGGGGGCGCTGACCGCGTCGCCGGCGGAAAGCGACGACTGCGAGGTCGCGCCGGGGGGCTGACGGGCGCCGTTGAAGCCGCCGACCGCAGCCGTTTTGAGACGCGGCGACCGAGTGGTCGTATGTTCCACGAGGTCGTCGACGGCCGCGGAGCCGGACCCGACATCGACGCCGACGAACCGGCGGCGGCGGATCTGCTCGCCGCCTTCGAAACGATGGTATCGGAGGCGGCGGCGAGCGTCGGTGGCGACCGGCTCCTCGACGAGGTCGGACTGAGCGAGGCGGACGCGAACGCCGTCCGCGACGGGGACGTCGCGACGCTCTCGCTCGCGGACGCGACGGCCGTCCTCGCGGCGGCGAACCCGGACCGCGACGCCGACGCGATGGTGGCGGAGGTCCGTGATCACCTGCTGATGGGGATGGCGACCGCCGTCCTCGACGTCGACGCGATCGCCGCGAAAATCGACGCCGACCTCACCGGTCAGGAGGTCCAGCAGGCGTTGGAAGGACGGACCGAGATGACGCTCGGACAGCTCGCTGAGATCCTCGCGGTCATCGAGCGCCGGAAGCCATGAGGGTCGTCGTCGTCGGCTGCGGCTACGTCGGACTGGCGCTCGCGGCCCAGCTCGACGCCCGGGGGCACGCAGTGACGGGCGTTCGGCGGTCCGAGGCCGGGCTGGACGCAGTCGACGCCGTCAGCCCCGACGTCGAGGCCGTCCGCGCGGACGCGACCGACCCGTCGTCTCTCTCGGCGCTGCCGGACGCGGACGCGATCGTCTTCGCGGCCAGTTCCGGCGGTCGCGGCGCCGACGCGGCGCGGGAGGTGTACGTCGACGGACTGGCGAACGTCGTCGACGAGTACGGATCGCGGTCCGCTCCGCCGGACCGATTAGTGTACACCTCCTCGACGGGCGTGTACGGCGACCACGACGGCGGCTGGGTCGACGAGGAGACGCCGGTCGAGCCGACTACCGAGAAGACCCGGGTCCTCGCCGAGGCCGAGCGGATCGCGACCGAGCGCGCGGCCGACGCCGGAATCGACGGGACCGTCGTCAGGTTCGCGGGGCTGTACGGCCCGGACCGATACCGGCTGGAGCGCTACGTGGAGGGGCCGGTGACAGCCGGGTACCTGAACATGGTCCACCGCGCGGACGCCGCGGGGTCGATCCGACACCTGCTGGAGACGGACCGCGCGCGCGACCGCGTCGTCCTCGTCGTCGACGACGAGCCGGTCGACAAGCACGGGTTCGCCGACTGGCTCGCGGACGCCTGCGGCGTCCCGCGCCCGGAGAAGCTGTC
>Ga0207714_1002040_pt1 | contig 12546 bp, 16 predicted proteins | sample PonA232FremontCA_2_FD_187270 | JGI IMG/M metagenome (GOLD analysis project Ga0207714, IMG submission 187270) | Marine sediment microbial community from Fremont, CA, USA - Pond A23 Sediment 2 (SPAdes) | ecosystem: Environmental > Aquatic > Marine > Unclassified | place: USA: Fremont, California... | reverse complement strand
TTTCGGCTATACCCTGCAGCGTACAGGGATAACAAAGTATCCCAGGGTCATGGGATTGTTGCTGTTGAAAGATTTTAAGATACTGAAATTTATGCTCACAGCCGTCACATTTTCCATGATTGGCTTTTATATACTGGATGGCATTGGAATCATCACCCTGAACCCTAAATCTCTTGACCTGGGCAAACTGGTTGGCGGATTGCTCTTTGGTGTTGGAATGGGATTGCTGGGTTATTGCCCCGGCACCATGCTGTCAAGAATTGGGGAGGGCAAAAAGGACGCATGGGTTGGATTAGCCGGAATGGTGCTGGGAATCTTATTCTTTGCCATCAACATTTCATTTTTTAAAACCCATTTTAAGGCAAAATCGGTAAGCGGGGATATTTCTGAGGCTTTGGGAATTCATCCATGGATCATCGTTCCCGTTGCTGCCATCCTGTTTATCTCCATCATTTATTTTGCCCATAAAAAGGTGGATGATTTCAAACAAAATTTTTAATACACATACTATGTCTACAAACGAGAAACTAAAACATGTACCTGAATGCCAGGATTTTCAGCTGGACGGGGTAATGCATATCTCTGCAGCGGGCGCTCATGAACTATTGCAGGAGCAAAAAGCTATACTCATCGATGTTCGCAGAGAAGATGAGGTGGAAGTGGAACGTGTTGCTTTACCCGGGGTGATGGCATATCCTATGGAGCAAATCATCGATCACCTTCAGGATATACCTGGCGGCCAGCTGGTCATTGTCATGGACACCAGGGGGGAGCGGGGGACAAAGGTGGCCCGTCTGTTGAACATGCAGGGTTTCCGGCAGGTTGCCAATCTTGACGGCGGTCTGGTGCAGTGGAAAAACGAAGGCTTCCCCGTGGAAGACATATTGCCTGATGCATGCGGGGGATGTTGCGGATGCAACTGATGTTACAATCAAACAAAGGCCGGTGGCATCTGTTTGATTATGAGATAAAAATTAATCCATTGGGATAACCTACACAAGGGCAAAATATTTTAAAAAATAAGCTTGTGAAACCTGCATCCAATAACTTACACAACAAGGACATGATTATTTCATGCAGGTTCCATACGGCCAATATATTAATAAACAAATAATCGTATGAATCGCCCCGATATAAAATTGTTGTGTCCGCCAAAAAAATGCGGCAAGTGCCGCCGGATGATCAACCGGGTGGAGTCGGTGCTCAAGGAGCAGGGCATCGATGCAAAGGTTCAGATCGTAAACGACCTCGATGAACTGCAACAACATCCCACCTGGGTATTACCTACCCTGGTTATAAACGGTGAAATTGTTGCCCGGGGTTATATTCCATCCCAAGAGATCATCCTGAAACATCTTCCTGTTTAACCCGGAAACCAAATCCCTCTCCCTATGCATTGACAACCATGATAACTGCTGCCAGCAAAGATGTGGCGGCAAAGATCACTTTCAGTTTTTTCGGCTGGATCTTTACGGTCAACTGCGTTCCCAAAAAGCCACCGATAGCTCCGGCTGCTGCCAGCGGCAGGGCCAGGGAAGGATCGAAATGGCCGGTGCTCAGATGGCCCAGAAACCCGGCTGAAGCAGTAATCATCACCAGTGTGGTGGAGGTGCCTACTGCAATGTGCATGGGGACCCTAACTGCCAGTACCATAAGCGGCACAAGAAACGAACCTCCTGAAATACCTACCATACCGGAAATAAAACCCGTTATCAGCACGATGGGCACAAACAGGTACAGATTAATCCAATAAGTCTGACTCCCGGAGTATAATTTCAGCCGGTGGGTCTTGTTTGCTTTGCCTTCACCTTTTACCGGCCTCAGCATAAGCACTGATGCAATAAAAATGAAAACAGCGAAAATGATTTTCAAGAATTTACCTTCAAAGGCATCGGAAAAGAATCCGCCCAGGAAGGCAGAGACCAATGTCATTGCTCCTATCAACAGCACCAGCTTCCAGTCGGTGACCTTTTTCTTCCCAAAAAACACTGTGGCCGTCAGTGAAGATGCAATCAGCACGAATTGGCCGGTGGTTGCAGCCTCATGCATCCCAATACCGAAAAGCGCTATGGCCAGCACATAAAAGTTGCCACCTCCTCGCCCGGTCATCGTCATGGTGGCGGCAATGACAAAGATGACCAATGCCAGTATCCAAACGCTCATATTAGTTATTATTTAAGTGTTTATGAATCTTTCCCGGCATCAATGCTGCAATGAGGTTGTTGTATCCTCCCTCCAGTATTTTTACATTTTTATAGCCTTTGCTTTGAAGGTAGAGGAAAATCATTACGCACCTTATCCCGGAGGAACAAAACACGCCAATAGATTTGTCTTCAGGAATCTCATCAATTCTTGAGGGTACCTCATGTGCAGGAATCTCAAGCAACGCCGCATGATGTTTTAACGGAAATTTGATGGTTTCCATTTCTTCCTTCGACCGGACATCCAACAGCACGGCATCCGATTTTTTCAAAAATGATTCCGGGTCAATTTTGTGTTGGCCCGTGGCAAAATAGGGAAAGTCCATGTTTTCGATCGTTCTTTCCAACTCGTTCATAAGAATTGATGTTTAAGTTCTACTTAATTGATTTGTATAGTCTTGCTTTATTGTGCTGTCAATGATTGTATAAGATAACCAGTTATCGGCTCAGCCGGGATAAACAGATAAGTTTGCCCGGCATGGCTGATGCAGCAGTCACCTGCTATATACTTATAATTCCGGTTTGGGGCAGGGTGTATTCATACAATCAGCCGGACAATGAAGAATTTTTTCTGCACACTGCATGAAGTCAAATAAACAGGGTATGGTCAGTTGATAATAAACCGTATTGCGGTGCTTTTTGGCATTTACAATATTGTACCGTTTCAGCAGGTCGAGATGCTTTGACATGGTTGAAATATCTATTTCTGCCATCTCAGCAAGTGCCGACACCGAGCAGGTTTGTTCTTTCAGGGTATGAAGAATAAACAAGCGGGTAGGGTGCGACAGCGCCTTGAAAACACCGGCTTCTCCCTGATAGGTATTGATAATTTCCTGTTTCATACGATTATTTTTTATTTATTATTTGGCCGTATGGAACCTGCATGAAATAATCATGTCCTTGTTGTGAAGGTTCCTGGATGCAGGTTTCATATGGTTTTTATTTTATTTATCAAGGCCGTATGAAACCCCCATGCTTAAACATGTTCTTGTTTTACTGGATGGGGGGGTCATGCTGGTTGTTTTTGTTATGATATATAACAGAATGGGTCATGAATTTAGGCTATTTGGTTATTTGGCCAAACAGGCAACAAATATAAAAATTTTTCCTGTCTGTTTATTATAAGAGGAAAGCTTATTGTGTCCACATCAATTAGTAGTTTCACGAACTAAGAATATAAACAGATACGGAAGTATAAGAATGAACCATCAATCAAAATTGGATGAGAAATTTGCTACAAGGAAGAGGATACACCGGGAAGAAATTAAAGGCCACCCCACTGTTGAAAAATACAAATGTACAGGGGGCATTGTGTGTAAACAGTTGTGAAAAAAAGGATTTAATTTCAAACCAGAAAGGTTAGCATCATAGAGGGGTGCAACGAAGATGCCGGGGTCTGTTAATATTCCTTCCACCGGAATCCTTCCGGGTTCATTAGGGACAAGGTTTCACCGGACTGGGTCAATACCAGCAGCCCGTGTTGCACGGCAAGTTCATAGCTGTCGGGAGGAACGCTCATGCCGGCTACTGCTCCAATAATTTTTTTACTGGCATATTCATAAAAAAGCGATTTGAAATTAACAAGTTTGCGGTTGACAAAATCACTTACATCATCGGGATGAAGTTTGTATTTCACTTCAATGATAATGGCATATTCCCCGTTGTGAAGGACAATGTCGTATTCCCCCTGCCGTTTTTTGGAAGTCCTTGCCAGGTGATCCACCTCTGTATATTCAATGCCAAAAAGAGAACTTCGGGCTTCCAGCCCCCTTCTGAAAAATTCTTCCGCCACATCCTTGCTGTTTTCCGATACACCACCGTACAATTTGGCCAGCTTGTCAATTTTGCGGTCCGTTTCCTGCATGCGTTTATCGGTTTCCTTAAACTTTTCAGTTAATAACTTGTCCGTGTCCTGAAACTTTTTGTCCGTTTCCTTAAACTGCTTATCGGTTTCCTGGAACATTTTCCATACCTGGTTGAAAGAAACCGGCTCCCCGTATTCCGATAACGGTTCATTGGCATTGTTCTTATCTTTCTTGCTCATGGCAGCTTGTATTTCTATAAAATTAACAAATTTTCGGGTTCTTTGAAAAAACGAGATTGAAAAGATGAATATTTTGATGGTTTCTGCTTGACCATGCTTAAAATTTTAAGGGCAACCAGCAGCAATCCGGCAAAAATTCCTGTCATATCATCCGGATTGATCTATTTAGAATGAGGGAGGCCCTTTTCTTGGATTGATATCACCGGGACATCCGTACTGTTTTTCCGGTAAAGCCAGTGTCAGATATCCTCAGTTTTTGCGAATTTGTACCATTAACATCCCTGATGGCAGGGTAATGAGAAATGTCCAGATAAAGAGATGGATCTTCACAATTGGTTACAAGATTTTACAAAAATTTAACGTATTCTTACGTCAGATTATAAATGTTGACGTATATTTACGTCCTAAAACATTTCAAAATGGTACTGGCAAAAAACGAATTGTTCGATCAACAGGAGCAGCATTGCTCGGGTCTTTTCAAGGCCCTGGGCCATCCGGCAAGGATCCAGATCCTTAAATACCTGGCTGCGACCAAGACCTGTATTTCAGGTGACATCAGTAAAGAGCTACCCCTGGGAAGAACTACGGTGAATCAGCACCTGCAAGAGCTCAAAAGGGCAGGACTGATCCAGGGCCATATTTCAGGCAGAAGAACCAACTATTGCCTCGACCCGGCCGGGGTGAAGGCTCTCAAACAGGCCACGAACCGGTTGCTGACTGAAATTGATATCGAGGAGAATCTGAATTGTAAGTAAGTTGATTAAGTTAACTCAATCAACTCAGTCCCTCAATTAACTCAATCAACTCAATTAACCAAAATCTAGAACCAAAACCATGAAAATCCTTATCCTTTGCACCGGCAATTCAGCCCGCAGCCAAATGGCCCAAAGCTTTCTGCAGTCATTCGATCCCAAACTGAAAGTACGTTCGGCAGGCACGGAACCGGCTTCGCAAGTGAATCCCAATGCTGTAAAAGCCATGAGGGAGGCTGGCATCGACATCAGCGATCATACACCCACCCTGGTGGATCAATATCTGGACGAACCCTGGGATTATGTGATCACCGTTTGTGACCATGCCAACGAGACCTGCCCGGCCTTTTTGGGACAGGTTCACCACCGGCTTCATATGGGGTTCGAAGATCCGGCCGCAGCCCAGGGAACGGAGGAAGAAATTATTAATAAATTCCGGGAAGTGCGCAACCAGATTGAAAAGGAATTTAAACAACTCTATGAAAGAACGATAAAACACAATGATCACTGATTTAAAGAAAAACGGCACAAAAAGAATATAATATGAACCCCGCATGCACGAACTTACACAACAAGGACATGGTTAATCCATGCAGGTTTTATACGGCCAAATTATTGAATAGAAGATAATCGTATGAAAGACAGCCAAAAGAACGTCAAGGAGATCGTAAGGCAAAAATACGATCAGATTGCTCACCAGAGTAAACAGCAAAATCAATCCTCCTGTTGTGGAGGAACAGACTGTTGCGGAGAGACCGATTACTCCGTTTTCAACGATGATTACACTCGGGTGCAGGGATACAATGAGGATGCCGATCTGGGCTTGGGTTGTGGTATACCCAGTGATTACGCCAGCCTTCAAACGGGGGATACGGTGCTTGACCTGGGCTCGGGCGCGGGCAACGATTGTTTTGTAGCCCGTTCCTTTGTTGGTGAGCAAGGATTTGTCTATGGAATCGATTTCTCAAAAGAGATGATTAAGAAAGCCCGTAGCAATGCAGCAAAACTGGGCTACAGCAATATGAAGTTCATTAGGGGCGATATTGAAGATATGCCTTTTGAGGCCAACAAAATGGACAAGGTGCTGAGCAATTGCGTACTGAACCTCGTGCCGGACAAAAGGAAAGCTTTCCGTGAAATCCATCGTGTGCTAAAACCCACGGGAAGCTTTTGTATCTCAGACGTGGTGACGGTTGGTGATTTGCCGGATGCCATCCTGAAAAGCGCCGAGATGTATGCGGGATGTGTAGCCGGTGCAATATCCAAAGACGACTATATCCGTATAATTGAAAACTCCGGTTTTAAGGATATACACATTCATAAAGAAAAAGAAATTATCCTGCCGGATGAAATACTTGCGGATTATTTGGACAACGAAGAAGTGAAGAACTTTAAAAACTCGCAAAACGGTATTTACAGCATAACCTTGACAGCCAAAAAGGAGGTGGAATGACGGAACAAAAAAAGCGCATTGGAATTTTTGAAAAATATCTCACCCTGTGGGTTGCCCTGGGAATAGCTGCAGGCATTGCCCTCGGGCATTTTGGAGGAGAGGGCATTGAAGTGTTGAGCAACATGGAAGTTTTCCGGGTCAACATCCCGGTGGCCGTATTGATCTGGCTGATGATCTATCCCATGATGCTGCAGGTGGATTTCTCGAGCATCAAAAACATCCGCAAACGGCCCAGGGGGATTGTCCTTACCCTGATTGTGAACTGGCTGATCAAGCCCTTTACCATGGCCTTTTTCGCCTGGATATTCTTCTCTAAGATCTATGGTGCTATCATCAGCCCGGATATGGCGGGTGAATACATTGCCGGGGCCATTCTGCTGGGGGCTGCGCCCTGCACGGCGATGGTCTTTGTATGGAGCTACCTGACCGATGGCGACCCCAATTATACCCTGGTGCAGGTTTCCCTGAACGACCTGATCATCCTGGTGGCTTACATACCCATTGTGGGGATTCTGCTGGGCATTACCAATGTTACCATACCTTATGGAACACTCTTATCGAGCATTTTCATTTTTGTTGTCATACCCCTGGTTGCGGGGGTTATCACCCAAAAGCGGCTGATATGGAAAAAGGGGGAGGAGTGGTTTCGCAATGTGTTTCTTCCCAGATTCAAGCCGGTATCCATCATTGCTCTGCTGACCACCCTGGTGCTGTTGTTTGCCTTCCAGGGAGAAAGGATCATTGAAAAACCCCTGCTCATCCTTCTGGCAGCCATACCGCTGGTTATCCAGAGCTATTTTATCTTTTTCATTGCCTGGTATGGAGGTAGATTCCTGAGATTACGGCACGATGTGAAGGCTCCGGCTGCCATGATCGGTGCCAGCAATTTCTTCGAGCTGGCAGTGGCGGTGGCTATCGCCCTTTTCGGCCTGCAATCCCCCGCTGCCATGGTCACGGTGGTAGGCGTGCTGGTTGAGGTGCCGGTTATGCTCTCGCTGGTGGCGTTCGCCAACAGGCACAATGGGAAAAAGGCCGCGGGAGTTATCTGAACCATTTCAATAAAGGCTTTTCGCCTGATTATTTTTCGCAAAAGGTCGGGTTTTATGATAAAGCAGGTTAAAATTCTTTCAAAACAAAATCCTCTGGATTCATCACCAAGATGTTTTCCCCGCTCTGAGTTAACACGAGCAGTCCGTTTTTCTCTGCCAGCTCGTAGCTGTCGATGGGAACGCTCATAGCGGCAACGCCACCGATGATTTTTTTGTCGCCATACTCGGGAAACAAAGGCTTGAAAACGGGAAGCTTGCGATGGATAAAATCCTCCACATCATCGGGATGGAGCTTGTACTTTACTTCAATCACGATCATGCAATCCCCGTTGTATAGCACAATATCATATTCCCCCTGCAACTTCCGGGTTTTCTTTTCAAGCCGGGCCACCTGGTCATACGGGATGCCAAATAGCACCTGGCGGGCTTCCAGGCCTCTCCGGAAAAACTCCTCGGCCACATCCCGGCTGTTTTCAGAAACCCCGCCATAGAGCCTGGCCAGCTTGTCAATTTTGCGGTCGGTTTCCTGCATGCGTTTGGCGGTTTCCTTGAACTGCTTATCGGTTTCCTTGAACTGTTTATCGGTTTCCTGAAACATTTTCCAGACCTTTTCAAAGGTTAACGGTAGGCCGTAATCCGACAAAGGTTCACCTGCGTTGTTGTCTTGATCTTTTGCCATTTTAGTTGTTTTTACCTTAAAACGTTTGGTTTCTATCCCTGCGTATAATGAGGAATTTCTTAATCAAGTTACTTAAAATATGAATGCATTCAATCCATTCAAATATGAAGATTCTCGTCCTTTGCACCGGCAACTCAGCGCGCAGCAAGATAGCTTAGGGTTTTCTCCAATCTTTCGATTCAAACCTTCCTTTGTGTTCATCTGGGCTATCGGGTACAACGTGGTGGCCATCCCCTTGGCAGCCGGTGTACTCTTTAGCGCGGGCATCCTCATCAGCCCGGCCCTGGGCGCGGTATTGATGAGCCTGTCCACGATCATTGTGGCCATCAATGCCCAGTTTCTTAAACGCAAATTGAAGATCAATACTTAAACAATTATCTGTTTTTCAGCAGTTTTCTAAACCATTCAGCCGTTTTTGCTCCTTCAATTGATTTGAGCGCTTTTAAAAAATCTTCTGTGGTATGAATATCCTGAGCAATAAGTTTTCGACAAAGTTTCCGGAACTTGTATCTTCCTGTTTTTTGCTCCAGTTCCGACAACAATACCGGTCCTTTCTCATATAAAACCCTATAAGCAATCTGATACTCCGCATTGTTTCGATCAAAGTGCCAGATAGGAGGGGTCCTTTCTGATTTTCGTTTTTTATTTTCCAGTCTGCTGTCGAATGTTTCCTGCCCGAATTCTTCTCTTAAAACCATAAGTGCGCTGTATTCGGCAAAACTTTCATTCAGCCAGTCCTCCCAGGAGGTTGTTTTGGCTTTAAACCACCACAAATGGGCAAGCTCATGGGCAAAATACCGGTAATACCTTTCTAAATCGGAATAATAATTTTCTGCCTGAAGTCCTCCCAATACCATACCACCCATTCTGGCATAGCCATCGCCTTTCTCTCGTTTGGTGTCGATTATACTTATATCCATAGATTTTTCACCAAACCAGGTATTAAAATATTGATAAGAACGGGAAATATTGGATGCCATTTCTTGTAATAAGCTATCGGTGAAACCATGATGGAAAATATTCAGTTGGTTTTGACCCATTGCAGCGGTATACGTCTTGACATCTTTTGATAAGCAAACGAGTATATCTGTAGTAGGTATTTTGGTGTCAAGGGTGGTCCGATCTTTTTGCTTTTTTTTCACCCAGACCAAAGGCGGTATAATCCCCTTTTGTTTTGACATCTACTCTATAAGTAAACATTTTATGATGATCCGGATTGAAAGGAAACCATGGATAATACAAGCCCATTTCTGTCCATTCCGGTCCGATCCTGTTGGGGAAAATATTCGACCGATCTTCTAATTTGCCGCCATAGGCAAAATTGATCTTTGCAGGTTGACGCATGGAGAGTGATTTCTGCTCCAGGTATATTTTACGAGCTGTGGGCATGAAACGATTATCCGATGCAGTGGTATCGACAATGGCCACCCTTTGCCGTTAATCGTTAATGCATGGATTGCTAAATCCCTCTGGAGATAGAAGAATGGCTTTTCAACGGAGTCTTTTTTTAAATCTACCATTAGATCTCCTTCGACTTGTATCATCCCGGAGATCGGGTCGATCAACAGACTGATATTGTAATGCGGATAATCCGGATTTTCATGGGTTGATCGAGGTGATTTTTGACAGGAACCCGTCAGAATCAAAACAGCTGTGCAAAAAAGAATAAGATTTTTCATGTCTTTCCCTATAAAGGTGGTGTCAGTAAATATACTAAAAGAATTGCGAAACGGGTTTGGCTTTTCCTGGGATTTATAAACCGATACAAAAAATAAATTGGCTGGGATCTTTCTTCTATTGCTAAGTTGTTAGGGTTTGATGGTTTGCTGGGAAGAAATTATAAATGTGTTGTAAAGATTGAGCATTTTCATACGCTTATCTTTTATTTAATAATTTGGCCGTATGGAACCTGCATGGAATCATCATGTCCTTGTTGTGCAGGTTGCTGGATGCAGGTTTCATTTATGATCTTTTAAAAAATATTTCACCGACCCGGTTAATATGTTCAATTAGTTCGGGATTGTCAATTTTGTGGTATATGGCAATGTCAATGGTGTAGGGGAGTAGGAGATCATCGAGCTGCCAGCGGATTTCACTGAGAATTGCCTGGTTCAATTCTTTTCCTTTCAAGACAAAGTCTATATCGGAACCATCGGAAAAATTCCCTTTTGCCCTGGAACCATAGATGATGGCTTCTTCAACTTCGGAGTGGGAAGCAAAGATATTCTTGATTCTTTGTATCGTGTTTGCTTTTAAGCCGTATTGAATTGTTTCCATCACCTAATTATTCTGTTGTGCCAGTTTTTCAAGTTTAGCCTCCAGTTCTTTAAACCGGTTATAGTAATTGTTTATTATATCCTTTGCTATATCTTTGGTTACTGATTCATTATAGGTATGAGTTGTTTGAATGCGGCTTTCAATCATGCTCATCCAGGTTTCTCCGTCTTCAATGAGGCCTTGCCTAAAGGCTGTCCGAAACGCATCCCTGCTGCCCTGAATTTCGGTCATTCCCTGGTATTGGTAGAAATCTTTTATTACATTCCAGGCGAGTTCATAGGTGAATTCGAAAGCTTTAATCAGGCCTATTTCTTCAAGTTTTGATAAGTCAGCTTTGTTCACGAATTCACTCAGTTGGGCCAATGCTTTTTTATAATTCGCCAAACGTTGTTTCCACCTTATGTCCTTATTGCTTGCTGTCATTCTTTCATTCTTATACATTATCATGTTTAACAAATTTAAGCAAAATAATCAAATCTGGTCTATTTAAGGCCCTTATTGTCGAGTGAGGCTAAACCAATTTTTTTTCAATAAATCGAATGATCTTCCTGAGATTCCGCCTACGTCATCACTTCGGCGGGATGAGTTCGAAGAGACCTTCGTTAGCCTCTGCCTATCCCGCCTACGTCATCACTTCGGCGGGATGAGTTCGACCTGCGGATTTCATTGCGCCTGTGGCTTATGAAATCCGGGTCTCACTCACTTACCGATACAGGACCTGAATTTTTATCCATATTTTGTTGACATACAGTATATTTATTGATTGGAAAGCTCTAAAAAATTGTAAACATGATGCAAAAGACCTCTCTTTTTCAAAGGGGAATTGTCGTTGTCATTCATCATCTGATAATCAGTGTATAAAACGCTTCTGATTCCACATGGCGATTTCTTGCCATAAGGAGGTTTAGTTTCCCCCCTTGATGACCTTTAAAGCAAGAGCTGTATACCCAGTTTTTTTCTCTATGACAGTGATGTGCAGCACATACTTATTTTTTAACGTACCGGTTAGTGAGTAGCTGTGGTTGTTTACTAGGCCGGATATGTCAATTTACACGAACTGGCAAGCCGTTGCAGGGAGTGACCAAAACAGAATCAGAACGAAGAATCATTCCAAATTAGCTTGAAGTTGAAAAATACTTTTATAATCCGGGTTACCTTGTTGGCTTTCATGGGATATAGTAATAGAGACAGATAATCAATTGCCATCTGAAATTTTAATGTTTAACCCTAAAATGTATTTTGCCTATGGGAAAGGTTTAAGAAAAGTCTCCAGAAATAAACCATTAACTCAAGTAAAAAAATATTTATTAAACTTAAAATTAGTTGCTTATGAGAACAATTTATTCTATTTTACTTGTCCTGTTATTTATATTCTTTACACAGGCAAGTTGCGAAAATGATAATGAAAATTCCGGTTCTAATGGTATTGTCGGTAAATGGAAGGTAATAAAAGTCCCAGAAAACTGTCAGGGTGGATTCGGCAAACTTGAGATTACTTCAAATAATGTATTAAGAGCTTTCTATCAAGATACACTCTATTTCGAATCTTCCTTTCAAATAAAGAAGACCGAAAAGCACGATACTTTATTTTTTATGAACGATGAGGATTATCACGAGTACGCTTTGATTAGCTTAAAAGATGAAGATACACTTGAATTTATACCTCCAATATTAACCATTACGCCAACATGTAAAACATATAAACGAATAAAATAGATGTTATGAAAATAATTGTAATATTATCAATAATTCTCATCCCGTTTCTTGGATTTTCTCAGGACCCTGATGAAAAATCCCAATTGGGGGGGGTATCAGACCTATAAAGGATTAAAAGGTGAAATAAATATCATTGATCTGAAAGAAAAGAATAAGGCTTATTTACAAGTTGAGAAAATATTCAACACAGTATTAAACAAAGAAAAAAGGGATGAATTTAAATTTAAAAAGTCAAGAAAATACAAAAATCGTTCATCTGAATATTTCAAACAATATTATAAGGGAATTCCTGTTAAAGGGGGAGCATATATTTTGCACCGGGAAAACAGAAAAATCACAAGTGCAAATGGGAAATATATTCGCATCGGACATTTG
>Ga0207714_1002039_pt1 | contig 12557 bp, 15 predicted proteins | sample PonA232FremontCA_2_FD_187270 | JGI IMG/M metagenome (GOLD analysis project Ga0207714, IMG submission 187270) | Marine sediment microbial community from Fremont, CA, USA - Pond A23 Sediment 2 (SPAdes) | ecosystem: Environmental > Aquatic > Marine > Unclassified | place: USA: Fremont, California... | reverse complement strand
CAGAAAATTAACGCCACTCTGGGTTACCTCAGCGGAAGGCTTTTTCAAAAAAGCCCTCCGCTGTTTAATTTGTGCTACCATCAAGGTATCACAAATTAAATCGGCATGTCAGCTCACTCTTTTGAGCTGACTTCGGCCAGCGGAAGCTGGCCTCACCTTACGCAGTGGGAAGCACGGGAGCACCAGTTTCTTAGCCAATCGGTCTGCGCTTCGCTTGACCTCTTGGAGAAAACTGGGCCCCGTGCGGGGGGAAACGACGAAAGTAACAGGACAAGACTGAAGTATAAATAGAAATACCCAATAAAAATATAGAAAATTCAGAAAGAGCAGGAAAGAATTAAACTTTGATTAGTCAAAATTTCCACAAAAACAGCAACTTTTCCTATTTGAGTATACAGCCTACTATTTGGCCTGCATGTCTTTTGCTTTAAAATCAGAATCTGGGAGTATTACTACCAACTTGGTCAATCTATCAAAGCTAGGGTATAATCATGGTTGGTTACCCTAGCTTCAGCTGTAAGAAAAGGTGAAAGCCTTTTTACAGAATCCAACTTGGGGAAATCAAACGAATCTTCAGCGGGGATAGGATGTGAGGGTTTCAAGCAATTACTTTCAGTTTCTACGGCTTGATCTATAAAATAATCTATTAGCTTTATATTTTTTGATCTATTAGCGATTTGCTTATTTGCAAAGATTATAAGTCTAAGTAATTCAGACCCCATTAAAAAAGCTGAAAATGGCCAATTTGATTGATATCCTCTGCGCAATAAACCACATCCAGTGAACTGTATGAGTGGTTTGTCCTGATGCTCTTCTAGGTGGACTTTTTTTAATACTTTTGACATTTCATTGGTAGTTTGACGATGAAGAATTTCCTCGCTTTTCTGAGAATCTTTATCAAAAAAGGGCTCGTCCCTTATCTCAAAAGGCTGGTCCCTTACCCTACATTGGAGCATCTTGCCAAAACGCTCACCACTAAAATTTCTTTTTGGGCTCCCGTAATCAACGAAAGGAATTTTGAGACCTTCAGAATAGAAAGTATCAACCGGACAAAACTTATTTTTATTTGGGCAAACATTGTTACTATTGGCCTCCTTTCGCGTTACTAAATCTATTTCTAATCTTTCATCATTTTTAACCTTCTGGAGAAAATAACCCTTAGTCGGTTTTTGTTTATCATTTTCCATCTGTTTAGCAATTGATACAAAGGCGTAAAATCTTTTCCAAGGGGAGTAAGGGAGGCTATGATATCTGGACTGAAATTGTTTTATTACCCGGTCAGCAGTCTCCGGATCTATTCTTGAAGAATCTAATCCTCCTTCCTTGTTCGTGGGAACATCGGGGAAGAATTGAGGTGGGGCTAAAGAAAGATACTCTATAATAGGCCTAATGTGCTCCATAAATTCCGACTTGCAAAAGGTCTTACAGGTACTTTCAAATTCAGGTAAGTCGATATCGGGTTCCTTTATTCCCTTTTCTAACCATTCTTCTGGTTTAAAGCCAGCTTCTTTTAGTTTACGAGGGTGTTGGTACTGTCTTTGCAATACTAAGGCTTCCTGCACAAAAGCATTGGATGAGTGTATTTCATAAAAAATATCTCCTAACATTCTAATTATCGGGTTTTTAGAAGGAAAGAGTGATGAAATTGTGGATGATTTGCTAAATTTATCTCTTGTGAATTCATAATAAATTAACCTAGAAAGTAGTCTTTGAAAACAAATTGAAGGCCTTGAACTATAAAGTCTATGAAAATATTCATGACCAAAAACCACCTTATCTAATTTCTCTTTCTCGAACCGAGGAGAATATATTACTCCCACCTGAGGGTTATAATGTGGTGTATCTTTGTCCCAAGGAAGGGGGAGTTCAAAACTGCCGTCGGAGAAAAGGAAATCTTCCGCTTCAAAGCTCATTACTGCTCCTTCAAGTTAATGATCATCTTCGGACCCTGGAACTTCATCCTTCGCTTTTGCCCGAAGCCACTTGGCATGGGATACCATCTCATCCCTGATTTTATTGATCTTATTCATGGGGATCTCTGGGTCATTCAGTATTTCTTTAAACAGATGTAGAGCTTCTTTTGACTCTTGGCTCAGACCCTCTACTAATATATAGTCTTCAGAAGACTCGTCACTTTCAGCCATTTCCTCTAATTCACTCGTGGTAAAAGGTGAGTTGAACGATGAACTGGTAGTAGATCTTGATTTTTCTTCTTCACCAAGAAGGTCTGCCACGCTTGTATCTAAAGCTTCTGCAATTTTGAGAATTGTGCCAACCGAGGGATCTCGGGATGACTCCAGCTCAATATGGGAGAGGTAGGACCTAGAGATTCCAACTTCTTCTGCTAGCTCTTTAATGGTCAGCCCCTGCTTTTCTCTTAACTCTCTTACTTTTCTACCTATTGGTCTTGATTGTTTTTCTTCTTTATTCATAGCTATCTATACCTATATTAATGTGACAAGTGTCTAAAAGCAACCGTGTCGCCTTGACAGAGGACTATTATCCTATATAATAACCACAGTGGTATATTGACACACATAAACAGGAGGTGATAGAAACTTGCAAACAGATAGAAAAAAGGGCAGCCGGATGGCTGCCCTTTGGGTTAAATTGGTGAACAGTCCTTTAAAGCTTTGTTGGGCCAAAGCATACGGACCGTTCTCCTACATTATAACTTACCAAAACGACCTGTCAAACGAGCTTTTAGCAAAACCCTTTGAACCCACCTGGAGGTGACTTCCATGAAAACCCAACCAAAAGAAGAGAACAAAAATCCGAAGTCGAGAACTTCTCGCACGGAAGTTCAGGAGAAAGCGAAAACTCAGTTAAATATCACGTGTAAAGCCCACGGTGAAGAGATGGTATATATCGGAGAGTCCACTCGAGGAATTCCTGAATTTTACTGCACTAAAGGATGCAAGGTAGAGGGAGGGCGAGGCAAGGTAAAAATGGTAAAAGAGGAACGGGGTTATGGATTTATTCAAGTAGAGGGAGGAGAGGACGTATTTGTCCACGTTTCCGAGATGAACGGCTTTTGGCCTCCGGAGGAGGGAGATCTAGTTGAATTCAAGCTGGGGCTAAACCCGGATTCCGGTGAGCTACATGCAGTATCGGTAACCAACCTTACTGAAGCGGCAAGAAATACCAGAAAGGACCAAATTTGAGCGACTAATACCGTGGGAGGTGTTAGCGTGAAACAGATCACCGTGAAAGTAAATGGAGACAAGTGCCGGGTTAAGGTAAGTCCCGAAAATACGGCAGAAGAGGTACTATCCAGGCTCGATTTGGATCATCACCTGCTCAAGCGACCGGCGGGCGAGGACCCGGACCAGTTTTTCCACCCGGAAGAAAAAATCTTCACCCCAATAGAGAATGGTCAGGTCTTGTATGCAGTACCTAGGTCTGAGGCGAGGCAGCGCACTGAGGACGAAATGGAATACTCACCAGGAGTCCCCGATCAGTGGTGCCTACTCAACACCTTGCAGGTTAGGTTGAGTGAGGCGGCCCGGGCTAGCGGTCTAAGCGAAGAACAAATCGTCAACTATACCCAGTCTGGATACCTCCAAAGTTGCGGGGATGGGGAATACCTATACACACCGGAACAAATCCAGAAGGCAGCGTTTATATGCGTCTTTGTTGGCTACGGGTACGATCTGGAGCAGGCCGTGACACAGGCCGAACAGGAGATAGCTGAAGCGGGGTGGGAAACCCATCAAAGTGAATTTAGAGAACCGGTCCCCACTTGGAAGTTATTGGTAGAGGGAGTCCGTTACGGGTTGAGGGATACGTTCCGAGAAGTAATTACAAGCCCGCAGTTTCAGCAGATCCTATTCGAGGAGATCATGGAGTATCCCGAAAAGGATACAGACTCTCCATCTCAAGGGGGTGATTCAAATGAAACAAATCTTAATTAAAAGACCAGCGGGCGAATCGGAGGAAATCGAAATCGAACCGGGGAGCACGGCCTCGGAGATCCTAGGCCACCTGGGACTGGAAGACTACCGGCTTCGTAGGCCGGGATCCGACGATGCCGAAGATTATTTTGCCGGGGACGAAAACGTCTACAGTCAAGTGGAGGATGGGGACGCCTTGAAGGCGACCACGGAAATGCCGGTCGGAGTCTAAGGGAGGAGAGATGCCGATTGCTGGACCGTTAATTGCACTTGTCGGTATCGGCTCTTTTTGGTGGCTCTTGTCCCGTAACACGGATAGAAGGGCCGAAAAGGAGCCAAGTGGGAGGAGTCACAATCAATCGGAGGGAACGGGGTTTTGGCCCCGTTCCCTCTCCAAAATAAGGACTTCCACTAACAACTCTGCCGTTAACAATAATGTAGTCCGCCACGAAGAAAAACCCTACTGGAAACGAAGAGGCTGGAAAAAGCAGGGTAGGGGCTTAACTGGCTATTACAGGACCAGATACGGCACCTTTAAGGGAAAGATAGAAGATTACCGGTCCAACCCAAAGGTATTTATTTATAACCCTCCAAAGCAGCTAAACAACCATGACCACTCCAGCTGCTTTTTCTCAAAGGGTGGCGGTAAGTACCAAGTTCACTTCAAACAGAAAGTTGACAAACCGAGCATAGCCATCCAGTCCGTCGAAAAGATCCTACGAGAGTCATTTCAACAATCTTAAGGAGTGATTCCTATGTTTAACCTGGTAAGGACCTTAACCAACCAAGAGGACAAAGGGAAAGGAAAGTCAAGTTCAAACCCGGTGGATCAGTTCGTAAACGAAGAGTTCGAGGATCGACTGGAGAAGTTCGAACAAAGACTGCGTTCCGGAAGTGACGAAAAGCAAGTCCAGCAAGCTTACGAGAAGATCCTACCCGCTTTCCGGGCAAGGTCAGCTTTAGAAGACCGGACCGAGCAAAGAGGAAACGTCTACCTTACTGACTACAAGTTCCTGACCGACTGCTACAAGTACTTAACCAAAACCGAAGACGAAGGATTTTGTCTGGTCACCGGACCCGAAACGGAGGAAGGGGTCTATGCGTTGACCAGAAGGATCGAACCGGAGATGAAACGGCAGGGCCCGGCGGGGGCTGAACCGGACCTTGGTTCGCTAAACGAGCTACTCGATAAGATAGACGAAGGCTACGGTGCCCATCTAAGTGGCTACTTCCACTCCCATCCGAGTACCGGAAGTGCCGCCACGGGACCGTCTTCTATCGACATTAGGACACAGGAGAAGCTGGAACGTGGCGGCTATCCCGTAATCGGCTGCATCTTTTCCCGGGACGGCTACTTGAGGTTCTACTCCGAGAACAGGGACTTCCAACTCGAGGTTTCCGGAAACGGAGGTGAACAAATTGAGCCAAGAGTCTTCAAGCTCGAAGGGAGTAAGGTCAGTAAGGTTTCGTAGCCCATACCTTAGGCCGAAAGAGGACCTGGAGGATCCGATAACCGATCGTCAACAGAAGGTAACCGGCTTCGACCAGCAGGCTCTAGAGGAGCTTCACGTCACACTGGTCGGGGCCGGTGGTCTCGGCACCGAGATCGGAGAAGGTCTGGTAAGAAAGGGCGTCGGTAAGTTGGACCTAATAGACCACGACACGGTCCAGCTTTCCAACCTCAACCGCCAGAAGTTCTACGAGGAGGATATATACTGTAATAAGGCAAGGGCACTAGCACACAACCTAGTACAGGAAGGTGGCATGGGGACGGTTATTACCCCTTACGCGGATAAGTTCAGTAAGGTACCAAAAAAAGACAAGCTCCCGACAGATATCATAATAGCTGCCGTCGACAACAACCCAGCACGCCGTAATGTAGCTGAATTCTGCCGAAACAACGACTTACCTGGAATATTCACCGGAGTCTCGCTCGATGCCGATCACGGTTACGTCTTCATTCAGGAACCGGGTGGGGCCTGCTTTGGCTGCGCCAAGCCGGAAGCTGCAAGGGATAAAGAGGAGCCTTGTCCTGGGTCACCAGCGGTAAAAGACATACTGAAACTCATGGGGGCATTGGTAATCTACACCGTGGATACATTGGTAATGGATAGGAACAGGAAGTGGAACTATCGGGAAGTTTATCTTGCCGACCCGGACTTCGATTCTTTTAGCACAATACTAAAGAAAGAAAGTTGCCCGATATGCGGGGCGGACTAATATGGTTCGCCGCTACCTGATACCTACGGTTCAGTTCGTCCTTCTTTTGATAGCTCTAGTGTTAAGTTTCAGTCTTTTACTAGTAAATAAATCGACCACCTTCGTTGCCAACCACTACCAAATGGTGGCCTGGAATGATCCCGCCGGAGCGGCTGAGATCTTCGGCGGGATTTCCAGGGCTACTCATTGGATCACCAGCAAATTGAGGGTTCTGCTCGCCAAGTACGTCCGAAGTTTCCACCCGGACGTATGGCGCCGGCTGCGTGACTATCTCCACCCCAGGGGGTGAAAGTATGAACTTTTTAGGCCGAGATTATTTGACTTTGGGTAAAAGATTGCTTTTTACTGAGAAACTATTCGAGCGCAATCAAGGACACATATATGTGATAGGAGGGTCCGGGACAGGAAAGACATCGGAACTCTATAATTTACTGATCCAGCGGCTTCGTCAGCCCGGCTCAGCAGCCGGCTGCGTCGATATACACGGCGATTTAAACAAGGAATTGGAAAAGGCGGCCCTTAACCTCCTCTCCAAAGAAGAAAGGAGAAAGCGGCTGGTCATTCTGGATCCGACCCGCGGCTCTTTTGGCTACAATCCGCTGGAAGTAAAACCGGGGGAAGAGCCGTATCCAAGGGTATTATCGGTACTCGGAATTGTAAAAAAACTGTGGAGAAGAAGTTGGGGTGAGAGGATGGCAGACATACTTCGCAACAGCTGTATGGTAATGGCCGAAAAGAATTTGACCATGTGCCAAATACCTAGATTCTTGACCGACGAATCGGTCAGACGTAAACTGGTGGAAGACCTAGAGAACGAAGGGGTAAAGGAGTACTGGCAAGATAGATTTGGCTCGCTTTCGCCCAATACACAGGCCGAATGGGTCGAGTCCACTTTGAATAAAATCAACAAGTTTCTTGCCGACCCGGTGATCCGGCGAGTTGTCTGCCAGCGCCGCTCGACGATTAACTTTCGGAACCTGCTGGATTCCCCTTCAGGAAAGTGTTTGCTGATAACGCTTCCGAAGGGTATAATAAAAGAGAACGTCTATCTGCTCGGCGGCCTCATCATCAACGGAATCCAGGAGGCCGCCCTCTCCCGCACCAACATCTCGGAAGAAGACAGGAACTCGTTCAGACTGGTAATCGATGAGTTCCAGAACTTCGGGGCAGGAAACCAGAACTTCCAGGAGGTACTTTCGGAAGCAAGGAAATATTCTCTCTATTTGACGCTTTCCCATCAAAATCTGGATCAAATTGACGAGGATTTGCTAGCCTCTATTCTAGGCAATACCTCCTGCCAGATTATCTTCCGGACATCTCGTAAAGACAGCGAGGTACTTGCAAAAGAGATCTTTGACGTCAACATCGACGACCTGGAGTGGGAGAGGGAACAAGGAGAAACCCATCTCAACCTCCCGGAACGCTGGGAAGACCACCTGAATCAATTAACCAACCTCGACCACCGGGAAGCCTACGTCGCCAAAAAGGAGGGTACCCAGACCAGCCTTATTAGGACGTTGGATATGGAAACCTTCGAGGCTACACCAGAGGAGTTAGAAGCTCAAGCCGAATGGATAATGAAACCATATTGTAAATCTCCGGAGGAGATACAAAAGGAACAAGAAGAATTGGCAGATGAGATAGAACCCGACGAACCAACTTACAAGGGATAACCATGAGCAATCATCGTTCAAAACTAAATAGGCCACAACCTGGAGATGAAGATTATAAGGAACCGCCAAACGTCAAGCTTCAGCCCAGGGACCTTCGGATTATTAACTTGGTCTACAAGCATAGACTTTTATCATCCGAACAGATCTATGCTCTAATAAATGGCAGTAGAACGAAGCTTAAACGCAGGCTACAAAAACTTTGGCTAAACGAGTACCTCGAGCGTCCTCCGGACCAGAAGGTTTTACGGGTAAGAGGTGATTTGAGACACCTGATATACTCCCTCGGCCAAAAAGGAGCCGAAATTCTCGCGGCGGAAAAAGGCTATGATATAGCCCAGCTCAACTGGGTACAGCGTTCGGAGGTAAAGTTTCCGTTCATTCAACACAACTTGTACGTGTCGGAGTTTTTCACGGTCTTAAAGCTTGCTTTACAGGAAGAAGAGGCCGTTGAGCTTACAGACTGGCGGCAGGGCAAAGAGATCGAGGCCAGAATTAGGCGGCCTCCCAACTTTGAGGCGAGAGACTCACGCTCATCCAAGCCCTTATTACAACCGGACGGGCTCTTCGCACTCAATTACTTACCAGAGGGCAATAAACAATATTTCTACCTTGAAGCTGACAGAGGTACGATAAGAGAGAGGACGATGTTGGGAAGATTTAGAAAATACTGGGCTTTTTGGCAACAACGAGTTTTCAAGGGTCAAGGTATTCCAGCCGACCAGGGATTTCGTGTCCTAACCGTCTGTAAGAACTCGACCAGGGCGAGGAACTTAAAAAACCTGGTAAGGGACGAAGATCCTTGGCGAAGTAAGAGAAAGATGACCACGATGTTTTGGTTTACCCACCAGCAGTGGTCGATAGAAAAACCTGAACCAATTCTAGGCAACTGCTGGAAGACCGCTAAAATCGACCGGAAACGTTCACTGCTAGATTAGGAGGTTTCACGTGAAACGATTGAGCCCTGAATTTCCTCCTTCAGGCCCGCTTCCTCGGTTATCTCAGAGAAGTTGGCCGCTGGACTGCCAGCGGAGCCGAGGTTACCTTACTGAGCCGGTAGCCTCGGCAGCCTGGAGGGGGAAGTTTATGGTTCAATCAAACTACACAAACTACATAGGGAAGACGAACTTCCGCGGTGAAAAGAAGTTCGGGATTAAACGGAAAGAACGACGCCACCACGCCTATGTCGTCGGTAAGACAGGTACAGGAAAAACAACTCTCTTGAAGAAGATGGCCGTCCAGGACATTCGCAACGGGGAAGGAGCCGCAGTTATCGACCCTCATGGCGACCTGGCGGAAGAGCTTTTGTATTACGTCCCGAAAGAAAGGATTAACGACGTCGTGTATTTCAACCCAGCCGATCTGGAGTATCCGATTGGACTAAACGTCTTCAAAAACGTTGACTCCTCTGAACGTCACTTGGTGGCAAGTGGTTTGATGAGTGTATTTCACCGTCTATTTGCTGATTCATGGGGGCCACGGCTTGAACATATACTCAGAAATTCTATATACGCTCTCCTGGAGTTTCCCGGTTCTACTTTACTTGGCATACCGAGACTCTTGTATGACGACAACTACCGAAAAAAAGTGGTAGAAGAGGTAGAGGATCCGAAGGTTAAAGATTTCTGGCGTAATGAATACGCCAATTACGATAAAGGGTTTAGAACTCAGGCAATCAGTCCCGTGCTTAACAAGGTAGGCAAGTTTCTAACCGCAAAGCTACTGCGCAATATAATCGGTCAGGCGGGAAAGAAACTTGACTTCAGCGAGATACTAGAAGACAAAAAAATTCTTATCGCTAACCTTTCCAAAGGAGCACTAGGGGAGGAAAACCAGATGCTTTTGGGTTCGCTGCTCGTAACTAAGTTACAGCTGGCCTCTATGAAGCGGGTAAAGAAGGAAGAGGAGAGTAGGGGAGACTACTATCTCTACATCGACGAGGTGCAAAACTTCTCTTCTTCTGAGACGCTGTCCACTGTACTGTCGGAGTCAAGGAAGTACCGACTGAACCTGGTTATGGGAAACCAATATATACGGCAATTGAGCAAAGATTTGCGAGAAGCCATTTTCGGCAACGTCGGTACCTTGATTTCCTTTCGTGTTGGAGCAAAGGACGCGAATTTGCTGGAAAAAGAGTTCGAGCCGGAGTTTGGCAAAGACGATCTAATCAACCTACCCAACTACCATATCTACCTCAGGTTAATGATTGATGGTGTAAGCAGCAGACCTTTTTCGGCAAAGACCTTACCTCCTCCAGAGAAACCGGAGAACAGTTATAAGGACAAAATCATCAAGGTAAGCAGGGAACGCTACTGTACGCCAAGAGAGGAGGTCGAACGAAAGATCGACCGTTGGTTTGACATTACAGACCGAAGCATGCGGAGGGGTTAACCCCCTCGGGAGGTGAAATTTATGTATACGGACGAGCAACTCGAAATCATGCAGTTTTTCGCCCTGCTTTACGGGAAAGCCAATGGAGGATACGTTGAGTTGAGACCAACTAACTTTGCCGGGAGTCCGGATATGGATGAGCGAAGATGGATACCGGCAAACGAGCAAGAGGAGTTCGCAGAAGCTGCCCTGGAGCTTAAGGGCAACTACCATGTGTATTTTGGAGTCGCCACCAGAACGGAAGAAGGCAAGGAAAAAGGTAGCGGCACCAGCCGATACTTAAAAGAACTACCTTGCCTGTATGCTGACCTGGACGGTGACGACTATGACGGAGGAATGGCGGAAGCCAAAAAACGGGTAAAGAACGCCTATCTGCCCCCGTCAGTGGTGATCAACAGCGGCCACGGATACCACGGCTACTGGCTGTTGGACAAACCGTACGGCTTAAGTAATAGTCATGCAAAACCACGCACCTTACTTAAAGCATTGCAGATCAAGGAACTGGGTGCGGATCCTACATACGACCTTGCTCGTTTGCTTAGGGTGATGAATACAACCAATATAAAGAACCCCGACAAATTGGTATTGGCCAAGCCCGTAAAGATGGAAAACATACGTTACTCTCTTAAAGAACTTGCAGAAAAGCTACCCTGGAAGCAGGTGGTAAGAGAAGACTACGACCGGGTACAAGTAGAAGGCGAAAAGGGGTTGGTGGAAGGAGAATATGAGGGCTTGGAGAAGGTGGTAAATTCAACCTTTATCCAGTACTGCCGGAAAAACGCCACCGACCTGTCAGAGCCGCTTTGGTATGGTATGATAACCAACCTCATACCTTTCAAAGACGGCAGAGAAAAGATACACGACCTGTCCCGGCCTTACCCGGACTACTCCCGAGAGGAAACCGAAGCCAAGATAAACCATGCCCTAAAGGACGCTCCCGGACCTCACACGGTAAACTACATAAAAGAACACGGCTTTACCCCGAAGGATTGTGAAGAAGCGGGAGTGGAATCTCCGGCCGGTCTTGCTTTCATAGACGATGGTGAAAACGAGGATAGTAAAGAAGTCCGTGGGAGGTGAAGCATGGACTACGACGAATACCCATACTATAAGAAGAAAGACGGTAACGGCGCCAATAATAACGATACAAGTACAAATGCTAACGCGGATGGAGGAACAAGCACTGCAATTCAGGAACCGACACTGACCGAAGCACTAAACCAGTTCAAATATGCATCCGAGGTAGAGGGAAAAGCGGATAAGACGCTCCAGCAATACGATTACGTTTTTGACAAGTTTACCGACTTCTTGGATGATGAGGATCCTCCAATTAGCAAGGTCTCTGCTTCACACGTACGGGGATTCCTCAAACGTCTGATGGATAAGAACCTGGCGAAAGCTACCGTAGCGATACACCACCGGGTCATCCAGGCCTTCTTCAACTGGCTCGTTGATGAGGAGCTTCTGGAGAAGGCACCAACCAGGAACATCGACGAGCCGAAGACCCCGGACAAGTACCCGAGAATCCTGGACGAAGAACAGACCAACAAGCTCATCCGAACGGCCGAGAACAATAAATCCACTTGGGCTGGCTACCGTAACTACACGATGATCCTTACTTTTCTTGATACGGGACTTAGGGTTAGCGAATTAGTCAATGCCAGATTGACCGACCTGAAGTTCAACGAACGTTCGTTAAAAGTATTGGGGAAAGGAGCAAAAGACAGAGTTGTCTTCTTCGGGAAACGGACTTATTTAGCGCTACGGAAGTGGATAGATATAAGAGACGATAAAGGTAAACCCCTAGACGATACCGTATTTATCTCCCAGAACAGGGACAAATTGAAAACCAGGCACGTACAGAGGATAATTACAAGGCTGCAGAAGAAGGCAAACCTTGAAGATACTAAGGTATCACCACACGTGCTAAGACATACTGCAGCAACAATGGCCGTCCGGAACGGGATGGGGTCATTTGCCCTAAAGCGGTTCTTCGGCTGGGAGTCCATCAAAACGGCGATGAAATACGTTCACATGGGGGACCAGACGGTTAAGAAAGCCTTCAAGGAATCCTCACCGATCGATGGTCTTGAGAAGGAGAAATAACATGAGCTGCAAAATTTTGACCCACTTAACCTTGCACGAAACTGCCCCTTTTTTGATAATAAAAGGCACGGAGGTGAAAGAGGGGCAGACGCGGTTTTTCAAATTTTTACCCCCTCGGGAAACCTCTATAACCCCGTATCAGAGAGCGTTACCTAAGATTAGGTGAAGGGACGCCTAATTGACGTGCAGGAGGCCGCTGGTTCAAGTCCAGCACCACCCACCACACTTCTATTATTCCCTACTATCGGCGCTTATGAGAGCAAATATAAAATCTCCC
>Ga0207714_1002038_pt1 | contig 12557 bp, 12 predicted proteins | sample PonA232FremontCA_2_FD_187270 | JGI IMG/M metagenome (GOLD analysis project Ga0207714, IMG submission 187270) | Marine sediment microbial community from Fremont, CA, USA - Pond A23 Sediment 2 (SPAdes) | ecosystem: Environmental > Aquatic > Marine > Unclassified | place: USA: Fremont, California... | reverse complement strand
CACGCAGAAGCCCCCCACCACGATCCAGGCGGAGCCGCCGCCGGTGATGGACTTGATGGCGCCGACCGGGTTCTTCTGGCTGTTGCGCCCCAGCGACAGCTCGCCGAACAGGTAGGGCATCCCGATGAAGAGAATGCACAGCAGGTAGATGAGAACGAAGGCTCCGCCCCCGCCTTCTCCGGCGAGGTAGGGAAAGCGCCAGATGTTGCCCAGCCCGATGGCGGACCCGGCGGCGGCGAGAACAAAACCGATCTGGGACGACCACTGCTCTCGGTCGGTCGAGGGGGTGCTCATGGGGAGTCGTCGGGTTGGCTCGTAGAAGGGGGAAGAGAAACAGCCCGAGAGAACGGACTCGGCGCACTCATTACCGCCCGAAGTTAAAAGGTGACGAACGTGATCGCAATCGCGTGCCGCGGACAGGCTGAGAAACGAGCGAACAGCCGCGTCGCGGTGGGGGTCACAGTACGTCGTAGAGAAGATCGACGACCAGCACGGTCAGGATCGTGACGGGGAAGATGTATTTGATCATGGTGCGCCAGGCGGGCCCCATCCATCGCCCCACCGTACGCCCGTCGCCGCTCCGCAATTCTTGCAGGGCGTCGTCGGCGCCCCACACCCATCCCACGAACACACTCAGAAGGACGGCGCCGAGGACAAGGGCTACGCTCCCCCAGAGAACGTCCATAACGTCCAACACGCCGGGCCGGGGCCCGAAGAGCCGATCCCCGACGAGCCACGAAAGGTCGCTGAGGGCGGGAACGGCTCCCTGAGACAAAGCCGAGGGCAGGCCCAGGACGAAGGCGAGTCCGCCGGCGCTCCAGGCCGCCGTGCGGCGGGACCACGTCGTCTCGTCGACGAGATAGGAGACGAACACCTCCAGCAGCGAGATGCCCGACGTAAAGGCAGCGATGGCGAGGAACAGGAAGAACAGCGTCCCGACGAACGACCCGAGCGGCATCGCCCCGAACACCTCGGGCAGGACCACGAACACGAGCGAGGGGCCCTCCGCTGGGTTCTGGCCCATCGCGAATACGGCGGGGAAGATCATCAGCCCCGCCATGAGGGCGATCAGGGTATCGAAGACGGCAACGTACCCCCCGGCGAGGACCAGGTTTTCGTCGTCGGGCAGGTATGAGCCGTAGGTGATCATCGTCCCCATGCCGAGGCTCAGCGAAAAAAACGCCTGGCCGAGAGCCTCGACGACCATTAGGCCGGACACCTCCGAAAAATCGGGCGTCAGGTAAAACTTGAGTCCGGCGCCCGCGCCGGGCAGGGTGACGGCCCGAAAGATGATCAGGCAGAGAAGGACGAACAGGACCGGCATCAAAATTCTTGCCCACCGCTCGATGCCGCGACGGACCCCTCGGGCGACCACCCCCGCCGTGGCGACCAGGAAGCCGCCGAACAGCGGCACGATCCACAGCGGATCGGCGGTGAATCGGGCAAAGGCGGCGTTCGTCGCCTCCGCGGCGGCGAGGTCCCGAAACACGTACCCCACGGCCCAACCGGCCACCACCGCGTAATAGCTGAAAATCGCGAGCCCCGTCACCACGCAGAGCCCCCCGACGAGAGACCAAGGCGAACGGCCCCGAATGGCCCGGATGGCCCCGACCGGATTCCGCTTGCTGGTGCGGCCGAGGGCCAGCTCCGCGAAGAGATACGGCACGCAGAGAAAAAAGAGGCAGGCGAGGTAGATCAGCACGAAGGCGCCGCCCCCATTGTCGCCGGCCTTGAAGGGGAACCGCCAGATGTTGCCCAGGCCGATGGCCGACCCCGCCGCGGCGAGGACGAAGCCGAGCCGAGAGCTCCACTGCTCCCGTACCGGAGAAGGAAGGGCCATTTCTGGACACGCAGTTGACGGAAGAAAGGCGCCGTGCCGAAGGCGGCCTAACGGGCTGGAAGAACCCGGATGGCTGAGGGCGATCAGACCGCGAAGATAAAAGGCGCGTCCCCTGAACACAACGACCAACGACGGGGGACAGGCGCCTCTCTGTGGAAATCATGGAAAACAAAAACCCGTTCGGAGCAGGCTACGCGGTCCACGTGTCCTCGTCCGGGTACTGGTCGCGCCCGCAGTACGTCCGCAGGCGAGGGACGCCCTGTGCGAGGTAAAAAGGGGGACGGGCCGGCACGTCTGCGCCCGAGAGACGCACCACCTCCACGTCGCCGGAGGCCTTGTACAGCTTCACGCGACCGGCCACCGCGTCCTCGGACCCAAGATCGTAGAGGCAGTAGCGCGGGGTTTCGTCCACCTTCCGGAGGGTCACGGAAAGAGCCATCGGGGGACTGGACTAGATGCCCGAGGCGATGAGCAGCTCGATGTCGCGGTGGCTCATCCCAAACATCGACGCCAGGTTTTGCTTCGTGAGGTGCTGCCGGTACACGTACGTGCCGTTGCGCAGCCCCTCGTCGTGCCACAGGGCCTCGTTGATGGAGCCGGCCTCGCCGATGCGGAGAAGGTAGGGGACGAGCACGTGCGTGAGGGCGTACGAGGCAGTGCGGGCCGCATTGGAGGGCATGTTGGGCACACAGTAGTGGACGATGTCGTGCCGCCGGTAGGTGGGGTCGGAGTGGGTGGTGGGGCGGCTCGTTTCGATACACCCGCCCTGGTCCATGACCGCGTCCACGATGACGCCGCCCGGGGCCATCGACTGCACCATGTCCTCCGTGACGAGAAGGGGCGAGCGCTCGCCGCCCGTAACCATGGCCCCCACCACCACGTCGGCCGAGCGGACGGCCCGGCGGAGGTAGTGCTCGCTGGCGACGGCAGTGGTGACGCTACGGTCCAGCGTGTTTTCCAGGGTGCGCAGGGAGCCGAGTTCGGTGTCGAGCACGATGACGTGCGCCCCGTAGCCAAGGGCGGTGCGGGCGGCCCACTGGCCGATTACGTCGGCCCCCAGGATGACCACCGTGGCGGGCGGGACGCCCGAGATGCCCCCGAGCATCACCCCCTTCCCTCCCTCGTTGCTTTCCAGGTAGCGCCCGGCAATCTGGATCGACACGGATCCGGTGATCTCGTGCATCATCCGCACGAGGGGGAAGGTCCCGTCCGGGTCGCGAATGAATTCGAACCCGATGCCTGTAATTTGCAGCCGCATCAGATGGTGTAAAAACTCGGCGGTCGTGCCCCCAAGGTTGAGCGCCGAAAGGAGAATTTGTCCCTCTTGAAGAAGGTCCATCTCGTCTTCCACCGGCGGCCCCACCTTCACAATCAGGTCGCTCCGTTCGTAGAGGTCGTCGGGGGCGGATACGAGCTCGGCCCCGGCGTCGACGTACTCGTCGTTCTGGAAATGGGCCTCGTGCCCGGCGCCCTCCTCCACGTACACCTCGTGCCCGTTGGCGACGAGGGCCCCCGTGCCGCTCGGGGCCAGGGCCACGCGCTGCTCCTCGTTGCCCACCTCACGGGGCACGCCAATTCGGAGGGACTCTTGCTCGTCATCCTGCTTCAAGGGCTTCTCCTGCGTCATGAGGCCGCGTTCACGCTCAAAGCCCTGCTGTAGAGAAGGAATCTCCATATAGATCGGTGGGCCGCGAGGTACAGTTCATTTTCATTTGGGGCACAAAAGCCCGAAAATTCGGGCATTGGGTGTGCAAACGATCTAAACTATGAAAGCAACATCGCTTTTGCACACTCATGCTCTGCACACTCAGGGTCCGCAAGGGAAGCACAGAGAAGAGGGCCTCTCTTTGCGCCCCCAGAAAGCGACCGCTGGAGGGCATGAATGGTAGACCTTTTCCGGCCCGGCCCCTATGTTCCAACTTCCACCGAGCCCCGGCACCGATTCCACCGTTTAGAGATGTCCAGTACCGCCCCCATCGGTCCGATTGCCATCGTAGGGGCCGGAGCTCTGGGCACGGCCCTCGCGCAGGGCCTCTCTGCAAACGGACGACAGGTTGAGGCGGTGGTAAGTCGGAACGAGGAGGGCGCTCGGGCACTGGCCAACCGGGTCGGGGCCCCCGTGGCGGGAGCGACGGGGGCGGTGCTGCCGGCCTCCGTTCGGGTCGTGTTGATCTGCGTGCCGGACGATGCAATTGAGGACGTGGCGGAGGCCCTGGGGCACTGCGATCATCCGTGGGGGGACACCGTCGTGGCCCACACGTCCGGGGCGAAGAAGGCGGCGGCCCTCGATCCCCTCGCCCAACAGGGCGCCTTGACCATGAGCTTCCATCCGGTGCAGACGTTCACGGAGGAGACATCCCCCGAGGCGTTCGAGGGAATCGTCGTGGGGCTCGAAGGCCACGATCGGGCCCTCGCCACGGGGGAGGCCCTGGCCGACCTGCTCGGGGCGCGGCCCCTCCGGCTGACGCCCGAGGAGAAGGTACGGTACCACTGCGCCGCCGCCCTCGCCTCCAACGGCCTCGTCGCGCTTCTGGCCGTCGTCGAGGAGGTGTTTGGGGAGTTAGAGGGGAATAGCGCGTCGGTGTCGGGTGCCGGCCTCGTCGCGCCCCTCGTGGAGCACACGTGGTCCAACCTTGAGACGGGGCGCCCGGAGGAGGTGCTCACCGGCCCCGTGATGCGGGGCGACACGGGCACCGTTCAGGCCCACCTCGACGCCTTGGAAAGCGAGACGCCCCACCTCGTGCCTCTCTACGCGGCCCTCTCGACGGAGATGGTGCGCCTGGCGGTACGGGGCGGGCATCTGTCTGTTGATCGGGCGGAGACGCTCCTGGCTGCTCTGCGAACGGCCACGGACGCCGACCTCGACTCGGAAAGGTCCTCCCCCTTTCGCGTTAAACGTCTCTGAGACTGCCGCTTTCTTGACAAGCATGCGGCGAAATTTGGAACTCGCACTGGCGCTGTGGTTTTATGCGGGCCTATCTTCAAGCGTCCCTGCGTGCCCGCCGGAGGCGCTGAGGTGCCATCGCGAGCACCTCCACCACTGTTGTTGCACAACGCAATATTCTGCATGAGTACCGAGGCGCACGAGCAGCAAGCCGAATCGGCGGTGGCCGAAGACGCCCAAGAGACCGGTCCGGAGCAGTTTTCGGGGCGGTCGCTTCTCTCGGCGGACGATGAGGAAGCGTCGTCGGAGGTGCCGAACCCGGACGTGGAGGCCCTCCGCACCCTCGTGGACGAGGCCGACTGCCAGTGTGCCCCGTACCAGTCAGTGGTCGTGGCCGCCGTGCAGATCCTGGAAAAGGCCCTTCGCTACGAACGGCAGGCGGCGAGCGCGGCCCTTTCCCTTGGGCAACAGGAGAAGATGAAGGCCATGGTGGAGACGGCGGAGCGGGCCGTGTCGGTACTGCGCGACACGCTTACCGCCCAGGGGCACAAGGTGATGCATCTATGCACTGAGACATCCTCGGCCGGGCCGGCGGCCTCCGACGATGAAGGGCAGCCATGGTGGTTCACGCTGTCCAACGCGCTGGAAGTGCTGGAGCAGGGCACCGACCAGATGACATCGCTCACGACAGGACAGTCGCCGGGCAGTGCCGCTCGCGAGTTGAGTCAGCTCACTGCGCAGCTCCTTCGGAGCCACCACGACGCGTTGCTGCTAGAGGCCGAAGAGTGGATCTCATAGCGCCCCCAGTGCTTTGTCCGGGGCGGTCTCTGAAGGGGGCATCGTCGCGTCTCCGAACGAAGGGCGCCCATGGACGAGTGCCGCCTGCCGACGGTTCGTGTATGTTCGCTTTCTTTCATTGACGATCCCACTCCCGAATGTCCTCTGCACCTTCAGGGCTCAGTGAACAAGAACAGCGCCGGCGTGAAGAGCGCGAGGCGCTCGAACGGCGTGGCATCGACCCCTACCCACACGCGTGGGATGTGGACGCTCATGCCGACGACATCCTCGATACGTTCGACGACGACTTGCATCAGCCGGAGGACGGGGAGGTGGGGAGCTATAAGGTCTCCATCGCCGGCCGCATCACGGGGCTTCGGGTGATGGGGGGCTCGGCGTTCTTTGACCTTCAAGATGAGACGGGCACGATTCAGGTCTACGTGCGCTCGCAAGACCTGGGGGAGGACTTCTACGACGAGGTCTTTACGGAGCTGTTCGACATTGGGGACATCGTGGGCATCGAGGGGTTTGTGTTTCGGACAGGAATGGGGGAGGTGACCGTGCGGGCCGCCGCCGAGTTTCAGCTGCTTGCAAAGGCCCTGCGGCCGCTGCCGGTGGTGAAGGAGACCGAGGAGGAGACCTATTACGAGGTGACGGACAAAGAATTTCGGTACCGCCAGCGGTACGTCGACCTTGCGGTGAACGAAAACGTGCGTGAGGTTTTTCGGCGGCGGTCCGAACTCATCTCCACCGTGCGCAGCTTTCTGGACGACCAGGGATGCCTGGAGGTGGAGACGCCCGTCCTCCAGCCCGTCTACGGCGGGGCGTCGGCCGCTCCGTTCAAGACGCACCACAACGCGCTTGACATGCCACTCTACCTCCGCATCGCGGACGAGCTGTACCTGAAGCGGCTGCTGGTGGGGGGCTTCGAGGGGGTCTACGAGATCGGGAAGGACTTTCGGAACGAAGGATTGAGCCGGTTCCACAACCCAGAGTTCACCATGATGGAGTGCTACGTGGCCTACAGGGACTACCGGTGGATGATGGATTTGACGGAGGACCTTCTCCGCACGGCCGCTGCCGCGCTGCACGACACGCCCACGGTGGCGTTTGAGGGACACGAGATTGACTTCCAGGGGAACTGGGCACGCATTCCGTTCTTCGAGGCCATTGAGAAAGCCACCGGCTTTGACCTGTACCAGGCCGACGCCGATCGGGCCTACGACGTGGCGGCGAATGAGCTGGGGCTGGAAGAGGTTGACGCCGACATGGACCTGGGCGAGCTCCTCGACGAGATCTTTAGCGAGACGGTGGAGCCGACGCTCATCCAGCCCACCTTCGTCACCGACTACCCGATCGAGCTGAGTCCCCTCGCGAAGAAGCACCGCGAGAAGGAGGGGCTCGTGGAGCGGTTCGAGCTCGTAGTGGCGGGGCGGGAGGTCGCCAACGCCTTCAGTGAGCTTAACGACCCGCAGGACCAGCGCGAGCGATTTGAGGCACAGGCGCGCCAGCGGGCGGCAGAGGGGGATGGCGATGTGGATCCAGAGGACCTAATTGATGAGGACTACCTCCGGGCCTTAGAGTACGGCATGCCGCCTGCGGCCGGGTTGGGCGTCGGCATTGACCGCCTCACCATGATTCTCACCGGGCAGGAGTCGATCCGCGACGTTATTCTCTTCCCCCTGCTCCGCCCCGAGCAGTAGTCGGTCGTGCGCGTGACGCGACACGGTGTTCACCGACCGTCAGTGCGCAGAGCGCGTCGCTTGTGGCGCAGGCGCACCCTCATTGAAGTGCCCGACGTTTGTCTGCCGAACGAAGTGCAGCGCCGGCCGAGGCTCTGCAAGCCCGCGAATGGCACCGGCCACGAACCCCGCGCCGGGCCTGTGGCGCGCTCCTGCCCAATGCGCCCTCACAAAACCCACAAAAAACGGGCGGACCCCTGAGAAGGGATCCGCCCGAAGAGCGGTCCGAATGGACGCGGAAGGAACTACATGCCGTCGTCTTCACGCTGCGGCAGCGAGTCGGCACGGCGGTACTGGCGCGTGCCGCCCTTCTTCGAAGTCACACCTTCAACCTGGCCCTGGCCACCGGTCATGATGCGGGAGCCGGGCACGCCGTTGTCCTGGTAGAAGCTAGACACGGCCTCGGCGCGGTCCTCCGAGAGTGACTGCACGTTGCGCTCGCCCGGAGCGGCGAAGCCTTCAACCTGCACGCTCAGGTTCGGGCAGTCGGAGAGAATGTCAGCGTTTTCCTGAAGGCTCTCCTCCCCTTCCTCGGTCAGCGTGCTGGAGTTGCGGTCAAAGAAGGCCGAGTTCATCTCGCTCACGGTGGTGCAGACCTCCGGGAGCACACGGTTGACGCGGACGGTCACCGTCCGGGTGTCCTCCCCCACGTCGTTGGAGGCCTCGAGGCGCGCGGTGTACTGTCCCGGCTCCTCGTAGGTGTGCGTGGGCGACTGGCTCATCGACGAAGAGCCGTCCCCGAAGCTCCAGCTCCGTGAAATGGGAGAGTCCCCCTGCACGTTGCTTCTGAAGCGCACCGTCTCGCCTTCGTCGACGGGATTCGGTGACGCGTTGATCGACGTAATGGAGGCGGGCTGGGGGGGCGGGACCACGCGCACAGAAATGGTGTCCGCATCGGAGCCTCCTTCGTTGCTCGCCTGAAACCGGATGGCGTACCGCCCCGTCGAGCCGTAGCTGTGGTTCGTCAGGAGTCCAGAGCCCGTCGAGCCGTCCCCAAACTCCCAGGTGTAGGTCAGGGGATCGTCGGCCTCCTCCTCGTTAATTGAGGCTTCGAACGTGCCGGTCTCGTTGGTCTCAAGGGTGTCGGGGCCGCTCACCGACTGCACAACGGGAGCGGTCGATCCACACCCAGTGAGGAAAAGTCCTCCAACAATGAGGAGAAGAGGGACCCAGAGTGAAGAGAGGGTGCGCGCGCTCGAAGAGATATTGGAATTCATCATAGGGTTGCTGGTGTTTTGGAGGAAGTAAAGGCCGAGAGGGGAGAAACGGTGACTCTCCAGGACCACCCCCCCTGGAGAGTGTAAATCTTGCCATACAATCGGAAGGTACAGGACGTGGTTCGGACACGCAATTCCTTCCCAACATTAAATCCGAGGTCTTCAAGAAGGAAACGACTGTATGAAAGAGGCGGCGGCTTCTTCTTGAAGACCCGGACAGAGGCCGCTCGGGCATGGGGCCTGTGGTCCCGCACCGAGGGGCCTCGTGAGGCAAAGGGCCCGTGATGTGTCGGGGCACACGGGACTGTCAGGCATGAAGGGACAGAAGAAGCAGAGAACAGTCGCTACTCGAGGCCATCCACGTGCTTCTCGAGCTTGCTCTTCCTGTTGGCGGCCTTGTTTTTGTGGATGACCCCCTTGGCCGCAAGGCGGTCCAGGTCCCCCTTCACGTCGTTAAGCAGTTCTTGAGCTTCTTCTTTGTTCTCCAGAGAGCGGAGCTTCTTAATTTTCGTGCGGACGCGACTCTTCTGCGACTTGTTGCGCTCTTGGCGCTTTTTGTTCTGTCGCATCCGCTTTTTTGCAGATTCGTGTCGGGGCATGGTGTGGAAGCGTGGTTGTCAGTAGCGAGGAAAGGGTGAGTGGGAACCGTACAAGACCCGAATGTACAGCTAAAACGCATCGCCCAACCCGGCCCTGAGTTCCGTATGCTTGTAGAAGATTGTGCGAGTCAGTCTGTAGGGAGCCCTGTCGCTCTCTGGTGAGCGGCCCAGAAACTGGACATACGACGGCCCGTTCGTCACGCTGAAGACCGTACTTCGTCAGGCCTGTGCGGCATTCTGTGTCCCTCATTCAGCGGAAGTGGTGTCATGTGGTCGTTCTTTGCGGACCTTATCCGAAACGTCGGCACCGAGCAGACCATCGTTGTGATGGACACGGAAGGGGTGGGCAAGACCCGGCGCCATCAGGTCCGCCCGTCGCGCATGCTCATGACATGGGGCGGAAGTCTGCTGGGGATTGGGGGGGCAGTTGCCCTTCTGATTGCATTTACGCCGCTGCGGACTCAAATTCCGGGCTACGGAACGAAGGAAATGCAGGAGAACGCTCGCCTCAACACCCTTCGCGTGCAGGCGCTCCAGGACTCGCTTTCTGCACAGCGGAAGTACATCCAGCGCCTCCGTCGGCTCATCACCGGTCGGGTCGACGCGTCCTCTACTCCGGAAGGGGCCACTTCGCAATCTAGATCGGGCGGGAGGGCGAGGTCATCTGGAGAGGAAGAGCCGTCGGCGAGCGGAGAGGCCGTCGAGGCCTCGGCCCGACCCGTCCACCGGCAACCGGCCTTCGCACCGACGGAGGGGGCGAGGGACGGCGCGCCGGACGCCCTCGCGGGGCTTTCGTTTCCCCTTCCGCCCCCGGTCACGAATGGGTTCCCCACGCGAGACTTCGACGTGGACACCGGGCACTACGGAATTGACGTGGCGGTGTCCGAGGGCGAGTACATCCGGGCCGTGGGGGGCGGGTACGTCGTCTGGGCCGATTGGACGCAGGACGGGGGCTACACGATTGCGGTTCAGCACGCCGGTGGGTACCTTTCAGTCTACAAGCACAGCAAACGCCTGCTCAAGCAACTCGGCGACCGGGTGACGGCGCAAGAACCGCTCGCGGTCACCGGAAACACAGGGGCAGTGACCACGGGCCCGCATCTGCACTTTGAGCTCTGGCAGAATGGGCTTGCACAAGGGCCGGACTCCTACATTGCAGGCTGGTAGCTGAGGGGGGCGACAGCCACACCCTTTCTGGACTTCCCTTCTTCGCGAATGGGCTTTTTCGGCAACTCGCAAACGGACGACGCTTCCTCCTCCATGGCTAACCAGACACGTACGCAGGATCAGGTCAATCTCGTTGGCGAAGGCACGGTCTTCGAAGGCACGGTGCGCGCGGAAAGTGATGTCCGCGCCAGCGGCCGCATCGTAGGGACCCTCGAGGTCGATGGCAAAACGATGATCGCCGAAGAGGGGGAGGTGGAGGGGGAGATCATCGCGACCAATGTCGAGATTGCCGGGCAGGTTCAGGGCGAGATATACGTCGACGAACGTCTCGTCCTTAAGAGCACTGCTCGGGTGGACGGGACGATCGAGACGGACCGCCTCGTTGTTGAGGAGGGAGCGGAGTTTACGGGTGAATGCGAGATGGGCACAACCCTTTCCGACCGCGAAGGGCCGTCCGGCGAAGAAGAATGGGATCGGAATTCTGCTCGCTCCGAGCGATCCGAGGCGAACGATTCAGAGCCGTCGGAAGAGGCGGCTGGAGCGTAGGGGCTGGAGACGCGGGCGCGTCGTGTAGATAGTTGGTGCATGTTGACAATGACTCACGAAGGGGACGGCCCCCACGCCGAATCGGATGACCCCCCCACCAGCCGCTCCCCGAGCGCCCGCCAGTCCGCTCAGAAGAATTCCACGGGAGACGCGGGGCCGTGGAGCAGCGCCCTTCGAGACATTGCCCCGTATCTCGACCTGGGCTGGCGCGTGGTGGGGGTGGCCGCCGGTCCGCCCCTCATCGGGGCGCTCGTCGACGTACAGTTTCAGACCTCCCCCTGGGGGTTGTTCGTGGGGGCGACGGTGGGACTTGTAGGAGCTGGGCTCCAACTCTGGCGGCTTCAGCAAGAATTCCACGCTTGACGCCGCAGTGAGCCGCCGTAACGAGCCCGTCAAATCTTGACGGCGCTCCTCCGAGGTTCTTTCATGCACGATTCACCGCTTCTCATAAGTCCTGCACCGCCCCGATGCGTAGCTTCAGGAGCGGTGTGGAAAGTTGACGTGTGAAGCGTGGGGCCTGCCCCACATTCATTGCTCGCGCACCAACCGCACTGACCAACTGTCGGCACCACGATGACAACTGGGCTGTGGCTGGGTCTCGGAGGGGGAGTCGCAACGGTAGGGCTCCACGTCCTTGCCCGCGTGCTGACGCACTACGCAGCCCTACGGGCATCGGACCGGAAGACATTTTTGATCATCGAATTGGGAGGGCTCGGAGGGCGAATGGGTCTCGTCTTCATCGTAATGATCATGGTTCTCCTGTACGCTCCAGTCCACGTACCGACGTATGTGGGAACCCTCCTTGGTCTGCTATTCGTGAGCATTGCGTTCGAGACGTGGATGATCGTCCGGCGGATGAGACAGGATGGCCTCATGGCCTGAGACGGAAGGCCGCCCATTCGTCGTGCATGTGATCGCTATTGCACAAACAAAGACCTTATGATCGGTCGGGTTCGTCCTCTTCGAATTGTCGCCCTCTTTGTGCTGGGCATGAGCTTAGCACTGCCCGCCGCGCCCGCAGCGGCGGCGGACGGGGAGGTAACGCTTGAGAGCATCGTCAACAATACCATTCTCGGGCACGCCGAAGACGGCTACTACCTCAACTTCAAGCCGTTTGCGCAGGTCGAGCTTCCGCGCATCATGCTCGTCCGCACGGCGGACGGCGCACTGACGCTCGAAGCGTACGGAAGCACGAAAGGGCTCCTGCAAAACGGGCCGTACGGCCTGGCAGCCCACGGGAACGAGGGGGAGGGGCACGCCGATCCAATCACGGCGTCGGCAGAGCTCGCAGAAGCCATCGCGGCGAAAGAGCACCTCCATAGCACGGCGGTCCGCACCAGTGGGGAGGTCGTCGCGGACCTCTCCATTTCTCGGCATCTCATCTTCGGGCTGCTGGCGATGCTCATCGTGCTGGGGGTCTTCATCGCCCTGGCACAGCGCTACAAGAAGGACCATGATCGTCCGGAGGCGCCCCGGGGCGTCTTTCAGAATATGATGGAGGTCCTGGTCGTTTTCGTCCGCGACGAAATTGCGAAGCCCAATATTCCGGACGGGAAGTGGCGCACCTTCTTGCCCTACCTACTGACGGCCTTCTTCTTCATCCTCGTTGCCAATATTCTGGGGCTCGTGCCGTTTGCGGGGGCGGCCACGTCCAACATCGCGGTGACGGGGGTGATGGCCATCATGACGTTCTCTATCGTGCTCCTTTACGGCTCGTCCGAATACTACAAGGAGCTGCTGACCGGGCCGCCGGACGCCCCTGTTCTCATTCGGATCATCCTGGTG
>Ga0207714_1002037_pt1 | contig 12572 bp, 12 predicted proteins | sample PonA232FremontCA_2_FD_187270 | JGI IMG/M metagenome (GOLD analysis project Ga0207714, IMG submission 187270) | Marine sediment microbial community from Fremont, CA, USA - Pond A23 Sediment 2 (SPAdes) | ecosystem: Environmental > Aquatic > Marine > Unclassified | place: USA: Fremont, California... | reverse complement strand
GAACCGAGCAGGCGGCTGCCCGGGGTGACGACGACCCTGAACTGTATCCGGACGCTCGCCCGGATTACGCGGAGGCGATCGCTGCCGGCGCAGCCGCCCGCATGGCTGTCGAACACGGCGTGAAATACTACGGCGTCCACACCACCTCCCGCGCGGCCGTCGAGGAGCTTGCACGGTACACTGACCGACCGAACGTCCGGGCGGAGACCTGTACACACTACACAGCCGTCGACGACGGCCTCTATGCCGAACTGGGTGCACTACCAGTGTTGGCGCCACCGCTGCGCACAGAGGACGACGTCGACGCACTGTTCGACCACCTCGCCGACGGAACGCTCTCGGTCGTATCGACGGACCACGTGGCGACGACACGGGCACAGAAGACCGACACACCGTGGTGGGACGGCCCCTACGGCGCGAACAGCCTGCAGCGGAGCCTCCCGGTGTTCCACGACGTGGCAGTCAACGAGCGGGGCTTTTCCTATCCGTTTCTCGCGAGGGTCATGAGTGAGAACCCGGCCCGGACGTTCGGGCTGGCCCGGAAAGGGCGGATCGCCCCGGGGATGGACGCCGACCTGGTCGTCTTCGATCCGGCCGAAACGGGGACGATTTCGGCCGAGACGAACGCCTCGAACGCCGACTTCAGCATCTACGACGGCCGCGAGGTGACCGGTCGGGTGAAGAAGACGTTCGTCAGAGGGACACTCGTCGCCGACGACGGTGAGATCGTCGCGACGCCGGGGCACGGACGCTACCTCGACTGCGAGGTCCCGACCTGGGCGGCGGACTCGGAGAGCGACGGTGACCGGGCGCCGATAGCGGGGGGAGAATGAGTCTCCCGGCGTGGGAGGCAGTCGATGGCGAGCGCCTCCAGGAGAACATCGAGGTGAACGGGCAGTTCGGTCACGTGGAGACCGAGTCGGGCAGAGGGCGGACAGTGCTTCCGGGAACGTTCGCGAACAAACAGGCACGCGAGTATCTCGTCGAGCAGTTACGGCTGGCGGGACTGGAGGTCCGGATCGATCCGGTGGGAACGATCGCCGGCCGGTACGAGCCCCGGGGTGTCGATCCCGACGCGGCCCCCGTCGCCGCCGGCAGCCACCTCGACTCGGTACCATACGGCGGCATCTTCGACGGGCCGCTCGGTGTCTACGGAGCCCTCGAGGCCGTTCGGGCGATCAACCGGGCGGACGTGGATCTCGCCCGACCGATCGAGGTGGTTTCCTTCACCGAGGAGGAGGGCGTCCGCTTTACCAACGGAACGCTCGGCTCACTCGTCGCCAGCCGGAAGGTGGAGCCAGAAGCGATGCTCGCCCGGACCGACGACAGCGGCGAGACACTCGGATCGGCCCTCGAACAGATCGGGTTCGCGGGAGAAGACGACATCGACGCGACAACCTGGGACGCCTGGCTCGAACTCCACGTCGAACAGGGCGAGCAGTTGACAGACGCCGACGCCGCGGTCGGCATCGTCAGCAGCATCGCGGGAATTATCCGCTGCAAGATCGAGATCGACGGCCGGTCGAGTCACTCGGGGACGGCGTGGATGGACGACCGGACCGACGCGCTCGTCGCCGCGAGCGAACTCGTGACCACAGTCGAGCGGAAAGGCAGAGAGTTGGCGGCCCGCGACGGCGGCGAAACGGTCGCGACTGTCGGCGAACTCGAAGTCGACCCGGGTGCGGTGAACGTCGTGCCGGGACACGCGACACTCCGCATCGATATCCGCAGCACGACGTACGCCAACATGAACTCGATCATGTCGTCTATCGAAGCCGAACTTACGCGTCTCGAAGCCAAACGGGATGTCGAGACGACTCTCGACCGACCGTACGATATCCGGCCGATCCGGATGAGTGACCGGTGTCGAGTCGGGTTCGCGGATGCCGCGGAGACAGTCGGGGCCAGGGGTATTTCGCTGCACTCGGGTGCAGGTCACGACACGATGCGCATCGCCGACGTCACCGACGGCGGGCTCCTCTTCGCTCCCTCGGAGCGTGGGATCTCTCACAACCCCGAGGAGTGGACCAAGTGGTCGGACTGTACCGACGCCGTTCGGGTGCTGACCGACGCCCTGGTCCGGTTGGCGACCGAGTGAGAAAGAGCGCGGAACGAACGTTCACGGAGACAGAGCTACGGCCGCGCTGAAAGAGATGTGTTACAGTATCCGTGAGGGTTGCGGAGTATCGAGGCCTCGGCGGGGCAAGCTGTACAGATCACAACTTACAAGCAGAGCCAACGAGTCGTTGCGATGGGAAGGTATGACCGACACGCTCACAATCGACGTCGGGGAGTACACGTTTACCGCCGAGCTGTGCGAGGAGGCCGCGCCCGAATCTGTCGCCGCGATGCGTGAGTTTCTCCCCCTCCAGTCGACGCTCATGCACGTTCGCTGGAGCGGTATCGCGACGTGGATCAACATCGACGAGATCGACCTGCCGGAGATCCCACGCGAAAACCACACGGTGTATCCGTCACGTGGCGACGTCTTGCTCTACCCCGGCTACCGGAACGAACAGGAGATACTGCTGGCGTGTGGCCCGACCTGTTTCAAGAGTCCCGCGGGCGAACTCGCGGGCAATCACGTCGCGACTGTCGACGCCTCGGCGGGGACGCTCAAAGAACTCGAAGAACGAACACTCGACGAGGGCAGTTTCGACGTCCGCGTCTCCATCGACTGACTGCGTTCGATCACCGACCGAGGGTGTTCGTCGGTATCCGACCAGTTGAGTAGAGGTTCAGTTAGAAGTGATAACTCAAAATCTGGATTCCGAAGCAGTGAGTCACTCCGGAACCCATCTCCCGGACCACGCTTCAGGGGCTTCCCCTTCCGCGGTCTGATCGCTCCCTGATTTGGGTTTCAGATACCGTAACCCCGATTCTTTCATCAATCGCCGACAGCTCGGCCGCGAGTACGTTACATCGAACGCTGCTTCGAGATACCGCTGGACGAGCGCTGGATTCCACGTCGATGCGTCGTAGCCGACCTCGCTTGGTGGCTCCCGCAGGACCGCTTCGAGTTGCCGCTGCTCTCCGTCGTCGAGTTTGCGTGGGCGACCGGTTCGATCCCTGTCGGAGACTGCCTCCTCGATGGGCTCCGTTTCGAGTCGCTTGAGCCAGCTGTAGATCGTGCGCCGCTCGACGCCGTACCACGCTGCCAGTTCAGTCTGTGAAACGCCGTTTTTGTACGCGATGGCGGCGATCAGTCGTTGTGCCGGTTTCTTCCCCTCGACGTTGTCCAGCGCTTCCTGGAGTCGCCCCACCGAAATGTCCTCGAGATGGTCCATCAGTTCCCCCTACAGTATACGAGCAAATATTTCTAACGGAATTTGCCCTCCCGGCCCGGCGACTCCCTCGAACACCTCCATTAAGATGATGGAACAGTAATATGAGTCAATGACCGAAGTCATCCTCTACGGTGGGAAGGGAGGGGTCGGCAAGACGACGATGGCGACCGCGTCCGCGGTCAAACTCGCCAGGGAGCGAACGGAGACGCTGGTCGTCTCGACCGACCCGGCCCACTCACTGTCCGACGCGTTCGACACCAACGTCGGCGGCGAACCCACGGAGATCGAGACGAACCTGTGGGGCGTCGAGGTGGATCCACAGGCCGGAATCGACCGGTACAGAGCGCTTTTCGAACTGCTCGCCGAGGATCTCTCGTCGGCGGGCATCAGACTCGACGAAGAGGAGCTGACGGCCCTGTTCACGTCGGGCGTCATGCCCGGCAGCGACGAACTGGCGGCGGTCGAGGGGCTGGCGACGTATCTCGAAACCGACCGCTGGGACCGCCTCGTGTTCGATACGGCACCGACCGGCCACACGCTGCGCCTGCTCGACCTCCCGTCGGTGATCGACCGGGGCGCGGCTGCCGCGATGGATCTCCGGAGCCAGCTGCGCCGGAAGGTAAACACTGCCAGAACGATGCTGTTCGGTCCGATGGCCGGGCGGACGTCCGACGGGCCGGACGATTTCACGGAACTCCGGGACCGCATGGCGCGGGTGGCGGAACTACTCCGGGATCCGGAGCGAACCTCGTTCCGCGTCGTCACCGTCCCGGAGCGGATGGCTGTGCGGGAAACCGAACGGCTGGTGGAGAAACTCCGAACGTTCGAGATCCCGGTAGAGACGCTCGTCGTCAACAGGGTGATTACGGACGCGGGCGACTGTGATCGGTGTCAGGCGAGACGGACCGTCCAGCAGGAGGCTATCGAGCGACTCCGGGCGACGTTTCCGACACTCGACGTCTGGATCGTACCCGAGGAACCCGGTAGCCTGGTCGGTCTCACGGCCCTGGAGGAGATCAGCTCGAATTTCACCCCCGAACAGTAGCTCCCAGTGTCACGGTTGCTACTCCGAGCGGTAGCTCCCCGATTGCTGCCGCTGGATTCATATCCGTAGAGTAGATCCGCCAGGCGGAGTAGAATCAGACTACTTTTTAACCGAAAGGAGCACCGTAGATGTAGAGATGGAAGACAAGCGCATCTTGGTGACAGGCGGAGCCGGATTTATCGGCTCGAACCTCGCGAACCACCTCGCGGAGGACAACCAGGTGGTCGTGATCGACGATCTGTATCTCGGAACAGCGGCGAATCTGGACGACAGCGTCGACTTTCGGGAACGGAGCGTACTCGAGGACGACCTCCCCACGAACGTCGACATCGTCTTTCACCTCGCAGCCCTCTCCTCGTACGCGATGCACGAGGACGACCCCTGCCGGGGCGCGCGTGTGAACGTCGAGGGGTTCGTCAACGTCGTCGAGCAGGCGCGCGCGGACGGCTGTGAGACCGTCGTCTACGCGTCGACGTCGTCGATCTACGGGAGCCGGACAGAGCCCTCGCCCGAGGGGATGGACGTGGCCGTGAACACCGGCTACGAGGCCTCGAAACTGGCGCGGGAACGGTACGGCGAGTACTTCTCGAACCACTACGGAATGAGTATGGCCGCGATGCGGTTTTTCTCCGTCTACCAGGGCTTTGGCGGCGCCGAACAGCACAAAGGCGAGTACGCGAACGTGATCGCACAGTTCACCGAGGATATCGCAAACGGGGAGTCGCCAGTGCTGTACGGCGACGGCACCCAGACGCGGGATTTTACCCACGTCACGGACATCGTCCGTGGCCTCGAACTGGCCGCCGAAAAACGGCTGGACGGCCGGTACAACCTCGGGACTGGCGAGAGCTACGACTTCAACACCGTCGTCGAGATGATCAACGACGAACTCGGAACCGACGTCGAACCCGAGTACGTCGAGAACCCGATCCCGGAGTCGGTGTACGTCCACGACACCTGTGCCGACCTCTCGCGGATGAATGCGGCGACGGGCTGGGAGCCCGAAATCGACTTCGAGGAGGGGATAGAACGCGTCTGTCGGCAGTACGAACAACTGCAGAAACAGACCGAGTAGCGTTCGATCGTCGGACCGGCGGATTTGTTACTCGGCTTCGAGCGCGTCGGCGATTCTGTCCAGCGTGCGCCGGACGTCGTGGACCTCGTCGCGGAGTTTGCGGACCTCCCGGACCAGTTCTTCGTTGCCGGCTTCCTCTTCTTCGCCGCGTGGGCCGCCAGGGCCGCCGCCCATCCCACCGGGACCGCCGCCCATCATCCCGCCCATCATCTGCGCGAACGGGTTGCCGCCCATGCCGCCGCCACCACCGCCCATGCCGCCCATCATCTCTTCCGGGGGTGCGCGGTCGCCCGCTTCGCCCTCGCCTTCGCCTTCCTCGGCACGGCGCTGGCGGATCTCTTCGACTCGTTCGCGGAATGACTTTTCCTCGCCGTCTTCGCTCTCGCCGTCGGCGTCGGTGTCTTCGGGTTCTTCGGACATACAGATCCTTTCTGCTGCCCGCCAGAAAAGGGTTCCGTCGTCGGCTACCCCGAGAGGACACCGTCAGCCGTCGCCGCCCCGACGACACTGAACACGGAGCCGACGCTGACGGCCTTGAACGTAATCATCAGGAGTTCGGGAGTAGACTCGTCGGCGCCCAGGAAGGTTCGGGGTGCGCCGAAGAGGATCGCCAGGATCGTCACCGAGCCGAAGGAGACGAGCATCAGCGAGAGGAACCGGACCGGGACGCCAGCGATCGTCTGTTCGACCGTCTGGTCGTGTGTCGAATCCGCCTTGTACAGCGTCGCGTAGCCGATGGCGAAGACGACGGCGATGGTCCCGGCGGTCTGAAAGAGGTTCATATTCGCCGCGAGCACCCAGACCTCCTCGGTGACGACGAAAGGGCCGGCCAGCAGGAAGCCCCCGACGACCTGCTGTGCCGAGTCCGCGAGCCGGAACCGCTTCGGACGGCGTGGCCGTCGGAGTCGCATACCGAAGGCTGGGCAGTGGGAACACAAATAGTATGGGGAACTGTCGACGACGCGGCCGGGTCCGGCGCATCGAACTGTTTTTGTCCACCCCAGGGTTATGAACGGCCGATGGAGACACTCGTCGTGGGTGCCGGCGCGATGGGGCGCTGGTTCGGAACGGCGCTGGTCGAGGACGGCCCCCCATCGACGAGCGTAACCTTTCTCGACAGGAATCAGGCGACAGCAGAGGACGCGGCGCGGGCAGTCGGGGGAGAGGCCGTCGCTCCCGGGGCTGCTCCGACGGTCGATCTCGTCTGTGTGGCGGTCCCGATTCCGGCGGCGACCGGTGCGATCGAGCGCTACGCCGACCACGCGGAGGCTGCGATCGTCGATCTCACGGGGACGATGGCAGGACCCCTGGCGGCGATGGAGGTGGCAGCGCCGGAATCGGAACGGGCGAGTTTCCACCCGCTGTTTGCACCCGCAAACGAACCTGGCAACGTCCCGGCCGTCGTCGACGAGGGCGGGCCCACGGTGGACGCTGCGGTGGCCGCGCTCCGTGCCCGTGGCAACGACGTCTTCGAGACGACGGCGAACCGTCACGACGAGCTGATGGAGACCGTCCAGGCGCGGACACACACCGCCGTGCTCGCGTTCGCACTGGCCGCCGCCCCGGTGCCGGAGCGGTACCACACGCCGGTATCGGCCGCGATGGCCGATCTGGCCGCGCAGGTGACCGACGGCGACCCGCGGGTGTACGCGGACATCCAGTCGGCGTTCGACGGCGCAGCGGACGTCGCCGCCGCCGCCGCGGAGATCGCCGACGCTGACAGCGCCGAGGTCGAACGACTCTACGAGGAGGCGGCCGAGAACACCGCAGCAGGCGGAGAGCAATGAACGATTCACAGCGCTCACAGATCCTCGACAATGCGAAGTATCTCAGGGAGGTCAGACCGATCGATCCGGCGGAGATCCACGAGTACGTCGAGGGCCAGCCACATCCGGCCGCTGTCCGGCAGGTGCTCCGGGAGCACGCCCCCGACCTGGGGCTCCGGGAGCGGGACGACGGCCGGTTCGAACCCGTCGGCGACGAGCGGACAACGGCGACGGTCGAGGAGGTCGACCGGCTCCCCGAGTCGGTAACACGGCAACTGGAGGGGGAACTCGTCGACCGCCTGGGGCCGGGGTGGCCGGACGGGGCGACGGGTGACCGCCTGCGCGCCGAGATCCGGGATTTCAAGCGCCGCTACCTCCACGGCGCGACTGTTACCTACGACGAGGTGACGGCACTGGGCTACGCGATCTATCACCTCCCGGCGTCCTTCGCGGCGACACAGTACGTGCTCTCGGAACTGATCGCGGACGGGCTGGTGTCGAGCCAGCTGCGAGTGCTCGACGTGGGGGCGGGCGTCGGGGGGCCGGCGCTCGCGGTCGACGACCTGCTGGGCCCGGAGACGCTCGTCGAGTACCACGCTGTCGAGCCGAGCGACGCTGCGGAGCTTCTCGACGTGTTTCTCGGCGAGACCGGCCGGAACTTCCACCCGACGGTCCACCGGGAGCCGATCGAGTCGGCCGATCCCGACGGACCGTTCGATCTGGTCCTCTGTGCGAACGTCCTCTCCGAACTGGACGATCCGGCCGCGGTGCTCACGGCACTGCTGGAGCGGGTCGCCGACGACGGCACCGTCTGTGCACTCGCCCCCGCGGACCGGAAGACGGCGATCCAGCTCCGCGAGGTAGAGCGGGCCGTCGAACGCGAGGGGGGCGCGACCGTCTACAGTCCGACGGTCAGGCTCTGGCCGAACGAACAGCCCGAAAGCGCGTCCTGGTCGTTCGACCGCAAACCCGAACTCGCGGTCCCCGGGTTCCAGCGCCAGCTGGACGAGGGCGAGCGGAGCGAGGATAGCGACCGCGAGAGTGCGAACCAGCGGGAGCCGGGCGACGGCGAGTTCGTCAACGTCGACGTGCAGTACGCCTACTCGGTCCTGCGGACCGACGGGCTGTCTGCCATCGAGTTCCGCCCCGACAGGGGACGCGTCGCGAAGATGGCGGAGACGGAGAGACACGTCACCGACCGGATCGACTGCGTGGGCATCAAACTGAGCAACGACCTCGCCGAGGAGGGGAACCCGCTGTACCTGATCGGGGACGGCAGCCAGCTCGTCGATCACTTCGCCGTCCTCACCGAGCCGTCGGCGCTCAACCGCGATCTGACCGAAACAGCGTACGGCGAGCTGTTACAGTTCGAGAACGTCCTCGTGCTGTGGAACGACGACGAAGGCGCGTACAACCTGGTTGTCGACGGCGAGACCATCGTCGACCGGATCCCGGCCCGATAGGCAAAGCGGCACCTTCTTGCGCCTACCACCCCGACAGAGGGCATGGACGGTCTCGATATCCTCGTCACGAACGACGACGGGATCGATTCAGTCGGGTTCCAGGCACTCTACGACGAGCTTTCGGCTATCGGGGAGGTCACAGCCGTCGCGCCGTCCGAGGACCAGAGCGCGGTCGGACGGACGATCTCACAGTCGGTGTCGGTCCGCGAGCACGACTTTGGCTACGTGGTCGACGGGACGCCGGTCGACTGTGTCGTCGCCGGAGTCCACTCGCTGGTCCCCGAGACGGATCTGGTCGTCGCGGGCTGTAACCACGGGGCGAACCTCGGGGCCGGCGTCCTCGGCCGGTCCGGCACGGTGAGCGCGGCGGTAGAAGCCGCGTTCCTGGGTGTCCCGGCGATCGCGACGTCGCTGTACGTGCCGAGTCCGGAGTGGACCAAAGACGAGACGCTGTCGAGAGCCCAGTTCGACGCCGCAGTCGAGGCGACCGCCTATCTCGCCGCCGAAACCGTCGAGCGGGGGCTGTTCGATACCGTCGACTATCTGAATATCAACGCCCCGCTGTCAGGGCAGTGCACCGGGGAGATGCGGCTCACGTATCCGTCGGAAGTGTACGAGCTGTACTCGACACAGGAGGAGTCGACGGTCAGGATCGAAAACTCGATCTGGGAGAAGATGGACGCCGGGACGATCCCGGATCCCGACGGGACCGACCGACGAGCAGTCCTCGAAAGCGCGATCAGCGTCTCACCCCTCCGAGCCACACAGGCAGTCGAGGCTGTCCCCACACTGGAGGAACTCGTCGCCGGCTACCCCCGCTGATACTGCACGGAAGACAGTCGTGGGAGGATGTCAGAGGTCGCGGGATTTGCCGAGGTTTATCATCTCGCAGCCACAGCTCCCACAGAGTCGGCCCTCGGTGTCGCTCGTCCGTTCCCCACAGACTGGACACTCGTACAGTTCTTGTACGTCTTCGTTTCCTTTCGGTCTCATATCGCCGAATACGATTGTTCGATACATTACGTCTCTCCTATAGGACCTAATATTCATTAGATACTATCGAAAAGCAGTGGATGTTTGTCAAAAACGGGGCGGTGGTGTGCGGTCGCCAGGCCGCCGGTTGCGGGTGTTTTCACAGAGCGAAGCTGTTGATTGCCCTTTATATTATATTCTCTCGAAGGTGGTTACGGAGGGCGAAACGATTCGGTCAGAAACAGAGTGGTTCCATACCCCTCCAGAGGCATTCCGGAGAGTGCGCGAAGCGAACCGTGAGCGGGACAGTGGATCTGTTCAGGGCCAGATCCCGTCCGGGGTGGCAGTTTTCCGGGGCGCTTCGTCCCCACGTTCAGGTCCCCGTTCACCCGACGAGACGGCCAGTAACGCCGATCAACGTGATAGTGAGCCCGGCGAGCGCGATGATAGCCGAGGCTGCCGTGTTGATCGTGGTGTCCGAGTGTAACATCGGGACCGAGCTGATATCACCCGCGAACCCGAAGATGACACCGGCGGCGACGAGTCCAGCGCCAGCGACGCCGAGGATGGCCCCGACTGCGATGCCGAGCGGGCTCGTCTTCTCCTGGTCGCCAAAGGCGTCAGAGACCTCCGTCCGGACCGTCTCGCCGACCTCCTCTTCGAGCGCGGCGATCCGGTCGCCGACGACCTTCTCGATGCGCTCGATGCGCCCGTCGAGGGACTGCCCGACGCGGTCGTCGACGTACTGTTCGAGGATCCGTTCGTGTTCGTCGAGCTCCTCGGCTCGCTCGGCGAGGCTCTCCTCCTGGGACTCGATGGCGGCTTCCCGTTCGTCGAGTTCGACGGCCCGTTCCTCGAGTTGAGACTCCCACTCGTTGAGGTCGCCCCGCTTGGACTGGAGTTGCTGGCGCTGCTCGCGCAGTTCCTGTTCCTGATCCTCGAGTTCCGCCTCGCGCTCGTCGAGTTCTCCCCTGATCTGCCGGAGTCCGCGCTCCCGTTCGTCGAGGGTCTGTTCCCACTCCTGCAGCTCCTCCTCGCGGCTCATCCCGTCACCTTCCGGTCGGGCGTTCGTCGCCTCGTCGGTCACCGCGGCTTCCGTCGGATCGGCGGCATTCGATCCCTGTTCGTCGACTTCCGGCGGCTCCGACGGGGGCGATTCCTGCTCCTCGGCCTCCGGCTGTTCGGAATCTGTCGCGTTCACTCCGTCGTCCGCTGGCGGATCCGGTGCATCACTCATGCTCGTCATGTTCGTACTCATTCACCTAACTCTTTGGGGCCCTTACTTCCCACCCCGATTTAAACGACCGTGGTAACACGGAACAGCCGTCATTCGGGTCCACCCACAACTATCGACTGCCGGGCGAGAGACGCACGCGCCCGGTACGCTGGGGACTCACGTCTGGCCACCACACCAACTGTCCGGGTTCGACGATTCCACCCGGGTTTCTCTCTCCCGTTTTCGTTTGTCGCCGTTTCGTTTTGCGGACTACTTCCGTCCAAACAGCCGGCGCAGCAGCGACCGCCGGTACGGCGTCTCGGCGAGCAGCACCGAACAGTCCACGGTGTTGACGACGTCGAGGTGGAGCGAATCCGAGGCGAGCCTGGCGAGCATCCCGCGCTCGGAGGCCCCGATCAACACGAGCGAGCGGTCGGCAGCCTCGCGTTCGATCACCCTCTCGATGTCACCCGAATCGTCGACGATGATCTCGGCGTCGTCGAGCCCGCGCTTCGCGCCCCACTCCCGGAGGAACTCCTCGCCGTCCGCCCGCGTCGTCCGGCCGTCGACGACGTGCAGCAGGCTGACCGTCGCCCCGGCCGCGTCCCGGAGCGCCACGGCCACCTCCGCACTGAGATCGGAGTCCGGCCCACCCGCCGTCGCGAGCAACACGTCAGAGATGTCCAGGTCACGGTCTTTGAGAACCAGGAACTCGCAGGGGAGCGTCCCGATCAGTTCCTCGATCGGGTGGGCCCGCTTGACCGTATCCCACGGCTTGTCGTCGTCCCACCCCATCACGACGAGATCCGCGCCGTTTTGCTTCGCCTGGTGGAAGATCTCCTCGAAGGCGTCGTGGGTCACGACCGTCGAAAGCTCCGGCTCGAGGTCGAACTTCCGGGCCTGTGTACGGAACCGGTCGAGTTGTCCTTCCGACTCCCGGATGATACGGTCGCGCTGTCGTGCGTTCGACTGCATCCGCATGTTCTCCGGTTGCTGGACGACGTGGACGATGTGGACCGAGGCGTGGTCCTGCTGGGCCGCGTACGTGTACGCGAGTTCGACGAGTCCGCCCTCGGTCCGCGGGTTCGAAACCGGGACCATGATCCGTTCACCCTCCCGGGGTTCGTCCGTGCTCTCGTGAGTGTCGAGCAGCGGCACGTACGACCGGCCGACCCACCGGCCGAAAAACCACTCCGGGATCGTGAGCCGGCTGATCCGCCGCTCGCCGCCGATCCGGCCGAGGCGGTGTTCGCTCGTCTGGTAGTAGTTGACGACCGTGACCAGCACCACGCCGCCGACGGTGTTCCCGAGAAAGACCGGGAGAACGAACTCGCCGAGCCCCACAGCCAGGCCGACGTCGCCGTGCAGGAACAGGTAGATCATCTCGGTGAAGGAGACGACGGAGTGATAGAGGTTCCCCATCGGGATACAGAGGAAGGCGAGGTAGATCACGATGAGCCGGGAGATCGTATCGCGGGCCGCGTACTCGACCCAGACCACCCCGGCGACGATCAGTCCTGCGAACGCACCCTTGGCGAAGAGGTTCCAGAAGGTCTCGTCGATGCCTTTCTGAGAGATGGCGACAGCCGCGTCGGCTGCCTCCGGCGAGAGCACGCCCGTGTACGCGAGTGCGACCGCGCCGAGTGCGCCGCCCGTGAAGTTACCCAGCGCCACGACCGACCAGTTACGAAAGAGCGCGGGGATACTCGCGAGCCGTTCGAGCGTGAGCGCGACCGGCGGGAGCGTGT
>Ga0207714_1002036_pt1 | contig 12576 bp, 11 predicted proteins | sample PonA232FremontCA_2_FD_187270 | JGI IMG/M metagenome (GOLD analysis project Ga0207714, IMG submission 187270) | Marine sediment microbial community from Fremont, CA, USA - Pond A23 Sediment 2 (SPAdes) | ecosystem: Environmental > Aquatic > Marine > Unclassified | place: USA: Fremont, California... | reverse complement strand
AATGATAAAATGACAAAATGCTTAAATGAGGAAATGTTTAAATGAGGAAATGATAAAATGCTTGAATGATTGAATGCTTAAAGAAAGAAATGAACAATTAACAATATAATAATCACTAAACCTAGAGATCATGATACGTACGAAAGAATTAGTCAAAGTTTTCAGGACAGATGAGGTAGAAACCACCGCCTTGAACCAGGTGAACCTCGAGGTCGAATTCGGCGAGTTTGTCGCCATAATGGGTCCTTCGGGATGCGGCAAATCGACCCTGCTCAACCTGCTGGGCCTGCTCGACAATCCATCCGGGGGTGAGCTTCACTTCATGGACCATGAGGTATCGGGCTACAGTGAGCGCAAGCGCACCAACCTGCGTAAGGCCAACATCGGCTTTGTTTTTCAGAGTTTTAACCTGATCGATGAACTGAATGTATATGAAAATGTAGAATTACCCCTGTTGTATCTGAACAAGCCCAGTTCCGAGCGCAAGCAGCGGGTGGAAGAGGTGCTCGAGCGCATGAAGATGTCGCACCGCAAGAAGCACTTCCCCCAGCAGCTTTCCGGCGGTCAGCAGCAACGCGTAGCCATCGCAAGGGCCGTGGTGGCCAACCCCAAGCTCATCCTCGCCGACGAGCCGACCGGTAACCTGGACTCCGCCCACGGCGAAGAGGTGATGAACCTGCTGCAACAACTCAACAATGAAGGCACCACCATCATTATGGTGACCCACTCACCGTCCGACGCCGAGAAAGCTCACCGCATCGTGCAGCTCTTCGACGGGCAGATCGTCACCGAGAACATCAAACAGGTGCTCTAAATGATCGAATCAACCAACATTTAGAATTTAACCTCTTTAGTTTGAACCGGTCCTAAAAACCAATCATTATGAAAACCAAAGGATTTCTCTTGAGCCTGATGATGATCCTGGCAGCCGGCCTTATCCAGGCGGGCACACCAACAACGGGCTCTTTCAGCAGCGTCCAGGATTACGAAAAAGATATCTCCGTAAAGGATTTCAACTCGATCGACATCACCATTGCCTGCGAGCTCTACCTGCGGCAGGGCGATCAGGAGTCGTTGCGGGTGGAGGCCGAAAAGGATATCTTCGACAAACTGGAGATAGACGTGCGCGACAGCACCCTTTATTTGGAGACCGACCGGGACCGGAACTTCAAGGACTGGGATGTGGAAGTGTATCTGACTGTCAAACAACTCCAATCGATCGACATTGGGGGTGCCGTCAAGTTGCGCACCAATGGTACCCTTACAGCTGACAGGCTGGAGCTGGATGTCTCAGGCGCGGCCGATCTGGAGATGCGCATCGAGGTGGATAAGCTCCTGGCCGATTTCGGCGGGGCGGTCAATGCCGAGCTCGAAGGCAAGGCCCGTTACGTGGTGATGGACATGTCGGGGGCTTCCAACGTGGAAGCCGATGAGCTGATGACCGATGCCTTCTACCTGGAGTTCAGCGGTTTCGGCAAAGCGGGCATCTATGCCGAAAAAGTCCTCAAGGTCGATATGTCGGGCATGGGCGTGGTCAAATACGGCGGCGAGCCCAGGAAAGTCAAGACCAACTCCTCAGGCCTGGGGATCATCAAGCCAAGGTAAGGATGAACAACACACCCCGCTTAGCGGGGTTCAGCCCCCCGCTTAGCGGGGTTCGACCTCCCGCTTAGCGGACCCTGTCCGCTTAGCGGGGTCATTTGGTACGCCCCCCCCGCTTAGCGGGGTTCAGCCCCCCGCTTAGCGGGGTTCAGCCCCCCGCTTAGCGGACCCTGTCCGCTTAGCGGGGGCATTTGGTACGACCCCCCGCTTAGCGGGGGCATTTTTCATCAATGCCTGTTTTTTTCCAGGTTAAGAAAAAATTTTCCCTCCCTTTGCAGCACATGATGGCTTTTTATCGTAAGGGTTAGAAAAAGCTGTTATTATGAAAAAGATACTCACCCTTACCCTCGCCCTGATTGTTGCAGGAATGCAATGGTCCTGCGAGAAAGAAGAGACGCCCCAGCCGGTATTGGATCCCAAGCCGATTGAAGTGACGCCCCAGATCCGTCATTTGATCGGTTCGGACAATCAGTTCGGTCTGGAGCTTTTCCAGCGCATCCACAACCAGCAGGATGAAACCTCCAACACGATGATATCACCGGTCAGCGTGTCGCTGGCCCTGGCGATGACCTACAACGGCGCCGGCGGCGATACCCGCACCGGTATGCAAGAGGCCCTTTACCTGGGCGGTCTTTCCACCGGTGAAATCAATGAATCGTACCAGTCCCTGATGGAATCGCTCATCACAGTGGATCCTAAAGTGACCATGGATGTGGCCAATTCCATCTGGTACCGCCAGGGATTCCAGGTCGAGCAGGATTTCCTTGATGTGAACCGCCAGTACTATGATGCCCGGGTCGAGGCCCTGGACTTTGATTCCCCCGAAGCCCCTAAAATCATCAACAACTGGGTGGGCGATAACACCAATGGCAAGATCCCCAGGATCATCGAGCAAATTGATCCCCTGACCATGATGTACCTGATCAATGCCGTCTATTTTAACGGCAAATGGACCTACCAGTTCAACCAGGAAAAGACCGCCAGGGAGCCCTTTTATTTGTCCGATGGAAGTGAAATACAGGTGGATATGATGCAAACTGAGGCCAGCCTGGGATATATCAGCAATGACCTGTTCACGGCAGTACAGATGCCTTATGGCCGGGGCAATTACAACATGGTGTGTATGCTTCCCGGGGAAGAGCTGCAGGTCGATGGCCTGATTCAGCAGATGAACCGGGATAACTGGATTCAGTGGATGGAATCGATGGACACTGCCCACGTGCAAGTCCACCTGCCCCGCTTCACCTTTGAATATGAGCAAACATTGGGTGAAATGCTGAAGGCCATGGGCATGGAGGAGGCTTTCGATCCCGATGAGTCGGATTTCAGCGGCATCAACCCGGAAAGGAAGGATCTGCATATCTCCCAGGTGAAGCACAAGACCTTTGTGGAGGTGGACGAGAAAGGCACCGAAGCTGCTGCGGTTACTTCGGTCGAAGTGGGGGTTACCAGCGCGGATCCCGCCCAGCCCGCTGTGGTCAGATTTGACCGGCCCTTTGTCTTTGCCATCCGGGAAGCGACCACCGGGACGATCGTGTTCGTGGGAAAGGTCGAGAAGCCCGGGGACAATGCGTGAATGCCTGCCCCGACGCAGGCGGGGAGTGAATGCCTGCCCCGCAGGAACAAAGTGAAGGCGGGGATTGAATGATTGAATGATTGAATGATTGAACAACAAAGGGGCATGAGAATAAAAGTTGTGATAATAGGAATCGTCCTGGGCCTGATGAGTTGCAGCACAGAGGATGATGCACAGATCAGGCATGCAGACCTGATTGGAGAGTGGAACTGGGTCCGGACCGACGGAGGTATCGGTTTTCATATTCATGAAACACCCGAAACCACCGGGAAGAGGGTTCAGATCACCCTTAATGGCGACGATACCTATTCCCTGTTTGAAAATGAGCAGGAAGTATCTTCCGGCATATGGCAGTTGTCCATGAAGGAATCTATCTATTCGGGGGAAGAGGAGAGGTACATCGAACTGTCAGGAGATTATCAAAATCAATACCTGGTTCTGAAAGGGATCATTTATGGCCTTGAGACGGATACCCTGAGGCTCGGTGACAATTACCATGATGGGGTGACAAGCAGATATGCCCGGGAAGGATCTGATTCAATAGAACTGTAAAATTTTAAAAACCAAGACATGACAAGGAATATTCTAATCACTCTGGTCCTTCTTGCAGGCCTGGCTTTTGCGTGTGAAAAAGAGGATGATACCCCGGCTGGAAAAAGAGTCGATATATACCGGCTGGCGGATTATAAGACGGCCGTGGGCAGTGCCCGAATCATCGATAGTACAGTGATGCTGGATGAGGATGTGCTTATCCCTTTTAACGAGATGATCGCTTATAATAAAAAAAATCATACCTTTACAGTAACCGAACAGATCGCAGAAAAACTGAACGATACCGGGGAAAATCCCTTTCACCGAACAGGCTTTGCGGTGACAGTAGATCAACAGGTGATCTACACGGGTTATTTCTGGGCGGGCTATTCATCGGCCACCTGCGACTGGGTGATCATCGATCCGCTCAATTACGCGAGCAAGGATGACGGGGCAGGCAATAAGCTGGAAGTCCGACTGGGTTATCCCACCGCCTTTGAAGGCGTTCCCGACCAAAGAAATGACAGGAGAATCCTGGAGGTCTTCCGCCTGCACGAAAAACTGAAACCATTCTGAGGGATTTTTCAGCATCGTTAAATGAGGAAGTACACTATCACTTGTCAAAACGATCAGGTTCCGGGAGCCAGAGATAAGGATAAATACGGGAAAAGATTGAAACTGGCCAATAACAATTGTCAAAACGCGCTGGTTCCATTAGGCATCGATGAGGGTTGATCCGGGTTCAATGAGTTGTATTTGAACCCTGCCAATAAAACACGTTACGGATAAAACATCCCGCCCTGGCGGAGAAATTCACCAGAAACCAAATAAACCTGAAAAAAACCATAGACCCTTAAACCAAATAACTTAACGACCAACCATAGACCCTGAAACCAAATAACTTAACGACCAACCATAGACCATGAATTGCATAAAGCCCTTGAGTGTCCTTATTTTTGCCGCCGGAATGCTTTCAGCAGGCTGTGAAAACAATTCCGTAGCCCCCGACTTCCCCCTGGAAACACCCGATCCCATTGACAGCACGGATTATGAAATTTATTCCCTTATTCTCAATGAGACCTTTTCCTCGGAGAAAATTGTGATTGCCCAGAAATCGATCGATCATATCCGGGTGACGTTTGATGACGATTACATCGATCACTTCACGGAAAACTTCCCCGATTTTGATACCACCCTGGTTGAAAACCTGTGCGAGGTTAATGATACCACTTATTTATTCGCCGATAAGTTTCATAGTGATGACAATCAGCTGATTGTAGTTTCACCGGATGAATTGGCTCATATTTTTGACAGCCGGGATGTCAACAACAACTGGCAGGAGTTTTACCAAAAATATAAAAATGCCGTCGGGTACATCCGGTTCTCCCGGATCGGTTATAATGATGATAAAGACCAGGCCATACTTGATACAGGTTACTATTTTGGCAGTTTGGGAGCGGAGGGGAACATCATCTATCTTGTCAAAGAAAAAGGACAATGGGTGATTAAAGATCGCATGATGACCTGGATCTCTTAATGCTGTGACCTGGATTTCTTAATGCTGTGACCTGGGTCGCTTAAATGCTGTGATCTGGATCTCTTAATGCTGTGACCTGGGTCGCTTAAATGCTGTGACCTGGATCTCTTAATGCTGTGACCTGGGTCGCCTAAATGCTGCCGATCAAGGTCAGTACCCTTTAAATGGAAAGGCGAATCTGCCCCGGATGGCGAATCTACCCCGGATGGTGAATCTGCCCCGGAAAATTGATCAACTGTTGCAGCACAGCAGATGAATTCATCGTACAGGTTAATGCGCTTTATTTATTGGAAGGTGAATCATCACCCGCGGAAAAGGTTCACCGGAAAGAAGGATCATGAAAAATCATTTATCTGGAAAATTGAATCGTTTATTTGAATAATAGAATCGCTTATTTGGCTATTGTATGAAAAAATCACCAATTTAACGTTTTACAATATGAGGGCATCAAACAGATAAAGCAAAAGGCTATCGAAAAGCGGATTTTAGAAGGCTGCAGGAAAGGTAGGCGCAAGCATCAAAAGATGCTCTACGAGCTTTATTATGCCTATGGAATAGGGATATGCTACTGTTATGCCTATTCGCGGGAGGATGCCCTGGAGATTCTGAACGACAGTTTTATGAAGGTCTTTGACCACATCGGGCAATATGATCCGAGCCGGCCCTTCAAGCCCTGGTTTCGCCGGATCATCGTCAATAAGGCGATCGATTATTACCGGAGGAACCTGAAGAAATTTCCCGGTGAACCCTTGGAGGAGGGGACGGTTGAGGTTTATCAGGCGGAGGGTGTTGATCAGCTGGAGATGGAAGATTTGAAGCAACTGCTGGATCAGCTGCCGGAGTTGCACCGCATGGTTTTCAATCTGTACGAGATAGAGGGCTACGCCCATGATGAGATCGCCGGGATGCTGGGGGTCAGCGTCGGCACCTCGCGGTCCTATCTGGCCCGCGCCAAGGAGAAGTTGCGGGCCAAATACAAAGCATTATACAAGGACGATTATGAGCAGATCATTTGACAGGATACTGGTGCGGCGCATCCGGGAGGTTTTCGACAACCACCGCGAGCCGGTGGATCCGGGTGCGTGGAAGGATATGGAGCGGCGGCTCAATCAGAGGCGCCGCCTGCGGGTGGTTCATATCGGCAGGGTTGCCGGGGCTGCCGCCCTGGTGCTTGCTTTGCTGTTGGTTTTCAATCCTTTTGGGTTGCAACGACAAGGGGCTTCCTCCACGGACCAGGTGGCCCGCTCACAGGGTGAGGCTTCTGCTACAGGGGAAGCTGCTTCATCGGGGACTTCCGCTTCATCGGGGACATCCCCTGCAGAAGGGACATCCATGGGAGATAAGGCTTTTATAGGGGACTCCGCCTCCGGTGGCCCGTCTTCTCCAGGGAAGCTGGCATCTGGCGGTGAATCTTCCTCAGGGCAGTCTTCTCCAGGTGATTCCACCTCTGTTAGTCCGTCTTCTCCTGAGAAGCTGGCATCTGGCGGTGAATCGGAAATGATCGCAGCCGCCCGTGAAGCTGATACGGCAGAAGGGGAGGCCGAAAGGGCTCGTTCCACCACAGCTTCCACCACCGCCGAGGGGCGCCATCCCATGGAAGGGGATCAGCAGGCTATGTCCGCGGAAGCCGGTAAGACTGGTCGTCGGAATTCTGAGGCAACAACGGTTTCTTCACCGGTTTTGGCCCGGTTGGAGAAAAAGTCCCGGTTACATCCGGGCATCCCGATGTCTTCGCCAGGCACCCCGGCGCTGGTTCGGGCGTCCGGGGCAGGTTCACCGGGTAATAACCGGGTTCAGACGGAAAACCTCGGCAATGCTTCGCTCTGGGAAAAACTGCCGGACCGGTCCACTGCCAGCAAAGACAGAAAGTCGGTGGAACTGAACGTGGCGTTTTCCACCTTGTATAATTACTCTTCCTCGATGGTCTCCAGTGAGGCCAATTTTGCGGGAGGGATTGTTTCAGAATTTCGGGTGCTTCCCGATCTCACCGTGAGTACGGGGGTGATGGTCTCCCGCCAGTATTTCACGACCCGCAAGCAAAGCAGGGAGCTGGCCAGCTATCTGAGTGCGAACACCCGGGTTGACAAGGTGGGCGAGCTTGCTTCTTTTGGCGGGTTTTACCCTTATTTCCGCGACATCAGCAACAAAGTGAAACTGATCGGGGTAGACGTGCCGCTGAACATCGAATACCGGTTCGACAGGCTGTCTGTCTCGGCCGGGGTATCGTCGTTTACTTATCTACAGGAAAAATACCGCCATGATTATACCAGCCACTATGTGGTCTATGAGTATGACGGGGAGGATAATATCGTAGGCAGCGATAAGATGGCCCGGAGCGAAACGCTTCGCGAGTCATACGATCCCCTGGGCAAGGTGGATCTGGCCAGTGTGCTGAATGTGGCGGTGGGCTATCGCTTTGATGTGGGCACGGCCCGGCTGGTGATAGAGCCGTACATGAAGCATCCCCTGGGCGATCTGGCCAGCCGCGACCTGCGTTTCGGGTCCCGCGGCCTTCGCGTGAGGCTGGGGTTTTGATGATACAGACCCCGCTTAGCGGCCCCCGCTTAGCGGAGGGGGATCTTCGAACCCCGCTTAGCGGGGTTGGACGCGGAGGTGGAATTTCGAACCCCGCTTAGCGGGGTGGTAAAAACAACTTTTTGAACAAGTAAAACAGATGCCATATGAAGAACAGATTTTTCAGTTATGTAATTTTAATTGCGTTAATCGCTCTGGCCTGCTTCACCGGATGTGAGGAAGAGAAAGGCCAGCAGTATGATTACTATCGCATCTCGGTGGACAGTATAGAAGTTCCTGACACGGCCACCGCGCAAAAGACTTTTAGCGTTCGGTTTTACGGGACTGTAGGAGAAGACGGCTGCCATAGCTTTTCGCATTTCAACACCCAGCGATCGCCCGGCAATCTGGACATTGAAGTGGTGGGTCAGGTGGCCACGGGCGATGACCTTGCGTGTCCGGATGAGATGGTTTACCTCGATGGAGAACCCCTGGAAATGAGTGTCTCGGAGCCGGGTGAATTTACGATCAAGGTTTTTCAGCCCAACAACACCATCTTCCGAAGGGTGATTCAGATTGAATAATGCCTTGAAAAACCCCGCTTAGCTAACCCCGCTCTACCCCCGCTAAGCGGGGTCCCATTTACCCCGCTAAGCGGGGTAGTTTGCTCCCGATTTAGACCCCGCTAAGCGGGGTAGTTCACCCAAGGTAAAATAACCCCCGCTTCAAGGCACAGCCTTGGGCGGGGGTTTTGCGGGAGTTATGATTTGGCAGAAGGTTTATTTGCGGGAAGGAGGGGCCATGAATTCGGGGCCTACCGGTTTTTTAACAGATTCTTCCAGTATCCGGTCGATTTGTTTCATGGCATCTTCCTCAATCTTCCATCCGTAGACATCTTCGATGCCCTGGACCTGGTCGGGTCGGCGCAGTCCCCACAGGGCCACACTGGCTCCTTTATCCAAAACCCACCGTACGGCCAGGTCGCGCACGGTCTTGTTGTAATTCTTCTGGGCGAACTCATCCAGCTTATAGGCGGCTTCCAGGTATTGGTCGAAGCGGTCGGGCTGAAACTTGGGATCCATCTTCCTGAGGTCATCGCCTTTGAATTCGCGGTCTTTGGTCATCTTGCCCGAGAGCAGGCCACGGCAAAGCGCACCATAGGTAAGGGTTTTGATGTCGTTGTTCTGGCAATAGGGCAGCACATCTTCTTCTATTTCCCGTTCGAAAAGGTTGTAGGGCGGTTCATTCATGTGAATGGGTGCTGTCTGGCGGAACCTATCCATCTGGTGGGGTGAGTGGTTGCTCACAGCAATGGAGCGGATCTTGCCTTCGTCCAGCAGCTGCTGCATGGCTTCGGCTGTCTCTTCGGAAGCGACCATCGGATCGGGCCAGTGGACCATGTACACGTCAAAGTAGTCGGTATCCAGTCGCTTGCGCGATTCCTCGACCTCCTGAAGGATGTATTCCTTTGATGCATCGCGTTTGACGTTGCCCTGCTCGTCCCAGCGTACGCCTACCTTGGTGACCAGGACAATGTCGTCGCGGTTTTTGTGTTCGCGGATGGCCCGGCCCACAATCTTTTCGGATGTGCCAAAGCCATAAATGTCGGCCGTGTCTACCAGGTTGAGCCCCTGATCAAAAGCGGTACGCAGGGTTTTTACCGATGTTTCCTCATCGGTGCCACCCCACATCCATCCGCCGATGGCCCAGGTGCCTATGCCAATGCGATTAACCGGTTGCTGCAGGTTGTGTAACTTTATTGTTTCCATAGAGATTTGATTTTTTGGGTTTTGTATTTTAACGTTTGATGCTCCTTATGTTGTCTTAATGATCTCTGCTTTTTATTGTGTTCCAATGATCGCTGTTCCTTATGATGTCTGAGTAATAGCTGCTATGTATGATGTTTCAATGATCGCTGCTCCTTGGTGTAACTAATTATTAAAAAGCTATGTGCCGGTAAAGCAAGCAAACCAGCCCCCTGCTGATTTGACGAGCAGGGTTGCTTCAAATGGTTTATTTCGTTGCCATTGATCCTGGAGATGAAGTACCACACTGTTGATTTTACGATCAGTCTTACTTCAAATGATTTGGCTTTTTAACAGGACAAATAAATTGCCCTACTAAGATACAATAAGTTTGGTTTGTTGTTTGCCTGCCGGCTGTTAAATCCTGTTAAACGGATTGAATCCCGATCAATGGGAAGGGAGAATCGGGGGTGTCGAAACCTGACCCCGCTAAGCGGGGTCATTTACCCCCGCTAAGCGGGGTACCCGGGGTTGGATTTTAATCCGGATAAAAATGCTACCTTTGTTCTACACTCAACGTTATGCCTATGAAGTGCAGGAAACATTGCGGGGCTTGCTGTATTGCCCCATCCATCAGCTCACCCATTCCCGGGATGCCCAATGGCAAACCCGCCGGCGTTCCCTGTATCCACCTGACTGAAGATTACCTGTGTGATCTGTTCAATTCCCCCGAGCGCCCTGAGGTATGCCGGGGTTTTGCCGCAGAACCTACGATATGCGGAAACAACCGCGAAGAAGCCCTCCAGAACCTCCGCTGGCTGGAATCCTTCTCGAGCGGATCCATCAAATAAAATGCATCCCCCCAATTGTTGTAGTCGACATGGCAAGGGTTACATAAGAACCTTGAATCAAGCCATTTCACCCTGCAGCTTCCCGGGTATGAACCGTGATCAACAGGTTAACAGCCGGAAAAGTGCATTAAAACACGTTCTAACCCCAGCGCGCTGCCCATGACTTTGCTTGCAGGCATCTTAGGCGGCGCTTTGGGGTCGCTTATGGGCACTTTATAAACACTTCATGGCTACTTTATGGCTGCCTTTTTTGGGGAAGGCACTTATTATAGGCCACTTTTATGAGCCTTTTGGAGACACTTTGGGGGCGCTTTTATCCTTTGCATATCTCCCGTAATATCCGCCTTATCGTATAAAATAAGAATATTGGACCTTTTATTCAGTAAAAAGTTTTTAGTTTTATCGCTTCAAACTTAAATGTGTAATCTATATGAAGAAGGTTTTTCAGAAGCTTTTTACCAAGTTCCTGAATGGCGTTGAACGGGTGGGCAATGCGTTACCGCATCCGGCGACCCTTTTTGCCATTTTTGCTTTGCTGGCGTTGTTGTTTTCCGGACTGGGTTCCTGGCTTGGCTGGTCAGCGGTTCACCCGGGTACGGAAGAAGTGGTTAAACCGGTGAACCTGCTCTCCGAGGAGGGATTGCACAAGATCATCCTCAATTTGGTGACCAATTTCACGAATTTTGCGCCTTTGGGGATTGTGCTGGTAGCCATGCTGGGTATCGGCATTGCTGAAGGCAGCGGTTTGATCGGTGCAGTGATCCGGGCCCTCGTGTTGTCTTCCCCGAAGCGGTTGTTGACATTTGTTATTGTTCTGGCCGGTATCCTTTCTAATTTGGCGAGTAATGTAGGTTATGTGTTGCTGGTGCCGTTGGCCGGGGTGATTTTTATGGCGGTCAAGCGCCACCCGGTGGCGGGTATGGCGGCCGCATTTGCAGGTGTTTCGGGCGGCTACAGTGCCAACCTGGTGCTGGGCTCGATCGATCCCTTGCTGGCCGGTCTCTCGCAGGAGGCTGCCCGCATCGTTGATCCCAACTATGTGGTCAATGCCACGGCCAACTATTATTTTATGGTGGTCTCTACTTTCTTTATTGCCATTGCCGGTACCTGGATCACCGAGCGGATCGTGGTACCGCGCCTGGGAACCTATAAACATGAAGGGGAACAGGAAGAGCTGGAGCGGCTCTCGAGGAAGGAGAAGAAAGGCCTGCTGGGGGCATTCATCACGTTTTTGGTGATGACCGGGCTCATCCTCTGGGGCATGATCCCGGAAGATGGAATACTGCGCGGTCCGGATGGAGGCATCCTTCAATCGCCCATCATTAAAGGCGTAATCACGGTGATCTTCGTACTTTTTGGGGCCACCGGCCTGGCCTATGGCCTGATCACCGGCAAGTACACCAACGATGAACAGGTAATGAAAGGCATGGGTGAGACGATGAAAACCCTTGCCATGTACATCGTCCTGGTTTTCTTTGCCGCCCAGTTCGTGGCCTATTTCAAATGGAGCAATTTGGGTATGATCCTGGCCATTAGCGGGGCCAAGTCCCTGATGGCAACCGACCTGGGTATCATTCCCCTGATGATCCTTTTTGTGATCCTTTCGGGCGGCATCAACATGCTGATGGGCAGTGCCTCGGCCAAATGGGCCATTTTGGCACCTATCTTCGTGCCCATGTTCATGTTCCTGGGCTACTCGCCCGAACTCTCGCAGGTGGTTTACCGCATCGGCGACAGCGTAACCAACATCATATCACCGATGATGAGCTTCTTCGCCCTGATCATTGCCTTCATTCAAAAATATGATCCCAAAGCCGGTATCGGCACCATCATATCCACCATGTTGCCTTATACCGTGGTGTTCTTCCTTTTCTGGGTCATATTGCTCATCGTGTGGATCCTCCTTGGATTGCCACTCGGTCCGGATGCCGGATTGTATTACTCGATGTAGCCGGGAGAATGAAGAAATGAGTGAATGCCTGCCCCGCTGAACGGAATGAAAGCGGGGATTGAATGAGTGAATGGCTGGATGGCTCAATGTTTAGATACACGAAGAAGTAGAAGGGTTTGGATGTAAAGCGATCAATGTCTGTTTGATTGGATGTAAGAAAGAAAGCGCCAGTGCCGCATAGTCGTGCATTTGCGCTTTCTTTTCTTCGGGAGAAAATTCGACCAGGTTTAAATCCAACATCAGTCTAAATCCAACATCGGTCTAAATTC
>Ga0207714_1002034_pt1 | contig 12579 bp, 16 predicted proteins | sample PonA232FremontCA_2_FD_187270 | JGI IMG/M metagenome (GOLD analysis project Ga0207714, IMG submission 187270) | Marine sediment microbial community from Fremont, CA, USA - Pond A23 Sediment 2 (SPAdes) | ecosystem: Environmental > Aquatic > Marine > Unclassified | place: USA: Fremont, California... | reverse complement strand
TACTTCCGCGCGGCCTCGACGTGTTCTTCGTCAGCATCGACGTGCTCGGCGGGCATCCACGACGCGAGGGCGAACAACCCACCCGTCTTCGCCTTGTTGATCTCGATGTACTTGTCGTACCCACCACCAATCACCCCGTCGAAGACGCTCAACCCTTCGTGGAAGAAGCCGTCTACGAGGTTCTGTAGGGCCTCGCCCATCGCATTGAGCACGTCGGGGTCTTTCGCCAGTTTGAACGCGATAGCGACGAGGCCGTTGCCGCCCATCACGGAGAGGCCGGTGATTGCCTTGTGCCCCGTCGACCCGAACGGGAGTTTGTCCACAACCTTGTGGAACGTCGGCGCACCCCTGCGCATTGCATCCTCGTCGTAGCGGTCGTCGGCGATCAGGCTCGCGTTGTGGATGAACTCCACGATGGCGGCGTGGTTGATGGCACGGTCGAAGGGGCTGTCGTACACGTCGCTGACCAGCAGCGTTAGGACTGGTCGGACGCGCTTCCCGCCAGCCGTCGAGTGAGCGAGAAGCCGCCGCTTCGACGTGAACTCCTCTTGGTCTTCAAGTATCTCCGTGATCCGTTGGTCGATTCGCTCCTTCGCTTCGCCGTAGTAATCCTCGAACGTCTCGAAATCATTTTCATTGGGCATGGTTGCGCAACCTCACTTCACTTCGAGGTCTTCGGGGTCGTGGTATTCGTCACACTGCTGGCAGTACATCCCGTTGCCGTCCTTGTCAATGAGCCGTTTGAGCGTCCGCTTCGGGACGGGCATTGCGCCGTCGGCGACCTTCACGCCAAGTCTCTCCCCACAGTCGGGGCAGTCTCCTTCTGCTTTCATGGGTGAATCAGTCCTCCGCCTCCGCCGATTCGGCTTGTTGCTGTTGGAACACAACAGATTCGAGCATGATGTCCAACACGTTCGAGACGACGAGCCATGTCCGCTCGCGGCTCTTGTCGTTGCCGGGTTGGATCGTGATACCGCGGTGCTGGTAGCGGGCCTTGTCGGGCGTCATCGGATCGTCGGGGTCGAGAATCCGCAGCCCGAAGTCTTGGTAGGTGACGATAGCACCGATCCAGTCCCACTCGCCGGTAAGTTCGTCAAGCACAACGATCTCCGGGCCGTCGGCGATGCCGAGGACGATCTCCTCGACGGGTTCCTGCCCGTCTTCGTTCGTGAAGTGTAGCGACATTGCGGTGCCGCTTGGGTCGGCATCGTACCGCTCCTCGATGATCTCCCAATTGAAGCCCTCGTTGACGATTGGGAGCAGGTCTTTGACTGTCTCGGTGACGATACCGCCGGTCGTGTGTTGGGTGTTCATGCTTCCGCCTCCTGCTTCTCGGTTGTATGTTCGATAATCCCGTCAAGCGAACTGACGCGATCATCGTGATCTTCGGTGTACGGGATACTCGCCGCGAAACTCACCGGGAACGCCGGTAACGTCTCGGGATCGTACCCAAACAGCGGGTAGTCCGGTACGTTGTCATCTAACTTCGAGCGGATGTTGTCGACGCTCTCACCACCAACGTCCACAATTCCCTCAAGACCGGCGTGATCGTCAACCCACCCGATCAGGTCGGCACTCGGGATGTACGCCATGTTGAGCGCGGCAACATGCTCAATCTCCGCCTGCTCGAAGAACTCGTGGGTCTTCTTCGCGTCACGGATGGACGACGGATGTGGTGTCGTCACGATAACACCGAGGTCGGGGTGGCCGATAGAGGCGATGACTTGTAGCTCCTCACCAGTTCCCGGCGGTGAATCGACCACGACAATGTCGGTGTCTTCGTGCCACTCAACATTGCGCACATAGTCCGCAACCGTCTCCGCGCGCCACTGCCCATCTCGGAGAACGGGCACGTCGTCGGGGAGAACGACACCCTTCGAGGCAAGTTGGATACCGTTCACCCACGGCGGTACGAGTGCGTCGTGGGTCGAAAGCCGCTGGTCGGAGAGGTCGTTGTCCTCGCCACCAATCACTTCGGCGGTGTTTGGCGTTGAAATGTCGGCGTCGATCAACCCGACACTGTGTCCGTTTTCGCTAAACGCGCGGGCGAGGTCGGAAGCAACCGTTGTCTTCCCGACGCCGCCTTTGCCCGATGCAACAAGCACTACTGTAGGTACATCTTCAAGTTTCATTGGTCTGTTAGGCCGCCGCCTCCTCGTCGGCGTTGTCTTCATCGAGATTGAGTTTGTCGCGCACCTCGTCGGCGCGCTCGGCTAACTCGTCGTCCTGCGCCGTCTGATCGTCACCGTTTGGTTCTACCTGACCGTTCGCCGCTGGCTCGTTGTCCGGTTGTGGGTACTCACGGGACTCAGCGGCCGTCCGGTCTGACGACTGTTGCGCATCATCGCGCCGCCCTTGCGGCTGTTGGTCGGGTTGCTCAGGGCGGTACTCCGGCTCACCGCGTTGTGTCTCGTCCGGTGCCGACCACATCGGATTGCCGCCACCGCGTGCCATCTGCATCCGGTCGAGCAGCGGGAGTAGCCCTTTCTGCACACCTTCGGCGATTCGATCAGGGGCACTATCGACTGTCTCCTTGGCGAGTTCGAGTTGATCCTTCTCATGTTCGGTGTCGATGCGCTTCTTGACGACCTCGGGGTCGGACTCGGGGTCGGCGTTGTCGCCGTAGCCGCGGCCGGGGCCACCGCGCAGTTCCTTGCGCATCTCCTTAAGTTCGTTTTCGAGGCGGTCGAGTTCGTCTTCCTTCTGCTTCTCCTCCCACCAGTCTTCAAGTTCATCGACGGTCAACTCGTCTTCATCTTCCTCCTGCTCGTCGGCGAGTTGGGAGATGGCCGCCGACATCTGCGTGGCGACGTTGGATTGTGCCTCGGCGAACTGCTCGGACATCTCGTCCATCATCTCCGACATGACTTCGATCTCGTCGGCGGAGTCGTCATCACCGATGAGGCCCAACGACTCCGCCTTTTCGAGCATGTCGAACATGTCGTCATCGTTGTCGTCTTGGAAGTCATCGGGGTCGGGGATGATCCCGGCCTGCTTTGCATCACGGAGTTTGTCCATGAAATCCTTGTCGTCGCTATTGTCGTTGCCGAGGAGGCCCTGCGAGACAGCGACGTGGTAGGGCACTTTCATGGTCTTGCCGTCCTGCTCGATCTCGACCATCTGCGCGTCGTCGTCATCGTCGTCTGCCACTTCATCAGCGACGACGTTCGCAAGTTCAGAGACAGTCGACTGCAACTGTTGCATCTGCTTGCGCAACTGTGGATCGCCGCCACCGGACTGCTGGCCGTCGTCGCGGCGGTCGCGGTTGTTGTCACGCCCGCGGTCGCGGTCGCGGGCACGGCGATTACGGTTGTTCGGGGTTGATTCGCGGCCGCGGTTCGGTCGGCGCGACTTCCCGGTATTGTCGTCTCGGGTGTCAACACGCGGGAAGTCCGGCATACCGTATGCCTTCCGCACAACGCGGTTGGCCCACTGCCGCTGCATACTCGCTTCTTCTTCGAGCGTGTCGGCAACGTAGTGTGGGTCGTCCCACGCTGCGTCAAAGTCGATGGCGTTCAGTGCTTTCTGCACGTTCGCCTTCGGTTCGCCGGACTGTTTGATTCCGACACCAGCCTGCTCAAGCACGTCGATGATTGTCTCACGGTCAGCGTTGCTTTCCTCCTGAAACACCTCCCGTTCTAACTCCTCTTGCTGTTCTTTTTCCTGTTCCCACTGCTTCTTGATCTCGAACACTTTGGCTCTCGATGGCATCTCATCGTCGTTGATGATGTCTTCGGGTATCTCACCCTCGGAGAGACGCCTTTTCACCTCTGATATGACCTCATCAGAGAGCGCGTTATGTGCTTCTCCCATTGCGTCCAGAACACTGTAACCAAGCCACTAAAAGGTTATACATCCCTTGTACGATAGTTGCGCAATATGCGGTAAAATAGTGGTTTGAGAGTGGAAAAAGTAGACGTTGTCATGCGATTATACTGCGGCGTAAACAACCTGTATATTTCTGTAAAAGTGTATGCGTTGAACCCGGCATTAGCATGGGACTCGGATGTGAGTAAACTGGTTTACACACCGCTGTACCGCGATTTGTTTTGACCGGGGTGGGGGGTGCGACGCAACTTTTTGTGTTTACGCCGCCGCGAAGTCGCGGCAGTTAAGCAGTATGTTTGCTCAGTCGACGCTGTACTTGTATCGTGACGCCTCGGCCAACTCGACAATGGAGTCCGCGTAATCGTCGGGTAGCGTGTCTGAAACGGCTGTTTCGATCACGGACGCCGCCTTCGATCCGTGGTTGCTGTACGTCTCAGCGATGATGTTGGCGAGGATGGAACGCACGGTGATCGCCTGCAAGCGGGTGTCGTCGGTCGGATACTCCGCTTTCACACGCTTCAGCCGCTCGGCGGGGAACTCGTGTATGTCATACGGCAAGTGGTATCGGTCGCCGTCGGGCAGGTAGACGCATTGGTACACCTCGGAGTCCGCGTCAATGTCGAATAGCTCGTGGTTGACCGTGGAGTTCCACACGTTCTCGAACTTGCGGGCGTCCTGTTGTGGGTGGCCGACGATCTGTAACGGCTTGTTCGATGATTTGTCCTGTACGACATCTCCAATCAGCAGCGACTCGGTGTCGATGACAGCATCAAGTGACATGCGGTTGTAGTGTAGTGGACGCCCCAACGAAAAGGTGGTGGTGACGGAACAGGGGTGAAATGGGGGAGAAATGGGGTTGGAATTGTCGAGGTTTCAATTTCTCCCTATACGTGTTTCTTCCGTCGGATAGTTCACGGAAACATCCCGAACTTTGCAAAAATACCCTACCAAGCAATGTTATTGTTGGACACCCCCCCGGACGGCGGGGTCTGTTTATTCGTTTAATGGGTAGAACATGCTCCACAAACAGCAAATATCACACTGCCGTACAGCGGTTTCAGCCAACGCCGCTCATGTCAAATTCGAGAGTCGTGTCTTTCATCCATTAACGCGAGCGGCGCGCGTGTGTGTGTGGGTGCGCTCGGGGTAAGAGGTAAAACCGACCCGTCTCGAATACTACACTTTGTGAGGAGGACGTAACCGCTGTACGTGGCCGGGGAGTGGGTGGCATGTTCTGAATATTAAACCGTTAAACCGTTAAACATAAGTGGTTATCGACGTAATGTGGACTCGCATGGCAATAACCAAGGACAAACAGGTTGGCGCAGAGGTAACGGAGGATGAAAAACGACAGCTAAACATTGACGCTTCCAAAGAGGGTAGGTACATGAAGGACGTGGCTGGTGAGGCTATTGCCCTCTACGTAGCGGTGCCCGACGAACTTGTTGAGGAGTTGGGTTGCGAGAGAAAAGGGGAGGTTATTAGCCACGCGGTCAACCAGCTAATTGAAGAACACGACATCGACTGACAACCTTCTAAATTTCCTTGCGGTTGTATTTGGTGGCACATAGTTGCGCATCGACAACAGTTATATATCCACCAGTGGGTATGTAGAAACGCACAGTATGAGTGTGATCCCTGAAACGCGAACAATCGGCGACCGACGACGTATCAACATCCCTCACGAAATCGTCTGCGAGTTTGGCGGTTTCGAGAGGTTTCGTGCAAAGACTGCGGAGGAATCGGTGATACTAACCCCGACCAACGACCGTGACGCACTTGTGTTGACGGGCAAGAACCGTATCCGCCTCCCCAAGCACATTACGGAGCAGTACGAGGACGGAGAGGAGTTCGCCGTATTCATCGACGGCGGGCGTATCGCGCTGAAACCAACAGCAGAAATCGAAATCAGCCTCTAACGGAGTTGAACGAAAGTGAAAAGGACGACCGAGCGATGCCGTAGCCAGCGGCACCCTCTACTTGATAGTATCGCACGCCAACTGCTTAACTGCATCGACGCTACACGACGAAACGCCATCATAACGGGGGTGGCTCGATGTCTGACGACGTAGAACGTGTCCGCCGGGCACTCCCCGATCTCGAAACATACGCGACGCGCGACGCGAACAACCGATTCGACCCACAGAAGGATGGCGACGAACTCCGTGGGGCCAACCCGTTCCACGGCTCCTCGACCGGGTCAAACTTTGCGCTCGACCCTGACTCCGAGCAGTGGTTTTGCCACCGTCAGTCCCACAAGGAGGGTGGCGGCATCTTCGAGTACATTGCCGTTGACGAAGGACTCGTAGACTGCGGCGAGACGGGCGACATGACGACCGTGTTCCCCGAAGTCCTCGAAATTGCCGCCGAGAAGGCGGGTGTCGACCTCAACATGGACGCCCAAGATCGGGCGTCGATCAAGCAACGCCGCGAAACCCGCGAGCGGCTTGACGCCGTCTATCAAGAGGCGACCGCGCTCTACCATCGACAACTCGACACCGCGTTGCCCGACCCGCGCGGCGACGGTAGCCTGACCGTCCGCGAGTGGCTTACCGAGTTCTACGGCCTTGGTGACGAGATCATTGACGACGCGATGGTCGGGTTCGCCCCGAACAAACCGAAAGCATTGTGCGATGTGGCCGAGGCTGACACGAAGACGCTGATTGAATCCGGTCTTGCAATCGAAACCGGCGGTGGCGTCGTGGACTTCTTCGACGGCCGAATCATCTTCCCGTACTTCGAGCGGGGGAAACCACGCTACTTCATCGGCCGGAAGACGCCGATTACGCCCGACGAGGATTGGGAGATGGGCAAGTACAAGAAACTACCGCGGCCGACAAACAACGACGCTGTCGCCGATCTTGTGGACGAGCCAATCTACGGCCGCGACCGCGTCTCCGATGCGGGTACTGTGATCGTCACCGAGGGTGTGACCGACGTTCTTGCCGCCTGCCAGCACGGCTACACGGCCATCGCGCCGGTCACAACGTCGTTCAAGGAGTCCCGAATCTCCGATGTTGCGCAACTACTGCGCGGCAAGCACGTTACCGTTATCATGGACGAGGACGCGGCGTCACGAGCGGGCATTGAAGGCGCGCTCAAGACGGCAAACGTGATCGACAAACGAACTGGCCCGGCAACAGACGTGCAGGTCGCACGGCTCCCGCTCGAAGACGGGGATTTATGCGACTACCTGCGCGACAACGGTGGTATCCCCGGTGATTCTCAATGAACTGCAACTCCCAATGCGCGAACTGCGGTACGTGCCTCGTTCCGGCGTTCTCCGACGACGCTGCGCAACAATGCCCCCGCTGCGGGTCAATGTACGGTGGTGAGCCGGGTGATGTTGCATGAGTACGGCGTCAGACCCACTCGGCCCGGTACTCAACGACGCGCTTGGCGTCCACGAGGCGAAGTTCAAGTGGGGTGACGCGACCCCCGCCGACCTGATCGCGGCCGGTGTTGAACATATCGGCGAGAACCCAAACGCGATTATGACGGAGAAGGACGAAGACGGAAATTGGATCAACTACTCGGTGTGGGACGTGATTCCCGATCACATGTCACTACCCAACGCCATGCGTCGGTTGCGCAACCGTGCGGACAACATCGGTGACGGAGTGAACAAACGCGATGTAATGGCACATGCCTCGGGAAAATACCTCTCCGCTAAGGGGGAGTTTTTCCAAACACTCGACGGAACCGTCTACTACTTTTACAACGACGAGCATACCGTCTACCGTGTGACGGGCGATGGGCAGCAGGAGGTGACACAGGAGTTCCGCGCACTTGTCGGCGAACTCACCGGCCTCTCGACCGGGCGTGATGGACGAACGTGCCTTGTCCAGATAGCCGACGAAGCCAGCCGTCAGTGCCCGGAGCGCGAGGCGCACAAGTTCGCTGCGTGGGATGAAGACGACTCCATCCTGTACGTCACCGACTTTGACGACGGCTACTATCGGTTGGACGGCGACACCATTGAACACCGGAACAACGGCGACGACGTGTTCTTCCTCGGGTTCGACGGTGACGCCTACGAGTACCTTGAACCGTCAGAACGCACCAACTTCCCGAACCGAGTGCCCGGAGAACTCGACAAGTGGCACCAGAACGGCGACCTGCTGATGCGGTTCTTCGGCAACCGGACGAACTTCGACCCGGCGGCCATCCTCGCAGAAGACCAGCAACGGAAGCAGATGTACGTCCACCTGCACGCAATGGCGTTTATCGACTTCTTCACGGCGAAGCCCATCACGGCCTTCGTCGGTGAGAAGGGATCAGGCAAGACGGTGATTCAACGGTCGGTCGGTAAGTTCCTGTTTGGCGACGAGTGGAAGGAGTCGATGATGCCGTCCGACCGCGAGGACTTCGCCGCTATCGTGAGCAACCGACCGCTCGCGTTCGTGGATAACTTCGACAAGTCGGTCGATTGGGCGAACGACATCCTCGCTTCGACGGCGACCGGCTCTGCGGACATCCGCCGTGAACTCTACACCACAATGGGGATGGCGAAGACCACACCCGACTGCTTCATCGCGCTTACGTCCCGCGACCCACCGTTCCGCCGCGACGACGTGGCCGACCGGACAGTCGTCTTCCGGGTGAGTCGGCTTGATAGCTTCATCGGGATGCGAGGCTTTCTCAACCCCGTCACCCGCAACCGCGACTCGTTGTGGTCGACGTATCTCGATAACCTCAACGACATCATTGACGAGATGCAGGACACCAACATGGAGGCGATGGTATCCTCCCACCGGATGTCGGATTGGGCCGGTTTTGCCAAGGTGGTCGCCGACGCAATGGACATCGACGGCGTGGACGAAATGCTTGAGGTCATGCAGCAAGAGCGTGCCCTGTTCGCGCTCGAAGACGACTCGTTGTTCCGCACTCTCCGTGAGTGGATGAACGACAAGAGTGGTGAGGTGCGTGGCGTGGAGTACACGGCCGGTGATCTCCTTGACGAGCTACAAGAGTACGCCAACAACCAGAACATCGAGTTCACCTACCAGCGCGCGCAGACGCTCGGGAAGCGACTCGGTAACGTCGCCGAGGAGTTGGACGAGTTGTTTGGCTTCACGATCCACAGTGACGGCCGGACGAATAAGTACGAGTTCATCGACCCCAATGCGGCCAGTGGCCGGCAGGGGATGCTCGGGTGGGACGAGTTCGAGGATGAAGACGACGACGACTCCGATGGTGACGGTGGTGCTGACGACGACGGTGATGATGACGGTGGTTCGGGCGGTGACGGAACCCCGGACGAACCAACCAACGGTTCCGACGGGGGCACAAACGATGACGAGGCACCCGAACCACCGGAGCCTGACCCGACACCCGAGACAACACAACAACAGCGCATGGATGATGTCGGACAGTTCATTGCCAACAAGGAATCAGAGTTTGACAGTGGCGTCCCCCGCAACGTCATTGTGACAATGTTGTCGTCGGGCGATTACACCGAAAAGCAGGTCAAAGAAACGCTCGACAACATGCTGCAACGGGGGTTCATCTACGAACCGAACACCGAAGACGAGTATCTGACGACCTGATGCGACAGTGGCGCAGCCATGCGCAACTAACCCCACCTTTTTTGTGAGTGTCGTGTATAGTAGCAGCTACAGATGGCTCCAGACCGCCCTGAACACACCAAAGCCGGGGAAGTGTCCGTCAACGTCCCCGACTCGGTGATTACGTCCATCGACCAAGTTCTCGACGCGCTCGGTCTTCCCGAAGCCGGGCCAGTCGTGTACCGACTCCTGCCGGACAACGTCCTCGACGCAATGGGCGTTCAGTCCCCCGACGAGATCACCGACGACATGCTCCGTCAACTTGACGAGCAGTTCGGCATCAACTACCCACCGGAGCGGTAGACCGCAACACAACCGCAGACAACACAACACAACTCACAATTATGGCTGGCCCAGACCGACAGTTTGACCCCATCGCCAATTCCGCGCTCGGTGCAGTCCGAGCAACGAACCGTATCGCCCGCGAAGCAGAAAACAACACCCCCGCGCCCTCACTTCCACAGCGGAGTCAGGCACAGCGAAGTCTCCGAGACGGCATCAACACTGTTTCGACCATCTCGCCGTTCAACGTCATCGCCGGAGAAGGCCCAATCGACTCACCGATTGGCGGCGGCGGAGGCGGCGGTGCCCCCGATGTGGCGGGCATCCTCCCCGACGGTGCGCCGACGCCGGAGTCGCTGCTTCCGCAGTCGCTCCTGAGCATGTTGCAGGACTCGCCGATGCCAAATCCACCGTCGCCCGGCAACGGCGGCGGCGGCGGTGGCGGCGGCGGTGGCGGCGGCGGTGGCGGCGGCAACGGCGGCGGCAGTGGCGGTTCGTCCGGTCGTGCTGCGCCGTCGACCCGCTAAGGTCACACCCTATTTTACCGCGATTCTTGAGACGATAAGTGACGCTTAAACTGATCGTCTTTGTTGTCAACGAACGCTGCCGCAGCAGACACAAACTCCTCGTGTGTCATCCCGAATTTCGCTTCGACTTGGTTGATCTCCCGTAGCGTTGCCTCCTCCGTCTCGAACTTGTATTCTGCCATATAGCTCACTGTACTCACTGGACTCACATTACATTTTATATCCCATCGGTCACAATGACCGCCTGTAGCTATGGCAAACACCGAAACCACGCAGACGCTCATCGAGCGTCGAATCAACAACAACGCACCAGTAGGGTTCGCGTCGACCCTCACTGACGAAGGCCACCTTCGTCAACTGGCGAATCAGGCAGTCGACCTCTCGGATACCGTCCAAGAGTACGAAGGGAACGTCCTCACCGAAGCCAATGTCATCGAAACTGTCGTGCAGCGCGTGATGGCTGGCTCGTTCCTCACCCCCGAGCGAACAATCGAACTCCCCGGCGTCGGTATCGAGTATGAGGCTGGCAACATCCAAGCCTTCGCCGCTGCCTACAAGGAAAGCGACGATACGCCGACTGGTACGATCACGGACGAGCAGCGGGCGCAGGCGGACGACCTCGTCTTCACGTTCGCTGGCCCGGAGGTCTACAACCAGATCGGCAACTCGACCGTCGACAACTTCAAGATCAGTGACGTATCGGCTGGCGATGTTGTCACCCTCGTCGGTGCGGATGGGTACAACTCATCCGCTTCCGACCCAATCGACCTCGATGATGACGAACGCCTGTACTTCACGGGAGACTTCATCGACGTGTCGGCCGGAAAGTCGATCTTCAATCGACAGGAGTGGGTCAACGTCGACGGCTCCGCCGAAGACTACGGCCCGATCTCGTGGCTGTTTAGCAACCGCCTCTCGGGTGCCAACGTCTCGCTCGGATCGGGTGCGCGTGTCAAACGTGAAGCCCAACTCAATGTCAAAGCCTACGAGGACGGCGACGCCGAGCTATGGCCGGTCGCCTTCTACATGGCACCGGGCCACAAGGCACCGGAACTCTAAGGTGGTGGCTTAGATGTCACGCACCGCCTCGCTGCCCGGCGACGAAGAACCCGGTCGCCTACAGCCGGGGATGTCACAGCCCGGCGCACGTACCCCCGGCGAGCAGGTTGAGGAAACCTACGACCTCACCGGCATCGACCTCACTGTCGCCACCACACACGACATGGGTGATGTCGGCGGCGACCGCGTAACTGCCGTCGAGTTCGAGACTGACGTGGGTGTCACCACGTTCGACTTTCAGGTTCGCCTCAACGGCGTCGACCTGTTCGACTCGGCGCAGTCACCGTCCACGACCGGCCCTGAGACGTTTGAGGTTGACAACCCCGCCGCGGCTGTCGTCTCTGACAAAAACGTCTCGGCGGAGTTCGAGATCACCTCGGCTGCTGGCTCGGACAGCAACCAAGACGACTTCACGCTGACGGTCGTCACCGAGGAGGAGTAGGCGGTAACACACCCCTACTGTTCAGTTGGCTGCAAATAGTGATATACAAACGCAGTCCAAATTGTATAGCATGGACAGAACTGACACCGCTGGCGGTATGATGATGCGACAGACCCAAAATGGAATACATACGGATTGCTCGTGCAATCGGGGGGTTGTTCAGTGTCATCTTCTTGCTGATCGTGTTGGGGGCACACGTCCTGCTGCCGGACGTGGAAGTTGGCCCATACGTCGTTGGCGTCGCTCTGTCGCTCATCGGCGGGTTGCTGGCCGTGGACGTGTTCCGACAAGAACTGCCCGGAATCAAGGTCAGTCTCACACGAAGCGAAACCCAAGACGACAAAAACAATGATAACTGACACACCCATCCTCCTCGCGGTCGAACTGACAGCATCGCTTACGTCAGTGGTCGGTGTGTCTGCTGGTGTGGTTGGGGTGGCTGCCGCTGTCTACCTCCAACTGGTTGCGACGAATCGCTGCTCACCAGTCTACATCGGGTTGTTCTTCGCAATCGGGGCGGGGATGATTCTCGTAAACTACGGTGCGTTCGAGTTGCCGTTGTACGGGGCTGGCATCTACCTCCCCGTGATCGGGAATCTGCTTATCCTCACTGCGGAGTTGTACCTGTTCCGATGGGTACAACAGCGAACCGCCGTCTGCAACCCAACCGAGATACTGGCCGCTGACGATCACGAAGCGTAGTCTCGTCACCCGAACTATTTTGTGTGCGGTTGCGCAACACTGGTGTAAGACATCACTGCATCGTGGTGTCGGCGAAACACACAAAAGCCAACACTATGCACGCAACCAACCAGTACACGTCGGAGTACCCGACGCTGATGGACGTACAGACAAAAGAGCAGCACAACATGGT
>Ga0207714_1002033_pt1 | contig 12590 bp, 13 predicted proteins | sample PonA232FremontCA_2_FD_187270 | JGI IMG/M metagenome (GOLD analysis project Ga0207714, IMG submission 187270) | Marine sediment microbial community from Fremont, CA, USA - Pond A23 Sediment 2 (SPAdes) | ecosystem: Environmental > Aquatic > Marine > Unclassified | place: USA: Fremont, California... | reverse complement strand
AAGTCGTCGACAGAGTCGACGTCGTCGACGAAATACCAGGATGGCTTGTTCAACACGAGGAGATGCGTTCCGCCCGCATTCGCAAACTCCTCGGCAGCCTCGGCTCCCCGGCCGTTGACAGGATCCAGATGCAGATGGTTGTCCAGGATCGGCGTCTCCATACCGCTCTCTCGGTGTTGAATTTCAAAAAGGGGTTCGACTCGGGACCGGCTCACAGCGTCAGTGAGCGCTGTGCCGTGTTCTGGAGTGCGTCAGACCGACCGTGCTCGCCGGGTGCGATAGCCATCGTCTCGACGCCGTGGCTTGCCGCCCGTTCGAGCACCGGCTTGAAATCGGTATCCCGTGAGACGACGATCAGCAGATCGATCTCGTCGGCGATTGCAGCCTTGGTCCCGTCGACAGCCAGCCGAACGTCGACATCGCCGCTGGTCGTGATGACGTCGAACCCCCGTGCTTCGCCAGCCTGGATCAGTTCCGGTGTGGCGTGTTCGTCGAGATAGAGCCTGGCCGCGACGACAGTGCCTTCGGCTGCCGCAAGCTCGCGAAGTTCGTCCAGATCGACGTCGAACTCGCTACGGAGCACGTTCGGCCCGTCGACGTAGAGACCGACGCGCGTTCTCCCGTCACTCCGAAACCGCCCAAGCAGACCCATATTCCTGCCTCGGTGCCACGGGCTTTAGAGGTTCCCAAATTGACTCGCGGTCGCTCACCGCATCGACTCCGGGCGAAGCTGTCGTAGCTTCGGGCCACCCCGCTGACTCCCGGAGAGTTCGACGAGTTTGTCCACACGGTCGTCCAGCGGCGGGTGTGTCGAGAGCCATCGACTCGGTTCGTTCTCGGTATCCCGGTGGATATACAGCAGTGAACGGAGATTCCGTCGCGGCTCGGAAGCGCGGTGAATCTTGACGAGCGCACGCGCCAGCGCGAGCGGTCTGCCAGATACCTCCGCGGCCCGCCGGTCCGCCGCAAACTCCTGGCGGCGTGAGTGCGCCAGAAAGAGCACCGTCAGGACACTCAACAGGATCACGACGAGGAAGCCAACCGTCTGCTGAAAGACGTTCGCAAGCCCGAATTTCTCCTTCCCGGGTCGGCCATCGAACCACGCTGTTGCCCGGTCGATCCCCGCGAGGAAGATGATAAACGGTGCGAACACGAGGAAGACGAGCGAAGCGATCAACCGTGCGACCGTGATCGCGAGCGTGTTGAGGAAGGTATCGAACCGCTCGATGTGTGCCAGTTCGTGCGCGAGAATCCCCTCCAGTTCGTCGATCGTCAGTAACTCGAACAGCCCCCTGTCGAGGATGATCGCACCCTCCCGTGGCCCGCCGACAGAGAGCGCGTTGGGCAACTCGAAATCAGCGACCAGCAGGGCTGGCTGGCTCACGTCCATCCGCAGGCAGAGCCGTTCGAGCCGTCTGTACAGCTCCGGCGCACGCTCCGGTGTCACCCGCAGCGTATCGATGCTCGCGACCGTCTGGACGACGCCACGTCTGTAACCGACGTAGCCGCCGAGGAGGGTCACCGAGACGAAGACGCCGAACAGGAAGAACGGATCCGGCGGGTTCGCGATCACCCACTGCAAGAGGAGCACGCCGCCGATAGCGGCGGCTGTATAGACCGTGAGAATCGATATCCCGACCAGAATCATGAAGACGCGGAGCAGTGAGATCATACCAGCCAGTAGCTCAAACGCGTTCGTTGTAGTACGTCACTCCACCGATCTCTCGGAGAGTGTTACGAGATAAATTCGTTGCTTCGCCAGTCGACACCGTCGTCCTCGTCAGCGTCGCTCGGATCCTCGACGACTGTGACGGAGGCCGGCCGCCGTTCACCGTCGACGATTCGGATCGCCTCGATGTCGTCGTCCGTCGCAGCAACAGCCGTCAGCGTCCCCTTCTCGGAACGCAGGGCAATCTGACAGAGCACCTCGAACATCGGATACTGGAGGGCTGTGTTCTGGAGTACCGTCTCTCGGTCCCCCTTGAAACAGGCGTACTCGACGAGTTCCGATTCGATCTCTTCTTCCTCTTCGAGTGAGCCCCACTGGGGCCCACCGTTCGGCGAGGGGCCACCCGGCCCGGGTTCGGGCTCTTCCTCGTACACACGGTTTTCAGTGACGCTCGCCTTGAGCTGTGCAGTGGGCGTGTACTTGCTGATGCTATCATCATCCGGGACAGCACTGATGATGAGTGTGTTGTTCCGTCGCGTGATATCGACGTCCTCGATTCCATCCGGCAGCTCCGGATCTTCGAAATACTCGTGGACGTCCTCGAGCGGCAGTTCCAGTGTCGAATGGAGTCTGTATACGCGGCTGGTCATAGTTTGAGGGGGTAGGTTCGGTCGACAGCCCTGCACTGGCGCCGAGTTTTCAGCTGTACCTATGCACCCCATCCATATAGGGTCTACTCTTCTTATCGCCAGGCTTGTGCCGTGTCACCAAGCCTGCGGTGTCACAAAGAAAACCGTTAGTCGTCTGCTGTCGCTGCGTCGCCGCTTCCATCGTCGGGTGTGGGGTATTCGGCGTCGATGCTGGGTGGGTACTTGCCCCGGTCGAGTTTGAGATCCGACTGCGGGCGCGCCATACAGGTTAGCGCGTACTCGTCGCGCTCTGCTTCGGTGAGGCCACGCGCAGCCGGCTGTGTCACTTCCCCCTCCTCTATCTTCGCCGAACAGGCCAGACACATCCCGACACGGCAGGAGTACTCCTGGGCGATCCCCTCCTCCAGGCACTTGCTCAGTATCGTCTCCTTATCGGATACCGTAATCGTCTCGTCTTTCTTGACAAACTCGATGGTGTGCTCAGTCATACTATTCGGTACGATGGTCGATGACTAAATTCTTTATCACTTCAGCACCCGCTCTCCGTCGCTGGCTCTATGACGGTGTTAGCGTCCTGAAGTCCGGAACGCGCCCGTCAGGGACGCTCGGTCGGGCTCTGTCCTCGGATAATCTATCACTGTCACGTGGTTGATTCGACATCGGTCAGCCGCATCAGTGGATAGCCGTCCTCCATCTGCATCGCGGCCGTCACGAGTGTCCCCTGGTAGTCGATATCGATCTCGACATCGAGGAAGCGCCCGGTGAGTTCGGTGTACGATGCCGGGCTCTCTGCGAGGGCGTCCGTGAGTGCGCCGGTATCGATCGAAACGCGGACGCTCTCACAGTGTGGCTGGTTTTCGATCGATTCCTCCATCGCCAGTTCGAGTGAGTCGGCGCTGTCGGGGCTGACCGGCGTCCCGGCGAACTGGTGGTACAGCGATCCGAACTTGATCCCGGCCTCGAAGCAGGCCGTCTGTGGCTCTGTCGGTTCCTCCGAACTGCTCATGGGTCAGGCAGGGCCCAGTGGCCTAACCGCCCACCGGTCGCGGCAAAGACGCCGGGGAATCCGGACCTGCAAGCCAGGACCTAACCATCTCGAACAGCCGCCACCGGCGTCACGAGGGCCGCAGGGAGAAATCGTGTCCTACTTATTAACCCCAGTGCTTGTATGAACTGAATGGACGAGCCGGTGTTACTCACAGGGGCTGGTGGCCACGTCGGACGGACAGTCCTGAACGGGTTACGCGACAAATACGACTGGCGGCTCCTGTTTCACAGCCAACCAGCCACGGAGCCGGAGTTTCCCTACTGGATCGGGGAGGTACAGAACCACGACGACGTCCGGCCAGCGATGAAAGGTGTCGGGGCAGTAATCCACCTCGCCGGTGATCCGCGACCACAGGCACCCTGGGAGAGCGTTCTCTCGAACAACATCGACGGGACACACACGGTGTACGAGGCTGCAGTCGAGGAGGATGTCGAGAAGCTGATCTTCGCTTCGTCGAATCACGCTGTGGGTGCGGCAGAAACCGAGGAGCGGACCCCGGATATGTACCGCGAGCACGACGACTTCCGCCTGACAGGTGAGGAGTTCCCCCGGCCCGGAAACAAGTACGGCATCAGCAAGGCAACCGGCGAACTGATCGGTCGATACTTCCACGACAAACACGGTATCTCTGTCTGCAATATCCGGATCGGCAACTTGAACGAGGATCACCCGCCGATCGATTACGAGCGCGGCCAGGCGATGTGGCTCTCGCCGCGGGACTGCGCCCACATCCACGAATGTGCCCTCGAAGCCGACTACGGCTTCGAAATCGTCTACGGCATCTCGGACAACGACCGGAAGTACTACTCGATCGACCGGGCCAAGGAAATTCTCGGCTACAAGCCGTGGGACAACTCCGCGGAGTGGGACGGCGCAGATCGAATCTCGGGCGAGATCGAATCGGTCAACGTTAGCTGACATCCGTCGGGCGTTCAGGAGTCAGGTAGCCGTTCGATGAGCTGGTCGAACTGCTGGCGGTATCGGACCTCTGCCCGGCTCTGGGCGAGTTCGCTCACCTCACCGAAGGCGGCTTCGAAACCGAGCATTCGCCAGATCAGTGTCGAAAAGTAGTAGATCGGTCGGCGTCGTTCGAACTTCTCGTCGGGCTCGAACTCACAGTGTGTTCTGTACCCCTCGTACAGTTGCTCCCGCAACTGGGCGCGTGTCTCTGCGTCCTGATACGACGGGTCGATAAAGAGAAATTCAGTCCGGGCGATGTGGTACTCCGCCTCGCCTGCGAGCGCGAACTGCCAGTCGAGGACGGCCGTGATCGGCTCTTGCTGTGCAGGGTCGAACAGCATGTTCGCTGGTCGGTAGTCGTCGTGGACGAGTTTTGGTGGGCCGGTACTCTCGATGTACGACACCGACTGTTCGGTAGCCGCTCTGGCCCGTTCCTGGAGATCACTGAACGGTGTGTCACCGAGTCTGTCCACGTACCCCTGCGTGATATCGGTAAAATACTGCCCCCAGTCCCAGCTGAACTCGTCGACGATGAGTCGTCCCTCGTCGAGGGCGAGCCGGCCGAAACCCTCGAACTGGATCCCGGCGTGCATGTCACCCAGGGTACGACCGGCGTGTCTGATGACGTTCTCCCGGGTGGTCGAATCCAGCTGCCCGAGTGCCTCCGCGAGATTGCTTCCGCGGATCCGTTCGGTGACGAAGTACGGATCGACGTCGAGATCCGGGGAGTCGTTGAACACGAGAATCCGCGGGACGGGGACATCGGTCCGGTCCGCGACGAAGTCGTGCAAAAACGGCTCCAGCGCGAAGTTCGGATCGCCCGCCTCGAATTTGACGACGACTTCGTAGGATTCGTCGGCGACTTCCAGTGTGACGAAAAATACCTCTCCCTGATGGCCTGCTGTCGGTCGCTCGTACGAAAACGAATCGTAATCCGGACCGGATTCGTCGAGTACAGCTTCGATATCTCGCTCGGGAGTCGACACGGTCGTCTGTTCTAACCACCGGAAAAAAAAGGTATCTCTCCCGATGTTCGGGTTCGTGACACAGAGTCGTACAATCGTGCTGAAAGGTCACCACTGCGCGTGAACCGGCTGGCGGCGCTCACCCCCGCCCTGGGCTCTGCTGGTCTCACCGTGGCGTTCCCGTCCCCCACTTCTCGATCGCTGTCGCAAGCTCCGGTGAGTCTGCGCTCATCTCCTCTAGCGAGTGACCAGCCACACTGCCCTCGACTGCCTGCCGCAGTGCGCGTGCGCCGGCCCGGGTCCCGTCCGGGTGGCCGTGGATGCCACCTCCGGCCTGCACTGCGATGTTCGAGCCGAGTCGATCCAGCAGCTCCGGTACCAGGCCTGGATGGAGTCCGCCCGACGCCACGGGAAGGACGTCGTTCAGCCCGGCGAGACCGCTCGCCAGCCACTCGTTGATCCCGACGGTATCTTCGTTTTCGAGTTTCCCCAGATCGGCCGTCCCGGTGTGGATGTGATCGACCCCACAGAGGCGGGCGAGCTGTGCGATCACCCGCATCGAGACGCCGTGATTCGGCACGCGGTCGAAGGCGGCGTGCATCGCACGGTGGGCGTGGATCGCGATGCCGTGGCGGTCACAGCGCTCGCGGACCTGCTGGACGGCAGCCCACCCCGTCGTGATGATGTCGACCATGACGAACTCACAGCCGTGTTCGGCGGCCAGATCGACTCGCTCGAGCATCTCCGTCCCGGGTGCGGTCACGTTCAGCAGGTAGCTTTTCCGCTCGCCGGTTTCCTCCGCCGCCTGGTCGCGTCTGGCGAGACTCTCTGTCAGTCGGTCCTCGAAGGGGTTGAACGACTGGTCTGTGAGGTTCTCGTCGTCTTTGAGCAGATCGACGCCCCCGAGCCAGGCCTCGTAGCCAACCTGCGCGTGCTGGTCGGTCGACAGCCCGACTTTCGGTTTCGGGACCGTCGCGAGCACTGGCCGATCCGCCGCGTCGAGTAGTTCGGTGCTGACCGAACTCCCGTACTGCGGGCCGGGGAACTCGCTGACGATCGAGGCCGGCCACTCACAGTCCAGCAGCCGGATCCGGCTGACCGCCTTCATCCCCATGATGTTCCCGGCGATACAGGAGAGGATCTGTGGCATACTGCCGGCCTCGAACAGTTCCACCGGGTACGCGACGGTGATGACTCCCGCTTCGTCGTCGATTGCACAGGCCGTCGCGGAGAGATCGGTGATCGATCCCTCGACCTGTAGCTCCGCCCACGTCCCGTTGGAGCTCTCACTGGCGACACGGCTCGCTGCGGCTTCCCAGTCCATATCCTCTGCGGGTTCGATCGAAAACTCACAGACGAGATCCGAGTCGAGCGGTTCGTACTCCCGGTCGAGGAAATCTTCGTAGGTGATCCCCATGTGCTAGCAGTTGTGCTGGTACCATCTTAAAAGCGGGTCCGGCCAGTATCACCCCGTCCGGGCGGGGTTATGTGGGTGAATAGCAATAGACCGGTATGGATATATACCGTGATATAAATATCTGTCCAGGATAGCATCGACTCGCAACTAAAAACTCACAAACACTAGTCGTTCTCCGAATACGTTTATTAATATTCCTTCCCACGAAACGTTCGCAACTAATGACACGACGACGACGATTTCTCAAAACGATAGGTTCCAGTGCGGCGTTTCTCGCTCTCGCTGGCTGTGCCGGTGACGAAGGAGATGAACCGGCCGAGAGTAACGAGACAGACGGTGGTGCGATGGACGGGAACGAATCGATGGACGACGGAACCATGGACAACGAATCGATGGACGACGACGCCATGGACGAAAACGAGTCCGAGGATGATGGCGCCGGCGAAGAACCAGCCATGGGGAATCTTCGGGTGGCTCATCTCTCGCCGGACGCCCCGAATGTAGACGTTTACGTGGACGGGGAGCCGGTACTGGAAGACGTTGCTTTCGGCACCTTCAGCGACTACCTGGCACTGGAAGCCGGGAGCTACGACGTCCAGGTTACCGCGGCGGGAGACCAGAGCACGGTAGTCTTCGACGAAACAGTCGAGATCACGGAGGGATCGTTCACTGCTGCAGCGATCGGCGAAGTTGGGGGAGCAAACCAGCCCTTCGAGGTCAGCATCCTCGAGGATGACCGCAGTGATCCCGGCGATCAGGCGCGTGTCCGGGCAGTACACGCCTCACCGGATGCACCGAACGTCGACATTACCGTGGCGAGTAGCGGCGACGCTCTCTTCACTGATGTCCCGTTCGGGGCGGCCGGAGCGACGACTGTTCCAGCCGGCCAGTACACACTGGAGGTTCGGCCCGCGACGGAGAACAACGATGGCGACGTCGTCGCCACCTTCGACGTGGAAGTCGAGGCTGGCATGGTGTACACGGCTGCCGCGGTCGGCTATCTCGAACCGGGCAACGCACCGGCCGACGTACCCTTCGATCTCATCGTCGTGAACGATACCGACATGACCGGGGACGGCACCGACACGGCTGGCAACAACTCGGAGATGTAGGCCACGTACCGGGCCGGTGACCCCAGCCCGTCGTCAGCTTCTGTATTTCGTACAACTCAAATACTGCGTTCCCGTAGACACGGTCGTGTCTAAACAGCTTGCACGTGTCGATACCCTCTTTTTACACGAAGCCGGCGACGATTACCGTGTCGTCGTCGAGCGGGAGGGGGAGCGGATCTTCACGGGCTTTCTGGAACTCAAGGAGACGACTGCCGGGCCACGTCCAGCCCGGCTTCGGATCGTCGAGGGATCGAGCGAGAGCCGCCGCAGCCCCGACGAGTTCGTCGAGCTAGCCCGGCGTGCAAACCGGATTCGCATCTCGGAGCAGACCTCACAGTACGGCCGTGACGAACTCCGGGAGATGCTCGACGGCTACCAGCTGGATGCGAAGGTGGTCCGGACCTGCCGACTCTGTGCGAAGGCTGGCCACTACTCGCCGATCACCGCCGAGACAGCGATCCAGACGGAGACCGAGCAAATCTGCCCGGACTGTGCACGCGAGGAACTCGACCGCCAGCTCGCGTACCACGGCAGTATCACCGGTAGCGCCCGCGAACGACTCGACTCGCTCCTGTTCGAGGTCCAGGATCTCGAACGGATTCTCAATCTGCTGAAAGGCGACCTGGACCCCGAACTGACGAAATTCGACGAGATCAGCCCCACAGTCGAGGATGTCGATCCGGTGCGCGTCGACTCACTCTCGCTCCATCCCGGGATACAGGGCAAAATCGAGGACCGGTTCGATACCCTCCTCCCGGTCCAGAGTCTCGCGGTCGAAAACGGCGCGACAGCGGGTGAAGACCAGCTCGTCGTCAGTGCCACAGCCACCGGGAAGACGCTCATCGGTGAGATGGCCGGGCTCGACCGGGTGCTCAACAACAAGGGGAAGATGCTGTTTCTGGTGCCGCTGGTCGCGCTCGCAAACCAGAAATACCACGAATTCCAGGACCGGTACGGCGATATTGCGGATATCACCCTTCGTGTGGGTGCGAGCCGGATCAACGACAGCGGCCAGCAGTTCGATCCCAGCGCCGACATCATCGTCGGTACCTACGAGGGTGTCGATCACGCGCTCCGGACCGGACGAAATCTCGGCAACGTCGGTACAGTCGTCATCGACGAGGTCCACACCCTCGGGGAAGGTGAACGCGGACACCGCCTCGACGGACTCATCTCCCGACTCAAATACTATTGCCGGGAGAAATCCAGCGGTGATACGCAGTGGATCTATCTCTCTGCGACCGTCGGCAACCCGGGGACGCTCGCCGCCGCGCTCGAAGCGACGCTCATCGAGTTCGAAGAGCGCCCGGTCCCGATCGAACGCCACGTCACGTTTCTGGACGGCCAGGAGAAAATCGACGTCGAGAACAAGCTGGTCAGGCGCGCCTTCGATCAGAAATCCAGCAAGGGCTACCGGGGGCAGACGATCATCTTCACGAACTCGCGCCGGCGCTGTCACGAGATATCCCGGCGGCTCGAATACGCCTCTGCTCCGTACCACGCCGGACTGGATAACAAACGACGCGGCCGCGTGGAATCCCAGTTCGCCGACCAGGAACTGGCTGCCGTCGTGACCACGGCAGCGCTGGCTGCCGGTGTCGACTTCCCGGCCTCGCAGGTGATCTTCGACTCGCTCGCGATGGGGATCGAGTGGCTCTCCGTCCAGGAGTTCCACCAGATGCTCGGCCGGGCCGGCCGCCCGGATTATCACGACAAAGGGACCGTCTATCTGCTCGTCGAACCCGAGGGTGCCTACCACGGGAGCCAGGAGATGACCGAAGACGAGGTTTCGTTCAAACTGCTCAAAGGCGAGATGGAACCGGTCCAGACCCGGTACGACGAATCCGCCGCCGTCGAAGAGACGCTCGCGAACGTGACCGTCTCGGGCAAACAGGCAAAACAGCTCAACGAGTCGATGGTCGGCGAGATTCCGACGAAACACGCGCTCGGAAAACTGCTCGAATACGACTTCATCGACGGGCTGGAGCCGACACCACTCGGACGGGCAGTCACTAGCCACTTCCTCTCCCCGGGCGATGCCTTCGCCCTGCTCGATGGTATCCGGACCGGCGAGAGTCCGTACGATCTCGTCGCCCGGATGGAACGACGGGACAGAGAGGAGTAATCAGTCGATCGAGCTGTCGGAATGTGATCGGTCGCTGTCTGGCTCCGGGCCCGATCCGGAAAGCTCCGACCCCTTCGTCTGTGCTATCGCGGCGTTCACTGTTGCACCCGTGAGTACGATGAACGAGCCGAAATACAGCCACAGCAAGAAAAGCAGTACCGCGCCCACGAACCCGTAGGCCTGGTACTGGCTGGCCTGGGCGGCGTAGAGTCCAAACAGTTCCTCTAACAACACCAGTCCGACGACAGCGAGCAGGGCACCTGGCAGGACGGTTTTGAGATTCATCGCCATCGGTGGCATCACGTAGTACACCGGCACCAGCACGATCAGGAAGCCGGCAACCAGCAAGAGCCACCGCAGGAGTGTCGGCACGAGCACGCTCCGGAAGGGGAGCTGCCAGAGAAGATACTGGACAGCAGCCAGAATCGCGAAGCCGGCCGCGATAGCGAGGATCGTCACGATCCCGTTTCTGAGCTGGATCAGAATCGAGTTCCGGACCCCGGCGTCGTAGATCCTGTCGAAGGCGATATCGATGGCCCGAAACACCTTGAGTGTACTCCAGAGCAATGTAGCGATCCCGACGATCGATGCGCCAGCTGCCCCACTGGTGTTTGCGAGCGCGTCGGTAATGATCTCGTTCCCGCCCTCCGACAGGTAGCTCTCGATGTTCTCTACGACGGCCATCGCAAACTGTTCGCCCCCGAGCAACGAGCCAGCAGCCAGCACCAGCAACAGAGCAGGAAAGATCGAGACGAACGCGAAAAAGGCGATGCTCCCCGAAAGAAAGGATATCTGTCTCTCGATGACCATCTCCACGACAGTTCTGGCGACAGTACTCGTCCGGGACATACTCAACTCCCTCGGCACTGTGATCTTATTTTCACGTCGAACCTGTCGAGGGCGGGTAGCCAGCGGCGTATCTGCATGCCCAAACTCGACGCCAGACGCCCAAGAGAACTCGGTGGTTATTCGTCAGTAAGCCAGCTCATAGCGTTTTTTGCATCTCGACGTGTGGAATGCCTGCCTCTTCGAACTCCTCGCTCGTTACCTCGTAGCCCAGCTTTTCGTAGAACTCGACGACGTGGGTCTGTGCGTGCAGGACGGCCCGTGAACACCCCTGCGTGCGGGCCTCGGATTCGATCAGTTCCATCAGTCGTCGGCCGACTCCCTGCTCGCGATAGGCTTCGAGGACAGCAACTCGCTCGGGCTTTGCCGTCTCCGACTCCGGCGTTCGAAGCCGGGCAGTCCCGACTGGCTGGTCACCGTCGACGATGACGAAATGAATCGCGCCGTCGTCTCTGCCATCCATCTCGATCGACTCCGAAACGCCCTGTCCCTCGATAAAGACGGTCCGTCGGACAGCGAACGCGTCGGCCAGCGCTCCCTCACCAGGAATCCGGTGAACGTCGTAGGAATCCATTTTGCGACCGTTCCGTCCCCGAGACACTGAGTGTTTCGGCTGCGGAGACGATTCTCTCAGAGCATCTCGACAGCCTCGTCGACGGAGAGGTCGCCGCGCTCGACTGCATTGAGAATCCGCCGGAGGTCTTTCTCGTCGTCTGATTGCTCTTCGGACTCCTCGCCGATGCTGTCGAGGGTGACCTTCTCGGAGTGGCCGGTCAACTCGGCGAAATCGACCCCGTCGGCGAGTGCAGTCTCCTTTTTCACCCGATAGTTGCCACCGTCTGTCTGGTGGAGGTCGTCGGGATGGAAGAAATACCAGTCCTCGCGGTCGAACCGGACGCCGATGCGTGGCTTCGCGCCGAAGTTCCGCGAGAAGTAGACGAGTGCGTACACCTCTTCGCCGTCGAGATAGATCGGATCACCGGCGGAGGATTTCGCTTCGATCGCGTAGAAGGTATCGCCGTCACCGGCGAGGACGTCCGGGAGCTCGCGCTCGGTCGCGCTGCCGCTTGCGGGCGCTCGCATCACCGCAAACCCCACGTCGTCGAGTTTGTTGACGAGTTCCCGCTCGCGGCGGTCCCCTTTCGCGTTGGACATCTACCGGAACTGGCCGGTCGAGCAACTTAAACTCGGCTGTCTGTCCGCGAGTAGCCGACGGTCTGTTCCCACTCCGCGCCGGAAGAGATCCGCTTTCGTGTCACGACTCCACGATCAGGGCCTACTCTGAAAACTCTTCACTCTCTCCCGAACGGTGCCGGCGGGCGAGCAGATACGATGCACCTCCCAGCCCCGCGAGCGCTGCTCCCGGGCCGAACCCTGGCCCACCATCGTCGGCACTCCCGTCCGAATCCGCAGTCGAGTTATTCTCGACCACGTCGTCTGACTCCGATCCGGTGTCTGCGGTCCCGTTCCCGTCTCCGGTCCGGGTACCGTTTCCGGTCTGGTTACCACCTCCCTGGTCGGAGCCGACGATCGCTTCCGGTGGGTCGGTAAGTGACGGTGGATCGTGTTGCTCGCCGACCATATCCGGGAAGACGTACAGCGCCTCGCGGGTACTGGTCGGTGAATTGCCCACTATCCGTGCGGCCGCGAGACTCGATGCGACGAAGTTGTCGCCGGCGGACTGGGCGGTCCAGAAACTCGCCTCCTCGGGCTGGCGCCACCAGGCGATCTCGCCGGGATTTTCTGGATCACTGATATCGTGGATCTTGACGCCGCCGAAGTACCAGGACGTGTACAG
>Ga0207714_1002032_pt1 | contig 12590 bp, 11 predicted proteins | sample PonA232FremontCA_2_FD_187270 | JGI IMG/M metagenome (GOLD analysis project Ga0207714, IMG submission 187270) | Marine sediment microbial community from Fremont, CA, USA - Pond A23 Sediment 2 (SPAdes) | ecosystem: Environmental > Aquatic > Marine > Unclassified | place: USA: Fremont, California... | reverse complement strand
TCGGGCGCCACCACGGTGGAGACGTGGTACACGGGCGGGTTCACCGCACCGTCGAAGCGCTGCGGATCGCGGCCCAGATGGCCCAGCTTGGTGTCCGTGCCGCGCGCGTTGTCGCTGGAACCCGTCATGAAGTGCCGCTCGCCGATGAAAGGGCCGGTCGGGCTGCGTCAGGCCGGCGGGATGAGGCCCACGACGCGAGGATCCTGCATCGTCCAGTTTTCCTGACTGACCGGGTCGAAGCCCATGCGCTGGTAGAGGGGCAGGGCACGTGGATGGTCCAGGGTGTTGGTCGAGACCGTCAGCTTCGAGATCTCGTTCTGCCAGGCCAGATCGATGATGTTGCCCAGGAGATAGCGGCCGAAGCCCTGGCCAATGTATTCGGGCAGAAGCCCGATGTAGGCAAGGTTCACCATGGGCGGGCGCCAGTGCTCCAGTTCCGCGAAGCCGGCGGGCGCACCGTCCACGTAGAGGACGTAGATTTCCGAGCGCTCGTCCTGGATGATCCGGGCCAGCACATCGTCGCTGAGCTGGCGGCGCTCCCACCACAGCCAGTGCGCCCCGACGGTGTTGTAGAGGAAGCGGTAGAAGGACACCGCCGGCCGTTCCGCCCGCATCAGGGCCACACGTGTGCCGGCGGGGGCGTGTGGTGGCGGATGCGTCGGCGGATGGGTCATCTCCAGGTGCGTGATCGTGGCCTGGATGCGTGTGTCCGCCCCGTCGTGTCCGCCGCTTGCGGGAGCGTCGGCCGCCAGGGGGCGTTCCACCAGGGTCGCGGCGCGCTGGGCGTAGCCCAGGGCATGCGCGAAGCCGAGCGCCTCGGCGAACGGCACGTCCAGGATCGCGCGCGCATGCGCGGCGCCCTGCTCGGCGAACCAGATTTCCGCCGCGCGGACCAGCTGCCGAGCGTAGCCGCGCCGCCGTGAATTCGGGTGGACGCAGACCTGCTCCAGCCAGCCGGTGCGACCCGCGACGCTGATCACGGCGTTCGCCACGATCTCCGCGTCCAGCTCGCCCACCAGGACCGCGGCGCCGTCACTCGCGCGTTCCAGGCGTGCCGCGGCGCTGTCTCCATCCGGCGCGGCGTCCGCCACGCGCCACAGCCTGTCGAGGGCCGGCGCGTCGTCCGGCGTGGCGTGGCGGATCGCCAGCTCCGTTCCGCTGTTCTGCGTCATTCGTCCGATTCCTCCGCTTCGCCGGGCGGACCCACGGCGATGGGCGTGTCCATGCGCGTGCCCCATTCGGCCCAGGAGCCGTCGTAGACGGAGACATCCCGCCAGCCCGCGCGCACCAGCGCCGCAGCCAGCGTGGCGGCCGTCACGCCCGAGCCGCAGGTGGCAACCGTGGGCTTGTCCGGGCGCAGACCGGCCCGCTCGAATTGCCCGGCAAGCCGGGCCGGAGACTTGAGGCATCCGGTTTCGGGGTCGGTCAGCTCCGTTACCGGAATGTTCCAGGCGCCCGGCATATGCCCGCGGGCGGCCTCGGGGCGCGGTTCGGGCGCTTCACCCCGGAAGCGAGCCGCAGGCCGGGCGTCCGCGATGGCCGCGTCGCCGTGCTCCAGATGCGCGCGCACATCCGCCAGGGTTTCCAGCCATTCCGACCGAAAGCGTGGTGTGAAGACCGCCGGCTCCGGCGCGGTGGCTGGACCGGGTTCGATCGGGCGATTCTCCGCCCGCCAGCGGGGCAGGCCACCGTCGAGGATCCACACCGCGGCGTGGCCGAAGGCGCGCAGCATCCACCACGCGCGGCCCGCCGTCTTGATGCCCTGCTGGTCGTAGACGACGACTCGTGTGCCCTCGCCGATGCCGAGCGCGCCGACCTGCTCGGCGAACTGCGCGGCGGCGGGCAGCATGTGCGGCAGGTCGCTGTCACGGTCCGCGACCGCGTCCACGTCGAAACGGACCGCGCCGGGGATGTGGGCGGCTTCGAAGAGATCCTGCGCCGAGTGCCCCTCGGCGGGCAGATAAAAGCTCGCGTCGACCACACGCACGTCCGGCTCGTCCAGGCGGGCGTGAAGCCACGCCGTCGTGACGAAGGGGTCGCCGCCGTCGTCCGTCACCCTCAACCCTCGGCCAGATGCAGGTTGATGCGCCGGTTCTGCCGGCCCTTGCTCTCGATCTTGCCCACGCGCAGCGGACCGATCTCGGCCGTGGACGCCACGTGGGTGCCGCCGCAGGGCTGGAGGTCCACGCCCTCGATCTCGATGAGGCGCACACTTTCGCCGCTGCTGGGCGGCTGCACGGACATCGTGCGCACCAGCTCCGGCTGCCGCGCCAGCTCCTCGACCGCAATGGCGCGAGCCCGCACCGGGTGGTCCTCCCCGACGAGCCGATTGAGGGTCTCGTTCAGCGCCTCCTTGTCCGGGTGTTCGCCGCCCAGGTTGAAGTCCAGACGGCTTTTCTCCGGCCCGACCTGGCCGCCGGTCACGTCGCCGTCGATCACGCTGCAAAGCAGGTGCAGCGCCGTGTGCATCCGCATCAGCCGGTGCCGCCGCGTCCAGTCGATGGTGGCCGTGACGTGGGCCCCAGGAGGCGGCAACGGCTGATCGCCATCCGGCACGTGGAGCACGGCGTCCGGGGCGTCGGCTTTTTTCGCGTCGCCGATGGCCGTGGTGCCGCCGTCCCAGCTCAGCCAGCCGGTGTCGCCGGGTTGGCCGCCGCCTTCGGGGTAGAAGACGGTGTCGCTCAGCCGGATTCCGTCGGCGTCGGCCGCGACGACCTCCGCCGTGCAGCGGTCGGCGTGGGCGTCGGCGCGGAAGGCGGGCTCACTCGTCATGTTGCGCCCTGATCCAGCCAGCGCGGGGCGGGCAGCCCCTTCTCATGCAGGAAGCTCGGATTGAAGAGCTTGCTGGTGTAGCGCGTGCCCCAGTCGCAGAGAATGGTCACGATGGTGTGACCGGGGCCCAGGTCGCGCGCCATGCGCATCGCGCCGGCCACGTTGACCCCGCTGGAGGGACCGAGCAGCAGACCGCCGTCTTCCAGCAGATCGTAGGTGACGGGGAGGCTCTCCTCGTCCCCGATCCGATAGGGGTGGTCCACCGTCAGCCCTTCCAGGTTGCCGGTGATTCGGCCCTGGCCGATGCCTTCGGTAATGGAGCTGCCCTCGGCCTTCAGCTCGCCGGTCGTGTAGTAGCTGTACAGCGCCGCGCCCGGCGGGTCGGAGAGCCCGATCCTGACCCCCGGCTTGCGCTCGCGCAGTGCGTTGGCGACGCCCGCCAGCGTGCCACCCGTGCCCACGGCGCAGATGAAGCCGTCCACGGCGCCGTCCGTCTGCTCCCAGATCTCGCGACCGGTGGTTTCGTAGTGCCCGCGGCGGTTGGCGGTATTGTCGAACTGCTGCGCCCAGATGGCGCCGTTCGGGTCGCTTTCCGCCAGCTCGTCGGCCATCCGGCCGGAGACGTGGACGTAGTTGTTGGGATCGCGGTAGGGGACCGCCGGAACCTCCCGGAGTTCCGCGCCGCAGATGCGCAGCATGTCCTTCTTTTCCTGGCTCTGCGTCTCCGGGATGACGATGACGGTGCGGTAGCCGCGCGCATTGCCCACGAGCGCGAGGCCGATGCCGGTGTTGCCGGCCGTGCCTTCCACCACGACGCCGCCGGGACGCAGTTTGCCGCGCTCCTCGGCGTCCTTGATGATCGCCCAGGCGGCGCGGTCCTTCACCGATCCGCCGGGATTGAGAAATTCCGCCTTGCCGTAGATCTCGCACCCCGTCTCCTCGGAGACGCGGTCGAGGCGGATGAGCGGCGTCTGGCCGACCGTGCCGACAAAGCCGTCGCGGACCTGCATGGCGTGCGCGCTGTCCCTGGTTGCCGATCGCATTCGTAATTTGAACCCTAGCCCCCGGTGCGGGGCCGAACAAGCGGGCGTGCCCTCATGCAGCTCCGCGTTCCCGACGCAGCCTTTCGCGGTTGGCGGCGAGCCACTGCAACGCGATGATCGCCGGGGCGTTGTCGATCGTGCCGTCGGCGAGCATGGCCCATGCTTGGTCGAATTGCACCGGCAGCACCGCGATGTCCTCGTTTTCCGCCGCGACCCCGTGGGTTCCGCCGGCGTTCGTGCTGTCGGCGGTCGCCGCGTAGAGTCGCACCGTCTCGCTCGTCCCGCCCGGGCTGACGAGGTAGTGGTGGAGGAGCCGGAGATCACGGGGTTCAAGCCCGCATTCCTCGACCGTCTCCCGTCGTGCCACGGCCTCGGGCGCCTCGCCGTCCTCGATGATGCCGGCGACCACTTCCGTCTGCCAGGCGGCCTTGCCGGCCGCCAGGGCGGGAACGCGGAACTGGCGCAGCAGAACCACGGTGTCCCGCACCGGGTCGTAGGGCAGCACCGCAACCGCGTGACCGCGCTCGAACACCTCGCGCGTCATCGGGCCGCTCCAGCCGCCGTCGTGCAGGCGGTGGCGCAGCCGGTAGCGGTCGATGCGGAAATAGCCGTCGTACGGCGTTTCCGCCGCCAGGATCTCCACGTCCCGCGGCACCTGCGTCGCTGTCAGGCGCGGGCTTTGAGCCATGCTCGGGACCTCGTGCGCATCTCGTCACGTGCTCGGGGGAATCAATTGCGCGATGACGGCCGGCGCGTCCACCGTCATCGCAGCGGAACAGGCCGCACGCAGAAAGGACGGGATGCCATGACCGTCGTGACGGAACGCATCAGCTTCACGGGCGGGCACGGGGAAACGCTCGCCGCCCGCCTCGACCGCCCAACGCACACGCCGAGCGCCTACGCGCTCTTCGCGCACTGCTTCACGTGCGGGAAGGACATTCCCGCCGCCCAGCGCGTCGCGCGGACCCTGGCCGAAAAGGGAATCGCGGTGCTGCGCTTCGATTTCACCGGGCTGGGACACAGCGAGGGCGAGTTCGCCAACACCAACTTCTCGGCCAACATCGACGACCTCGTCGCCGCCGCCGAGCACCTCGCCGCCAACCACGGCGCGCCGAGCCTGCTCATCGGGCACAGCCTGGGCGGCGCGGCGGTGATCGCGGCCTCGCCGCGCATTCCGGCGGCGCGGGCGATCGCCACGGTTGGTGCGCCGGCCGATCCGGAACACGTGCGCCAACTCTTTGGCGAGCAGGCCGACACGATCGCGCGCGAAGGCGAAGCGCAGGTGCGCCTGGCGGGACGGTCCTTCCGGGTGCGCAAGCACTTCCTGGACGACCTGGGCGATCACGGCCTGGAGCGCATCCTGGCGGCCTCGCGTGCCGCGCTGATGGTGTTCCACAGCCCCGTCGACGAGATCGTCGGCGTCGAGAACGCCTCCACCATCTTCACGGCGGCCAAGCACCCCAAGAGCTTCGTTTCCCTGGACGATGCCGACCACCTGCTGTCGCGGCGCGCCGACGCGCGCTACGTCGCCGAGGTGCTGGGAGCTTGGGCGCCGCGCTACGTGGCCGAGGATACGGCCGGCACGGACACCGAAGCCGACCACGATGCCGTGGTCGTCCACGAAGCCGCCGAGGGCGAGGGGCTGGCGAACGTCGTGCACGCCGAAGGGCATCGCCTGCCGGCCGACGAGCCCAAGGAGATGGGCGGCACGGAAACCGGCCCGTCGCCGTACGGGTATCTGTTGGGTGGCCTCGGGGCGTGCACTTCGATGACGCTGCGCATGTACGCCCAGCGCAAGAGCCTGCCGCTGGACAAGGTCTCGGTCCGGTTATCGCATTCGCGGATTCACGCCCGCGACTGCGCCGATTGTGAAACGAGCAGCGGCTACGTCGACGTCCTCCAGCGGCGGATCGCCCTGAGCGGTGACCTGTCGGCGGAGCAGCGCGAGCGCTTGCTGGAGATCGCCGACAAGTGCCCCGTTCACCGCACGCTGACCGGCGAGATCAGGGTCTACAGCGAACTCGCGGCGGCGGATTCGGCGGCTTCAGACGCGGCCGAGGCGGGCCGCTGAGACAGCCGGCTGCGGAGATATTTCACCAGGGCTTCGACCTCGTCCAGGGCTTCGGATTCAGGCGCATGGGCGCCCACCCAGGCACCGGTGTCGAACGAACTCATGTGCGCCGCGCGTTGGCGCAGGACGGGGCCGACCGCTTCGCCAAGTTCGCGCAGCGCGTGGTCGAGCGAACGCCCGACGGATGTCCGCCGGTCCACACGGTTCGGGACCAGCACGCAGTCAGGCCCGCCGTCGGCCCGGCTCCGCCGCGCCCGGTCGATCATGGCGGCCGTGCGGCGGGTGGCGCGCATCTCGGCACCGCCGGGTGTGACGGGGACGACGACCACATCTGCCAGCGCGAACGCCGCCGCGACGACGCCGCTGAGTCGCGGCGGCAGGTCGATGACGAGGTAATCGGTCGTGGCAGCAGCCTTGCGCACGGCTTCCAGCCAGCGGCGATAGATGGCTGCATCCGCGTCGCCGCCGCCATTGCCCGGGCCGTCGCTGCCCATGAGGTGGCGCCGGGCCCGAAGGCCCGGGGCGGCGCCGTGCGTCCACGCCGCGGCGGCCTGTTGGGGGTCGGCGTCCACAAGGACGACGTCATGGCGGCGGGCCAACGCGCTCGCCACGTTCACCGCGACGGTGGTCTTGCCGGTGCCACCCTTGAGGTTTGCCACGGCCACGATCGTCCCCATACGGAGGAGTATACGCGTCTCGAGCGGCAACAACAGGGCCAGCGCGGACCTGTGTCCGGCGATTGTGGCGGTTTGGCGGGGTCTGTCGCCGAGCCGGCAGGGCAGGTAGACTGTTGTGCGCTGCAATAAGCCGGAACCGAAAGGGAGGTGGATTCGATGATCCCGACCCTGCCGAAAGTCGCGCAACCGGGTGGCGCGACCGTGACCACGGTCCGCGGTGCGACGGGCGAGCGTGCCGCCGTTCGGCCCGCCGCGTACACGGCGGACCACGCCACGACCCGGCGGACCGAAACCACCACGACGCCCTACACCGTCTTCTGCGGATACAGCCCCGATATGCGCCGGTACGAATCCATGCGCAGCCCGGAGATCGCTTGGTGCGAGCGCCAGTGCCGCGGGCTGTGGCGGCTCGTGCACGGGCCCTACATCCCGGGCCACGGTCACGAGGTGCGCTTCGCGTTCACCGAGAAGGCGGACGCCGACGCCTTTCTGCATTTCCGGCAAACGCGCCGGGCGCGGCAGGAAGAAATCTCCGCGGGCCGCGACACCTGAACCCGGTTTCCGGGCGAAAACAGACGCCCGCGGGAATGGGCATCGCGCACAAAAACGGCCCGCGCCGGCAAGCGACGCGGGCCGTTCGTTTTGGCTCCCCGGGGCGGATTCGAACCACCGACCTAGCGGTTAACAGCCGCTCGCTCTACCACTGAGCTACCGGGGATCACGCGGCCGACGGGCGCGACCGCCGATGAACGGTCATATAGCAAAGCGACCGTGGGCGTTCAAACCCCGTTTTCCCCCCGTCCCCACATTTCCGCGCGAAGGGTCGGAAGTGCCTCGTCCGCTGGCAGCACCGCGTGTCACGCACGGATAGGTGGGAAATCTGGAGGCCCGGGCCGGAATTGAACCGACGTAGGCGGATTTGCAGTCCGCTGCATAACCACTCTGCCACCGGGCCTCGGACCGGTCGCGCGCTCACGGATGTAAGCGCCCGCGGCGCGGCGGTAAAGAGGGCTCGATTGTCTGTTCGGTCGTGCCGGCCTATAACGGCCACAGCCGGCGGCGTGCCGCGCCGTCGCACACGAGCGGCCCGGGCGAGGAGAACCATGCCGGATTTCGACACCGCGCGCCTGAACATGGTCGAAGGCCAGCTGCGCCCGAACCAGGTGAGCGACGAACGCCTACTTCAGGCGTTCGAGACCGTCCCGCGTGAGCGGTTCGTGCCGGCGGCGGCGCGGTCGATCGCCTACGTCGACGAAGACCTCAAGGTCGCGTCCGGCCGCTACATGATGGAGCCCATGGTGCTCGGGCGTTTGCTGCAGACAGCCGCGATCGAGCCGAGCGACGTCGTCCTCGTCATCGGGGCAGGGCCGGGCTATGCCTGCGCGATCGCGGCGCATCTCGCCGCCACAGTTGTCGGGCTGGAAAGTGACGCCGGACTCGCCGATCAGGCGGAGAGTGGGCTCGATGCCCTGTCGGTGGACAACAGCGTCATCGTCCGCGGCCAGTTCAACGAAGGCTACCGCAAGCAGGCGCCCTATGACGTCATCCTGATCCATGGCGCCGTGCACGAGATCCCCGACCGCATCGCGGAGCAGCTCGCCGACGGCGGGCGTCTCGTCACCGTGGAGCGCGAAGGCCCCGGTATGGGCAAGGCCGTCGTGCTGGAGCGCTTCGCCGACGCCTTCGGCAAACGCCACGTTTTCGATGCGGCCACGCCCGTGCTTCCGGGCTTCGAGGTCACCCCGGGCTTCGTTTTCTAGCGTGGCCGGCGCGCTTGACCACCGGCCTGATGGATGCAGGTTTGCATCCATCATGTCGAAACAGAGTCTTGCCCGTTCAGCGCTCGCGGCCATCGCCGTCGTGGGCACGCTCACCGCGCTGGCCGCATCCGGCGGCGCGGCCAGTCTGCAGGACGCCATGGAGCGCGCCTACCGGGACAACCCGGATCTCCAGGCGGCACGCCAGCAGCTGGAAGCCACGAACGAACAGGTTCCACAGGCCCGGTCCGGCTGGCGCCCGGATGTTCGCGTCAACCTCTCCGCCGGCATACGGCGCCGTGCCGCGCAGAGTTCGTTCGAGTCGACGAGCGATCGCCTCGAGCCACGCTCCGGCGAGCTGCAAGTGGAGCAGCCCGTTTATCAGGGCGGGTCGACTGTCGCCGGCATCGAGCGGGCGAAAAATGCCGTGCGGGCGGAGCGCAGCCGCCTGGGCGTGACACGCCAGGACGTGCTGCTGCGCGCGGTCCGCGCCTACATGAATGTGTGGCGCGATCAGGCCGTGCTTCGCTTGAACCGCAACAATGTCGAGGTGCTCCAGGAGCGGCTGGAAGCCACCCGTCAACGGTTCGACGTGGGCGAGGTCACCCAAACGGACGTGGCGCAAGCGGAGTCGCGCGTCTCCCGCGCCATCGCGGACCGGACAGCGGCACGTAGCGAACTCGAAGCCAGCCGCGCCACCTACGCCGAGGTCATCGGCGGACCGCCCAGCGACCTCTCGTTCCCCGACGTGCCGGACGACCTGCCGGCCACGCGTGAGGAGACGATCGCCGAGGCGAAAGCCGACAATCCGGCCGTGGAGGCCGCGCGCTTCGCCGAACGCGCGGCCCGCAAGCAGGTTCGCGAAACCGAGGGGGAGTTGCTGCCCCAGTTCCAGCTCGTCGGCACTCTCCAGCGCTCGCAGCGCCAGACCAGCAGCGAATCGGAAACGGACACCGCGGAAATCCTGGCGCAGCTCACCGTGCCGCTGTATCAGCAAGGTGCCGTCTACAGCCGTGTGCGCGAAACCAAGCAGGTGGCCAGCCAGCGCCAGCTGCAGACGGTATCCGAGCGGCGCACCGCCGAGCAGGAAGCCGTCAGCGCGTGGGAGGATCTCCAGGCGGCGCGGTCGCGCATCGAGGCGCGGCGCAAACAGGTGGACACCGCCGAAATCGCGCTGGAGGGCGTGCAGGAAGAACAGCGTGTCGGCGAGCGCACGGTGCTCGACGTGCTGGACCAGGAGCAGGAACTGCTCAACGCCCAGGTCGATCTCGTCCGCGCCCGGCGTGATCTTGTCGTTGCGAGCTATCGCGTGCTCGCATCCGTCGGGAATCTCAGTCCCGGTTTCGTCGGCCTGGATGTGGAAACCTATCCGGCCGAGGCGCGCTATCAGGCAGTGGACGACCGGATATTCGGGCTGACCGCGCCCGGTGACGGCGACGATTCCTGAGCGAGCCTTGCCAAGCCAGTGCTTTTGACCGCAGGGTTGCAACCGACCAACGGTCGATCCGGAGCGGGTTGCGGGCATGAGCGATCAGCGCCAAGGCGGCGGCGAACCCTCGATGGAGGAAATCCTCACCTCCATCCGCCAGATCATCTCCGAGGACGAGAGTTCGGACACGGCCGGCGGCGGCCGGGAGGGCGCCGGCGAGGAACAGGCAGCGTCCGAGCCGGACGAAGAGGAGGAGGTCCTCGAACTCACCGACGAAGTGGAACCCGGCGAACCGCCCGCAGCCGAACCGCCGGCGGAGAGCCCGGGGGATACCGCGTCAGATGAGACGGCGGCGTCCGCGCCCGCTGACAGCGATGGCGAAGAAGACGCCGGCGAGGAGGATACCGTCCCGCAATCGCCCCAGGAGGCGTTGGCGGCAGCGGCGCAGGCGGCCATGGAGGACGAGGAGGGCGAGGCGCCCGATCTGGGCGAGATCGAGCCCGAGCCTGCGGCGGATTCCGAGGTTGAGCCGGACGAGGAATCCCACGCTCCCGACCTGGAAACGGCCGAGCCCGAGCCGGTCGAGGACGACTCCGCTGTTGAGGAGTCGCCGAGCACAACGGATCACGAGGACGCCGAACCGGTGATGGCGGCGGAAATGGACGAAGCTGACGACGCACCGGCCGAAGACGAGGCTCCGGCCGCTCCTGCCGCGGCGCAGGCGGCCGGTGCAGCGGGCGCGGCGGTAGCTTCGCAGGCGGTGCAGGAACAGGCCACGGCGGCGCTCACGGAGCTGGCGCGGGCGGCGCAGAGCCGCGACCTCGACGACGAGCGGCCGAAGTCGGACGGCGACCGCATCCTGGAAAACCTTGTGCGCGACGCCCTGCGGCCGCAGCTCAAGGCGTGGCTGGACGAGAACCTGCCGGGCCTCGTGGAGCGCATCGTGCGCGAAGAGGTGCGCCGCATGACGGTGCGGGCACAAGATCTCGCCGACGAGGAGCGCGGCGGCGAGGACGATTCCGCCTGACGGCCTTGCTTCGATCGGCGCATTGGCTAGGTTGCGCGCGCCAAGCTGTCAGCGAAAGGCGCGATCGAGGCATGTTGGACAAGACGTACCGGCCGTCGGAGATCGAAGCGAAGTTTCAGCGCGTCTGGCGCGAAGACGGAGCCTTCGCCTGTGATCCCGGCAGCGACGCGACGCCCTACACGATCATGATGCCGCCGCCGAACGTGACGGGCAGCCTGCACATGGGCCACGCCCTCACGTTCACGCTTCAGGACGCGCTGATCCGGCACAAGCGGATGCAGGGCTACGATGCGCTCTGGCAGCCGGGCACGGACCACGCCGGCATCGCCACGCAGTCGGTGGTCGAGCGCAACCTCGTCGCGCAGGGCATTCACCCCGAAAACCTCACGCGCCAGGAATTCCTCGACCACGTCTGGGCTTTCAAGGAACAGTCCGGCGGCTTCATCACCAAGCAGCTCGCCAAGCTGGGCGCCTCGGCGGACTGGTCGCGCGAACGCTTCACCATGGACGAGGGCCTGGCGAACGCTGTGCGCACCGCGTTCGTGACGCTCCACAAGGAAAGGCTGATCTACCGCGACCAGCGCCTCGTCAACTGGGACCCCAAGCTGCACACCGCCGTCTCCGACCTGGAAGTCAACCAGGAGGAGGTCGACGGCAAGCTGTGGCACTTCCGCTACCCGGTGGAAGGCGAGGACGGCGTCACGCTGACGGTCGCCACGACGCGCCCGGAAACGATGCTGGGCGACACGGGCGTGGCCGTGCACCCCGAGGACGAGCGCTACCAGCACCTCGTCGGCAAGCACGTCATCCTGCCGCTGGTCGGTCGCCGCATCCCCATCGTCGCGGACACCTGGGCCGACCCGGAGACGGGCAGCGGCGCCGTGAAGATCACGCCCGCCCACGACTTCAACGACTTCGAGGTCGGCCGGCGCAACGGTCTGGACGTGGTCAACATCTTCGACGCCAGCGCATGCATCAACACGAACGCGCCCGAGGTCTACCAGGGCCTCGACCGCTACGCGGCGCGCGAGCGCGTGGTCGCCGACCTGGAGGCCGAGGGGCTGGTCGCCCAGGTCGAGGAGCACCGCCACACCGTGCCGCACGGCGACCGCTCCAACGTGGCCATCGAGCCCTGGCTGACGGATCAGTGGTACGTCGACGCGCCGACCCTGGCGAAGCCGGCGATCGCGGCCGTGAAGGACGGCAGCACCCGCTTCGTCCCCGTGGAGTGGGAAAAGACCTATCTGCACTGGATGGAGAACATCCAGCCATGGTGCATCTCGCGCCAGATCGCCTGGGGCCACCAGGTCCCGGCATGGTACGGCCGCGGCGACGACGTTTTCGTGGAGATGACGGCCGGGGCCGCCGAACGGGCGGCGCAAGCCCACTACGGCGTGCCGGCCGTGGCGCTGGGCATGGACGACGCACCCACCGCCGACCAGCGCAGGCAAGCGGATGCCGGCGAGCTGGTCCTGCTGCGCCGCGATCCGGACGTGCTCGATACCTGGTTCTCCAGCGGGCTGTGGCCGTTCTCCACGCTGGGCTGGCCGGAGGAAATGCCGGAGCTGCAGCGCTACTATCCCACGGACGTGCTGGTCACCGCCTTCGACATCATCTTCTTCTGGGTCGCCCGGATGATGATGATGGGCCTGCATTTCCGAAAGGACGTTCCTTTCCAGACGGTGTACATCCACGCCCTCGTGCGCGATCCGTACGGCCAGAAGATGTCCAAGTCCAAGGGGAACATCATCGATCCCCTGGACCTCATCGAGCGCTACGGCGCGGACGCGCTGCGCTTCACGCTGATCGCGCTG
>Ga0207714_1002031_pt1 | contig 12594 bp, 8 predicted proteins | sample PonA232FremontCA_2_FD_187270 | JGI IMG/M metagenome (GOLD analysis project Ga0207714, IMG submission 187270) | Marine sediment microbial community from Fremont, CA, USA - Pond A23 Sediment 2 (SPAdes) | ecosystem: Environmental > Aquatic > Marine > Unclassified | place: USA: Fremont, California... | reverse complement strand
CGTGCTCCTTTGATTAAGATTGTGAGACAAGTACGATAGACTACCGTGGCTTGCCTCTTTTTTCTAGATCAAAGTTGCACTTACTTGTTGAATCCAAGTATGAATAAATATTAGAGAATATTTTAATCATTGCATCTATATGAAAAATTTATTATAATATTTAAGCGCTTGCGCAAACACTTGCTTCTTTTAAGTTGAAATGTTAGCAAAAATAAGTGTAATAAAGAAATGCATACTACCAATTTAGTAATTCACGATCAAATTAACCACATAATTATAGTATTTTATAGAGAAAAACATGAACGATAAATTCATTACAGAACATTGAGCAATATAGCAAGCGCACGCACATAGCTTAACCTAGCGAGGGAACTTCATACGGAGGTGATAGTAAATCGCAAAGAATTTGATTGTTTTATCGACTAATTTTGCAACTAATTTCCATTTAATTTTTTAATAGCATTTTTTTATTAGGAGGATAATATGCATATGTTTTCTAATATTAATAATAGGTATTTAATTGGTTTACTTCTTTGCACAGTATTGCTTTTTTCAGTCGTTTCTAGCGGGACCCAAGCCAAGGAAACAATTACTGCGTGGCACGTTGATACAAGCAAAAGCGAACAACTCCCACTTGAGTATGCTAAAAGGCAATTTGAAAAAACTCATCCAAATATCAACCTAAAACTTGTAGCAATGAACGATGAAGCTTTTAAAACTAAGTTAAAAGTCGCAGGAATGGGTGGAAAATTACCCGATATGTTCATTACTTGGGGCGGAGGACGTATGGAAACATATGTAGATGCTGGACGTTTAGTTGATTTAACACCCATGATTAATAAATCCGGTTTAGACAAAAAAATCTCTGAAGCCACTTTGAATGCGGCAACTTATAAAGGAAAAACATGGGCCGTAACTCCCGCTGGGGCTGCTGTTGTTGCATTTTGGTATAACAAAAATGTTTTTGAAAAATACAATATATCAGTGCCAAGCACTTGGAAGGAGTTAAAAGAGGCAGCTGGGAAATTAAAAAGTGAAGGGGTAATTCCTTTTGCTCTAGCAAATAGTACCCGTTGGCCAGGAACGGAATGGTATGAATATTTAGTATATCGATTAGGAGGAAGAGATGAATACGAAAAAGCACAGAAAAAAAATAGTGACATCGATTTTACCAACGAAGTATTTATAGAAGCCGGTAAGAAACTTCAAGAGTTAGTGAAGAAAGATTATTTCAACCAAGGTTTCAATTCACTTTCATATGGCCAAGGTCAATCTAGAACCTTGGTTTATACAGGGAGAGCAGCTATGGAATTAATGGGCAATTGGTGGTATGCCTCTGCAAAAAGTGAAGTCCCAGAATTCGCTAAAGAAAATTTGGGAGTTTTTGCATTCCCAAAAATTGAAGGAGTTGAAGGGGTTGACCCAACTACCATTGTTGGTTCTCCTGGTGGAGGGAATTTCTGGAGTATTTCAAAGTCTTGTGATAATGTGGACGCTGCTTTTGACTTCTTAGAAATACTCACGAAAAAACGTTCCACAGAGTTATACATTGAAGGGGGTAGCCTTCCAGTAATAAAAGGCAGACAGAGTTTAGTGAAAGACCCAATTAATAAGAAGGTGTATAAATTATTTACAAAAGCTTCTTATGTAAAAGATTATTGGAATGTTGCCTTGCCACCCGCAATATATGAAGTGCACCTTGATGCTACTCAAGCAATGCTAGATTTATCGATAACCCCTGAAGAGTATGGGCAGAAGATGCAAAAAGCTGTTGAGGATTATTATTCCAATTAAATAACTAGAAAGACCGCTACAGCTAGAATATTTCTTAGCTGTAGCGGTCTTATTACACTTTATATAAAAGTAGAAAACAGTCATCGAAATCTCTATCAAAAATAGAATTCATTAATATTTTTTTATAATAAACTAAAAGGAGGTTTTGATTATAAAAAAGGTTAACTCATCCGAGAGCTCAAAAAAAGAGAATAATTGGGTGTTTGAGTTTCTAACAAATGCAGTAATAGTATTTCTTATCCCTTCAATAATCATTTACGGTGTTTTTTTCTTATTTCCTATACCAATGTCATTTTCATTAAGTTTTTTTGAATGGAATGGTGTAGGGCAATTAGATTTTACCGGTTTTTCAAACTGGATAAATTTATTTACAGATGCTACTTTCTGGAACTCATTACTCAATAACGTTATTTTAGTGGTTGGTTCCTTTGCGGTTGTGCCTTTGGGGATTGGCCTTGCATTGATGATTAATTCTAATATTCGGGGCTCAAAAATTTTCAAGCTGTTTTATTTCACTCCTTACATGTTTTCTGCGGTGGCAATTGGTCTTATATGGAGCTACATTTTGCAGCCACAATTAGGTGTAATAAATAGTTTATTGAAAACAATAGGAGCGGGACAGCTTGCGCGTCCTTGGTTAGCAGAACCTAACCTTGCGATATTCGTAATGGTCGCAATAATAGTTTGGCGATTCGTTCCTTTTTATATGATTATTTATCTAGCCGCCCTTAAAGATATCCCCGAAAGGCTGTATGAAGCCGCAAGAATTGATGGCGCAAATGCATGGCAAGGATTCAGATATATAACACTTCCATCTTTAAAACCCACAATCAAAATGACCGGAATATTAATTATTACTGGATCATTAAGGTATTTTGCTTTAGTTTGGGTTATGACACAAGGTGGCCCACATAATAGTACTGACTTAATGGCTACATATATGTATAAACAGACCTTTAATTCCTTCAAAATGGGTTATGGGAGCACTATAGCGACCGCAATGTTCGTTATATCTGCTTTATCTATATTTGCATATTATTACTTAACAATGAGAAAAGGAAGGGGGATTTTTTAGAATGAAAAAGCGAGTTCTAAAAATATTATTCTATATAATTGGTTTTATATGGCTATTAATAACCATATACCCTTTGCTTTTCGCTATTCAAACAAGCTTAAAAGGATCAACGGAATTTTTTTCAAAACTTCCATGGTCAATGCCCTCGTCATTAAAAATTCAGAATTATGTTTCCGTTCTCACTAGCGAATTCCCAAGGTATTTCTTGAATAGCACTATAGCGGCTTTGGTATCTGTTTGTCTTATAATGTTAGTCGCTTCTTTAACTGGTTTCGCTTTAGCTAAAAGGGATTTCAAGTTTAAAAAATCCTTCTTTTTTATCTTATTAGGTGGTTTATACATACCTGTACACATAACACTAATCCCGAATTTTATACTAGTAAAAAATATTGGGTTATATGATACAATATGGGCCCTAATTGGGCCTTATGTAGCTTTCAACTTACCAGTCTCTATAGTAATTGTTACTAGATTTATGGAAGACATTCCTGACGCCTTAATTGATTCTGCCAAGATTGATGGATGTTCTTGGTTGGGTATATATTTTCGAGTCGCAATACCCTTGTCAAAATCTGCTCTAATCACTTTAGCAATATATAATTCTGTCATGGTATGGAACGAATTTGTTTACGCGCTTGTTCTACTTTCAAGTAGCAAAAGTAGGACTTTACCCTTAGGGTTGTGGCTTTTTCAAGGAGAGTACTCGTTAAATGTTCCAGTAATAATGGCTGCAACTGTTTTAACAGTTTTGCCCTTATTAATAATCTATGCCATTTTTGGAGAGCGAATGATATCAGGTTTAACTGCAGGAGCTATTAAAAAATAGTTCAAGCGGTTTTACTTCAGTTTTATTGCATTAGTTACATTCCTTTAGGAGGTATAAGTAAATGTTGCGACCATCTTATGAGCAAGAGGTAGTTACAAAAGTAATCGAAAGATGCGGAGGCAATCAACTTCCGCTTGCGTTTCACAAATTTTGGGGGGAAGAAATGGGGGAGGGATTTTATGAAGATAACAAATTAGAACTAAATAAGATAGACCAAAATATTCCGGATGATGTGTCTGTAACAACGTATTCAGAACCAATATGGGATTCAACTACCGGAGACCCTAATTTTCGGTGGGCTTACTCTGAAAGCCGTAGGGAAGAACAAGAAGACAAGCCTACAGACGCCACAGTATTGTTAGATGATTGGAGTGATCTTGACCGTTATTTAGCCTCCATGCCTAAACCAGAAGAACAGAAACATTTAATTGACTCCTTAGAAAAAGATGCCGAAAAAAAACAAAATAAATACTTACTCGGCCACTGGTGGTTCTGTTTCTTTGAAAGACTTTGGTCAATTAGGGGAATGTCTAACTTGATGAAAGACTTTTATAACCACCCCAAAAAAGTGAAGAAATTAACAGAAGCTATACTGGAACACCATAAAACAGTGGTGCAACTTTTTGCCCAAATGGGTGTTGATGGAATTTTTACTTCAGATGACTTTGGGGGACAAAATAATATGTTAATTAACCCAGAAATATGGAGAGATATCTTTAAACCTGTTTATAGAGAATTGATAAACGAAGTCCACGATTTAGGTATGCACTTTTGGCTCCATAGCTGCGGACATATTACTGAAATTCTCGAGGATCTTATAGAGCTTGGGGTAGATGTTATACATCCTATACAAGCAGGTACAATGGATAGGGAATTGGTAGCAGATAACTATGGTGACAACATAACCTTCTTAGTAGGAGTAGATGTACAACAGATGCCCAATTGGTCAGTAGAAGAGACCAGAAATAGAGTTAGAAAAATTATTAAAACCTTTAATAGCTCGCACGGAGGGCTTATGCTGTCAGCCGGAAATGCATTTCTTCCAGGAACTCCAATAGAAAATGTAAGGGCGTTCCTTGAAGAAGCCACAATAAAAGGCGCAAAAACCTCTATGTAATTTTAACTTCATAATTTACAACTATCACTGAATAAAAAGTCTCAAAGAGTAGAAAATCAAGCAAAAAATGGCTAGTCTAGCTAGAGTTATAGCAAATAATCAAAAAGAAGTCCTAAGTCATGCAAAAAGCAATAATATGAAAACCAACAAATAGAGTAAATAACTTTTTTTATTCAATTGAAAACTTTTAATAGTATTGTCAATTATTTATACTACAATTTATTTAAAAAAATGAATAAGCTAATTAAGAAGAATGGTATATTATAATTTACTAATGATATTTTTTTAATGATCAAAAGGAGGTAGTTAACTTTGACTAGCAACACGACAATTCGTTCTGGTCAACAACAAACCACCATAGAAAAGAAAATTGAAGATCTCATATCTCTAATGACAACTGAGGAAAAAGTAGCTCAGTTGGGATCCATAATGCCGGATGAACTAATTGAAGATGGTGAGTTTTCAGAATCCAAGGCTCGAAAAATATTATCCAATGGTATTGGCCAAATCACGCGAGCAGGAGGGGGTAGTGGCCGGAACCCTCAAGAAGCAGCCAAACTGGTTAATCAAATACAAAGTTTTTTAAGAGAAGAAACTAGGTTAGGTATCCCAGCCATGATTCACGAGGAGTGCCTAAGTGGTTATATGGGCAAAGGTGGTACTACATATCCCCAGATGATAGGCCTCGCCAGCAGCTGGGAGCCTACTTTAGTAAGCAAAATAACCGGCCAGATTCAGGATCAACTTACTTCTATCGGAGCTCATCACGCTCTCTCTCCTGTCCTCGATGTCGCTCAGGATCTTCGGTGGGGACGGTTAGAGGAAACCTTTGGGGAGGACCCCTATCTAGTTGCTATAATGGGTAAAAGCTACATAGAGGGACTGCAAGGGGATGACCCTGAGGAAGGGATATATGCAACCGTAAAACATTTTGGCGGACATAGTGCTTCCGAGGGGGGGCGAAATCACTGCCCCGTCAACATGTCCAAACGAGAACTGAGAGAGAACTTCTTTTACCCTTTTGAGGTTGCGGTTAAGGAAGGGAACGTGGAAGCAGTAATGAATGCCTACCATGATATTGACGGCATGCCCTGTGCTTGTTCTAAAGAAATGTTAACTGATATTCTCCGGGGCGAGTGGGGCTTTGACGGTATAGTAGTCTCTGACTACTATAGCATTCGCATGCTTCATACGGAACATTTAGTAGCAAAAGATAAACAACAGGCCGGGATAATGGCCCTAGAAGCTGGTTTAGATATTGAATTACCTTTTACGGAATGTTATGGTGAGCAACTTATTACAGCAGTAGAAAAGGGAGACATGTCTGAAGCTGTACTTGACCAAGCAGTTAAACGTCATCTAAAGAGTAAGTACAAGAAAGGACTTTTTGGCGAGAATGTTTATGTAGACGAAAGTGAAGTTAGTCAATACTTTGAGACTCCTAACCAGAGAGATCTAGCTTTAGAGGCTGGTCGAGAATCAATAGTTCTTTTGAAAAATGAAAATGAGTTTCTACCATTAGAAAATAATATTGATTCTATAGCGGTAATTGGGCCCAACGCAAATAGTACTCGCAATTTACTTGGAGATTATGCATATCCTGTTCATGTTGAAAGCGAAGAAGATACCATTGACATTACAACCGTTCTCGAAGGCGTCAAAAGTAAAGTCAGTAACGAGACAGAGCTCCGTTACGTCAAAGGGTGCGATGTGAGGGGAGAAGCTAACGAAAGTATTGAAGAAGCTGTGGCTGCCGCGGAGGCATCGGATGTGGCGGTTCTAGCCATTGGGGGAAAATCAGGGCTTGGCCTGGTTTCTCCGGAGGAACAGAAGGAAAATTATCCTCACACTACTGGAGAAGGGAGTGATCGAACGAACTTAGAACTTCCGGGCTTACAACAGGAATTATTAAAGCAAATCCATCAAACCGGTACTCCCATTGTCGCAGTTTTAATAAATGGGCGCCCGTTGTCTGTTACCTGGTTGGAAGAAAAAGTTCCTGCAATCGTGGAAGGATGGCTGCCCGGTGAAGAAGGCGGCAAAGCTGTTGCAGATGTGTTATTTGGTGATCACAACCCAGGCGGAAAACTCCCGATAACGATTCCCAAAAACGTCGGCCAGAGCCCGCTTCATTATAGGAGAAAACCTATCTCAAAAGAGCGCCACTATGTCTTTACCGCAAATGAACCACTTTACCCCTTCGGCTTCGGTCTCAGTTATACGGAATTTGAGTACTCGAATTTAAATATTACGCCCCAAAAAGTCAATCCCGCCTCACGTGTAGAGGTATCCTGTACCGTAAAAAACAGCGGTGATGTTGCCGGTAAGGAAATTGTACAACTCTATACTAGAGACGAATATGCGAGCATGACAAGGCCAGAGAGAGAACTGAAGGGTTTCGCAAAGGTCAAATTAGACCCTGGTAAGAAGAAGAGACTAACTTTTTCCTTGCCCACCGAGTTACTTTCTTTCTACGATAAGGATATGAACCTAGTTGTGGAGCCTGGGCGATTCAAAATAATGATTGGTAGTTCCTCAGAAGATATAAGACTAAAAGGAAATTTTGAAATAGTAGGAAAACAAAAAGAAGTAGTGGGGAGTAGAAAATATTTCAGTGATACTAAAATTAAATAATTTTTTTGAGAGAACTCTTAGAATAACCATGTTATAAAGAAAAAGGGTAACCCCCTCAACTATAACTATGATTGCGACCAAAACCTAAACAAGTGATCATCATAAAAGGAATTATATACAGTAGAGCATCTAAAGATGAAAATGCAATCTTCTTTTCCAAACAGAGCTAAACAGATTGAATAGAGTTACTTTTGGAAACGAAAAATCCTTGTGGATCAATAAATCAATCGGGACAAGAGCCATAAAACCAAAGGGAAAAAATATACATAAAGATTTACGTAATACTGAAAAATACAAAGTTATCAAGGGCATCACTGAATAAGGTTCAAATATATTAAAAACTTGACCAAAAGCACAAATCTCTATTATTTGGATAAATAATATCAGTCACGGGCGAATCTACTATCAACCTAAAATTACAAAATTGGAGGGAATTTTACGCAAACTCAAAATTATGGCAAAATTATGGAATAAGAAAAAGAAAATCTTCAGCTTAAATAAAAAACGCTGTGAGAAGAAAGAAAACCCAGAAAATATCTGGATTATTTAACCTAAAAAGTGTATGAGTAAATAAAAATGATTATAGGACCGCAAGAGAAAAATTCAAGTTCTTCTTTATAAGCTAAGTGAAACCTATATCTATTATGTTATAGAAAAAGGTAAAGTAGCATTCCACAACGTATAGCGAAAAACTTACTTTTTTTTTAAAGTCAAAGAAAAAACTAGTGTTTTGCCAAAACACCAAAACAAAGATAGGAATTAAAAAAAATATTTTAATGGTTATCTAATTTACCCATTTATTCATAATATTATCTTGTAAAGAAGTTTAGGAGCAAACTCAGTTGGATCTATCTGTCTGAATTTATCTCAAACAGAGACTACAAAAAAGCAATTTGATATCAAATGTAAATAAGAACCATTAAGTGATAGAATGTCGAAATAGGGTTAATTATGGAATTCATATGAAAGTGTAGTCAGAATAGACTGTGTTTTTAATAACGTATATTTATTATTTTAGTACTCACATGATAAAGTAAATATTGAAGATATCTCTATTCTCTACTGATCATTTAATTCTAAAAAAACATGCATTGGATAAATGAATTGCACAGATTAATACTATTGATTAATTATTCTTTATACACAAGTAGAGAAAGCAACTAGAATGGTTATAAAAAAAGCAGGTCAAGTTTCAACCAGATAATAATTAATCTAGCTAGGCTGGATGGAAAAATAAAACCAGTAAAAGACATGGAATCTATGTGTTTATTAAAAGAGGGGCGATATAAGTAGATAAGGTGAAATAATAGGCAAAGCTATTCTGACTTTGGGGGAGCTAATAGAGTATAAGACCCTCAGGATCTTGAGGATAAAGATCCGATGTCTTTATATTTATGACTACAAATTAGGGAAACTCAATATTTAGAACTAATTTGGAGCATTAAAAAAATATTATTGGCACCGAATGAGATTTTAAGTAACCCAATAAGTTTGCATCCACTTTTTATTGGCCAAAAAATTTAAAGGTTTTTATAAATCTAAAGTTGCTTTTTTAGTGAGAAATAAGGTTAATAATTTGATGAATGTATATAATTTTTAAGAAGATTAAAGTGTAAATTGAAAAGTTTTTCGCAAGTAAATTAAGTATAAAAGTCTTACAAAATGTCAAAACATATCAGGGTGTATAATTATGTCATTATTACTTGGACTTGACCTAGGCACCACAAGCATTAAGGCCTTAGCTATAAACCACAATGGTGAGGTCCAGACATCTCATACCGAAGAATATCCACTAAAACACCCAAAACAGGGCTGGTCGGAGCAGTCAGCTGATGAATGGTGGGAAGCAACAGTTAAAGCTATAAGAAAACTGCTTGAAGAAGAGGTAATAAAGAGGGAACAGATAAGAGGCCTTGCGCTGAGCGGCCAGATGCACGGCTCGGTCTTTCTCGACGACAAAGGCCGGGTAATTCGGAATCCAATACTCTGGAACGATATGAGAACGACGGATCAGTGTCGGGAAATCGAGGATCAAATAGGGGAAGAAAGACTGCTTGAGCTGGTGGGGAATCCGGCTTTGGAGGGTTTTACAGCATCTAAGGTCATCTGGTTGCGGGAAAACGAGCCCGAACATTACGAGGAGCTCGATACGCTCCTTCTGCCAAAGGACTACATAGTCTATAGGCTAACCGGGAGGTTGGCAACCGAAAAGTCCGATGCCGCAGGCACGATCCTCTACGATGTTCAGAATCAGAAATGGTCGGACGACGTAACTTCTGAGCTCGATATAGACAAGGAATTGCTTCCGAAAGTACTGGATTCTTTTGATGTAGTGGACGAATTAAAACCGGAACTTGCCGAAGATCTGGGCCTACCTGCTGACCTCAAGGTAGTCGCGGGTGGTGCCGACAACGCTTGCAGCGCCGTTGGAAATGGAATAACGGAAGAAGGGCTTTTTCTTGCAAGTATCGGTTCTTCCGGTGTTGTCCTTGCACATTCGGATCACATGGAAATCGATTACGGTGGGAGGGTTCATAGCTTTAACCATTCCGTTCCAGGTAAATGGTACCTTATGGGAGTCATGCTGAACGCCGGACTTTCTTACAGGTGGTTTAGAGACACTTTCTCAAAGCTAGAGAAACAAACCGGAGAATTAACTGGGAAGAACCCTTATGAATTAATTAACTCAGAAGCTGGGAATGTCCCCCCGGGTAGCGAAGGATTAATTTATCTCCCATATCTGAATGGAGAAAGAACACCTCATAAGAACGCCAATGCTCGTGGAATTTTCTTTGGTTTTTCCGGAGCGCATGACAAAAGACATTTTGCCCGTTCCGTGCTTGAAGGAGTAACTTTCGGGTTAAGAGATTCTCTGGAACTTATAAAGAACATGGGGGTAGAACCCGAGCAGATCAGAGTCACTGGTGGGGGGGGTAAAAGCGAACTATGGCGAAGCATTCAAGCTGATATCTTTGGCCAGGAGGTAGTAACAACAGCAGTGGATGAAGGCCCGGCTTATGGAGCTGCGCTGTTAGCTGGAACTGGCTCAGGTATATTCGAATCAGTAGAGGAAGCAGTTGATAGATGCGTTGAAACTACCTCAATCCAGTCCCCAAACTCTGAAAACGAGCGAATTTATGAAGATTTGTATCCAGTATACCGCTCGCTTTATACTTCACTTGCTGAAGATTATGAAAAGCTAGCTACATTTAGAAGTAAATGGGGGTTCGAATGAATAAAAAGCAGGCAAAAAATAAGGCACTTAAGTACCTCAAAAAAGCCAAAATCGAAATCACGGAATCCGAAAAAGAAAAGTTGGAAATTACCGACCTGGGTTTGGGTAAACTTGACGAAATTGGCCTACAAATCCTCACTTACGTAAACACCGATAGGTACTGTGCCAAGGAAATGGTCCTGTTCCCCAACCAGACCTGCCCGGAACACAGGCACCCGCCAGTAAAAGGGGAGCCCGGAAAACAGGAAACCTTCAGGTGCAGGTGGGGGAAAGTTTACCTGTACGTTGAAGGGGAACCTACGCCTTCCCCAAAATGCAGTCCTCCGGTGGGTAACGAAAATTATTATACAGTATGGAAAGAGATAGTCCTTGAACCCGGTGGACAATATACGATTTCTTCCGATACTAAACACTGGTTCCAGGCAGGAGAAAACGGAGCGGTAATTTCCGAATTTTCCAGCACGAGTCGAGACGACCACGACGTCTTTACCAATCCGAATATCAAAAGGTAAAATTAAGAAAAGGGGCTTACTTGGCAAACAAACTTGATAAAGAAAAATTTTTAGCGAAATACGGAATGGTCGGCGGAGGGCCGGGTTCCTTCATCGGTAGTGTTCATCGAAAGGCAGCCAGGTTCGACGGACGAGCCGAAATAGCTGCCGGGTCCTTCTCTCGAGATTACGAAAAAACACTAAAGACTGGGAAAAAGCTCAATTTGCCAAAAGAAAGACTTTACGATAGCTACCAAGAGATGGCGGCAAAAGAGTCACAAAAAGAAAATGGAATCGATTTCGTTTCTATTGTAGTTCCAAATAAATTTCACCACCCTATCGCGAAAGAGTTTCTTAAAAAAGGGATAAATGTTGTCTGTGACAAACCTCTGGCTGTTTCCCTAAAGGAAGCCAGGGAACTGAAAGACCTTGCAAAGAGCAAGGACTTATTATTTGCAGTTACCTACGTTTATTCCGGATACCCAATGGTCAAACAGGCTCGAGAAATTGTTAGCTCGGGTGAAATCGGAGAAATCAGGGTAATTCAGGGAGAATACCCTCAGGAATGGCTAGCGGAACCGGTTGAAAACAGGGGGAATAAACAGGCAGAATGGCGGTTGAACCCCTCTATGTCCGGTAAAACTAACTGCGTTGGTGACATCGGCAGTCATATCGAGAACACGGTTTCATACATCTCTGGACTGGAAATAGATTCTTTAATCGCAAATTTGAGTTCCTTTGGTAAATGTAGAGAATTGGACGACAATGCAGAGATGATGTTGAAATTTAACAATGGTGCTACGGGTTCTTTCTGGTGTTCTCAGGTAGCCGTAGGGCACGAGAACGGGCTTAAAATCAGAGTATATGGAACCAAGGGTTCTATAATATGGAAACAGGAAAACCCGAACTACCTCGAGGTTTCAAGTCTTGATGGTCCCACAAAAACTTTCAGCCGAGGTAGGGACGATCTTGAGAAACGTGCGACAAAAAACGTCAGGCTGCCGGGCGGACACCCGGAGGGGTTCTACGAAGCATTTGCAAACATTTACAATAATTTTCTATCTGCGCTAAAGGACAAGACAAGGGGCGAAAGAGTAGACCCTGAGGATTATGACTACCCGAATGTTGAGGACGGCGTAAAGGGGGTCCGTTTTATCGAAACCTGCCTGGAAAGTTCCAGGAAGAATAGCAAATGGGTAAGTGTGGATCAATAATCTCAGCCCTTATGATACACCTTAAAGTAAAAAAGTTGTAGTAAATATTAGCGGGAAGTAAATAAAAAAACTGCCCCACCAACTATGATGGGGCAGTGTACTCATCCTCTATCTTTCTTCGGAGTTTTCCCGATAAACTTCTAGCTGGTCCTTGAACTTGGGGTCCTTGAGCTTGTCTATGGCTCTATCCTGAAGCTGCCGGACTCTT
>Ga0207714_1002030_pt1 | contig 12596 bp, 10 predicted proteins | sample PonA232FremontCA_2_FD_187270 | JGI IMG/M metagenome (GOLD analysis project Ga0207714, IMG submission 187270) | Marine sediment microbial community from Fremont, CA, USA - Pond A23 Sediment 2 (SPAdes) | ecosystem: Environmental > Aquatic > Marine > Unclassified | place: USA: Fremont, California... | reverse complement strand
CCGGCCCCCCTTCGAGTGAGAGTCGGTTAGCCGATATCCTTGCTGCCCCCCCCCCCCCCCCCCCCCCCCCCCCCCTATCTCGGGGAATTAGGCAGAGCTCCTCAAAGCCGGAAAAGAAGGAAATCTCTCAATTGAGGGTGCGCAAGGCCTTGTGCGGAGGATTTATGAAAGTGACTGTCGTTCTGGAACCCCCTCATGTTTCCGGTGCTCCGGCTAGTCGCTCGGGTAGCAGATTCCGGTGGGCGTTTTCGTCGCGAAATGGAAGTACCTGTGTTTGACTTATGTTGTGGGGGTTTCCAGCTCAACTCGGTCAATTTGTACAAAGTGCCGAGTTCTTAATTCAAATGGCAGTCTTCGTTCTATTCCGGCTTGATCAGGAACAGCCCGTGCACGTACTCGAAGTGCCTGTCGCTTGAGAGAAGCTTGTACCCGTGCTGGAAAGCGGTAGCCGCGATCCAGATATCGTTGGTGGGGATCGGAGTTCCCGCGCGCTTGAGCTGATTGAAGATCGAGGCATAGAAATCCGCTGACTCCACGTCCGTGTCGAAAACGGTAACACGCGGGGAATCCAGAAAAAGCTCCAGCTCCTCCCTGTTCTTTTTTTCCCTGTTTCCGGCTTGAAAACCCGCAAGCAACTCTCCCACGCTGATGTTGCAGATCCCGATGCTTCTGATCCTCCGCAGAAGATCCGCCACGGTGTGATCTCCCCTCAGGGCGAGGGAATAGATAGTGGTATCGATCATCACTTTTCGCATCACCAGAGCTCGCTGTCGATCTGCCGGTTGTTCTCGACCGCGCTGCTGATCCGCTGATACTCCTCCTCGGACCATTTTCCGAACAGCTCGTCCAGGTCGTTGTAGCGCCTGGAGTATTCCTTCCTCTCCTCTTGGCCCAGCTCCCTGCGGATCATCTCCAGGATGATCCTGTTGACGCTCGTTCCCCGCCTCGAGGCGGCCTGTTTGAGCTTTTCCGCCATTTCGGGCTCAACACCGCGCACGGTGATCGTTTTCATGATAGCCTCCTTTGACATGATGATGACATCACAATATGCTTTCAAAAAATGTCCTGTCAAGGAAGGGCCAAGTTCCGGGGTCGGGGAACGGGAGACAGGAGACAATTACCCAAAGCTCCAGGCTCATTATTCATTTTGTTTCGCGTCAGCTGATGCGAGGGGCTTTTGCCATCCTTCCCCCATGCCCATGCAGTGCTAGCCCGGATTGACGTGAGGCATGCCTCACGTCAATCCGGGCTCAGTTGTCTTGAGGAGTGGATCAGGGTAGAATTCATATATAACAATGCGAGAAATCTAGAGGGAGGATCATGGCCGGACCCCGCAATACGTCCATGCAGCGGCTCACGTTCCTGCTTGCCGCGATTGCCCTGTTGGCCGCAGCCCTCCTCGGGTGTGAAGACGCGGGCCGGTCCGGGGAAAAAGCGGTTGTCGACTTTCGGGGAGCAGAACAAAAGGCCGTGCACAACGCCTCACAGCGGCGCGGCGAACAGGGCCTGCGTGTTGCCGTGGGGGCGATGGTCTCCCCCAAGGAGACCTACAGGCAGTACAGAGAGCTCTTCGCCTACGTAAGCAGCGTGCTGGACAAAAAGCTCGTCTTCGAGCAGCGCCAGACCTATGCCGAGGTCAACAAGCTCCTCGCCGAGAACGAGCTGGATCTGGCCTTCATCTGCTCCGGTCCCTACGCACTGGCCCGAGACAAGGGCTCATTCGAGCTGCTGGTTGCTCCGAGGATTAACGGGAGCGCTCGCTACCGGTCCTATCTTATTGTCGCCAAAGACTCGGACCATGACTCGCTGCGGGATCTCGAGGGCGCGAGCTTCGCCTTCACCGACCCGGATTCCAACACCGGGCATCTCGTCCCCTTGTACTGGCTCTCCCAGCTTGAAGCTGACCCGGAGACCTTTTTCCAAAAAACGATCTACACCTACAGCCACGACAACTCCATTCTCGCCGTTGCCCGCGGCCTTGTGGACGGGGCGGCGGTGGACAGCCTGATCTGGGACTATCTGCGCCAAAACGGCTCCGATGCGGCCGACCGGACCAGGGTCCTGCGCAAATCCCGGCCTTTCGGGATCCCGCCAGTCGTGGTCAGCTCGGATATGGAGCCCGGGCTTAAGGAACGGATCGAAAAGCTGCTGCTGCGGATGCATACCACCCCAGAGGGCAGGTCCATTCTGGACCAGCTGCATATCGACCAATTCATCGTTGCCAAGGAGTCCTGGTACAACCCCATTCGCGCCATGGAGGCCAAGCTCCGGGAAGACGGGATTCATGAGAATAGCGCCACGAAGCCTTAAGGGCACCCTCCTCCTGGTGCTCACTTCCTGGGTCCTGGTCAGCTGCCTCCTCGTGGCCCTGCTGGCCTCCCTGCGCTATTCCGAGGCCCTCACCACGAATCTCAGGGCCCAGGCCCGGAATCAGGCCAATTCCTTGGCCCTGCAGATCACGGACCCGATTCTGATCAACGATCTGGTGGGGGTGCAGAAGGCGCTTACCAATCACGTCCAGAGCCATTCCCTGGTGGAGTACGCCTTTGTGGTGCGGGGAGGGGAGGTCCTGGCCCACACAATGGAGGACGGGGTTCCCCGGGGGCTGGTGGGGGCGAATCAGCCAGGCGGGTCCAGGGAGCCCTCCACGAGGCGAGTGGTCTCTGCCGCGGGGGACAGGGATCTTCTGGATATCGCCCAGCCCGTTTTCGAGGGCAAAGCCGGCACCCTGCGCCTGGGCCTCAAAAGACAGGCCCTGCTGGCCAAAATGTACCAGCTGTGGGGCGAGATCGGCCTGCTCGCCCTGGCCATTCTCCTTCCCGCCATCTGCGGAGGCGTCTTTTTTCTCCGCCGGACCTTCAAGCCCCTGGAGTCGCTCGTGGCGGCAACCCGCTCCATGGAGGGCGGCGATCTGGACACCAGGGTCCGGCTCAGGGGCAAGGAGGAATTCGCCTCCCTGGGGGAAGCCTTCAACAGCATGGCCCAAAGGCTGCAGGACTACTCACTGCAGTTGCAACAACAAAGGGACAATCTGGAGCGGATGCACCATCAACTCTCCACGGCGTACGAGGTCATCCGCGCCGTGTCCGCGCAAACCGGGCTGGACAGCATCTCCTCCCATTTGCTGGACAAGCTCCGGGAAATCCTCCCCTGCGCGCGGATGACCCTCCTCCTGCGCAGCAGGGACAGAAACAGACTCTACAGGCTCACCCCCGAGGGTGCGGAGATCCTTCGGGACCAGGAGCTGGTGGCCCGGATGGAGTCCCGTCTGAAGGGCCTTTCCTCCCTGCAGCTGCATAAGTCCCGAATATTTGGGCCTCCCTTGGTCGACGCCTCTTTTTCCCAGTCCTCCACCCAGGGGATCATCCCCATGGAGCACGGGGAGGACGTCCTCGGGGTCCTGGTGATCGCCTGCTCCGAGGAATGCGGCTGCGATTTCCGGGAGGTGGATCTTGTGGGGCTCATCATTGCCCACAGCTCGGACAGCATCTTCAGGGCTGCGGCCCAGGAGGAGGAGATGGAGGATCTGCGCTCCCGCCTCGAGGGAGATCCCGCCTACGGCCTGGTTGTGGGCAGGGATCCGAAAATGCAGAAGGTATACAGTCTCATCGAGGAGGTGGCCCCCACGGACGCGACGGTCCTCATCCACGGGGAGAGCGGCACGGGCAAGGAGCTCGCCGCCAGGACCATCCATGACAAGAGCCCGCGAAGGGAGAACCCCTTTGTGGTTATCGACTGCTCCTCCTTTCCGGAAACCCTTATCGAGAGCGAGCTCTTCGGTCATGAAAAAGGGGCCTTTACCGGAGCCGACTCCGCCAAGCCCGGGCGCTTCGAGCAGGCCCACGGGGGCACCGTGTTTCTGGACGAGGTCGGCGATATCCCCATGGCGGTGCAGGTCAAGCTGCTGCGGGTCCTGCAGTCGCAGAAGTTCGAAAGGCTGGGCGGCAGAAGGACCATATCCGTGGACATGCGGGTCATTGCCGCCACGAACAAGGATCTGCTCCAGGAGGTCAGGGCGGGAAGGTTCCGCGAGGATCTCTACTACAGGCTGGAGGTTGTTCCCATCGGGTTGCCCCCTCTGCGCCAAAGGGGCAATGATATCGCCCTCCTGGCCAGGCGCTTCGCAGACTATTATGCCGCGAGCCGGAACAGAAAAGGGCTGGAGATCAGCTCCCAGGCCATGCGCCTCCTGCTTGGCTATTCCTGGCCGGGGAACGTCAGGGAGCTGGAGAACACCATGGAGCAAGCGGCCATCATGGCCCGCGGGGATACAATCGTGCCCGTCGATCTCCCGGAGAAGATCCATCTCTCGCTGCAGCAGCAGGAACAAGTCGAGGACAGAAACATTCGCTCCCAGGAGAGGGAGCTTCTGCTGCAGACCCTCAAGGAATGTGCCTGGAACAAGAAACAGGCTGCCCGGAGACTCGGCATCGGCAGGAGCACCCTGTACAACAAGCTGAAAAAATACGGCCTGGAGAACTAACTCCATGGCCCGGGATGTCTAGACACAAGACACGCCCCGCTTTGTGTTCAAAAAAGATACGCTTTATAACCTATTGAAATAAATTGATTTATTTGCGGCGTGACCTTTTGGTGTCCATGTTCTGGACATTGCGCTCACGGTCCCGCACCGGCTGTTCGCAGCGGCACTTCCCCTCGCCTTTCTGGGTATTCCCTTCCCGACGGGAGACAGGCAATCCTGCCCGTTCATTCGTTATCAGTTGTCGGTTACCAGTTTCGGTTATCAATGATCAGTGTGCTGCTCATTCCGCATGCTGGATTCGAGGATCGAACATCTCGCCTGACCAGCTGTGGGACCGACTCGCTGATCCGCCCTCACATCGCCCATCACTCATCACCTATCACCTATCACTCCCAGTCTGTTTGGCCCGGTTGTTGCTTATTGGAAAAAAGGACCGTTCTGGCGGGAATATCGTTTAGCGCAGCGTGCTATCCGGAACGAATCAATCGGGGAGAGTGATGTGGCCGAGCCCAAGGTGGTCACCCTCGGTGTGGATGAAAGCAGCAGCATCTCGGTCGACGTCCTGGCTCGGGATCTTGGGTTCCGCAAGCAGGACGTCGACCACGAGGAGGCCTGCCTGAGCGCCCTGGCAGACGAAAAGGACGCGCTCCTTCTCCTGGACCTCGATGCCAGGCCGATGGACGAGATCTTTTTTCAGAGGCTGGAGCGGGCCGGAATGGACTGCTCGGTCATCCTTCTTTCCAGCCGCACCTTCCACCCGGAGCTGCGGCAGGCGATGCGGGCCCATATTTTCGCGAGCCTGCACAAGCCCTTGCAGGAAAGGGAACTGCGCATTCTGCTGCAGGCTTTTCGGGAAAGCAGGAATTTGTCCTGACCGCCGCTTCCAGCGACGGCAAAGAGAGGCGGTGACTGGAATGCACGGCAAGGCAGGGCGAAAACCATAAGGAGGATCTATGAATTTCCCGTACGAGGAAAGCTGCGCGACAACACGGGACAGGGGCATTACCCGCAGGAGCTTCGTGAAGGGGACTCTCGCGACAGGGGCGCTTCTCAGCGGGATGCCCGCCCTGCGGGCCTTTGTCCGGACGAGTCCGGCCCGGGCGGCCGAAGCAGGGGAGGCCGGGGAGTGGCTCCCCGCCAACTGCCAGGGCTGCACTTCCTGGTGCTCCAAGCAGGTCTACGTGGTGAACGGCAGGGCGGTGAAGGTACGGGGCAACCCCCATTCCAAGGTGAACGGGGAGGCCAGCTGCCCCAGGGCGCACCTCGGTCTGCAGCAGGTCTACGACCCGGACCGGATCAAGGTCCCCATGAAGCGGACCAATCCCGAGAAGGGCCGGGATCAGGATCCCGGCTTTGTTCCCATCTCCTGGGACGAGGCCCTGGACACCATCGCGGACAGGATCCTTGAGTTGCGCGAAAACGAAGAGACCCACAAGTACGCGCTCTTCCGCGGTCGCTACACCTACATGCGCGGGGTTCTGTACAAGTCCATGACCCGGATCATCGGCTCGCCGAACAACATCTCCCACAGCACCCTCTGCGCTGAAGGGGAGAAGTTCGGCCCCTATTATACTGAGGGGCTCTGGGCCTACCGGCAGTACGACGTGGAGAACACGCGCTACATGCTGCTCTGGGGCGCGGATCCCCTGGCCGCCAACCGCCAGGTTTCCTATTACAGCAATGCCTGGGGCAAGGCCCTGGACCGGGCCAAGGTGGCCATCTCCGAGCCCAGGCTTTCGGCAACCGCGGCCAAGGCTGACGAGTGGCTCCCTGTGGAGCCTGGATACGACGGGGCCCTCGCTGTGGCCATGGCCCACGTGATCCTCACGGAAGGGCTGTGGTACCGGGATTTCGTGGGCGACTTCTCCGACGGGAAGAACCGCTTTGTCGCCGGAGAGACAGTGGACGAGGGCCAATTCGAGGAAAAATACACCCACGGTCTGGTCCGGTGGTGGAACCTCGAGCTCAAGGACAAGACCCCGGAATGGGCCGCGGAGAAATCCGGCGTGTCCGCGGAGCAGATCCGCAGAGTGGCCAAGGAGTTCGCCCAATCCGCCCCGCATGTCCTGTCCTGGGTTGGGGGCGGGCCGAGCATGCAGGTCCGCAGCGCCTACGCCTGCATGGCCTGCCACGCCCTGAATGGCCTCACCGGAGGCGTGGACAACGTGGGAGGGAGCCTCAAGGCCAACACGGTGTATCTGCAGGACTTTCCGGACTATTCCGATTACTTGGACAAGACCGCCAAGAAGGGCAAGGACCACGAGAAGATCGATCAGCGCGGTCGCCTGGAGTATCCCTGCCTCAAGAAGGGCAAGTCCGGCGGCGGGGTGAACACGAACAGGGCCGCGGACGCCATCAATGACGAGGATCCCTACGAGATCAAGGTGGCCATGGGCTACATGAACAACTTCAACTTCTCCGCCCCGCAGGGACAGCGCTGGGACCAGGCCCTGGCCAAGATCCCATTCCTGGTGCACATCACCACCAACGCCTCCGAGTTCTCCTGGTTCGCGGACATTGTCCTGCCGGACACCCACCATCAGTTCGAGAAATGGGGCTACACCAAGTCCCACGGCAATACCTACCGCCACGTGGTGCTGCAGCAGCCCATCGTGGACAAACCCTTTGAATACAAGATCGACGAGACGGAAGTTCCCTTTCTGATCGGCAAGAAACTGGCGGAAAAGGGCTTCGACAAGCTGCATCGCTATCATGTGGAGACCTTTCGCGATCCGGAGACCGGAAAGGCCCCGGAGAACGAATCGGAGTTCGCGGAATACGCCCTCAAGATCGCCACCGAGCCTCTGTGGAATCCGGCCAAGTGGAAGGGCGGGGACAAGATCAACGGTTGGGAGGAGTTCAAGAGGATCGGGGTCTGGAACTCGGATCCCTATCCCTTCAGGGAGCGCTGGGGGAATATGGCCACGGAGACGGGTCAGTTCGAGTTCTACTCCGAGACGCTCAAGCACGCCCTGGAAAAGCACGCCAAGAAGCACGGGACGACTGTGGATCGCGTCCTAGAGGTCTGCAAATACCAGGCCCGCGGAGAGCGGGGCTTTGTGCCCCACTCCGAGGACCCCTACGTGCACGGGGACTCCGAGGAATACCCCTTCGTCTTTGTGGATCACAAGGCCAGGCTGAACCGGGAGGGACGCACGGCCAACTGTTCCTGGTACTATGAGCTCAAGGATCTGGATCCCGGAGAGCGGCAGAATGCCGACGTGGCCAAGATCAATCCCGCGGACGCAAAAAAGCTGGGCCTCGAGGACGGCGATTCCGTGAAGATCGCCTCACCCACTGGGGAGATCAGCTGCACGGCCAGACTCTGGGAGGGCGTCCGGCCCGGGACCGTTGCCAAGTGCTACGGCCAGGGGCACTGGGCCTATGGCCGCCTCGCGGCCAAGGTCTTCGGCAGGCAGCACCGCGGCGGGAACAACAACTACATCATCCCCGCGGACTACGACCGATTGAGCGGGGGGTCTGCCTACTATGGAACCGTTCGGGTCCGGATCGACAAAGTGTAAGGAGGCCGGGACATGACACGATGGGCAATGGTTATCGATCACCAGAAATGCGTGGGATGCGGGGGATGTATCATCGGCTGCAAGACGGAGAACAATACACCTGAGGGCATCTACTGGTCCTACAAGATTACGGAAACGGTGGGGACCTTCCCCAATGTGCGCTATCACTACATCCCCACCCTGTGCAATCACTGCGCTAACGCGCCCTGTGTTCGGGGATGCCCCACGCAGGCGCTACACAAGACGGAAACCGGGATCACTATGCACAATCCGGATAAGTGCATCGGGTGCAAGTACTGCATGTTCAACTGCCCCTACGGGGTGATTTATTTCAACTGGCGCAAGCCGCATCCACAGTGGCAGGAGAACGAGACCCTGATCGAGGGGGCGACCAGCACTGCCCAGGAAATGGTCTCCCAGGTGGATGGGTACTACACCCCGTACTACAATCCGGAGCGGGACAGCACCTTGGACGGGGTCCGGCCCAAGGGGGTGGTGGAGAAGTGCACCTTCTGCGACCACCGCCTGCAGAAGGGGCTGATGCCCGCCTGCGTGGAGGCCTGCCCAGCGGAGGCGCGCATCTTCGGTGATCTGGACAATCCGTCCAGTTCCGTCTCCAGGCTGCTGGGCAAGTACAGATCCTACCGGCTCAGGGAGCACTTGGGAACACAACCCAAGATCTACTACATCCGCAGCTTTAACCCCGGAACATACGGTCAGACCAAAGGAGAGGTGTCATGAATGAAGCCAGAAAACTCTACCTCCCCTGGATGATCATCCTCTTGGCCGGCATCGGCATCGGGCTGGTCGCGGCGGTTATATTGTTCGTGCAGGGGCACTATCTGTTCAACGCCAACGACGTGATCATCTGGACCCTTCCCCTGGGGGTGTATGTTTTTCTCGCCCTGGCCAGCTCAGGCATGTCCATGGTGGCCTCCCTGCCGCTTGTGTTCAACATGGAGCAGTACGAGCCCCTGGCCAAGAGGACGGTCTATCTGGCCATCGCCACCCTGATAGGGGGATTTGTCTCCCTTGCACTGGAGCTGGGATCCCCGCTGCACATGATCTACTTTCTGTTCTCACCGAATCTCACCTCCCCCATCTGGTACATGGGTCTATTGTACAGCCTTGAGCTCATCCTTCTCATCGTCAAGCTGTGGCGTATGCACACCGGTGACTGGCATTCCACCTTGAGCCGCTATGCGGGCATGGCCTCCATGGTGGTCGCGATATTCGCGGCCCTGATGCTCGGATCCGTTTTCGGCCTGACCGAGGCCAGGCCCACCTACTTCGGGCCCTTCATTTCGGTCTTCTCCCTGGTTGTGGCCCTGCTTTCCGGAATGGCCCTGATCATCTTCTACGTGAACGCCTGTTCCCTGGTCAAAAGGAGCTGCTCCCAGCTCGCGGACACGGCCATGAACATGCTGGCCCGCAAGTTCTCCTTCGTTATCGGCGTCGCCCTGCTCTTCTATTTCCTTAAGCTGGCTTTGGGCGCGGGATATACCATTCCGGACTTCGCCACCGCGATCAATTTCAGTCTCATCCTCTTTTTGGTCGTTCCCTATGCGCTCATGATCAGCCAGACCCTGAGGCAAACCGCCTGGGCCAAGACAGTGGCCTCGGCCATCACCCTGATCGGCATCTTCGCCGTGCACATGCAGATCCTCATCGGTGGCCAGGTCAGGCCGGTGGGCCCCAAGGGAGAAGGGCTGCCCGAGGTCCTGTCCTATTTTCCCAGCGTCTTTGAAATCCTGGTGGGGATCTTGGGCCTGTGCGTGATGCTCCTTCTGTACACCCTGGGGGAGAAATACCTGAGACTGGATGAAACCTCCCACGGGGAGCCCCGGTCGTCAGAAACCGCGTGGCAATCGACGTGATCAGGGGGTTTTCGCGGCATCAAGGCGGAATCCCGGACAGGGCCTTCCCCGGGAACGGGGAGGTCCTGTCTCCGGGTCCCGTTCCTCCAGCGTGTCGAGCCGCCTCGTCGGATTTCGGGATGATGCTGGCCCTCTGCCGAGAAAATCGTCATCCAGGAGAGGCAACCCCGCGGTTTTGTGCGCTGGACAGAAAAAATGTTGGAGTAGCAATATGGCAGAATACACTTGTCTCTCGGAAAGCGGTCTGGCTCTGTACCAGGCCCTGTCCCTGGCGGCGGGGTGCTTTTATCAGCCTGGACCGGAGCTATCCGAGAATGTCCGGGCCCTGCCCGAGGCGGTGCATCCAATGGGCTCCGAAGCCGCCGCCTCAGCCGGACGGATGCTGAACGAGCTCGAGAATCAGAGCCGGGAGGAGCTGCTCAAGGAGTACTCCAGACTGTTCCTCGGCCCCTTCCAGCTCGAGGCCCCGCCCTTCGGATCGGTCTATCTGGAGGACGAGGACCGGATGATGGGAGAGTCCACAGCCGAGGCCCAACGCATCTACCGGGAATGCGGCCTGGACATGTCCCCGGATTTCACCAGCCCCCCGGACCACGTGGCCGCAGAGCTGGAATTTCTGGCCTACCTCGGGTTCCAGGAGGGAAACAGCCGGGATGCGGATCAGGAGACATTCTTCCGGGAGCAGCGCGCTCTGTTTTTGGATAGCCACATCGGTCGGTGGTTTCCGATGTTCGCAGAAAATGTGGAAAACAACACAGAGATGGTCTTTTATCTGGAGCTCACCCGGCTGAGCGGCAGACTTCTGGAGAGCGAGAAGCGACACCTCCTAGCGGATCCGGTGGGATGATCCCTTGACCGTCGTCCGAAGGCGGATCCGCAAAACTCTCGTTCACGATCCAAGATCAAGCAAAGCCAGGAGAGAAACATGGATTCAGCGGCAGGGACGGTGAAAACGGCCCGGCCAGTGGGACAATATGATTTCCAGGAGTTCAGGGAGCTGGTGCGCTGGTTCCACAGCTATCCCGCCCCGGGGGTGCTCATCGGCGGGTACATGGTGGAGCGGGCCCGTTGCGGCCTGCCTACGGGAACGCTGTTCGAGGCGGTGGTGGAGACCCCCAAGTGCCTCCCGGATGCGGTTCAGCTCCTCACTCCCTGCAGCACGGGCAACGGCTGGATGCGGATCGTTCATCTGGGCCGCTACGCCCTGAGCCTGTACGACAAGTACACCGGTCAGGGCCGGCGCGTGGCGGTGGATCCGGACAAGCTGGAGGAGTGGCCGGAGATCGCGGCCTGGCTCTTCAAGCGCAAGTCCAAGCAGGAGCAGGATTCCGATCTTTTGTTCGATCAGATCGCCAGGGCGGGAGATGCCTACATGAAGGAGGAGTCCGTCCAAGTGGATCCGGGGCTGCTGGGCAAGCAGAGCTCCGGACGGATCGCCCGCTGCCCCGTCTGCGGCGAACCCTATCCCGAGCAGCAGGGCCGCATCTGCCCCGGGTGCCGGGGAGAGGCCCCGTATTCTTCCCTCGGCTCCGCTCCCGAAGCCGGGGAAGGGCGTCCGCGCTCCGTGCCCGTTGAACGGGCGGTGGGCAAGCACGCCCTGCACGACATGACCCGGATCGTTCCCGGCAAGCACAAGGGGCCGGCCTTCTCCGCGGGTCAGCAGATCGGGAGCGCGGATGTCTGCCGCCTGCAGCAGATGGGCCGCACCTCGGTCTACGTGCAGGAGATGGCACACGACTCCCGGGAATGGGCCCACGAGGACGAGGCGGTCCTGGAATTCGCGAAGAGAATGGCCGGACCCGGTGTCACCTATGTCACTCCGCCCAAGGAGGGAAAGATCAATTTCCGGGCCGACCAGGACGGCCTGTTCTGCCTGGACCGGGAGAAGCTCGAGGCCTTCAATCTGGTCCCGGATGTCATGTGCGCGGCGCGCCAGCACCGTGTTCCGGTGCAGGAGGGCAAGGTGATGGCCGGATGCCGGGCCCTGCCCCTGTATCTGTCCAGACAGCAGTTGGATAAGGCCCTGAATGTTCTCGGCCAAGAGCCACTATTCCGGGTCCTGCAGCTCAAGCGGGCGCGAGTCGGGATCATCGTGAGCGGAACGGAGGTCTTCCGGGGCCTGGTCCAGGATCGATTCGCTCCCATTATCCGGGAAAAGGTGGCCCCATTCGGCTGTTCCGTGGTTCACTCCCAGGTCGTTCCCGACGAAAGACAGGCCATCGCGGACAGCGTGCGGGATATGCTCCAGCACGGAGTGGAGCTCATCATCACCACAGCCGGGCTATCCGTGGACCCGGACGACGTGACCCGGCAGGGCCTTCTCCAGGCCGGGCTCACGGACATGCTCTACGGAGCGCCCTTTTTGCCCGGAGCCATGACCCTTCTGGGAAGGATCGGGGAGGCAAGAGTGATGGGAGTCCCGGCCTGCGCCCTTTACCACGAGGCAACGAGCCTGGATGTTCTGCTGCCCATGCTCCTGGCGGACGTGGAAATCACCAGAAAGGACCTGGCGGGCATGGCCGAAGGCGGGCTCTGCCTGGGCTGCAAGGCCTGCACCTTCCCCAAGTGCCCCTTCGGGAAGTAGGGTGCAGTGGCTCGCGCCGGAATGGATCAGTGCCCGGCACGGGAAAAGAATTGGTGGCTTCATCGCGCTAGGGCCTGAACTTCTTGATGTCAAGACCTTTCAGGGCCCGGTAGTGCTTGTCGTTGCCG
>Ga0207714_1002029_pt1 | contig 12600 bp, 11 predicted proteins | sample PonA232FremontCA_2_FD_187270 | JGI IMG/M metagenome (GOLD analysis project Ga0207714, IMG submission 187270) | Marine sediment microbial community from Fremont, CA, USA - Pond A23 Sediment 2 (SPAdes) | ecosystem: Environmental > Aquatic > Marine > Unclassified | place: USA: Fremont, California... | reverse complement strand
TACGGCGGCCTGGCCGGGATCGTCACCATCGAGGACGTCATCGAGCAGATCGTCGGCGAGATCGACGACGAGCACGACTTCGACGAGGATGCCCCCATCCTGGCCCGCGACGACGGCACCTGGATCGTCAAGGCCGTGGCCTCCATCGAGGCCTTCAACGAGGCCGTCGGCGCGCGCTTCAGCGACGAGGACCTGGACACCGTCGGCGGGTTCGTGGCGCGGCGCTTCGGCCACGTCCCCCGCCGCGGCGAGCGCATCGTCCTCGGCGGCTTCGAGTTCCGGGTGCTGCGGGCCGACCAGCGTCGCATCCACCTGCTGCGGGTGGTGCCGGTGGGCGAGGAGAGCGATGGCGCGGCTTGAGCGGCTGGCGGGGGCGTGGCATGGCGTGCTCGCCGCCGGCCTCGCCGGCGCCCTGCTGTCGCTGGCCTTCGCCCCGGTGGACTGGTCGTGGCTGGCGGTGGCCGCGCCGGCGGTGCTGTTCTACGTCGCCGCCGTGGCGCCGCGGCGGCAGGCCCTGCAGGCCGGCTACGCCTTCGGCCTGGGCGAGTTCGGCGTCGGCGTCTCCTGGGTCTTCGTCAGCATCAACGAGTACGGCGGCGCCGGGCCGGTGCTGGCGGCGCTGGTGACGGTGCTGCTGGTCGCCGGCCTGGCCCTCTTCCCCGTGCTGGCGGTGGCCGCCGGACGCGCCTGCGGCCCCGGCCGGACGGCGCGCCTGCTGCTGGCCCTGCCGGCGGCGTGGCTGCTGGTGGCGTGGCTGCGGACCTGGCTGCTGACGGGGTTCCCGTGGCTGTTCCTCGGCTACGCCACCCTGGACACCCCCCTGGCCGGGTTGGCGCCGGTGGGCGGGGTGCTCGGCCTGACCGCGGTGCTCGCCCTGCTCGCCGGCGCCGTGGCCTGGCTGGCCGCAGCGCCGAGCTGGCGCCGTGGCGCCTACGCCGCAGCGCTGGCCGGGCTGGCGGCGGCGGGCGGGGTGGCCGGGGAACGGGCGTCGTGGACCGAGGCCTACGGCGAGCCCCTGTCGGTGGCGTTGCTCCAGGGGAGCTTCGCCCAGGACGTGAAGTGGGATCCGTCGCAGCTGCCGCGCATCCTGGAGCGCTACGCCCGCCTGACCGAGGCGCACCTCGGGGCCGATCTCATCGTCTGGCCGGAGACCGCCGTCCCGCGGCGCTTCGACCGCGTCGCGCAGCCCCTTGAGGCGGTAGCCGGCCGCGTCCGCGAGGCGGGCGGCGCCCTGGTGCTCGGCATCCCCTACCGGGTGGCCGGGGCCGGAGGCGCCACCCTGCACAACAGCGTCGTCGCCTTCGGCCGCGAGCGCGCCGTCTACCACAAGCGCCACCTGGTCCCCTACGGGGAGTATGTCCCCCTCCGGTCGCTCTTCGGCCGCAGCCTCGACTTCCTCGGCGCCCCCTTGGCCGACTACGAGCCGGGGCCAGCGCCTGAGCCGCTGCGGCTCGGCCCGGAGCTCACCCTCGGCGCCACGGTCTGCTACGAGGTGGCCTACCCTAATGCCGTGCGTCGCACGGCCGCGGGGGCCGACGTGCTGGTCAATCTCAGCAACGATGCCTGGTTCGGCGACTCCCTGGCGCCGCACCAGCACCTGCAGAAGGCGCGCATGCGCGCCGCCGAGTCCGGGCGCTGGCTGCTGCGCGCCACGAATACCGGCATCACCGCGCTCATCGGCCCGCAAGGCCGGGTAGCCGCGCGCAGCCCGCAGTTCGAGGTGGCGGCGCTGACGGGGGAGGTGGGACGTCGCCGCGGCGCGACGCCGTACACCCGGGTCGGCGACGCCCCCCTGGTGACGACGGCTGGGGCGGCGCTGCTGGGCCTGCCGCTGGCAGCGTGGTATCGCCGCCGGGCCCGTGCCGGCGCCTGACGGTCGCCCCGCTGCGTCTGGTCAGCCGCGCCCGGCGCACGCCGAGGGGGGCGGCGCCCTGCGCTAGGCCGTGGCGCGGACCGGCGCCTGCGACGAGCGCAGGGTCAAGATGGGCCAGCCGTTGTCGCGAGCCTCGCGGCGGAGCGTCTCGTCCGGGTCCACGGCCACGGGGTGGTCGACGTGGCGCAGCAGCGGCAGGTCGTTCTGCGAGTCGCTGTAGAACCACGTCGCGGCGCGCGCCAGGCCCTGCGCCTGGAGCCAGGCGTCCACCACGTGGATCTTGCCCTCGCGGAAGGTGGGTGTGCCGGTGTGCCGGCCGGTGTAGCGCCCGTGGCGGCGCTCCGGCTCGGTGGCGAGGAGCGCGTCCACCTCTAGCCGCTCGGCGATGGGGGCGGTGACGAAGCGGTTGGTGGCGGTGACGATGGCCGTGTGGTGGCCGGCACGCCGGTGCTCCTCGATCAGCGCCTCACCGGCGGGTAGCACCAGCGGCTCGATCCAGTCGCGCACGAAGGCTGCCCGCCAGGCCCGCAGCCGTGCCTCCGGGTGCTCGGCCAGGGGGCGGAGGGCGAAGGCCAGGAAGGCGTCGATGTCCAGCTGGCCCGCCAGGTAGTCCTGGTGGAAGCGGCGGTGCGCCTCGGTAAAGGCCTCGCTGTCGACGGCACCGCACGCCGCCAGGTACTGGCCCCAGAGGCTGTCGCTGTCACCGGCGATGAGGGTCTGGTCCAGGTCGAAGAGGGCGACGGCCACCGTAACTCCTCGCTGCTTCTGGGATAGGGGCACGTGGGCATCCCGCGGCAAGATTGCCCAGAATGCGCCGATTATGAAAGAATAACATCCGATTTTCCGCACAGGGAGGCTTGCCTGAGTGGTCGACGCAGACGGCTTCCGGCCGAATGTCGGCATCATCGTCGCCAATGGGGGCGGGCAGGTGCTGTGGGCACGGCGAGCCGGTGAAGACGCTTGGCAGTTTCCCCAAGGCGGGATCGAGCCCAACGAGACCCCACTGGAGGCCCTCTACCGCGAGCTGCGCGAGGAGGTCGGCCTGGGCCAGGCCGATGTCGCTGTGCTCGGCGCCACCCGCCGCTGGCTGCGCTACCGCCTGCCGCGCCGCATGATCCGCCGGGGTGGGCGCTGCGTCGGGCAGAAGCAGATCTGGTTCCTGCTGCGGCTCGTCGCCGACGAGCAGCGGGTGCGCCTCGATCGTGCTCAGCAGCCGGAGTTCGACCACTGGTGCTGGGTGGACTATTGGCAGCCGGCTGAGCAGGTCATAGCCTTTAAGCAGCAGGTCTATCGCCAAGCCTTGCAGGAGCTAGCCGGTTGCCTGCGCGACGAGTGGGCCGGTATGGGCACCGCAGCGGAGCGGTCCTCGGCCATCCCGGCGGCGGCCCGTAGACGATTGCGATAAGGCGCCCCCATGCTCGATATCCTCCACCGCGTCTCCCGAGAGGTGAATGCCGCGCCCGGGCTGCGCGAGGCGCTGCATATCATCATCAATCGGGTGGCCGACGCCATGGCCGTGGACGTCTGCTCCGTCTACCTGCTCGACGCCGCCCAGGGCGACTTCGTGCTCATGGATACCCGCGGGCTGAACGCGGATGCCGTGGGCCGGGTGCGCATGGCCCCCGCCGAGGGGCTGGTCGGGCTGGTCGCCGAGCGCGAGGAGCCGATCAACCTCAGGAACGCCCCCTCGCACTCGCGCTTCCGCTACTTCCCGGAGACCGGCGAGGAGCGCTACTCCTCCTTCCTCGGTGTGCCCATCATCCACTACCGGACCGTGCTCGGCGTCCTGGTGGTCCAGCAGACCGAGCAGCGGCGCTTCGACGAGAGCGAGGTCGCCTTCCTGGTCACCCTGGCCGCCCAGCTCGCCGGCGCCATCGCCCACGCGCGGGTGAGCGGCGGCATCGACGGCCTCGACGCCGATCGTGTCGTGGAGGACGGCCGCGCCCTGCGCGGGCTCGCCGGGGCGCCGGGCGTGGCCATCGGCACCGCCGTGGTCTCCTACACCCAGGCGGATCTCAACGCCATCCCCGACCGGGCCGCGGTGGATAGGGAGGCCGAGGTGGCAGCCTTCGAGGCCGCCGTCGACCAGGTCAGCGGTGAGCTGCGCGAGCTCAGCGAGCAGATCGCCAGCTCGGTGACCGCCGATGAGCGCATGCTCTTCGATGTCTACCTGCGCATGCTCGAGGGCGACACCCTGGTCCAGGAGACGGTGGAGCGCATCCGCAGCGGCAACTGGGCCCCGGGCGCCCTGCGCCAGGTCATCGCCGAGCACGTACGGGTCTTCGAGGAGATGGATGACCCGTACCTCAGCGAGCGGGCCAGCGATATCCGCGACCTCGGCCGGCGCATCCTGTCCCGCTTGCGCGACGAGGGCGAGCGGGTGCGCGATCTCCCGGAGCAGGCTGTGCTCGTCGGCCAGGAGGTTAGCGCCTCGCAGCTGGCGGAGATCCCCAGTGAGCGGCTCAAGGGCGTGGTCGCCGCCGCCGGCTCGCGCAACTCCCACGTCGCCATCCTCGCCCGTGCGCTGGGCATCCCGGCGGTGATGGGCATCGACGATCTCCGCCCCCGCGAGCTCGACGGACGGCCGGTGGTCGTCGACGGCTACTCGGGCCGGTTCTACATCGATCCCTCGCCGACGGTGGAGCAGGAGTACCAGCGCCTGATCACCGACGAGGCGGAGTTCGCCGAGGGGCTGGAGGCGGTGCGCGACGAGCCGGCCGTGAGCCCGGACGGCCGCAGCGTGGGCCTCTACGCCAACACCGGGCTGATCACCGACATCAACCTCTCCCTCGCCGCCGGTTGCGACGGCATCGGGCTGCACCGCACGGAGTTCCCCTTCCTGATCCGCGACCGCTTCCCCGGCGAGGAGGAGCAGGCGGAGCTCTACCGGCGGGTGCTGGAGCAGTTCGCCCCGCGCCCGGTGACGCTGCGCACCCTGGACGTGGGCGGGGACAAGTCACTCGCCTACTTCCCTATCGAGGAGGAGAACCCCTTCCTCGGCTGGCGCGGCATCCGCCTGACCCTGGATCACCCGGAGATCTTCCTCACCCAGCTGCGCGCCATGCTGCGTGCCGACGTGGGGCTGGGGAACCTGCAGATCCTGCTGCCCATGGTCAGCCGCCTCGGCGAGATCGCCGACGTGCGCCGCCTGCTGCTGCGCGCCCGCCAGGAGCTGGCCGAGGAGGGCATCGAGACGCGCAGCCCGGCGCTCGGCGTGATGATCGAGGTCCCGGCGACCCTCTACCAGATCGACCGCTACTGCGATCAGGCGGATTTCCTGTCGCTGGGCTCCAATGACCTGACCCAGTACCTGCTGGCCGTCGACCGCAACAACAGCCGCGTGGCCTCGCTCTACGATGAGCTGCACCCGGCTGTGCTGGCGGCCGTGCGCGATGTCACATGGGCGGCCCGGCGCCACGGCAAGCGGCTGACGGTCTGCGGCGGCATGGCCGGCGACCCTGCCGGGGCCATCCTGCTCATGGGCTTCGGCATCGACGGCCTCTCCATGAGCATCTCCAGCCTGATGCGGATCAAGTGGGTGGTGCGCCGCGTGCCTGTGAGCCGGGCCGCGGAGCTCGCCAACCGGGCCGTGGAGATGGACTCCCCCGAGGAGGTGCGCCGCATGCTGCGCCACACGCTCGAGGAGTACGAGCTGGGGGGGCTGATACGGGCCGGGAAGTGATCTTTTAATTGACACTTAGATTTATTCTAAGTTTTAATGGGGGTGTCCGTGGGCGCTAGCCGTGACAGGGCCTGCACCGCATGGCGCCCCGGACGCTGATACACTCCACGGGTAGCCACACCAAAGGAACGACGGGGGAACCATGGCAAGCGATAGCAAGGTTATCGAGTACCTCAAGAAGGGGCTCCGCATGGAGCTCACCGCCATCGATCAGTACTTCCTGCACTCGCGGCTGGCCTACGACTGGGGCTTCGACAAGCTCGGCGCCAAGGAGGAGGAGGAGTCCCAGGAGGAGCGCGAGCACGCCGATCGCTTCCTCCAGCGGGTCCTCTACCTCGGGGGTACGCCGGAGATGCAGCCCTACGACATCCCCGTAGGCAGCAATGTCCGCGAGCTCCTGGAGGCGGACCTGCAGGGTGAGAAGGACAGCCTCGTCTTCTACCGGGAGGCGGCGGCGTACTGCGAGTCGGTCCAGGACTACGCCTCGAGGCAGGTGTTCACCGACCTGATCGCCGACGAGGAGGAGCACGAGGACTGGCTGGAGACCCAGCTCGCCCTGATGGACAAGCTCGGCGAGGTCCCCTACCTGCGCTCGATCATGGGCGGTGAGCAGGTCGCCCAGGAGACCGCCGGCGAGAGCTGACCGGTGCCGTCCCGGTAGTCCGGGACGGGAGCGAGACCAGGGCCCCGGCGTGCCGCTGCAGGCGCGCCGGGGCCCTGTGCTCCGGGGGGCGGTGAGCGGCTAGAACGGCTTGACCACCGCCAGGATGACGACGGGGACGAGCACCAGCACGGGGAGCTCGTTGAACACGCGGTACCACTTGTGCGAGCGCTCGTTGCGGTCGTCCGCGAAGGCCTGGAGCAGCTGGCCGCAGAGGAGGTGGTAGGCGATGAGCGCAGTGACCAGGCCCAGCTTGGTGAGCATCCAGCCGGTGTCGAGCAGCCCCGGCGACAGCGTCAGCATCCAGATCCCCATCCCCACGGCCACGATGGCGCTGGGGTTCATGATGCCCCGGTAGAGCTTGCGCTCCATGACCTTGAAGCGCTCGTTGCTGATCTCGTCCTCCGCCATGGCGTGGTAGACGAACAGCCGGGGCAGGTAGAATAGCGCGGCGAACCAGGTCACGATGCTGATGATGTGGAACGCTTGAATCCAGAGATACAGCACGGCTAAGCCTCCTGCCAACGGAACGGCCGTATTGTAGGCCTAGGCCCGCCTCGGCGGGGACCCCACCGAGCGCACTTGCCCGGGAAGCACTGGAGCGATACGACCATGATCGAAGTAGGCATCGTCGGCGGCACCGGCTACGCGGGTATGGAGCTGCTGCGCATCGTCGCCCACCACCCGGAGCTCCGGCTGGCGGAGATCACCTCCCGGGCCGAGGCCGGCACGCGGGTGGACGAGCTCGTGCCCGCCCTCGAGGGCGTGGTGGCGAGCCGCTTCCAGGCGCCGGACCTGGAGCGCCTGAGCCGCTGCGATGTCGTCTTCTTCGCCACCCCCAACGGGGTCGCCATGGACTCGGCGCCAGAGCTGCTCGAGGCCGGCTGCCGGGTGATCGACCTGGGCGCCGACTTCCGGCTGCGCGACGCCGAGTCCTGGCAGGCGTGGTACGACATGGCGCACAGCTGTCCCGAGCTGCTCGGCGAGGCGGTCTACGGCCTCCCGGAGCGCAATCGCGAGGCCCTGCGCACGGCCCGCCTGGTGGCCAACCCGGGCTGCTACCCCACCGCCGTGGGGCTCGGCCTGCTGCCGCTCCTCGAGGCCGGCGCCCACGGCGGCGCGCCGGTCGTGGCGGACTGCAAGTCCGGGCTCTCCGGCGCCGGGCGCTCGGTCAAGCTGGCCACCCTGTTCAGCGAGGCCAACGAGAACCTCAAGGCCTACGGCGCCGCCGGCCACCGCCACCTCCCGGAGATCCAGCAGGGCCTCGACGAGGCCGCCGGCGAGGCGGTGGACCTGACCTTCGTCCCGCACCTGGTGCCCATGACCCGTGGCATGCAGGCGACCCTCCACGTCAGCGTCGACCGCCCGCTGGAGGCGCTCCAGGCCCTGTACCGTGAGCGCTACGCGGCGGAGCCCTTCGTCGAGCTCCTCGAGGCCGGGGCGCACCCGGAGACGCGCTGGATCCGCGGCACCAACCAGTGCCGCATCGGCATAGCGCAGCAGGCGGGCCGCGAGGACCGGGCGGTGATCATGTCGGTGATCGACAACCTCAACAAGGGCGCTGCCGGGCAGGCGGTGCAGAACGCCAACCTGATGTGCGGGCTCGACGAGCGGGCCGGGCTGACGGGGCTGGCCTTCGTCCCGTGACGGTTTGACGCGGCCTGGGGTCGGCGACAGAATCAAGGTACGATCCAGGGCGGGTATCCCGAGGGGGCCCGCCAGACCACCTGCGGAGGGACGAGTCATGAGCGCCACGGCGGAGCCCGATACGCACAAGCCGGCCGAGGAGGAGCTGCTGCTCTTTACCGACGCCGCGGCGGACAAGGTTCGCGAGCTCATCGAGGAGGAGGACAGCCCCGGCCTCAAGCTCCGGGTATTCATCAGCGGCGGCGGCTGCGCGGGGTTCCAGTACGGGTTCACCTTCGACGAGACCACCGAGGAGGGGGACGTCGTCATCGACAAGCGCGGCGTGCAGATCGTCGTCGACCCCATGAGCGCGCTGTATCTCCAGGGCGCGGAGGTGGACTTCGCCAGCGGCATCGAGGGCGAGCAGTTCATCATCCGCAACCCGAACGCGACCACGACCTGCGGCTGCGGCTCCTCGTTCGGCGTCTGAGCCAGGTCAGCCCGTGCCGGCGGCGGCCGCAGGGCCGCCGCCCCCGCGGGTAGCGAGGGCGCGCGCGCAGCGGTGCCCTACGGTGCAGGTCAGGGCGCGTAGATGCCGCCCAGCACCGCCGCCCGGCCGGCGCCCGTCACCGTGGGCAGATTGCCGGCTACGCCGTTGAGCCGTGCCCAGGCGAGCCAGGCGAAGGCGGCCGCCTCGACGTCGTCGGGGTCGACGCCGAGCGCGGCCGTGCTCGCCACCGCCATCCCGCTGCACCACGCCTGCAGGCGCGCCATCAGGTAGGGGTTGTGCGCCCCGCCACCGCAGACCCACAGCCGCTCGCACCCTGCCGGGCCCCAGGCCACCAGCGCCTCGGCGACCGTGGCCGCGGTCAGCTCCACCAAGGTCGCCTGGACATCCGCCGGCGCCTCATCCCCCTGGCAGCGGGCGGCTAGCCACGCCGGGCTGAAGTGCTCCGGCCCCGTGCTCTTCGGCGGCGGGGCCTGGAGGTACGGGTCAGCGCGCAGGCGCGCCAGGAGGCCGTGGTCCACCCGGCCGCCGGCGGCCCAGGCACCGCCATTGTCGTACGGGGTGCCCAGGTGGCGGCGCGCCCAGGCGTCGAGCAGGGTGTTCGCCGGGCCGCAGTCGAAGCCTGTAACCGGGCCGTCCGCCGGCATCAGCGTGAGGTTGGCGATCCCGCCGAGGTTGAGCACGGCCTGGTCGCGGCTAGGATCGTGCCAGCAGTGGGCGTGGAACGCCGGGGCCAGCGGCGCGCCCTGGCCGCCCTCGGCTAGGTCGCCGCGGCGGAAGTCCGCCACTACCGGCAGCCTGGTCAAGGCGGCGATCCGGTTGGGGTCGCCGAGCTGCACCGTGGCCCCGTCGCCGGCGTCCCCGGCGCGGTGCCAGACCGTCTGCCCGTGGCAGCCGACGGCGCGGACGGGCGGGGTCTCCGGGGCGCGGGCGTAGAGCCGCCGGGCCGCCTCGGCGAAGGCCTCGGCGAGGCGACGGTCCAGGGCGCAGGCCTCGGCCAGCAGGGTGTGCGCGCCGGCGGCGTGGACGGCCGTGCGCAGGTCCTCATCCAGGGGCAGGCAGGTGCGATCCGCCACGGCGCGGAGCCTGCCGTCAGGGCCCAGGTCAACGAGCGCCCCGTCGACGCCGTCGGCGCTCGTCCCGGAGATGAGCCCCAGGAACAGGCCGGCGGCAGCGTCCCTCAAGGCTCCTCGTCCTGCCTCGCGGCGAGGCGGACGCGGTCCGCCTCGCCGCGCAGCACGGCGAGGAGGTTGTCGGCGTGCTCCTCGAACGCCGCCCGGTGCTCCTCGGGGAGGGGCTCGGCCCGGGGCAGCTCGGCGGTCACCGGGTTGCGGTGGCGGCCGTTGATGATGAGCTCGTAGTGCAGGTGAGGGCCGGTGGACATACCGCTGCTGCCGACGTAGCCGATGACCTCGCCGCGCTCGACCCGCTCGCCCGCGCGCAGGCCCTGGGCGTAGCGGGAGAGGTGGGCGTAGCGCGTCCGGTAGCGGTCACCGTGGCGCACGGTGACCACGCGGCCGTAGCCGTCCTTGCGGGTGCGCTCCGTGACCCGGCCCCCGCTGGCGGCGTGGACAGGGGTCCCGGCAGCGGCGGCGAGGTCCACGCCTAGGTGCGGGCGGCGCACTCCGAGGATGGGGTGCCGGCGGTTGCGGTCGAACGGCGAGCTGATGCGCTGGAAGTCCACCGGGTAGCGATCGAAGGTCCGTGTCAGGCTGGTGCCGTCCGGGGCGTAGAAGTTCGCCTCCCCGTCCGGGGGGGCGAAGCGGACGGCCTCCAGGGTCTTGCCGGTGGCATCCAGGCGCACCGCCTTGAGCCGGGTGCGCAGGAGCTCGCCCGACGGGGCGCGCGCCTGCTCATAGAGCACGGAGAAGGTGTCCCCGGCGCGCAGGTCCTTGCCCAGGTCGATATCGCCGTCGAGGACGCGGGCCAGCTCCATGACCAGCCGGTCGCTGAGCCCGGCCTGGCGGGCGGAGCGGTACAGCGAGCCTGCCACCTCGCCCTTGGCGTGCGCCATCTCACGCTCCAGCTCGCGGGGCACCAGCTCGGCCTGGAAGGCGCCGGACTCGCGCTCGATGCGGAGCTCCTGCTCGGCATCGACCGGGTAGTGGACGCCGGCCAGCTCCCCCTGCGCGTCTTGGAGCAGGGTCAGGGTGTCGCCGGGGCGCAGCCGGGTGAGGGCCTCCGCCTCCTCGCCGGCCTCGAGGAGCCGAGCAACATCGGCGGCCGAGTGGCCAGCGCGGTCGAGGATGCGGGAGAGGCTGTCGCCGGCGCGTACCTCCACCGCCTCCCGCTCCAGGTCGGCCTCCGGCGACGCTGCCTGCCCCGGCGATGGCGTCGCCCCGTCCGCCTGGGCCGGCTGGCCGGCGGCGCGATCACCGCTGCCCTCGGGGGCGCGGCCAGGCTCGGTCGGCGCGGCCTCCCAGGGCAGGGGGGCGATCGTCGCCAGTGGCGCGGGCAGGGTGCTCAGGGGGGTAGGCACCGGCTCCGGCTGCGCGGCGGGGGCGCCATCCTCGGCAGGGGCGCCATCCTCGGCAGGGGCGCCATCCTCGGTGCGGGCCGCCTGCTCGGGGGTTGGCCCGTCGCGGGTGCCGAGCCAGGCCAGCGCCGCGGCGGCGCCGGCCACCCCTAGGGCGGCCGCGAGCAGGGGCAACCGCCGCCGGGACGCACGCCGGCGGCCGCGTGCGGGGCTCTTGAGGTCGAGGTCTGTAAGCCTGCTCTTCAACGCTCGTGCTCCCGTAGGCGGCGTGGGCGGTCACCCCTGTGCGCGGGAGGGTGGCCGCGGCCGTAGATCCTCGCGCCGGGTCCTGCTGGACCGTCGGGGCTACGATACAATACGCGATTCCATAGCGAGACGGCTAAGGGGCGAGCCATGACAGCGGAAGACCCACTAGCGATGATCCGGCGCGGCGCGGAGGAGGTCATCCCGGAGGAGGAGCTCGCCGAGCGGCTGCGCTCCGGCAAGCGCCTGCGGATCAAGGCGGGCTTCGACCCGACGGCGCCGGACCTCCACCTCGGCCACACCGTGCTGATCAACAAGCTCCGCCAGTTCCAGGCCCTCGGCCATGAGGTGGTCTTCCTCATCGGGGACTTCACCGGCACCATCGGCGATCCCAGCGGCAAGAGCGCCACCCGGCCGGCGCTGACCCCCGAGGAGGTGCGCCAGAACGCGCAGACCTACGAGGAGCAGATCTACACCATCCTCGACCCGGAGCGCACCCGGCTGGTGTTCAACTCCGCATGGATGGGCAGCATGCAGGCAGCCGACCTGATCCAGCTCGCCTCCCGCTACACGGTGGCGCGGATGCTGGAGCGGGACGACTTCCATCAGCGCTACCACGGCGGCTCGTCCATCGCCATCCACGAGTTCCTCTATCCGCTGATCCAGGGCTACGACTCAGTGGCCCTGGAGGCCGACTTCGAGCTCGGCGGTACGGACCAGCGCTTCAACCTCCTCGTCGGCCGCGAGCTCCAGCGCCAGTATAGCCAACGGCCGCAGACGGTGCTGACCATGCCGCTGCTCGTCGGCCTCGACGGCCACAAGAAGATGTCGAAGTCCCAGGGCAACTACGTCGGGGTGAAGGAGTCGGCGGAGGAGATCTACGGCAAGCTGATGTCCATCTCCGACGAGCTGATGTGGCGCTACTACGAGCTGCTCAGCCTGCGCCCCTGGCCCGAGGTCGAGGACATGCAGCGCCGCGTCCGCGAGGCGGGGATGAACCCGCGCGACGCCAAGGACGCCCTGGCCTTCGAGCTGGCGGAGCGCTTCCAGGGCCGGCAGGCGGCCGAGCGTGCGCGCGAGGCCTTCGCTGCGCGCTTCCGGCACGGCGCCGTGCCGGAGGACCTGCCCCGCGTGGCGCTGACCTACGACGCAGACGGGGGCATCGGCATCGCCACCGCGCTCAAGGAGGCCGGGCTGGTCGGGTCGAGCTCCGAGGGGATGCGCATGGTCCGCCAAGGCGCCGTCCGCGTGGACGGCGAGCGGGTCGAGGACCCCAAGGCGCGGCTGGAGGCGGGCGCCTCGCACCTGCTGCAGGTGGGCAAGCGCCGCTTCGCCCGCGTGGGGGAGGGCGAGGCTTGACCGGCCCAGCGCAGCCTGTACAATGCTCATTCTCTCGACGGGGCGGCCCAGGGTGGCCCCGTCGGCAGGGGCCAACCGCCGCTCGGCGCTACAGGGTTGATTGACAGATCCTGCTGGATGCGTAGAATAGGTTGGTCCCGACGGCGGCGAGGCCGCCGCCGCTGCCCGGCGA